>Ga0190284_1000124_pt1 | contig 59501 bp, 50 predicted proteins | sample 48691812_MG_FD_161668 | JGI IMG/M metagenome (GOLD analysis project Ga0190284, IMG submission 161668) | Hydrothermal vent microbial mat bacterial communities from Southern Trench, Guaymas Basin, Mexico - 4869-18-1-2_MG | ecosystem: Environmental > Aquatic > Marine > Hydrothermal vents >...
GTACGGAAGTATTAAAGCACTATTTCGAAAATCTTCGGACTCTCACCATGTCGAGGTTCTGGGGCGGAACCTTCACGAATCGTCGATTGCATCAAGCCTAAAAAGGCGTGTCAGGAGTTCTGAAGTTTCTTGTCATCCGGCCTCAGAGCCATCTCGAGCTCGACACGAAGCGTCGGGTTCGAGTCGAGTATCGTGGTGATCACGGCGATGACCCTCCGGAACAAGACCCTCGCGTTATCGGGCGGAGATGGCGTTTGCGGTGGTTGTTTAGTTTGCCGGAGCGGGATCGGAAAGGCGCTGGTGCGTTGTTTCTTGTTTAGGGTGACGCTCTGATCCGGGACGAAGTCATAAACGTCTCCCTGCTTTTCACGGCGGCGCGGCATGAACTGGAGCTTCAAATTGCGTTGGCCTCTGCGCAGCTCCCCGGCGACGTAACCGTGTGAGCGGTCGAGCTGGCCACCACCGAGCTTTTCCGCGTTAAAAAGAGAACGGCCTAACCATCGCAGAGGAGCATCTCGGACACCGCCGGCGCGTTTCTGCAGAACTTTGGTTTCGTGATTGTGACCGCACAGATGAAGGCAAAAGCTATCGAGAATGTTTTCTTTGAAATAACGACTACTATCCCCATCCAGCCAATCGGGGGGATGGTGGGTCATCAGGAAGCAAGCGTGGTGCGAATCGGCCCACTTGTCGCCATCGATGTTACCGCTGCAGGCTTTATGAAACTGGTTGGGATGGACGACAAGATGTCCTTCGTAAGATTGCGTGCCTTTCTTCTCCGTCAGTTGTAAAAACGCCGTGTTGAGGCCGACGATCCCTAATCGGAAGTCGTCCTTGGTGAAGGTGTACGAAAACTCGCCAGGCAGCATTCCGTTGAGGATGTCTTCAGGTTTGCGCGATGTGTTCTTCCACCATGTCTCGTAATCGGCGAATGCTTCCTTAATGGTCTTGCGGTACTTTCCGTCCGCTTTTTTCCAGAATTCGTCGCTGACATCGGGATCGTCAGCCCACTTCTGGAGCATTTTCACGACCGGATCTTTGGCATCCTGCCATTGCAGGTCGTGGTTGCCCGGCACGGCCAGCAGCTTGGGATCGCAGTCGAGCTCCTCGAACCAGCTCCAGATCTCATCGAAGATCTCGTCCAGCTTCGCATACTCGGTCCCTGTCTGGACCAGATCGCCGGTGAACAGCACCAGGTCCCAGGGACCAGCAGTCTTGTGGATCTCCTTGAGATCGTCGTGGAACTTGCTTCGCAGATTAGGCCAGAGCCAGCCTTGATCTTTCATCCCCACGTGCAGGTCGGTCAGGTGCAACCAGCGGATCGTGTTCGCCATCCGTATTCCCTCCCTCTCATACGGTATCAGAAAATTCATCAGATGATACCAAGCTAACAACCGGTGGTGTCGCAGGCAAGAGTTATGGCCGTGAGTGGGATGCAAAACAAATGCGTTGAAATTGATTTGAGGGTGAAGATAATACGAGTGCGGAGATGACGAAATATCAATTTAGATTGGATGGATTGTAGAGCAATCCAACGGTGATCACGAATGCTTGGTATCCTCGCCCTCCCTAAACCCGTCGGGCTACGGCTGGGACTATCGAGATGAGTGGGGTGATAGTGTGAGATGTGGAATGTCGCTCTCCGCTGAAGCAGGTCGCTTCTACTGAATGCGATCGGGCTACGGATGGGACCGCTCGAATAGGCAGGTGATGATGTGACGTGCGGACTGTCGCTCTCCGCTGAAACAGGCTGCGTCTACGGAATGCGATCGGGCTGCCGATGGGACCATCGGGAAGAGGGGGGGGAATGCTAAGAGCAACCTCCCCCGGCCCATCCCGCAGCATGGGACACTGCCTTGCCGCACCTATTAGCAGCAGCAGCTCCCTTCGCGGCAGTGCGGCGGCAGTGTCCCGTCTCGTGTTAGCAGCGGCAGCGTGGTGAGCAGCCCGCAGCGCCGACTCGGCCGTAATCCAGAACCACACTCTTGTGTCTCCCGCGCCGCCGTCCCACCATGGCCAAGATACGCGATCCGCTCCCCACACCCCCGACTCATCCGCACAGCCAACCGTAGCCCAACCGTCAGGGAGGGCGACGAGGTGCTAACAAGCGTCGATGCGCATGCCGACTGCTCTCCCTGCCCAGCTCGAACGTAGAGTAGAGCAATCCAACGGTAATCACGAATGCTTGGTATCCTCGCCCTCCCTAAACCCGTCGGGCTACGGCTGGGACTATCGAGAAGAGTGGGGTGATAGTGTGAGATGCGGACTGTCGCTCTCCGCTGAAACAGGCTGCGTCTACGTGAATGCGATCGGGCTGCCGATGGGGCGATCGGGAAGAGCGGGGGGATGCTAAGAGCAAACTCCCCCGGCCCATCCCGAAGCATGGGGCACTGCCTTGCCGCACCTATTAGCAGCAGCAGCTCCCTTCGCGGCAGTGTCCCGTCTCGTGTTAGCAGCGGCAGCGTGGTAAGCAGCCCGCAGCACCGACTCGGCCGTCACTCGGAACCGATGGTTTGTGGCTCTTCGGATCGATTTCGATTTCGACAGCGATTTCGATCAAAGACGGGTTCAGAACCACGCTCCCGCAGCGCTACTCCATTACACTCGTCACCGATTCGATCTTGATTTTTGTCACCGGCAGGGTCTGGTGCGGTCCCGCCGATTTCACCGGGGTGAATCGGATCTTGTCGACGACATCCAGGCCCTCGATCACTTTGCCGAACACGGCGTAGCCGTAGCTCGACTCGCTGCGGTAGTTGAGATTCTGGTTGTCGACCACATTGATGAAAAACTGGCAGCTCGCGCTGTGAGGAGCCCGCGTGCGGGCCATGGAGATCGTGCCGCGCAGGTTGCTGAGGCCGTTCTTGGCTTCGTTCTGAATCGTCTTGCCTGTGGTTTTTTTGCTGGCTCTCGAATTCTGGTATACGCTCTCCGTGTAGCCACCACCCTGAATCATGAAGCTGTCCATCACGCGGTGAAAGATGGTTCCGTCGTAGAAGCCGGACTGGACATAGTCGATGAAGTTCCTGGTCGAGATGGGGGCCTTCACGTTGTCCAGCTCGATGAGGATATCGCCGAGCGTGGTTTTCATGAGCACCTTGGGATGATCGGGCAGATTGTCGAGATCGAACTCGTTTTGCGGCGCCGCCGCCGGCTCGACAGCCGGGCTCTTTGCCGGCTCGGTTGCCGGGTCTGATTTTGGGTCGGCTGCAGGTTCTTTTGCAGGCTCGGCCGCCGTGTTTGATTCTGGCGTGGTCGCAGTTTTCTTGGCCTCATCCTTTGCCGGCTCTGAATCCGGCGCGGTTGCAGGTTCCTTTGCCGCCTCCTTTGCCGGCTCGGTTGACTGATCGGTCTCAGCCTTTCCGGATTTGGTTTCCTCTACGAGCTCGCTGCTGCACGCGACGGCGAAAATCAGGATCAACAGAGCGACAGGGACGATAAAAAGGGCGCGTATCATTTTCTCCTCCTCAGGACAACTCAAAGTGGGACACTGCTTCCAAGCAGTGTCCCACGGATTGCATCTACTATTTAATCAAAATTTCTCATTTGCGCAGCACGATCCGCCTCTGGTCCGGCGCCGACCACTCGATCAACATCTGGCGCAACGCAGGATAATCCTCGGGATCGACGGTCTGGCACAGCTCCAGGCGCCGCAAAGCGCGCAGGCACCGATCGCCGGTGGTGTCCAGCTTGGTCTTCAGCGAGCCGGGCAACCCGAGGATCTCCAGGCCTTCAGGCGCCGCAACGATCTCGGCTCCCTTGGGAAGCTGCAGCGACAGGCGTAGCTCCTCGGTCACCGCCCGCGGCAGCTCGAGGGTCGTCGAGCGTTCGGTGGCGTCGAGAGGAACGCGCATCTCCGCCACACCACCGGGGCAGGCGGCGAGCGTGTACTCGAACAGACCGTGCTCCTCGGCCAGCGGCACCGGCTTGTCGATCTTGGCGCTGAAAACCGATCGCTTTTCGCCGAGCAGCTCGGCCCGCAGGTCAGTGAAGTCGGCTCCGGGAATGAGCCTTTGCATGCGCGACTTCGACCAGCTCTCGAAGCCCTCGCTGAGCTGGAGGAAGGGATTGAGCGCTCCCGAGACCGAGAGGCGCACAGTGCCGGTCAAGCGCATCTTGTCGTCGAGCGCGAGATCCAGATCAGCCACGACAGTGTTGCCCTTTGCGCAACGTGCCGGCAGAGCCATGAGCCGTTCGCCCAACGTCGTGGGGCGCAGCACGGTGCGACCGTAGAGCCGCTCCTCCAGCAGGTCGCCGCGAACGTGGGCAGGATCGAGCAGCACCGCCGAGCTCAGATTGTCGCCGGGAAAGCAGAGCACCCGGCACGCTTGAAACTGGAGCCACGACGGCACGTTCTTGGCCAGGTCTCTGTGTTGCGACACCAGCACCGGCTCGGCCTCGAGCCCGGCGGCGCGCAGCAGGGCGGAGAGCAGGACGGCACAATCGAAGTTCGTGCCCACGCAGGTGGCGTATGTCGCGGCGGCGGGTCTGACGCGGTAGCCCAGGATCTCGGGCGGCACAGCAACGTGCGCCACCTCGCTCGCCACCAGCTCGTTCAGCTCCCGCATGAGAACAACCGGCCCTGCAGCTTTGTCACGGATCGCGGACAACCGTTCCTCGAGAACCTCGTCGAGGACGGCGGCCTCGCCGATCCGCTCCGCCAGCGCCTCACCGGCCTGAGGCCAGCTCCCGCAGGTGCTGAACACGAGACGGGGCGCCGCATCGCCGAGGGGCAGCCCCATCCGCTCCCCCGCAACGAGCGGCAGGTTGGTGAGAGTCCAGCGATACGTCGTCTGCCCGTTGCCGCTGGTGATCTTGGGCTCGACACCCTCATGGTTGAAGAGGCGATGCACGAGCTTGGTGCCCTCAGGCACATGCACGACCACGCTCTTCTTCAGGATCGGGCTGCGGTCGCCGAAGGTCTGCTCACCCATCAGAAAGGGGTAGAAGCCCGGCTTGGAGCGGATCTGATAGTCGAAGTGAACCACAGCCTGACACTCCAGGCCGAGGTGGGTCACCACCATCTCACGGAGGTGCAGGAAGGGTGGTGCGTTGCGGCAAATACGGGGGAGTACCTCGTTGAAGGCGTTGGGCGTCGCATCGACCTGGGTGCCGTCAGCCATCGTGGTCCGCGCGAGGTTGATCTCCAGCTTCTGGAACGTCGGATTGTAGACGAGAAAGCTCTCTCCCAGCAGACGATTGAGAGCGTAGTGGGTGAGAGCCCGCACCTTGTGGGCGCGGCGGTGGATCATCGCGCCGTCGGACGACCAGGTGTATTCGTCGAGCACCTCCTCGTAGACGGCATCGGCCGCGGCGCAGAGGTCGACCTCTCCGGCGGTTGCCGTGGCGGGCGCGGCCACGAATGGCGCGGCCACGAAAACCGCGAGCACGAACAGCAGGAGCGCCGGGATGCCGGTGGTGGTCAGGTTTATTTTGCTGAGCATGCTACATCTCCCATCGTCTCGTTCCGGCCGAGCACGACCGTCGCGTTCTTCAATGACTTGACGCCTTTCACCGCGGCGCAAAAGTTTTCGTAATCGCAGGGTTCATAAACGCGCTTGTTCAGCGAAAGCTTCGCCGCGTAGACCAGGCACCCGTCCTCCATGCGGTAGCCGCCCTCGAAAGTGGCGGCCCGGCCCTCGACGGGGTCGTGGGAGGGCAGATGCTTGATCGCGAAGCCCTCGGGAAGCACGATCCGCTCATCGAGCTCCAGCAGGCGGGAACAGCGCGTGCGGAAGCCGTACTTTCGATCTTTGAGGTCCAGGTTCATGTGCATGAAGTAGGAGGTGCCGGCATCCGAGAAAGGAAAGCGGGCCACGCAGGGCGTGAATTGGATCGTGTCGCCGAGCACCAGCGCGTAGCGCGGGATGCGGTAGTGGATCGTCGCCGTGAACGGTTCGGAGAGATCGTAGGGATCGGTGTGGCTGAGCTGGGTCATCTCGGCGCGTGGTGAGATGTCGTGGAGCGCACGCTCGAAGTAGCCGCTCCAGAGCGCCTTGTAGCCGCGCACGAAGGTGCGGCGAACGCGGGCGTCCGACTGGCCCTCGGCGGTGAGTTTGAAGGCGCCCTCGAGGGTGCCCTCAGCGTCGAGCCGCGAGCGGCCGCGGATGCGGAAATAGTGGTTCTCAGGCGCGCTGATCGGCGTCTCCATCAGATCGGCACCTTCAGGGACACCCATGAGGTAGTTCTGCTGCTGCTCGGCGCTCGACCAGAGCTCGCGCACAAAGGGCACCCAGGTGGGATCGAGGAGCTGGTAGTCCTTCTCGCCCTTCTTCAGCAGGGTCACGCAGTGGTTGAACTGGTCGGCGGGGATGTAGTCGATGCGCGAGCCGGCCATGGTCATCGCAGGGTACGACTCGAAGCCGGCGGCACGCAGCATGGTGATCAGCATGCCGGCCTTGTCCTTGCAGACGCCGCAACGGTCGCGGAAGGTCATCGCGCCGGTGTGCAGGGTGTAACCCTCGCCGGGCCCCATGGTGATCCCCGAGTAGCGGATCTCGTTGGCCACCCAATGGGTGAGCACATGGACCTTCTCCTCGTCGCTCTTGCAGTCCTTGACGAGCTCGTCGACCTTGGCCTGAACCTCGGGAGTCACGGCGAAGCTGCCGTAGTCCTCGTTGACCTTGTGGAACCAGAGGCTCTTGGCGATCCAGTCGGGCGATGTGGAGACGAGCAGCTTGCAGGCCACGTCAGACGCCGCCACGCTGTTCGGCTCCGACCGGAAGGGTTTGATGTCGCGCTTGACCCAACTGTACTCGATCTTGTCGCCGCGACGCTGCACGGCACTGCTCACCTCGCCGTTGTAGACCTTGTACTGCACGATCTTGTCGGCTGGGATCAGAGCGGTGTAACTCTTCTCCACGACCGGCGTTCCGCTCCAGAACTGAATGATGTCGTAGAAATGCCCGCGCATCGGCGGCACGTAGCGCTGGTCTTCTTCCTCGCCGCCCGCCAGGAGCGCATAGGTAAAACCTTTGCGGAAGGTCTTGATGTAGAGCGCGTCCCCTTTATGGAGCCGGCCGATCGGGATCAGGAGCTCGCGCATGCCCCAGTAGATCGCGCGGGCCGGCGCGGGGTAGTCGGTCACTCCGTCAAGGGAGATCGTCTCGACACTCCCGTCGGCTCGCAGGATGCGCGCGTCGCGGATCTCGATCTTGGCCGAGAGCGGATCATAGTTATAGGCCACCGATCGCAAGCCGAGCCCGCCCGTGGGGGTCAGCACCTTCCAGAGCTGTTCGCGCTCTACGTAGGTCAGACCGCTGTCCTGGACGTCGGCGTGAGAGCTGTCGAAGACGATCACCTGCGAGGAGCCAGGGTAGCGCGTTGCGTCGCCGGCCTCGCGGATCAGCCGCTTCAACCTGTCGTTATCGTCCGCGCCGACCCCGTTCGCCGCGATCAGCGCAACGGAGAGCAGCACGAGACACAAGATGCCTGTAGGTCGTCGAATCATGTTCTTTTCCTCATCTTTTTCCTGAGCAAAAGCGGGCCTGGACGAAAGCATCGGATCAGGGCCTCGTGGCCGGGTCTCCCGCCTCCGTCCCAATTCGGGTGCCATATGTCTTGTCAGCGTCTGTGGTTCATACGACTCATATAGCCGGTCATTGAGCCGGTCATGAAAAAGAAGCAGATTAAGGGAAGGATCAACCTATTGCAATCGTTATGATGCGCAGGCTTTCGGCCCGGGACCCGGTCGGTGCGCACGGCGGCCGAGGAGCAGAATTCCAACAATGATATAGAGGATACCCACGACGATGCTGTAGATCGCCGGGATTCCCGTGGCCGCAGGGAGATAACCGATCAGGATGGCGCCCGACATGGTGAACAGGGCGTACGGGATCTGGGTCTTCACGTGGTCGAGATGGTCGGAGGCGGCGCTCACCGAGGAGAGGATCGTGGTGTCCGAGATCGGCGAGCAGTGATCGCCGAAGATCGATCCCTCGAGAACGGCGCCGATCGAGATCACCAGCATCGGCAGCGGGCCGATCGCGCTCAGCTCGCCCATCTTGACCGCGAAGAGCACGGTGTTGGGCAGCAGGATCGACATGGTCGACCACGAAGAGCCGGTGGAAAACGACACCAGGCACGCCGTCAAGAACAGGATGATCGGAAAGATCAGCGGCGGAATGACCCCCTTGAAGAGTGCGATCAGATAGTGGGCCGTCCCGATGTCGCTGCACACGCCGCCGATGCACCACGCCAGGAAGAGGATGATCACTGCGAAGAAGAGCGCCTTGGTGCTGGCCGCGGCGGCTTTGATGCACTCGAGCGGCGTCAGGATCCTCTGAAACAGGAGCAGAACCGTGGCCAGGACGAAACCGGCCATGGCGCCGTTGAAGATCGGCCGCGCCGCGCTGACTTCGGACGCTTCACTCAACACCTCGCGGATCGCCGTGATCGAGAGCAGATCACTCAGCGGACGCGACCACCCGCCACCGATGCGCCAGAACTCCTCCAGTGTAAAGAAGATCACCGCCAGGATCGGCAGAACCGCGTTGAACCAGCGCTCGGGAACACCCGGCTTCGTCTCGATGCGGGTCATGTCGGAGGTGACCATGGCCCGACCGCCGGCACGCACCACCTCTCCCGTGCTGCGAGCGCGGCGCTCCGCGGTGAGCATCGGCCCGAAATCACGTCGCAGCATGATCAGGACAAAGATGAAGATCAGCGTGAAGATGCAGTAGAAACGGTAGGGGATGGTCATCAGGAAGATCTCATAGCCGCTCTGTCGCACCCCGGCCTCGGGAAGCTGCGCCGAGAAGGTGGAGACCTCGTAGGCGATCCACGTGGAGAGCATGGAGAGCCCGGCGATCGGCGCCGCCGTGGAGTCCACGATGTAGGCCAGCTTCTCGCGGGAGATCTTCATGCGGTCGGCGAGCGGGCGCATGATCGAACCGACGAGGATGCAGTTCGAATAGTCGTCGAAGAAGATGGCGATCCCCATGATGTAGGTGGCCAACTGGGTCGACCGCACGGTCCGGGCGAAGCGCAGCAGGAGGTTGACGAATCCGCGCACGCCGCCGCCCCGGCTGAGTACACCGACCATGGCGCACAAAAAGATGACGAATCCGATGATCTCCAGGCGGAACTGGTCGCGGATCGCCTCCTCATAGAGATACTTGTGCAGAAAGAGCCAGAGCCCTCGCAGGGGATCCAACCCCGAGAGCAGCGTGGCACCGAGCCATACCCCGCAGAAGAGTGCCATGATCGTGCGCTGCAGGAGCAGGGCCAGCACGATCGCCACGAAGGGTGGCAGGATGGCGTACCACTTGAAGAAATCGCTCGAAAAACGCAGCGGCTCGGCGACCCCGCGGACCGAGCAGACGAGATGTCCGCTCTCCGATGACTTGGTGGCCACGCAGGTCAGGCTCACCGTACCTGGAGCCTCGGGAGGCGGAGCCTCGACCTGAACGACGAGGCCGTCAACTTCGGTCCACGCCAGGCCGCCCTGCTCTACGACGACGATCTCGGACCCTCGCAGGAGTACCAGCGCCTGCCGGATCTCGCGTTCCACGAGCGCCAGCGTGGCTTGCTCGGCGCCGCCGGTCACCTCCAGCCTTTCGATGCGCACAACGCGGATGCGATCGTTCGCGGCTGAGTGATCGCCGCTGCGTTCGGGCGGGAGAGGCTCGGCGGCCTCGATCCACTCGCGCGCCATGCCGTTGACGCTCTGCAGGAAGAGGTAGTCTGTGTCGGGGTCGGGAAGAAAGAAGAGCGAGGCGAACAGAATCAGGAGGAAGCCGTACTTGAGTGCGTTCATGGCCGCGATGATACAGAAAGGAGATACCGCTTTCAAAGGCGGGCCGCTGTATGAACACCGGCTTGCCAGGCACTTCGTCCTGAAATCGACTTTTCGAGACCGGAAAAAAATCCCCCGCAAAGATCGCAAAGAAACGCAAAGCATGCCTGAGGACGTCAGGAGCAACGCGGTCATCGACGCGTTGATACCCGTGCTCTGTGAACAGCAGCCAGGTCCGAAAGATGGATGGGCAACCTCGGCGATCTTGGCAGGAGGAACCCTGGAAAGGGAGGTCGAGAGCAGCGTATCCTGCCTGGCGGCTGCCGGCGATTGCCGGGAATATGCTTGATTTGGATCGACTGGGTTCAATAATGGGCCAGCGTTATTTTGTGTGGGCCCTCAGCTTCGGCGCTGCTGAAAACGATGAAAGAGCCGTTCCTTTGAGGAGTTAGGGGTATGCCTGTTGTGGGACTGGAAGATCTGTTCGCAGGCTCCGCTTCGGAATACTTCGTGATCACGATCTTCCTGATCGCCATCTTGATCTTTCTGATCCTCCAGATCCGACATTTCAAGCGCATGGAAGAAACCCTGCGCAAAGCCTCGCACGGGCGCGACCTCCAGAAAGTCTTGAACTCTCTCGAGCGCGCCGGCCCGACCAGCGTCACGAAGGTCGACATGAAGGAAGTCGAGGAGCGCCTGCAGGAGATCTGCACCCGCCATGCACGGCTGGAGAAGCTCCTGGTCAAGCTCATGAACCGGCTGGGACCGCGGCAGGACGAGGCGTTCCGCAGTGTCGGGATCCAGGGCGTCATCGAGCACCGGCTGCAGGCGAAGGGGTTTCACGCCGTCAACATCCTTAGCGACACGAGCGAGCTCGATGAGGGCGAGCACAAGGTCGCGGTCGAGGTCCTCAAGGGTACGGTCCCCTACAAGGGCAACGTGATCGTGAGGAACGGTCGCGTTGTGGCCGAACACCTGCTCTCGATCTACGAGGCTTTTCCTTAAGATCGAGACCCGCGTATCGCCAAACCCTGACGACCAACAGACACAATCGATAATCGAGCATCCTGGAAGGGATACGCTGCGCCCAGTGGAGGAATGCAAGTGGAGGAATGCAACTGATGGGGCATGTTTACATCGAAGATCTGGCCGAACACGTCGAGAAAACCGTCACGATCAAGGGATGGCTCTACAACCGCCGCTCCTCGGGGAAGCTTCACTTTCTCCAGATCCGCGACGGAACGGGGGTCGTTCAAGCGGTGATGTTCAAGGGGGACTTCGATGACGAGGCCTTCAAGAGCTGTGACAATCTGCCCCAAGAGTCTTCACTCATGGTCAGCGGGCCGGTGAAAGCCGATGAGCGGGCTCCCGGCGGGTACGAGCTGTCGGTCAAAGAGATCGAGGTCGTCCAGCGCGCCGAGCCCTATCCGATCACCCCCAAGGAGCACTCCACGGCGTTCCTCATGGAAAACCGGCATCTCTGGCTGCGCTCGCAGAAACAGCATGCCGTGCTGCGCGTGCGCGGGCGCATCATAAAAGCGATCCGCGATTTTTTTGACGATCGCGGCTTCCTGTGCGTCGACACCCCGATCTTTACACCGGCCGCCTGCGAGGGCACGACGACGCTCTTCAACGTGCAGTACTTCGATGACACGGCCTATCTGACCCAGTCGGGGCAGCTCTACGGCGAGGCCGCCGCGATGGCCTTCGGCAAGATCTACTGTTTCGGACCTACCTTCCGCGCCGAAAAATCGAAGACCAGGCGCCATCTCACCGAGTTCTGGATGGTCGAGCCGGAGATCGCCTACATCGAGCTCGACGGGATCATGGATCTCGAGGAGCAGTTCGTCTCCTACATCGTGGAGCAGGTGCTCAAAGACCGGCGAAAAGAGCTCGAGATCCTGGAACGCGATCTTGCTGCGCTCGAAAAACTGACGCCGCCCTTCCCCCGCATGACCTACACCGAGGCGGTGGAGATCCTCAAAAAAGACGGTTTCGACGTCGAATGGGGCGCTGATTTCGGCGCCCCCGAAGAGACCCACCTGGGGCAGCTCAACGACAAGCCGCTGCTCATCCATCGCTATCCCGCGGCGATCAAGGCGTTCTACATGAAGCGCGATCCCGAGGATGAAAAGCTGGCGCTCGGCGTGGACATGATCGCTCCCGAGGGGTACGGCGAGATCATCGGTGGGGGGCAGAGGAGCTCCGATCTCGAGTATCTGCAACAGCAGATCGCGAAGCACGAGCTGCCGGAGGATGCCTTCCGCTGGTATCTCGACCTGCGCCGCTTCGGTTCCGTGCCGCACGGCGGATTCGGGCTGGGTCTGGAGCGCACGGTGGCCTGGATCTGCGGCACCCACCACGTGAGGGAGTGTATCCCCTTCCCCCGCATGCTGTACAAGATCTACCCGTAGTAATGAACAATCAGCTCGCTCAGTAACCCCCTTCCGCAGCGTGGAGCACTGCCTTGCCGCCCCCCTTTGCAGCGGTAGCGTCCTTCGCGGCTTGTGCGGCGGCAGTGTCCTTATCTCGTGTTAGCTGCGGCAGCGCGCCTAAACAGCCGCAGCTCCGACTCGGCCGTGACTCGGTACCGATCGTTCGCAGTATGACACTCCATCCGCTCCACACACCCCTCTCTCATCCGCATCGGCCATCGGTAGCCCGACGGATTTAGGGAGGGCGGCGCGGTGCGATCAGGCGTCGATCCGCATGGCGATTGCTCGCCCAACCCGGCTCCAAGGTTGAGTAGAGCAATCCAACGGTCGTCACGAATGACAGGGTATCCTCGCCCTCCTTCACAGTCGGGCTACGGTTGGGACCAGTGGAAATAGGACGGTGATGATGAGAGATAATGATATCGCTGCGCAAGCGAATGGAGAGGGGATCGACTCCCAATCCCACCTCCCCCGGCTCATCCCTCAAATTTCACATCGAATCCGGGAATACCCCAGCGGCGGTAGAAGGAGCGTTCCTCGATCAACCCGGGCAGCGGATAGACGCTGTATTTTGTCCCACGATTGCGGCTGCCGCGGGAGAGCAGGCGGACGCCGTGGGGCACCTGGGTCCGCAGATATGCGCCCAGCGCCTCCAGCCCCAGTTCCCGCGGGGGGAGCGGTTTTGGACGCTGCACGATCCACGGCTGATTGCGCGGATGGGGGGCGTTGATGGCGGTTGCCGCCGCCGTGGTCGAACAGAGCGAACGCAGGTGGGCCGGATCCCCGGCGGGGCCGAGGCTCTTGGCGAAATCGGCCATACGCGCCATCCAGAAGAGGGTTCGCAGTGTCTTGAGGGAAAAGCCCCCTGGAATCTCCGGAAAACAGGAGGATCGCATTGCACCCCAGGCCAGGCTGTCGGCCACGTCGAGCTCGGGCATCAGCTCGCGCTGCACCGCCGAGCCGGCGGCGGGATAGAAGATCGAGGGACAGACGCGCACCGGTTCGCGGGAGAGCGTGTCGAGCGCGGTCATGATCTCGCGCACCGTCTGTCCCGGATAACCCACCATGAGGTACGCGGTGACGTTGAGCCCCGATCTGATCGCATCCTCGACACAGCGCGAGAAATCGGCGAGGCTGTCCCGGCGGTTCATGGCCGCCACGGTTTTGGGCTCGGTGGTGAGCGGTGCCAGATGAAGCCGCCGAAAGCCGGCCTCGGCGAGCGCCTCGATCACTTGGCGATCGAGCCCCTTCAGCGCAAGACCGTTGAGCGCATCCAGCCGCAGCCGCCGTGCTCCGAAGGTCTCGCGGATGAGCCCCGCGAGGTGCAGCGCCCGTTCGCGATCGATCGTGAGGTTGTCGTCTTCGAAGTCGAACACCGGAACGTCATCGCCGCTGATGCACTCCTGCATCTCGGCCACGACCTTCTCGGGCCGGCGCGGGCGGAAAGCCGTTCCCGCGGTGAGATGGGACGAGCAGAATCGGCAGGCCATGGGACAGCCACGTGAAGAGAGGATCTGGGTGAATCGCCGCCGCCCTACGCGATAGGCCTGCGGATCGATGAGGTCCCGCGCCGGCAGCGGAAGGCTATCGAGGTCGTTCTCGAACACCGGTGGATTGACATGAATCCGCCCTTGGCTCCGGTAGGCCAGCCCGGGCACGTCGGCGACCTCGTTGCCGCGGTCCAGAGCGTCGCAGAGCGCGGCGAAAGAACGCTCGCCCTCGCCGATCACGACGTAGTCGATGGCGCTCTCCGTGAGGGCCATCGCGGGGAACGCCGATGGGTGTCCGCCGCCCAACACGACGGTGGCCTGCGGCGCGGCGCGCTTCGCGGCGCGGGCGGTCTCCTCGGCCTCGGCAGCGTAGGGTGAGAAGAGCGAAGCTATGCCGATGACGCGCGGTTTCAGACTGGCCACCCGTTCCTGGATCTCCTCGAAGGAGGGACCGAAGTGAGAGAAACGTCCAAAGAGGCGGAAGGGGCTGCAATCGAAACCCAGGCCTGCTTGCAGGCTCTTCTTAGTGCTCGCCGGCGGATCGCAGGCCCGGCTCCGGGTGCTCGCGCCTCCGTCGAGGAGATCGACGTGGTGACCCCGTGCTCTGACCGCCGCCGCCAGGTAGAGCAGCCCCAGCGGATAGCGTCTCGCAGGTGTATTGTAGAAATCGCGCACAGGTGGGTTGATGAGCAGGATCTTCATGGTCTCCTTGGCGCCTTCAGCGCCCTGTCTCGAGTTGATGTGGATGGTACGAAACGTCGTGCACCTAGCCCGGCCGTCAAGAAGGTGATATTATAATCTCCGAAAAGCGCAATCTTAATCACTATCATGATTACGTGTTATATATCCGTCTCGATCGCCACCGACAATCGGTGAGATCGAGAATCTGGAGGCAAGAGGAATCGCTGTGATGGGTGGATTGCTGCGACCCATCTTCGAGGAGGGACGATGGATTCCAACGATCGTCAAACGCCGCACTATCCGCTCCGTTCGCGCCGGCAGTCGATAATCGCCGATCTGCGCGAGGACCTCTCCACCTGGATCGCGGGGCGATTGATACCATCGGGCGAGAGGGACCCTGGTCGCCGCGAGGAATGTGGGGGGCTTCTGCTCCGCGACGCTTCGGGCCGGGTGCCTCTCGCCGGCGCTACCGGCGCACAGGGAGGCGGTGGAGAAATTCGTGCTGGCGCGCGCGAGGCCCGCGCAGGGGATCTCGTCGATCTCCAAGGGGTGCTGCGCCAGGGGGTCTTCGAGGTCCACGATCTCGTCTTACTGGCGCCTGGCCGCGTGAATCCGCCGGAAGGATCGCTCAATCACTCTCTGTGGCGCGCCGGTCAGGAGCCTTTTTTGCGACGTAGCCTCACCAGGAAGGCGTTGCGTGAGTTTTTCGAGGCCGAGGGATTTTGGGAGGTCGAAACCCCGACGCTCGTGCCGGCTGCCGGGCAGGAGCCCCATCTACAGCCTTTCGAGACCGAGGTGGCGACCACGCTGGGGCCGCGCCGCGCCTTTTTGATCACCTCGCCCGAGTACGGCCATAAACGCCTTCTAGCCGCAGGTCACGAGAAAATCTTCGAGATCACGCGCGCCTACCGCAACGGGTGCGAAGAGGGGCTGGATCTGCACTGGTACGAGTTCTGTATGCTGGAGTGGTACCGCGCCTACGCCTGCTACGAGGAGATCATGGCCGATACGGAAAATCTCTTGTGGCGCCTTGCGCTCGATCTGCGGCCCGCATCGGCTGCGGAGTTCAAACCCCCCTTCCGCCGCATCACTGTGGAACAGGCTTTCGGCGAATTGGCGGGTGTCGACCTCGTGCCCTTTCTCGACGGCGACGCCGAGACATTTGCCGGCGACGAGGCGCGCGCCGGCCGCTTCGGCCTCGATCCGCAGGATTCCTCTGAGACGCGTTTCTTCAAGATCCTGGTGGCGGGGATCGAGCCGGCGCTGGCCAGGATGGGACCTGTTTTCCTCGTGGATTATCCTGCCTCCCAGGCGGCGCTCTCCAAGCTCAAGAGCGACGATGATCGGCTCTGCGAGCGCTTTGAGCTCTACGTGAACGGCGTCGAGCTGGCCAATGGTTTCACCGAGCTCAACGATCCGCAGGCCCAGAGGCGCAGATTCGAGGAGGAGGCGCGCGCGAGGGGCGCGGCGGGCGGCGCGCCCGTGCCGGTGGACGAGGCCTTCCTGGAAGCCCTCGAGCTGGGCATGCCCCCGGCGGGCGGGGTGGCTTTAGGTGTCGACAGGCTGATTCTGGTGATCTACGGCGAAGAGAGCCTCGATCGACTTTTACCCTTCGGAAGGCATTTCTAAGGGTGGATCAGCTTGTAACGCTTCCGCCGCTGACACGTGCGGCAAGTCCAACGAACCGCTCCGAGTCACGGCCGAGTCGGTGCTACGGGCTGTTTCGGGACGCTGCCGCTGCTAACACGAGATGGGACACTGCCGCCGCAACAGCCGCAAAGAACGCTACCGCTGCTCACCGGTGCGGCAAGGCAGTGCCCCACGCAGAGGGAGGTGCCGGGGGAGGATGTAGTATTTCTCCCAAACCTTCGAACAGATTGCTACGGCACCGTATTCCTACGCGGCACCGTATTCCTACGAACAGATTGCTACGGCACCGTATTTGCACCGTATTTGCAAACGGCGGAGACGGGTAGGCCATTTTTAGCGCTAACCTCGAGCTCCCGCCCAGCTATAATAGTAGGAGCTCGTCGAGCTGGAGGGATCGGCGGAACGTTCAGGCGTAGCTTCCGGTTGCGAACCTTTGTGGGTTAAGGAGTAGGTCGATGAATGAGAAAACGAGTCCTGCTGCTTTGGTGCTGTTGATTGTGCTCCTCGCCACCCTTGTGCTCAGCCTCGCTGCTCCGGCGTGCGCCGATGACCTGCTGCGCAGCGCTGGACGCGATCTCAAGCCGGCTCAGGAAAAGTTCATCGAGGAGAAGGTGGAATCTCTGCGCGAGTCGGATCAGGCCAAGCGTTTCCAGCACCTCGTGGATCTGATCCGTCTCGACCGTTTCGCGGTCCCCTTTCTCGAGGAAGAGGTGGAGCAGGGATCCAATCCGATTCCGGTGCGCTGCGCCATTCTGGCGCTCGCCGAGATCGCGCCTCCCGGTATCGCCGACGGATTGGCGCGTCTCGTGAAGGGGACCAAAGTTGGGCGCGACGAGAAGGGGATCGCCATTCTGGGGCTCGGCCGTGTGGGCGGTTCGCGTGATTCGAAGGTCCTGAACGCGCTGCTGCGGAAAGGTGAGGACCGATTTCATCGCCGCGCCGCAGCTTTGGCCCTGGCGAGGCTCGGCGACCGGCAGAGTGTCAAATCCCTCATGACCGCGGCACCGCAGGAACGGGAAGAGCGGGTGGCGGTAACCTTCCTGCTGGCGGCCGCCCTCATCGGCGGGGATGAATATGCCACGCGCATGAACAAGATCATCCGCGGCATGGATCGCCGCCGGCAGCGGGCCCTTCTGCTGGGAGCGGCCATGAATCCCGATCCGGGACTCCTCCCGGTGCTGCTCAAATACGGGCCGCGCGACAAAAAAAACCACCGCGCGCTGGCCGTGGTATTGGGCCGATACAGCGACGAGCAGGCGGTCGCCTGGCTGAGGAAGGCGCTCTCCGGTCCCGAAGAAGAGCCGGCTCTCGAAGCCCTCTATTCGCTGGCCCGGGTCCTCGGAGACGGGGCCGCCTCCGAGCTGCTGCGGGTCCTGGAGCAGCCTTCCACGTCGGAGCCGCTCCGCGCCCATGCTTTGCTGGCCGCAGCGGAAGCCGGATTCCGCGCGTCGTTTCTGCAGCCTGCCAGGAAGAGGTTGAGCGATGCCGCTCCGGCGGTGAGATCGGCGGCTGCGCTGGCGCTCGTGATGTTCGATGACCGCGGCGCGGTGCCCCTCCTGGAGAAAGCACTCGATGCCGAAGAGGAACGTGACGTCCTCGCCGACTTGCTGGTGGCCTTTGGGCTGATGGGATCCGCGCAGGATGCCGAAAAAGCCGAGGCCATCGCCGCCGGAGCTGCCGATCCTGAGCTCGAGAGTCTGGCGCAAAAAGTGAGCAAGGTGATGCGCGCCAAAGTGGATCGACGCGTTCTGCTCGAGGATTATGACCGCCGTCTGTCTTCGCTCTCCGTGGGGTGGGGTTACCGGCTGCGTGATGCGTTTCTCGAAGAGATCCGTTTCGGTATGGATCTGGACACGATCTACCGCCCGGTCTATGACAGCGGCACGACCACACAGGAGGAGGATCCACCGTCTGGGGAACAAGGTGGCGGCGGCGAGACCGGCGAGGAACCACCCCAGCCCGAGGCCCCGGGGGTGGGCGAGCAGCCCGGTCAGCCGGGACCGACGACCCAGGGGACGCCAGGCGGAACGCCGTCAGGCGGCACATCGCAGGGGTGGACCCGCAGGCGTGTGCTGATCCGCGGGGAAGTCGTGGAGTGGGATATTCTTCACTGGTTCAACGATCTCGGCTACTTTCCCGACGAGCTCTTCAGCCGCCGTTAACCGGTCGCGGTCCGGTCCTGGTGAGCTGGCCGCCCCGTCTTTAGGCTGGACAAGAGCTGTTGTTAGCTTTATGTTAGACGCGGTATTGTCTCCAAGTTTCGGGCTCGATGAGGCTAATTCTTTGACGAATACGATGGTCGGCCGACCGACTCAGGCGCCCTGTTGTTGGATCGTATGGAATGGTTCGACGTTCGAAGACCGATAGTCGATGAAACGGAGCACAAAGGGAGGTTCCAGCCTATGACTCTGACGAAGAAAAGAATCTACTGTACCTTTCCAAAAGAGTTGATTAGAGAACCGATTCTCTACAATCTGGGCAAGAATTTCGACGTGATCCCCAACATTCGCGGGGCGTCTATCTCCGACGACATCGGTCTGGTCTATCTCGAGCTCGAAGGGGAACAGAGCGAAGTGGAAAAGGCGATGCAATATCTCATTGACCGCAACGTAAAGCTCGACCCTGTCATCGGTGAATAAGACCGGCGAGAACACTCCCATAGCAGGGCATGACGCAATACCATCGGCTTGGGACACTGCTGTAGCAGTGTCCCAGTGTTGTTATCTCAGGGCGTGGTGCATCAGGGCGTGGTGCATCAGGGCGTGGTGCATCAGGGCGTGGTGTAAGTGTCGTTCATCGCGGGGCAGGCTGTTGGAGCGTCATCGCTCCGCACGGATGCTGCTTGGGAGCTAGTCTCTCGCGCTAGGCCTTGGCCATGGTGGATTCGAGTTTCGCCATACGTTCTTGCATCGAAGCCATCGTTTCGCCCAGCTCGCCCTCCTTTTCAGGACCGACCAGGGACGACTCCTGCTTCCACCAATCGATTCCCATCTCCTGGGCCTTTTCCACCGAGCAGATCACGAGCCTGATCTGGATGGTCAACAGCTCGATGTCGACGAGCTTGACCTTGATGTCGCCGGCGATCACCACGCCCTTGTCGAGGATGCGCTCCAGCAGATCGGCGACATTGGTGGTTTCGATCGCGTGAGCAGGACCACTGTTTTTATATCGTGCCATGGAGCTATCTTCCTTTTTTGCAGCAGATCGATTCAATTTTCCCTGATAGTGCGATTGCGGATCGTTTACCAGGCTCAGAGCAAGCGGCCCAGGGGACCCAGATCGAGGTTCAGGTCCTCTTCTTCCAGGCCGAGTGCGATCCTCAGCTTGTCTATTTCCCGGGTCTGTTGCATGAGAGTGGTTCCCAACCTTTCGATCTGCTCCTCGCTCAGCTCACCGACGTCGATACGCCTCAGCGACTGGCGTTCGAGCAGCTCGTGCAGCAACTTGATCACCGTCAAGACCAGTTGACCCAGGCCGTTCTTGACCTTCTCGGCGTTCAGGTTCAGCCGGTTCGTCGTATCTTTATCTTGCTCGAGCCGGGAGAGGTTCCCGGGAGGCAGCCAACCATCGCTCTCCATGATGCGCGTAAAATCGCTCATCGCGCTCGACCTTACCTGAGACTCCTTTTGATCCTCATGAGGACTCATGGTTTCACGTCCATCTTGGCTGTGCTTCCCCAGCCGGCGCCCGATGAGATCACCGGTTCTTTTGGTGTGTCGTTCCGCCGCATCGTGCGTGCTGTTTCAACCGAGGTGAGCAGGACCTTCAGGCCCAGGTAGATGAGGTCGATGTCCGCCACCGAGATGATCACTTCTCCGGTCACGACGGCGCCTTTGTTGAGCACGCGGTCCAGAGCCTCGCACAAGCTCAGCCGTTCGGCTTCGTCGATGGTCACGGCGTTGGGTGAAACCGGCCTTTGACTGAGGTTGGTTCCGGATTCCCTCATCGGATCAGTTCTCCTTGCAGGCTGGCGCGGGATTGATAGAGGGCCTGGCCGAGCTCTCGAAGCCGTAGCAGTCCTCGTGGGTCACCGCGGCGATATACTGTGGTGATGGCCTTCTCGGCAAAAGATCGCCGAAACTTGACCGTCACCTGTCGCTCGGCCTTTTTTATCTTGGTGCAGAACGGGCAGTGCCCCGACTCGGTCACCTGGTTGAGGAAGAGATGCGGTACCGAAAGTCCGATCTCTTCGCACGCAGCAACGAGGTCCCGGGTCTCTTCGAAAGCGAGCTCGGTCGGGGTGGCCACGGCACACAGGCTGGTGCTTTGGGGGTCGCTGAGGAGCTGGCGCAGGTGTTTGATGTCTTTGGAGATCGCCACCAGTCGCATCGTCACCTTCGAGAGGCGAAAGATCTGGTCGTACTTGAGGAAGAGCCCGAAGAGCAGCTTCAGCCAGCGGTCCACCAACTCGGGTAGCTCGAGAAGGCGTACGAGGTGTCCAGTGGGGGCCGGATCGAGGATCACGAGATCGTAATCGCCTGAGGAGAGATACCCGATCGCCTGACTGAGCGCCATGATCTCATCCAGACCGGACGGCGCCAGATCGAAGATCTTTTCCACCACTTCGCGGTCGAAGGTGAGATCCATCTGGGGCCAGAGCTTCTGGAAAAACTCCTCCACCTCCCGATTGTACAGCTCTCTCAGCCGGGAAAACTCCTTGCGGGCGTCCATTTCCACGGCAGACAAGCCCGCGGTGACCGGTGTCGGTTCCGCGCCGAGCGGTATGAGCAGACAGTCCGCCAGGGAGTGGGCCGGGTCGGTGGAGAAGAGCAGTATGCGTCGCTCCGGTGCTTGTTGCGCCAGGTGCAGAGCCGTGGCGCAGGCGAGCGTCGTTTTGCCCACGCCGCCTTTGCCGGCGAAGATTGCGCAGGTTGTACCCTCGGGGATCGGCAGGGCCGGTTGTTCGACACGGGGAAGCTGCGCCGGGAGGTTGGGGTTGCGCACCATCGTGGGGCCGGTGATTTCCCCGGCTCCGTCCCAAAAGCGTTCGAGGGATGCGCCGCCGCGGACTTCTTCGGCGTACCGCGGGATCCCGATGAGGGTATTGAGAGAGAAGGTTTCCGTGATCTTTTCGAGCACACCCAACTGTTGGTCCCGTTCGCGACAACATGCAGGACACGAACCGGGGCTCAGGAGCTTATTCACCACGATCTCATGGAGGGGCACCTTCTGCTGTTCCAACTCCGCCACGAGGTCGAGCGTTTCGTTCAAGCTGAGCTCCTCGGCGAGCATGACCGGCACGAAGCGGCAGCTCTGGGGATCCTGGAGGAGCGCGCTCATGCGCTTGATCAGACGGCTCAGATCGAGGAGAAAGCGGTCGAGATCGTCGAGATTGTAGCGGCCGGAGAAGACCTGGCGCATGTAGCGGTGCTTGGCCAGAAGGGTATCGAGCGCCTGGAGCCAGCGATCGATCAAGCTGGGCATCGCGAGCAGGCTCAGGGTGTGCCCGGTGGGAGCGGTGTCCACGATGATGGTTGCGTATTTCCCCGTCTCGACCCAGCGGGCGATATCGAGGAAGGCCATCAGCTCGTCGAGCCCCGGCAGCGACAACTCGAGGAGGCTGGCCACGTCCTCCTCATCGAGAAAAGTACCCTTGAGAGCGATCTGGCGCAGCTCTTCGTCGTGCTCGCGCTTGAAACGCTCCATCGAGCGCTGCGCATCGAGCTCCAGCAGTGTCAGGTTGGATGGGGGAGTCGTACCGGCCAGGGCGTCGGCCAGGGAGTGTGCGGGATCGGTGGAGACTAGCAGAAAACTCGCCTTCGGTGAGAGCCCGGCGAGATGAAGCGAGGTGGCGGCCGCGCAGGTGGTCTTTCCGACACCACCCTTGCCCCCGAAGAGAATCAGCCGCTTTTCTTGGTTTTGCAGGAAAAAGGGCGACGCGGGAAACATGATCATCCTCACTCCTCCTGATCGTGCCGGTGCTCGTCGCGGTGATGGAAATCTATCCTCTTTCTATCGTCCGGTTCAGCACCTCAGGAGAGGTCTTTTTCTTCTTTATCTTCGTCCTCTGCGACCTCTTCGTTCTCCTCGTCTTCCTCGTCTTGTTCCTCTTGATCGTCCCAATCGTCTCCGTCTTCGTCCTCTGCGGAGGCGTCTTCTTCGGCCTCGAGCTCCTCGAGCCGGTCGAGCAGCTCCCGTTCGTATTCATCGAACTGCTCTTCGGTGATCTGACCCAGCTCGAGCTTCATGTAGAGCTCGCTCAGCTTGGCCGTGATCGCGTCGGATTCGTTCTTGAGCTCCTGCTCCGCTGCTTGATGAATTTCGCGAAAGATCCACAGAAGGCCGCGCACCGGGGAGAGCAGGACGTTGTCCACGATCAACATGCTTCATCTCCCGGTACTATCCGGATTCCCTTCACCGCCGAGCCCCTCGCCTGGAACGTCATCAGAATTCCATCTCGACGAAGTTGTGCGGCGCCCAGGGGCCGTTGTAGTCGAAGGTATAGTTGTTGTCGAATAAGTTCGCCGCTTCGAAAAGTGCGCTTTCGAACTCCTGCAAGGCCTTGCGCTCGACCAGACAGGCGAGGTTCATGATTTCCCGTTCGCTGCGGTATGCGTTGCGCAAGACCTCGACCAGATGAGGTGCCAGAGCCTCCTCGATCCGCATGGTCAGAATCTCACGCGTCTCGGTGAGAATGCGATCAAAGAGCCGGCCCAGTGCGATCTTATCCTCGTGGGAGGGTTCTTGATTGCCTTTGATGAAGCGATCGCGCTCAGATCGCAGCTCGGTGTGGTTGTTCACGAAGAATTCGAAGATGTTCGGCACATCGAGGCTGACCCTCAGCCCCATTTCCACCTTGCCTTCGAGGTGTACAAGCTGGCGAGCGAAGCGTTCACCGTGCTCGCGAAGAAGCTTTTCCACCGCTCGGTCTCCATCGGCGATGACACCGAAACGCATGGGGAGCACTGTGCCGGCGCTCACCAGCTCTTTGAGCACGTTCTGGTGCGCGGCGAGATTGCGCCGTTCGGGGCGTATTTTTTTGTTCGCAACGTCGCTCACCAGTGCCGTCACGGCTCCAACCGTCACGGCGGAGAGACTCTGCCCTTTGATACCCTTCGGAAGATTTCTCGACGAAATTTTGCCTGATACGATGGCGTAGATGTACCGACCCGACCTGTTCATCGTTGCTTTGCTCATTGCTTGACTCCTCCTTAGAGTCCGGTTCTCGAGGTTGCTGAGATTTCAAATATCGTTGGATGATTCGACTTTATCGTAGATCGAAAAGGCACCATCGGTGGAACCGGGTGGCGATCGAACGACTCTAACCCGATATCGACGCGCGGCGGGATGCAGGGCACAGTATCATCGTCATTCGAAAATCTACGTCCCGTGGTCTCCACAATTAGGGCAGTCGTGTCGTTGATGAGCCCAGTGAATCCGGTTCCGATGCTCTTTCCATCTGGCGTTGAGCCAGCCGCGTCTTTCTATCCTCGTGCTTAGCCGTTTTGTCTCGCCGGTCAATCGGCTGCAGTTGATATGAGCCAAAGACCTTCCCGTCGCGTGCCGGCAATTACGAAAGTGTTTGATATTGCGCTCGCATCGAATATGGTTTGATCTTTTTACGCACAACATGTTTCCACTCTTCTTTTTTGAGTCATATAGAATTTCAATATTTTATCTTGAACCGATTGGCCATCTTCTGATCTCTAGTGCTTGTTGATGTTTTCCTTAGCACGTGTCGATTCGAGGAGTTAAGGTTGATATGATCAAGGATTTTTAAAACCTCGGCTTTTTCTCTCTCGATTTCTTTGAATCGTGCCTCTATGGAGCGGATTCTTTTAAGCGCGCTTTCGAATTCTTTGCCCTTACGGAACCGCTCAGTCTCCAAACTGCACAACTTCATATAGGCTTTATAGGGGATTTTTGAGTAGTCCGCTCGTGAAGGCCCTGAAAAGGTTCGGATGTCCTGCATTCCTCTGATGGGGACAGCCATATTTCACTTACCTTTCTATCATTTCTCAGATTTGCCGTGCTTTTTGGCATCCGTTTTTTTTGCAGTTGGCACGCAGTACTTGGCGATAGCTTCCTCTACCTTCTGAGGCATCAGCGACTCTCCGTCGCGAGTAATTCTGGCTGTGTTGGCCTGTAAAACGTCTCGACAGATCGTGTCGAATGCCGAATTGCGGTCGGACGCTCGACCTCCTACGTGTGCAAGGATCCGGGCGATCATGATGCATGCCCGGATCGTGGGCCGATAATTGTTCACACCGAAGCCTCACAGTTCCCGGACGATGTTGACGATAGCCTCTGCGTCCCGGATCGGAATTCCGGATTTGGATCGGGTGACCTCCACTTCGGTTTCGTAGTCGTAGTGGCCCACATCGATGGTGATCAGGCGATCGAGGAGAGCATCCTGTGCCTTGTGTGTGCCTGCGTACTCCTCCGGATTGGAGGTGAATATGGCACGAAAATCGGGATGGACATTTATGTAGCCTTCACCGGAGACGCGCAACTGAGGGAGGTTGAGTATCTTCTCCTCCAGAATGCTCAGCAGCACGTTGTTGGCTTCGGGCCGCGACCTGTTGAACTCGTCATAGATCAAGGTATCACCTTTTTGACACGAGGTGGTCAACCGGTTCTCGACCCAGTAGCTCTTCATCTCCTCTTCGGTTTTGAGCACCGAGTGGATGTAGTTGTCCACCAGCTTGTGTTTGCGGTAGCCGGCGTCACGACCTATTAGGTCGGAGCTGCCGAACTCATCATCGCCGTGAACCAAGGAGACAGGCCGGCCGCGCTGGGAAGCGACATGAAAGGCCAGCGTTGTCTTCCCCGTGCCGGCCGGCCCTGCGAAATGAACGGGATATCCGACCTCGAGATAGGCGAGAGCGCGCCTGGTGAGTTGCTGAACATGTGGTGTGCAAACGAATTCGTCACTCGCTTCAGGCGCGACACGATCGTCGTCAGCCTGGATCTTGACCAGTTCCGGTGGCTGAATCGAGGCTTCTTCAACTTTCATCTCACCTGTTCTCCTTTTTTCTTGCTTTCCATTGCTGCGGTGAATCACCATGCCATCTATCCCGCCATCCCACCCTATTCAGGTTTCATGAACGTCTTTCGACCGTTCCTCGAATCGAGTTTAATCGATCCCAGTGCAGCGAGAGATTTCAGTTCTACTGTGCGGAAAGGCTAGCAGCATGGGATCGAAACGTAACCCCTACTTTCTCTGATTCTTACTGGTGCCTTTATCCTGCTTGCTCATACTCGGTGCCGATTGCTTGGTTGACTCGTGACGAGGCTGCGATGCTGATTTCGGTTTTCGAAAGTTGTGCTGGAAGGACGAACCTAAGTTCCACGCGGCGTGGCAGCCGGCGATATCGTTCATGTTCTCCTGCCTGAAATCGGCCACATTCTTTCTCAGATCGCTAAAGAAGTTGTTGCGCGCTTCGCGAGTTGTTTTGGCCATAAATGCGTGAGATCTCCGAAGGTTGTCCCGAAATCCCGCCACATTGCTTTTGAGATTGGAGAAAAACTCCATTCTGTCGTTTCTCTCTTTTATGGATTTGTCAGTAAAGTCGTTGCGAAAATCCGTCTGAAAGTTGAACACCTCGTTCTTGAGATTGTTCAAGAACTCGAACCGAGAGTCTCTCAGATTGTCGACTTCCTTGCGAAGTCGATTCATCTCATCGGTAAGATGTCCCATGTTTCCCTCCGTAAAATTTCTTTTATCGTGAAATCGTTGTATTCCTTCTTTCGAGAATCGAGGGCAGATCCCAGCCTCTTGCCCGAAGTTGATCGAGGGTTCGGCAAGGGAAGCTGCCCCGTTCGCAATGCTGAGCGGATCTAGATATCCAGCCGATAGAAAACCTGCCGGGAGGGGGCGTCGCGAGGACACCCCTTCCGGCTAGGCACTCATTACCGAACAACCACGACCATTACGCAGGAGCGGCGGCGCTGGCGGTCAGACCGATGGCCTCAGCATACTTCAGATAAGTCTCGACGGAAGCGATGACCACGCGGGCCTCGACCGAAAGGAGCTCAATACCCACCAGAGACAGCTTGGCCCAGGCATCGATAACGATACCTTTGTCCAGGATGCGGTCAACAACTTCAGCCAGACTCGAGGAATCAGTATTCTTTTGAACTTTAGCCATTGAAATACTCCCAAATACCAATACGAAAAAATTCTAACCCTTCACCTCGTGGAACCAGACCCGTTTTCTGGCACCAGTCGTGTTTCTTTTTTGCGGCATGCCAAGCATTGAATAAGCAAGCCACGTGCCCAACGATTGCGAAAGTAGTAAATAAAAGTACGCTGCGCTGTTACTTTCTGTTAATTCGAGAGTTGGAGTCGCTTGTCAACTAAAGGAGGACCTGTCGGATTCGGAACCGTGTAGGTTACTTGTGGTAGGAGAGATGGAGAGTCGACTATGGAAACGACTCCCTACTATGTGGACGACGTTCCATACGGCTCACTCGGATCTGTCACCGGGACTATTCGTGGAATACTTATCTTTGCTCGAAGTTGCCCGTAAGGTGGGAAGATTGATTCTATTTGTCGGCGTTGCGAAGAAATTGCAACTGTATAGCAGTTTGCGATTATTCCAGAGACAAGAGACAAATGGATCATGAACCGTTCAAAGTGAGGAAAGGAAGTCTTTTTTTGGATTCTCTTTTCTATAGATTTAAAGAAAACCCCAAAAATAACGATTCTTTACTTGATCGTGGAGGTCAGGATCGGCGAGGAGCCGTCCCTAGTGAACAATTAAGATATATGGGGGTAACAAACATGGAGCTATCGATCAGGACCATCTAGCTGGACATCGCTGATTGTCTGCCTGGCCGGTGTCGGCCGCGACGGAGCACCGGTATCCCGGGTATCCCGGTTCGCTCGGCGAGGGGGGCTCCTCACGCGACACACGTTGATCAGTTGGGAAGAGTTCTCGAGGAGAGGTTCCGTTCCTACCCGATCTCAACCTAGGCCTGGCGATCGACCGCCAGGTCTGGATGGCCCAGTCCATGTCGCTCTCGGTGATGAAACTGATCGTCACGTGGCAGACGTTGTTCGCAGCGGCGGTCTTGCCGTTCAGAATCCAGTAGTCTCTACCTTCCAAGGATATTTTTCTGATTTCGGCCCAACCTTCGAGATTGTCGTGCTCCAGCTCGAAAACGGGGCAATCTTTCGGCTTCTCTTCGAGAAGCGATTTGGGATCAACCGGTTTACCCTCTCCGCCATCGGTGGAGAATGAGCTTCCTCTGATGACACGTCCACCAAAATAGTAGACCGCTGTCGAACCCTCGTCTTCGATTTCGTCGTAATAATAACCGGGCAGCTCAACGGTCCAGCAACCGGTCAGTTTTCGTTCCATCAAGCCTCTGCGATATCCGATGCCGCCGGCATGGGGTGAAGGCCCCAGCTTGTTCGGATCGAGGTACTTCTCGATCTCCCTGATCTCGTTTTCGGGCAGGACGATACTCGGCTCCAGGGCCAGCGCCTTATTGAAGCAAGCGATCACGAAGTTGAAATCTCGCTCTTCGACTAGATTCGTGAAGGTGTGCCACGGCAGTTCGACCCAGGCTTTGGCGAGACCGCATTTATACCAGAATTCGGCGCCGAATCCCTTTTCCCACCAGGGGAAGAAGGCGCGGCCCTGTTCCCTGATCTGTTCGATCTCGGAGCCGGCCAGCTCTTCGAGCCAGTCTCGATCCCAGAATCCCAGGGCACTTGCCGCGTCATACTCTCCGGCGATGGAATAATCCTCGGGGATCGATATCCGTAAACGCTCCGAGCGCTCGTTTTCGGTAAAAGTTCGTACGAGTGTGCGGAGCCACAAGAGCATTTTGTCCTGCAGCAGCGCGAAATTCCTGTGGTCGTGGTAACCGGTGTGGTCGCCGTACTCGTCATCCTGATCGTCCCACTGCCAGCTCAGACCCAGCCTGGCGCCGATCGACTCCAAGGCTTCCACCAGGAAGGCATGATACCCCGGGCCAGCCGAGTTGGTCGTCGCGCTGCAAATCAGTGAGTTGTTCTCGATCTCGAGCTCGATCGGTTTCTCGCAGGGATGGAGCTGCAGGGAAAGTTGGCTCTCGCAGGTAGCGGCTGCGAAAACGACTTTCTGAAGTTGGCCCGGCAAGAGCTCTCGAAAGGCGTCAGAGAGGGGCGCGAATAATTCGGTCGAGGTGACCACTTTTCCGAAAAGTTTGTACCTGGGCAGATCCGCCCGAATGTGGAGGCCGAGTCCCATCGGTTCTAACTCTCCTTATACTTGTAGTTGCATGAATTTGCCGATTAACGCCGATAGGAGAAACGCCGGTTGGAAAAGCGATCATCTCCATGAGACCCGAATTGATCAGCAGTGTCAATTCGAATATCGAGAGAGACAGCTTTGTCAAATATGGGTCTACTTTTTAGGCCAGATTCGAGGAATCGGTATTCTTTTGAACCTTAGCCAGTGAAATTTGCCTAGTTACCGAGTAGGAAAAAATTCTAATCCTTTACCTCCTGGAACCAGATCCGTTTTCTGGCGCTCGTCGTTTTTCAACCCGCTACATGCCGGGCCGAATAAAAGCAAAACCTATGCCTAACAAACACAATAGTAATAAATAAATAATTTCCGGAAGAGCAGGTACGTCCTGTCAGTACGAGAGTTGGAGCCCGAAGAGGAGTCATCGCGGGTGAGTCGGATTTTTGGCAGAGCGTGCCGACTGCATCCGGAGAGATGGAATGTCGACTATGGAGGCGGTTCCCTACTATGTAGAAGAGGTTCCACAGGTCTCACCTCGACTCTCTCATAACAACCTCAGATACTTCGATCTGTCAGAACCTGTCCGAAATGTGGGCAGGTTGATGTTTCCCGCCGGCGGCATTAAAAAGCCGCGGATATCTTGAAATGTGCTTTTCGCTGGGGAGGACCGGAGCGTTTCCCGTTCGGAATTAAGAACAAATTTTCTTTTTTTAGAAAATAATTTTCTAGAGATCTAAAGAATTATTAAAAAGTAAAGTCGCTCAGTGTTGGAGCCCGATAATAGAGAACGAGCATTATGGAATTAGTTCCATAGCTGAGATGCCATGAACACGAGATCAGGGTATTCTACTGTATAAAATTATACATGTAAAAATGTAGCTGTAAGAATGCCGGCCTTACCGGGGCTGCGTTTTGACTTGGCATCCAAAGGGGCTAAAGGTGGTAGAAGGCAGGATCTCTCGACACGGTGTAAACCTTGGTGCAAACGAACGATCCTTGATCCATATCCCCATCGTTCATGACCAAGCTGATCTGGGGTCACTCAATGAGTCGGTCAGAAACCTTACCGTTCAGAAAAAGGGCTTGCAGGGATGGCGGACAAGCAGGGAGCGCGTCGATTTGATCTGGCGGCGCATCGAAGATTTCTTGGAGAGCCTTTCGCTTCCCTATGAAAACGTTCGCGTCTTTCAGGACGGTCTTCCGGTTTGTGACTTCGAGATGAATATCGTCAAGGAGCTCTCCGACAAAGGAAGCCGCAATCACCAGATTCTCCAGCGCATGAGCGAAAGAGGAGCGGAGATAATGGGGACCGAATCTCCGGACTTGTTGGTCAAGGAGTACCAGCTCGCCAAAGTTGCACTGTCCGTTAAATCGCCGATGCGGAAGCAGAAAGTCGATGCTGATCGGAAGAGGAGGAGCCGGTTCTTATTGAGTAAGCGGGATCAGTTTATCGCTTCGCGTATCAACGAAACACTACTCGAGGGAGAAACCGGGATTCTTTTTCTAGGAATGCTGCATTCCATTTTCCAATGGCTCAATGAAGATATCAAGGTATTCAATCACACTTTTTGATCCTGGAGGCGATACACTGTGAAATCGGAAGGCGGGCGGATCTTGATCATCGACGACGACGAGGCGATCTGTGATCAAATTGCGTTTCTGCTCGACAGGGAAGGATATCGGACGAAAACGACGTATGACGGCGAAACAGCGCTGAGAATGATCGGCGACAGTGAATTCGACCTGTTGCTCCTCGATATCAAGATGCCGGGTATGAGCGGTCTCGAAGTCCTGCGTCAGGCAAAAAAGTACAATCGAGATCTTTCTGTCATCATGATCACCGGTTACGCTGGAGTTCAGGGCGCGGTCGAGGCGATGAAAGCCGGCGCTCTCGATTACCTACCCAAGCCGTTTGAGCACGATGAGGTCGTTCAGCTCGTTCGGCGCACTCTGCGTAGCAGAAAGCTGACCTACAACGATCGCCAGCCCGCTCAGGCCGGCGCCGTCTGCATGTCTTTAGCCGATTCCATGGGGCCGAGCAACGCCGTAAGCAGGCTGATTTCCGATGTTGAGCGCGTGGCCAGATCAAATTTCTCGGTCGTGATCGTTGGCGAGACCGGCTCGGGTAAGGAGTTGATCGCGCGATCCATTCATCAGTCCAGTCTACGATCGAAAGGACCTTTCGTTCCGCTCGACTGCGGTGCGATCCCTGAGACACTGATCGAGAGCGAGTTGTTCGGATACGAGAAAGGCGCCTTCACCGGCGCCAGCGGCAGCAAGCAGGGACAGTTCGAGGCCGCCAAAAAAGGAACACTGTTCCTCGATGAGATCTCCAATATGCCATTCTCTTCGCAAGCCAAACTCCTACGCGTTCTACAGGAGAAATCGCTCTATCGAGTGGGAAGCACGGCTTCGGTCAGGATCGATGCTCGCCTTCTTGCCGCAAGTAATGTCGATCTGCGGCGGGCGGTCCAGGAGGAAACATTCCGTCGCGATCTCTACTTTCGACTCAATGAGTTTACGATCAGGATACCTCCGCTGCGCGAGAGAAAAGAAGACATCCTGTACCTGGCGCAGAGGTTCATGAACAGTACGAACGAAGAGCTCGGTAAAAATGTTAGAGCATTTACAGAAAGAGCCGCGGAATCTCTGATCCATTACGAATGGCCCGGAAACGTGCGCCAGCTCCGCTCCACCATTCGAAGAGCGGTACTCCTCGCGGAAGACGTCATCGATTGGGAGCATTTCGATATTCAAAACCTTCGCGACGGACCATTTTGCCTACCAAAAACGGATTCCGAATGCAATGGCACGAAACGTGCGAAGACGAGCTGGAGCGATCTGTCCCTCAAGGAGATCGTGCGTCAGAGCACGGTCGCCATTGAGAGAGAGGTGCTGGTCGAAACCCTACGCAAGGCAGGCGGCAACAAGGCGCAGGCCGTGAGGATGCTGGAGATAGACTACAAGACAATCCATACGAAGCTCAAGAAATACAAGATCTCCAAATAAGTTACATCAACGAACAAAGGGAGTGTGACCAGATGACGACGAAGAAAGCCAAAGGCGGTATTTTCAGCGGAGGAGGCGATTTCGGCCTGGGTGGACTTTTCGGTGGATTGGGTGAGCTCGTGGACAAGCTCAGCGAACTGGCCGAGAAAGGGGAGGAGCTTTCGAAGACCGGAGAGTTCGAAGGCCTCGACCTCAAGAAGGGTCTCAAGGGAGTCTACGGATTCAGCGTCAAGGTCGGGCCAGGCAAAGAGGGGCAGGATGAGGTCAAAGTGGAGCCTTTCGGCAACATCCGCAAAGACGAATCGACCGGTGAGTCGATCGTTGCAGAGGTCCGTGAACCGATGATCGATATCTTCGAGGAAAATGACCATGTTCTGGTCGTGGCCGAGATGCCGGGGATTGGCGAGGGCGATGTGACTCTCGATCTCAAAGAGGACGTCTTGACAATCAAAGCCGAGAAGAATTCCAAGAAGTTTTTTAAAGAAGTTCTTCTATCTGAGAGTTTCGACGAAAAAAAGATGACCAGTACCTACAACAACGGTGTCATGGAGATCAAATTTACCAGGTAATTCGAGCTATCGGAATTCGCAGCAGCATCGAGTAACTCGATCGAGATCGGGATATACATTTATTCGGCGAGGATAGGAACCAGTCGGGCGCATAAAATGACAAGCAAAACCATCAAAAAAGACAACGGTAGGAAGATCGCCCCCAAATCCCTCAAGCTCAAGGTGTCTGAAGCGATCAGTAAAGACATTGGGCGAGCCTTCGCGCGTATGGGGCCGGAGGATCTCAAGAAGCTGGATATCGCCATCGGCGACATTGTCGAGGTATGCGGCAAGCGCACCACGCAGTGCAAAGCGATGCCCGCCTACAAAGAACTCCGTGGCCAGAGTGTGATCCAGCTCGATGGAGTGACCAGGGAGAATTCGGGAGTAGGATTGGGCGAATCGGTCCAGGTCAAAAAATCGACCGTCGAAGCGGCCCGGCGCATCTCCCTCACTCCGCTCACGGTGACTCCCAGCCAACGTGATCTGAAGTATATCGGCAGCCTTCTCGACGGGCTGCCGGTTCTCAAAGGCGATCGGGTCCGCGCCACGCTCTTCGGCAGCCGTAGAGCGGATTTCAAAGTAGCCAGCACCGTCCCTCAGGGCGGAGTACTGATTCATCCCACGACCCAGCTAGTCATCGAGAAGACCAAAGAGAAGCAGCAGGCGGAATCGTCGCTGCCGATCTCTTACGAGGATATCGGCGGCCTCAAGCCTCAGCTTCTCAGGGTTCGCGAGATGATTGAGCTGCCGCTGCGCTATCCCGAGGTGTTTCAACGCCTCGGCATCGACGCGCCCAAGGGGGTTCTTCTCTACGGCCCTCCAGGTTGCGGGAAAACCCTGATCGCCAAGGCGATTGCTCAGGAAACCGAGGCCAAGTTCTTCTCTGTGCGCGGTCCCGAAATCATCCACAAATTCTACGGCGAAAGCGAAGCACACCTTAGAAAAATATTCGACGAAGCCACTCGGCAGGCGCCGAGCATCATCTTTCTCGACGAAATCGATGCCATCGCACCGAAGAGGGAAAACGTCGTCGGAGACGTGGAGAAGCGGGTCGTTGCCCAGCTCCTCTCTCTCATGGACGGTCTCAACGAACGCCAAAATGTGATCGTCATCGCCGCAACCAATCTGCCCAATCTCCTGGACCCGGCTCTGCGCCGTCCAGGCCGCTTCGACCGCGAGATCTCGATCCCCATACCGGACAAGAACGGACGTCTCGAGATTCTCGAGATCCACAGCAGCGGCATGCCGCTGGGTGACGACGTGGACATGAATAATCTGGCCAAGATCACCCATGGTTTCGTGGGCGCCGATATGGCGGCGCTTTGCCGCGAAGCGGCCATGCATTGCCTACGTCATATCATCGCTGATATCGATTTCACCCTGAGCAGCATTCCTTACGAGCAGTTGGCGCTTCTCGAGGTGAGCCAGGAGGACTTCCTCTCGGCTCTGCGCGAGGTGGAACCTTCCGCGATCCGCGAGGTTTTCGTGGAGGTGCCGAACGTCCGCTGGGAAGACGTTGGCGGGCTGGGAGAGATCAAAGAGAGTCTCATCGAAGCCGTGGAGTGGCCGCTCAAGTTTCCTTTCCTCTTTGAGCAGGCCGGTATCATGCCTCCCAAGGGGATCGTCCTATCGAGCCCCCCGGGTTGCGGCAAAACGCTGATCGCCAAGGCCGTGGCCAACGAGAGCCAGGTGAACTTCATCTCCGTCAAGGGCCCGGAGCTGATCTCCAAGTATGTCGGCGAGTCGGAGAAAGGGGTGCGCGAGGTCTTTCGCAAGGCTCGGCACGCCGCTCCCTGTATCGTGTTCTTCGACGAGATCGATGCCATGATACCGACGCGCAGCGCCGGCTCCTCCGATTCGCACGTGTCCGAACGTGTGTTGAGCCAGTTCCTCGCCGAGTTGGACGGGATCGAGGAGCTCAAAGGGGTGCTGGTCCTGGGAGCCACGAACAGGCTCGACATGCTCGATCCCGCCGTGCTCCGTCCGGGCCGGTTCGACGAGATCTTCGAGATTCCACTTCCAGATTTGGCGGGTCGTGAGGCGATCTTCGCGGTGCATCTACGTAACAAAAAGCTCGCCAAGGGGATCGATCTGGCGGCTCTCGCGGCTCACACCGAGAACTTCAGCGGCGCCGATATCGCCGGAATCTGCCACCGGGCGTCCCTCAGAGCGATCCGCCGCGCTGTGGAAGCCACGGATCACAAAGAGAGTCTGAAAAACATCGACATCACAATCACGACGGGTGACCTCACGATGGGATTAGAGGAGGTGCAATAACCGCCATGGCACGATCGATCCCTCCTCGAACGATGCGGGATGTATCCAGGGAGCTGCACACCCGCCGGCAGGAACAATCCCATAGCCGACAGGGCGCGGGGGGCGGTCTAGGTGGTTCACGCGTTCAACCGGGGAGGCGCGGAGCGGCTGACGATACCTCCCGGTATTCGGTGCAACCGGTCAGAAAACCGCGTGCCTGGCGCTTTCAGACCAAGCCTTTCTGCCGCCGCATCAGGCAGCCGCTGATCGACGTCTTTCACGAAGCGCTCGAGGTGCTCATCGTGATCGATCTCTGCGGTTTCGAGAAGGGTGAGGTTGTGTTGAACATGACTCCCGAAAAGTACACGATCGAAGCCAAGCGCGGGAACCAGGAGTTCAAGGAAGTCATCGAGCTGCCTCCGGAAGTCGATATCGATCGGAGTGTCGAGAACTTCCGCAATGGCATACTCGAGATCATCCTCCCGAGAAAAGACAATAACGCCCCCGCGGGCGAACAGCCGAAAGCTGACATGACGCAATCCGATACGAAAGAACAGCGAGAAGAGACGCCGACCAGTCAACGTAAACATAAGGGGAAAACATGAGCGTGAGCACGACCGGCCACAGAAACACCATTCTGATCGTGGAGGAGGAGAAGGAAGAGTACGAAGCACTATCGTGCAGTCTAGTGTCGGAAGGGTATGACACCGTCTGGGCGTCCAACGGCGCGGATGCCGTCCGGCTGGCCGCCAAGGTCAAGCCGGATGTCGCCATTCTCAATCTGCTTCTACACGACCGCGACGGTCTCGACCTGCTCCAAGAGCTCAAACTCTCGGACCACGCCTTTGAAGTGATCGTACATGCCAACGTGGTGTCCAGTTCGCTGGTGCGGCACTCGATGGAGAGGGGCGCCTTCGATTTTCTGGTCAAACCGTTCGCGCACGACGAGCTGAGCCTCTTCGTGAAGGAAGCGATCGAGTGTCGAACGGTTTCCAACTCGCTGGTGGAGGAGGAGGAGGAAAGTGTGCGCTGATTCGGGAGTTCAGGAAGTGGATACGCGAGGACTCTATCTTTACTGTCTTGCCCGGCGCGGGCTTCCGACCGGAGTGCTGCGATTCGATGACGGAGTGCAGCATGCTCCGGAACGGATTACCTATCGAGAGGTGACCGGGCTGGTGCGTGAGGAGCCCGTGGCGGATTGGACCGGCGAGACGGGGGAGCGGAATCTTCGCGATCTGCGCTGGGTCGGCGCCCAGGCGGGCCGGCACCGGAAGGTCCTGGAGGCGGTCTCGGAGTATTCACCGATCCTGCCGGCAACTCTCGGCACCCTCTTCAGCGAACGGAACGTGCTGCTGGCTCTGATTCGGCAGCGGCACGACTCGATCGTAACCTTCTTCGATGCAGTCGAGGGCCGTGACGAATGGAGCCTGAAAATCTGGCTCGAACGGAACAAGGCTTGCAATCGCCTATCCGAGCACGAAAATGCCGAGGCCGTGCGCCGTCTGGAGTCGTTACCTCCCGGTGCGCGCTACCTGCAGGAGCGCCGGTTGCGCGAGGCAGGCGAGAGCCGCGTCAAGGACTGGATGCGCGACACCTGCCAGGTGGTGGTCGACGAGCTCGGTGCGGTGGCAACATCTTTCCACCAGCGCAAGATCTTGCCTTCCTTGAAGGCAGAAACAACCGGGGAGATGGTTCTGAACGGGGCCTTCCTCGTCTCCCGTGAGCTTGTCGAGGAGTTTCACAACCTGGTGGAAGGCTTGAAGCCACGCCTTGATCCCCGGGGTGTCAGCTTGACCCTCAGCGGACCCTGGCCGCCTTACAGCTTTGCTCCCGATCTGGGAAACGATCACCGCGAGATGGAGACTGCATGAACTACCTGCTCTACTGCGTGCTGCCCTCCCGGTTCGCTCGGATCACATTGCCACCGGAGGGGATCGGTGGCGCCCCGCTGACAATCGTGGCGCCAGGCGATCTCGCTGCGGTGGTTTCGACGGGGAACTCCAACGATCGGGAGCCGCCGGTCAGCGATCTATTGGTCTATCACGGCGTGATCAAAGCCGTACACCAGCAGGCACCGGTCATCCCTTTCCGATTCGGGTGCCGCCTTTCCGGGTTGGACGATGTGATCAGCCTCTTGAGTGAACGCCGGAAGGAATACGAAGCCTTGCTCAACGAGGTTGGGGAGTGCGCGGAGATGGGGCTGCGCATTCTGATGCCTGCGACTGAACGCGTGGCTGTCGAAAGGGAGCGCTCGGACGGATTCGCCGCGGCCGCGGAAGGCGCAGCTACCGGATCGGCCTATCTCGAGGCACGGCGCAGGGTTTATGCGGCGAAAGAGACTGCTGACCTGGAGATCGAACGAACAGGCCGGCGCATAGGCTCTAGGCTCGACGGGCTTTTTCGCTGCATGCGGAGCGAATCGCGGGAGATCGTCGAGAAAGGTCAGACCATCGTGTCTCTCCACTTCCTCGTGGAACGTCGTAGGATCGAGTCGTTCCGCGCCGCTTGCCAGCACCTGCTCGCAGAGGAACAGGAAAAAATTCTGCTGTCTGGTCCCTGGCCTCCGTTCAATTTCGTTCATCGCGAGGATCAAGATTCAGCTTTCGACAACGGCTTGGACCGGCTGCGATCGTTTCTGAAAACGAAATAGCAACAAAGGTATCGATCGATGAGTCGCATAGGAGAGTCTGCCACTCGTGCCCTTTCGCGCAACGAGACCAAGAACATTTCCACGATGACCATCCTGGATGCCATCCCCTCGTCGATCTTGATGATCGATCGCGACCTGCGTGTCATCTCGGCTAACCGACACTTTCTGGAAAGCGCCAAACGGACTCGCAACAACACGGTGGGATGCGATTTGGGAAAGGTGTTTCCGCCGGTGATCGTGAAGAACATGGCGTTTGAGAGCCGCATCCAGAGCGTCTTCAAAGAAAATCGGGTGACCCGGGGCGAGAGGATGGTTTACCGGGCTCCGGGTATCCCACTCCGCATCTACTACTACCGGATCATCCCCTTTGCACAGGGGAGGCAGGTAGAGAGCGTGATGCTTTTCTTGGAAGATGTGACCGAGCAGGTTCGGCTGAGCGAGGAGGTCCGGCGCGTGGAGCGCCACCTGGCCAGCGTTGTCGAGAGCGCCAGCGACATCGTCTTGTCGATGGATGTAAGCGGCAGGATCTTCACATGGAATCGGGCGGCCGAAAAGATCTCCGGGTACACCAGCGAAGAGGTGAGAGGACGGTTCTTTTCCGAATTCTGCGCCGACGAGCACGGCTGCGAAGTGGTGCGCGCGCTCTCAGGTTCCCGTTCGGGCAAAAAAGCGCTGATGAACGAATGGGATCTGGTGACCACCGAGGGCGTCAGCATTCCGGTGAGCTGGGTCTGTTCGCCGATGTATGACGATTTCGCGCAAACCGTGGGGATCGTGGCCGTAGGTCGCAACCTGGCTGAACGCCGCAAGCTCGAGATGCAACTGCTTCAGTCGCAGAAGCTGGCCGCTCTCGGTGTGATGGCCGGCGGGATCGCTCACGAGATCCGCACCCCTCTGGCGGTCTGCTCGTCAGCCGCCCAGTTCCTGATGGAGGACGGGCTCTCGCCCGATTTTCAGAAGGACTGCGCCGAAAAGATCCACGTCGGGATCAAGCGGGCTTCGGTGATCATCGAGGATCTGCTCAAGTTCGCCAGGCCCTCGAAAAAGTCCCACATGCAGCAGATGAACATCGTCTCCACCATCGATGAGGCCCTCGAGCTGGTCACCCACCAGGCGAGGATTCAGCAGATCGAGATCGTCAAGAGCGCGGGAGAAGATTCCCTGATCATCAGCGGCATCTCCGGTCTCATCCAGCAGGTCTTCATGAATCTTTTCATGAACGCGATCAACGCCATGCCTGACGGCGGGACCCTGGCGGTTTCGTTGGAGCGGGTCAAGAACGAGATTTTGGTCTACATCGCCGATACGGGGCAAGGGATCGCCAAGGAGAATCTAGACAAGATATTCGATCCCTTCTATACCACCTCACCGGTCGGAAAAGGCACGGGGCTGGGTCTCTCTGTCTGTTACTCGATCGTCAAGCAGCATTTCGGATCGATCGAGGTCGACAGTCAGATCGGAGAGGGAACGACGCTTTGCGTGAGGCTGCCCCTCTTGTTCTGAGGGCCTACAAAAATAGCTTGTTTTCACGTGAGCCCTGGGGTGAATGACATGACGAGAGCACGAAGTAAGGTTCTCATCATCGATGACGAAGAAGACATGTGCTGGGCGCTGGAAAACATCATGAAGCGCCAGGGAGTATCATCGCGTTCGGTCGTTTGCGGCCAGGATGCTCTAGAGTTGGTGCGGAAATTCAGCTTCGGATTGATCTACCTCGATGTCAAGCTCCCCGACATCGAAGGGATCGAGCTGGCTCAACAGATCCGTGGCATCGATCGCAAAGTTCCGATCGTGCTCGTCTCCGGTTTCTTTTATCACGATGATGTTCCCGTGCAGACCGCGTTGCAGGACAAGCTGATCTCCTGCTTCATCAGCAAACCCTTTCAACACAACGAAATCGTCGGATCGCTGAAATTCGCACGCCGCCGCTTGAATTGACCGCGCGATGCATCCCGGCCGCCGATGATACCCAGGGCTTTGAGAAGTTTCTCGTCGATCCTCTTCGAGAGAACACCTTCCAGCCTGTTCAATCGCCGGTCTTTTTCCGTCCCGAGTCTCAACGCCACGAGAGCCCCGGGGGGCACATCCTCGTCGTGGAGCGCCATCACCTTGCGGTCGCTCATCTGAATCAGGTGAACCCAGCCGCGTGTCGAACGGGTGTTGGCAAGAACCACGCCGTCGCCGCCTGGAATGCAGGCCATGCCCTTCTCGAAGGAGTTGTAGCCGTCGCGAAGCTTGCCATCGAAACTCTGGCGTTCGAAACCCTCCAGCTGCGAGCTGCACGGTGCGGGTATCTTCCCGGCGTCGTACGCCTCGAGATAGACGGCGATGATGTTGGTCAGGGCTGCACCCACGCTCACCGCGAAAGCGCTGTCCGCCGGACTCTGCTGAATGAGCGGATCAATGGCACGAGGATCGTAGGTCATCTGCTGGAAGGCGCGGGCGAGCTGGAGCTCCCCCGAACATCCCACCGGGTGGCCGCATTTGACCAGCCCGCCGCAGGGATTGTAGCGTCCCGAAAGCAGGCCCTCCAGGCTTTCGTCGTGACTCAGGCCGATCTCTTTCAAGATCAGGCGGCTCACGCTGGGAAAGGCGTCGTGAGGAAATCCGATGTCGCTGCGTCGCAAGCGTTCGCTGGAGATGTCCGCGCGCTGCGCCAGGGTGTAGATCGCCCGGCGCACGGCCGCCGATGTCGTGAACGGTCCGAACCTGCGAGTGAGAGCGGGATGCACGAACCCCTGGCCGATCCCCTTGAGGCGGACCACGCGCCCGTTCAGCGGATTGCGGGGCGGTTTGGACGAGAGCAGGATGGCGCAGGCCGCGGTGCTCGGCGGTACCACGTCGTCGCGCCGGTAGTGGGGGCTCACCATGGGGCTTTCGAGGTAGTCCTTTTCGGTCTTGGTGTTCTCGTAGAAGTGGGCGTAGGGATAGATTGCGGCCCGCGCATACATGGACATCGTGAGACCGGGCAGGAACCGCCGCAGATCCTGTCGGGAAAGACCCAGGTAGTGGAGCAGCGCGCTCTCCAGCATGTCGCCGATGAGAATCATGGAGAGGCCGTAGCGGCGCTCCTCGGGGGTGATGACCCCTCTGAGCAGGCTCTGGACCGCCTCGCGCTCACGAGCCCTGGCCTCATCGGATTGCTCGCTCCGTCCGGCGACCCCGTTCATCTGTTCGCAGGCGATGACCAGGGTGTAGCCGTACTGCCCGGACGCAATGTCTTTGTAGGCCGGGATGAGGCCGATGCCACCGGCCGACGAGGTCCCCCGGATCCCCAGGGTCTCGCGAGGCAGCATTCCCAGCTCTGAGGTGATCGAGGCGGCGATCTCTCCGGTCACACCAAAGAGCCCCGGATCCATCGACGCGATGTAAAAAGAGTCGATCTCGAGCGGGGAAACGGTGTTCAACACCGCTCGCCCCACCTCGAGGCAGAGCCCGTAAAAGCCTCGAGAGGGTTTGTTGGTGATCCGGGTGGAAGCGACCGAATGGATATAGACAGGTGCATTCACGTCAGTGTCTCTCTTTGGTGCGTTGATTGTCTGTCGTTCGGTTGTGTCAACACGTTCGCACGATCTGTAACTCGATGTGGGATGAAGCCTCCCGTGCGGCGGCGCTCATCTCCAATCCTTGTCGGGCGGTGCCAACCTCCCGCAACGGCTGCTTCATCTCAGACCGCCGGATTGATCATCAAGCTACGGCTCCGTGCTCACTATGCTTTCCGTGATAAACGTTTATGCTTAATAGGTTATCGTGATTCGAGCCCTGAAACTTGAATCCAGCCTGCCGGAGAAGGCCGGCGATCGGTGGGTGTGAGCTGAGATGATGAGTGCGAGTTTTTGTAACGTGAGCGCTTAGTAGCCATCTTCCTGGCGCGTACGCCAGATTCCCCAAGGGACTAACATCCAGTTCGAGCTTCCTCTCGCCAAGGCCGCCAAGGAATTTTTGAGGTGTGGAGGTTTTTCTCCAGACAGGAGAATCGCAGCACCAACGACCGCTTTAGCGATCTCTTTATTGTCTTTGTCTTTGCGCTCTTTGCGTCTTTGCGAGAGTTCTTTCTTACAGTTTCGAGAGCAGTTTGCTAGGGAGTAGATGTTCATGAAGAGTCGGGATTAGAAGAGCCCGAGCTGTCCGGGAGCCTCTTTACCGCGGCGCCGGGTAGATGGTTTGTGCGCGGCCTTCTCGACCAAGTCGAGCAGATCCTCGGAGACCGGCGCGAGCAGGGGCGAGGGGCACGGACGGCGCTCCTCGCCGAAGAGAAAGCGCCTGCCAGCCGAAGAGATGACGAGCCTCATCTTGGCCCGGGTCATGCCGACGTAGAGCAGCCGGCGTTCCTCTTCGAGAGCCGCGGCGGGGTCCTCCTCGTCGTCGCGGATGTAGGGGATGATGCCCTCCTCCGCTCCGGCGATGAAGACGACGGGAAACTCGAGACCTTTTGAGGCATGCAGGGTGGAGAGGGTGACCCTTTCGCAACGCGCCACGAAAGGATCCTCGTGCCGTGACAGTACCAGAGTGTTGAGTTGGTCGAGGGAACGTGGTGCCGTACGGGCGGCCTCATCGGCAAGCTCACCGGCGGCACGTTTCAGATCGGTCGCCGATCGGGGCAGTGCCGCGGCGAGCACCCGGCCGGCCTCGACCAGCAGGGCGGCCGCTCCCGGAACGGCCGCTTCGAGGTACGAGGAACTCTCGAAGAGTGGGGCGGTGACCGGTGGTCGTTGCTCGAACGTTCCTTCTCCTGCTCTCCGTAACCGGAGGCTCAGAGCGTGGACCACCTCGTCCGGCTCGACCCCCAGCTCCTTCAAGGTCCGCCGAGGAGCGGATGGCCACGATGTCTCGATCCCGCTCCCGGACTCGGTCACCTCTCCATCACCGATCTCGACACGCCGTGACAGTTCGAGCGCGGCCAGGCGCGACAGGGCCAGGAGCGCGCGGGCTGCAACGGAGGTACGGTCCCGCTCGGTGCCCACCCGCTGGTAGGGGATTCCAGCGTGCTCGAAGGCCTCGCACAGCCGGGGGGCCAGGGCGTTGAGGCGGTAGAGCACCGCGATGTCGCCGAAGCTGAACTCTTCCTGCTCGCGCTCCCGATCCTGTTGTTGAGATATCCCTTCGCTCTCGTCTCCAAGAGCGACCGGCTCGAGCGGATCGGCAGGGCTTCCGCCTCGGCCGCCGCGCTCGTCTTCCAGGCCGTAGCAGCCGAGGCCGCCGACGAGTTGCGCCGTACGCCGGGCGATGAAGATTGCTTCGGCTCGATCGCTGGAGAGTGTTTGCACCTCGAGGCGCAGCCCGCGGCCGCCCCGCGGGCGGCTGCGCGGCAGATCGGTCATGCGCTTGCGATTGCAGGTAATCAGCTCGGCCGAGGCGGTCACGATGGTGACGGTGGAACGGAAATTCTCGTCGAGATGGATCACCGTCGTGCCGGGGAAATCCCGGGGGAAACTCAGGAAGTGCTCCACGTCGGCGCCACGGAAGGAATAAATCGCCTGATCAGGATCTCCGATCGCCATCAGGCTTGCGCAGCGCCCTGCCAGCGACTTGACCAGCTCGATCTGCACGGCATCGACATCCTGGTACTCGTCGATGAAGATGTGCCGCCAGCGGTCCTGGTAGGAGTGGAGGCGCTCGGCGTTGTCTGTGAGAAGCTGCAGCGGCAAAGTGATGAGGTCGTCGAAATCGACGGCTGACTCGATTTTCTTGCGCTGCCTGTAGAGATCGAGAACCTCAACCAACTGCGGGTCCGACTCCGGCGTTCTCCGGCCGCGGCGGGGGCCTTTGATGGCGAGCCTCGCGAGGACGCGACGGTTATCTCCGCCGGAGTGGAACCTGGCGTCGCGGATCACCTCTCTGAGAAGGGCTTCGCGATCCTGCTCGTCGTAGAGCACCGGCGCCGCGCTGAAACCGAGCAGACCCCAGTCCGATCCAATGATATCGAGCCCCAGGGCATGGAAAGTGCCGATGAAGGGCCCCTCGGCATCGCCGGGATCGAGCAGGCTGGCGAGGCGTGCGCGCATCTCCTCGGCGGCGCGGTCGGTGAAAGTCAGAGCCAGAATCTCTCCAGGCGCGCAACGACCGGAGCGCACGAGGTGGGCGATGCGGTGGGTCAGGGTGCGGGTCTTGCCGGTCCCCGGTCCGGCTACCACGAGCAGCGGACCGCCGGCGTGGTCGACGGCGCGCCTCTGGGATGCGTTGAGTTGGTGGTTCATGGGCAAGACCAAAGGGCAAGTGCACACGATTAAAAACGATTAAACCACAAAGACCGCGGAGAGCACGAGAAGAGTCGGATAGAAGAAACCTTCCTGGCGCGAGCGCCAGTTTTTCCAGAAACTAACATTCGAATCAAGATTTTCTCTCGCCAAGATCGCCAAGGCCGCCAAGGAATTTTTGGGGTGTGGAGGTTTTTCTCCAGGCACGAGAATCGCAGCACCAACGACCGCTTTACCTATCTCTTTATTGTCTTAACCTTTGCGCTCTTTGCGGCTTTGCGAGAGTTTTTTCTTAGCGTGTCGAGAGCAGTTTGTTAGGTAGAAGCGGAGCTCAGAAGAGCGTCTTCTGGGCCATGCCGCCGAGGGTCTCGCGTTCATCGTCGTTGAAGACTGCGATCTTGCCGTATTCGCCGTCAAAACCGGGAACCGGATGGATCCGCCCCTGGCGCATCCGTTCGATCGCCTCTCGCAGGAGCGGCGGACCGGCACCTTCGATGGCACGCAGTGGCAGATCCTTCAGGATCATGATCTCCGGCCCCAGCCGCTCGAGCAGAGAATAGTAGTCGAGAAGAACCCGCTTGCTGCCCGCTCCCACGCGGTGGAGCTCGCCCAGGATCTCCTGGAGGGGAATGAGATGGCAAAAACCGCTCTTCCCCGGCGGGCACTGACCCTCGCTTCTGTCGGCGAGCTCCTCGACACGATGCAGAACGCCGAGGGTCACTTTGCGCCCACACACGGAGCAGAGCGAACCGGCGGCTCGCGTCTCGTCGGGGCTCATCCGCTGCCGGCAGTTGCGATGGCCGTCGAAATGATATTTGCCTTCCTCGGGAAAGAACTCGATAGTACCGCGGAAACCACCGCTCTGGCCTGCTTGCATGGCGCGCTTGACCGCGCCGAAGGAGAGCTGCGTGTCGAACATGTTGGCTTCCCGGCCCAGCTTTGCCGGAGAGTGTGCGTCGGAGTTGGAGATGAGGGTCAGGCCATCGAGCGCCGAGAGCCGCCAGTTCATCGGCGGATCGGAGGAGAGCCCCGTCTCGACGGCGAAGATCGCGCCTGCCAGGTCGCCGAAGCACTCCTCGAGCGAATCGAAGCCGGAGCGGGCGCCGAGCATCGAAAAGTGGGGCGTCCAGATATGGGCCGGAATCAGAAAAGCGTCCTCCGAGGACTCGAGCACGATCTCCAGCAGATCGCGGCTGTCGAGCCCCAGGATCGGCCGGCCGTCTGAGCGGACGTTGCCGATCGCCGCCAGGCGCGCGGTGATCTTGGCGGCGACCTCGAGGCTGGGCGCGAACACGAGGTTGTGAACCTTGCGCACCCGGCCGTGCCGCTTGTAGATGCTGCTGATCTCCACGGTGAGGATGAAGCGCACCCCGGACGCGTCGGGTTCGCCGGCGATCTGTGCCGGGCGGACCGTGTCGTGGAAACCTTTCACGCACGAGTCTTTGAGCCTGAAGAGACCTTCTTCCGCATCCTCGAGCTTTTCGCTCAGCTCGGCGAACCAGGCGGGGTGCGTGAAATCTCCGCTGCCCACGAGGTGCAGGCCTTTCAGGCGAGCGAAGAGGTCGAGGTGTTCCAGATCGCAACTCCGGCTGGTGGCGCGGGAGTATCTGGAATGAACATGAAAATCAGCGTTGAATCTCATCGGTTTCGCGGCGAGCACCCCTTTCCGGAGCCTATCGGTCGGTATCCGATTTGGAGACCTCGTCCTTCTCTGCCTTCTCCTTCATTTCCCGGTAGAAATCACGAGCGGCGAAGCCCTTGTACTGGGGGATCGAGTCGGCCGTGACATTGAGCTCCTTGAGCAGCTCGATCACCGCGGCCTGGAGCTGCTGGTCTTCCTGGTAGTCGCCGTTGTAGAGGAAGCCCGGATAGGCCTTGCCCCGTACATCAGCCACCCTGTTGCGTGCTTCGATGCGGGTCCAGATGCGGATATCTTCGCGATCGAGGTGGGTGTTCAGACCGGTGTAGAACTCCTCAAAGCCGGGATAGCGGGAGAAGTCGAAGCCGTCGCCCTCCGCCAGCTCCATGAACAACTCCCGGTGGCGCTGCCAGTTCTGCTCCACGTAGTCCTTGAACACCTTACGCTCCAGGAGATCGGAGAGCTCCTCCTCCTTCCACGACTCGATGCCCACGAATCCGACCTCCAGGTTGGGCTCGATGCCGCCCTGCTGGGTGACCGATCCCTCGCCGTCGCGCAACGTGTGGATGCTCTGGCCTGAGGGCAGAAAGTACATGGAAGTCGTAATCTTGACCATCGGACCGATGTCGAACTTGCCGTTGTTGTTGAGATCAATCCACTTTTCGCCAGGATCGTACATCCCGTTGTCGTTGTCATCTTCCCATTTCTCGGGCATGCGGCTGGACATCTGCATCGGCGTTTGGACCGAACCCTTGCCGTAGGTCTTGTCACCCACGACGAGCGCGCGCTCATAGTGCTTCAGGGCGCCGGCCAGGATCTCGGACGCGCTGGCGCTGCGTTTGTTGACCAACACCACCAAGGGGCCGTCCCAACTGATGCCGAGGTTGCGCGAGTTGTAGTCCCGCCGGGCCTCCTTGCGCCCCTCGGTGTAGACCACGAGCGACCGCGACGGCAGGAAGAAGGAGGCCGTGTAGACCGCCTCGCTCAGGTAACCGCCGGTGTTGTTGCGCACGTCGAGGATCAAGCCGCGTACATCCTTCTCTTTGAGCTCTCTGATCGCCTCGGCGATGTCGCGGCTGGTGCCGTCGGCGAACTGCTTGATCTCCATGTAGGCGATATTCCCCGGAAAGATTTCGGCGGCGATCGAGGGGATCGAGATCTTCTCGCGAATGATCGGGTAGTTGCGCTCCTCGTCCCATCCCGGACGGTAGATCGTGATGATCACCTCCGTGTTGGGCTCACCCTTGAGCCTGCGGATGATCTCCTCGTTGTTGTGGCTGAAGGTCTCCCAGCCGTCGATCTTCCAGATCTGGTCTCCCGAGCGCAGACCGGCCTTGTACGCCGGTCCGGAGTAGATCGGCCGGGTGATGGTGAACACACCCTCGAGGGTGTCGACGTAGGCACCGATCCCGGCGTAACTACGGATCAGGTCCATCCGCCAGCGCTCGTTCTCCTCCTGGCTGAAGTAGGTGGAGTGGGGATCGAGATAGTTGAGCATGCCCTTGGCAGCGGCGGACAACAGCTTCTCGAGCCCTTCCTTGTCCTGGTAGTCGTCGCCCAGGATATGGGTCTCGCGGATCTTGTTGACGATTTCCGAGATCAGATCGAGGCCGTAGATCGAGGTGCCGAAGGGGGCGCCTCCTTCCAGCCGCATCGCTTTTTCCTGCACCGAGTTGAGGTAGTAGCGCTGGATCTCCCAGTTCTGCAGGAAGATCCGCGCCAGCCGTCCCGCCTCGGTGGGATCGTTCTTGATCTCTTTGAGCACCTTTTTCGAGGTGTCCACCTCGCCGATCTCGGCCAGCGCAAGGGCGCCTGCGGTCTTGATCTCGGAATTATCGGAGGAGAGCATCAGCTTGAGCTCGAGCCGGGCTTTCTTGCCGTAACGGCTGGAGACGTTGTAGAGCGCCTTGGCGGCTTCGATCCTGACAAAGGGATCCTGCTCGTCTTCCAACACCCCGTTGAGGCTCTCTTCAACCTCGAGGCGATCATCGTCATCGATGTAATAAGCGATGATTTCTATGAGGTTTATGGCGTTTTTCCGGACACCCTCGTTGCTCCGGTCCTCGACGAGCTGCAGAATCGTGGGAATCGGCTCGTTATAGTAGCTGGATTCGATGAGCGCCTTGCAACATCCCAGCCGAACGATCGGTTGGGTGTGGGAGAGCCCTTGAATGACTTTCTCCACGGCAGCGGCATCGCTGTCGATGATGCGGCTCAGCTCGGAGGCCAGAGGCCACACTCCGCCGGTCTCGGCACGTTCCATCCTGGCCAGCAGACGGTCTATCGATTTTAGATCCTGCTGTCCCGGCAACCGGTAGGTCAGCTTCGGCGCGCCGTTGAGCACGGCTTCCTCACCGGAGGAGCAGACGCCGAAGATCAGGAATGTTGCGGTAAAAAGGACGAGGAATCTTTCAACGAAGAATCTCATGAGGTATAGTGTTCCTTTCTCTTGGAGGCCGTTGTGAACGAGTGGCGATGCCCTTTCGGCGGACGGTCTCTCGCGTCCAGCGGGCTATTGGCCTCGAAACCACCTCGGAGGATTGGGATTACGATCATTCCCTGAGCCGTTTCGCTCTCGAATCCCCCGCAGGGTGGCTTTTTTAGATTCTCTCAGGATGACAATGACTTTTTGTCGTCATTGACTTTGAGTACCATCGACTTTATATACGGCGTTCCTTTTTAGAAATCAAAACCAAAGACGCTCCGACACGAGGACCAACGTTTTTCAATGGTCAGGTCGCGGGATTGTAACATCATGAAAACAAGGGAGATGGCCCGTGACTAATGAGCTTTTTTGTCTTTCATTCTCCTTGACACTAGGGTGAGCGTTGCTGATACTCCCCTTTACTCTTGATATTCCGGTATCGAACCGATTCAGTGGGAAATCGGACGATTGTCACAAGCTTGAGGAGGACCGGCGTTGCCTACGATTTCGACCAACGATTTCAAAAACGGCATGACCATCATTCATAAAGACGAACTCTACGATATCGTGAGCTTCCAGTTCGTCAAACCGGGCAAGGGAGGCGCGTTTGTGCGGACCAAGTTGAAAAACGTCCGCAGCGGACAGGTGCTCGAGCATACCTTCGACTCCAAGGCCAAGGTGGAGCAGGCGATCATGGAGAAGAAGGAGATGGAATATCTCTACCGCGATGGCGAGACCTTCTACTTCATGGATCCCGAAAGCTACGAGCAGGTCCCGGTAGAGATGGCCAAGGTTCAATCGCTCCTGCCTTTTCTCAAGGAAAACACGACCTGCAGCTTCAAGCTCAACGGTGATGAGATTCTCACCGTCGTGCTTCCCGATTTTATGGTCTTCGAGATCACCGAGACCACACCGTGGCTCAAGGGGAGCACGGCGTCGGCCGGCAACAAACCTGCGGTGATCGAGACGGGAACAACCATTCAGGTCCCCGTGTTCGTGACGCAAGGCGAAAAGGTCCGCGTGGATACACGGACCGGTGATTACATGGAGCGGGCCAACGACTAGGACTAAAACGAGCATCGCACTGTCCTCCCGTCTGTGCGGTGAGGGAGTCCCGATGATCGCTACCACGCCGACCACGAGGACCCAGATTATACCGTGGCGTGAAGAGGTTTCAGACTGGAGACCCCATGGACATCTACAAAAAAGTCAAAGAACTGGTGGAGATGATGAAGGACGCAGATCTCGATGAGATCGAGATCAAAGACGGGCTGCGCGAGATCCGCCTGACCAAGCGAATGATGAACGTGGTGCGAGAGCCGCTCTCCATGATCTCCTCACCGATGTCGGCGGCTCAAGGTATGTTCCCCCAGGCGGCTCCGGCTCAGAGCCCGAGCGCCGAACCTGGTGCGCCTCCGAAACGGGATGAGAACGTCGTCGAGTTCAAATCTCCCATGGTCGGAACCTTCTATCGCGCACCCAGCCCGGAATCCCCGCCGTACGTGACCGAAGGGGAGAAGGTGAACAAGGAGTCGGTCGTCTGTATCGTAGAGGCCATGAAGGTCATGAACGAGATCAAGGCCGAGATGAACGGTCGTGTCGAAGATATTCTCGTGGAGAACGGAGAGGCAATCGAATTCGGGCAGCCTCTCTTCCTCATCCGCAAAGAAAAATAGGGCGGAGCACCCAGTCGATGTTCAAACGGATTCTGATCGCCAATCGCAGTGAGATCGCCCTCCGGATCATCAGGGCCTGCAAGGAGCTCGGCGTCGAGACGGTCGCGGTCTACTCCCAGGCCGATGAGAAGGCAGAATACCTGAATCTGGCCGACGAGACGATCTGCATCGGACCTCCCCAGTCGGGCCGCAGCTACCTGGACATTCCGCGCATCATCTCGGCCGCGGAGATTACTGACGTGGAGGCGATCCACCCGGGTTATGGTTTTCTGGCTGAAAACGACCATTTCGCCGAGGTCTGCAATTCCTGCGGCATCGCGTTCATCGGACCCAAGCCGGAAACGATCGCGCTCGTCGGCAACAAGTCGGCTGCCAGGCAGATCGCGATGCAGAACGATGTCCCCGTGATACCGGGATCGAAGTCGCTCGTGGAAAACGACACCGAGGCCCTCAAGATCGCCCGGGGGATCGGCTTTCCGGTGATCATCAAGGCCTCCGCTGGAGGCGGCGGGCGGGGTATGCGGGTCGCCCACAACGATATCTCGCTGGTCAACGCTTTTCTGGCCGCCCGGGCCGAGGCCGAGGTTGCGTTCGGTGATTCCTCGGTCTACATCGAGAAGTACATCGAGAATCCGCGCCACATCGAGATTCAGGTCTTGGGGGACGCGGAAGGCAACGTCGTCCACCTGGGGGAGAGAGACTGCTCCCTCCAGCGACGTCATCAGAAGATCGTCGAGGAGTCGCCCAGCCCGGCCATGTCCGACGAGCTGCGCAAGCGGATGGGCGACGCCGCCATCCGGCTCTGCCGGGCCTCGGGATACATCAACGCCGGAACGGTCGAGTTCCTCGTGGACAAGGACCTGCAGTTCTACTTCATGGAGGTCAACGCAAGGATCCAGGTGGAACATCCCGTCACCGAGATGGTCACCGGTCTCGATCTGGTCAAAGCCCAGATCAGGATCGCCTCCGGTGAGAGACTCTGGTTCGTCCAGAGCGACATCCAGCTCGAAGGACATGCCATCGAGTGTCGCATCAATGCCGAGGATCCCGAGGACAACTTGAGACCCTGCCCCGGCAAGATCACCCATTACTTTCAGCCCGGCGGTCGGGGTGTCCGGGTAGACTCCCATGTCTATGCGGGTTACGAGGTCCCGGCCCACTACGATTCGATGATCGCCAAGCTCATCGTTCATGCGGACAACCGGACCAAAGCGATTCAGACCCTGCGACGGGCGCTCGAGGAGTACAAGATCAAAGGGGTGAAGACCACGATCCCGCTGCATCTGGAAATCGTGCGGCATCCTCAGTTCGTCAAGGGGCAGTTCGATACATCTTTTTTAGAAGCGAACCTTTTGGATCATTGATCGGCCTCTTGGATCATTGACTGGCTATGAGGGCTTGCGAGAAAATAGGTTCGCAGAATCTTCGCGGGCGTTCGGTTCGGATTTGACCGTGACGGCCCCGCCAAACCGCAGGCATCACATCGCTGTGTCGAGGATTTGGCGATCTCGAAGCGGTCAGAGATGGCTGAAGATGAGATAAAGAATGCGACGTTATTCTGACGCGAGCCCTTTGAACCACTAACTGGCGGGAGATGGAGAATGTACAAGCCGGGAAGGACGATCAGCGGGTTTACGACCTTTTTCAACCGTGTCCTGATCATTCTTCTTTCCGCGGGCCTGATCGTGCTGGTATCCGACCCGAAACTGGCAGGTGGGGGCGACGGCAATTCTGCCCCGCTCGTCTCGGCGGAGAGAGTCATAGAATTCAAGGCGGTTCTAATCTTCTTGGCTGCGGTGCTGCTGTGCCTCAATCTGAATATCTTCCAGTTCGTGCTGTTCAACATCTGGAACATCGAGAGCCGGCGCTATATCGCCACGAAGACGGCGAGCGGAACGGCCAAGGTGGCCCTCGATGCTATTCAGCGCGCGCTCTCCAGCACCGCCCGGGCCATGCCGGAGATCGCACGGTGCCGGCTCGAGGTGCATCGTGTAGGCCACACGCGCTTCAAGGTTTCGATCCTCTACTGGATCCGCGACGGACGTAGTGTGATCAACATCAGCGAAAAGCTGAGACTGGTCCTCAAGAAGCGCTTCTCCGAGCTTGTCACGATATCTCCACAGGATCGTGTCGATTTCGATATTACCCTCGCCGGAATACAGAAACCCAAGAGAAAGGGCTCCGAGCCGCAGAGGAGTGGTGTCGGCGGCCTGCTCACCGATTTCAAAGGCCCGGTCTATCCCGTCGAAGGCGAGAATTGACCGCAGCACGGTGAGCTTAGAGCGTCCCTCGATCCGCCCCTCACGGACGAAGGTGAAGAAAAACGAACTGAATTGGAAAGGAGCGACATGCCCACATCATTAGTTACCGGCGGGGCCGGATTTTTGGGTTCACATCTCTGCGATTACCTGCTCGAACGAGGCCACCGGGTGATCGCCATGGACAACCTGCTGACAGGAGACGTGCGCAACCTGGAACATCTTTTCGGCAATCAGGATTTCCAGTTCATCCAATATGATGTGACCAACTACATTCACGTTCCGGGCGAGATCAACAACGTGTTCCACTTCGCCTCGCCGGCGAGCCCCATCGACTACCTGCAGCTTCCGATTCAGACGCTCAAGGTCGGATCTCTCGGCACCCATAAAGCCTTGGGGCTGGCGAAGGAGAAGAAAGCTACCTTTCTGCTGGCTTCCACCTCGGAGGTTTACGGCGATCCCAAGATCCACCCCCAGAAGGAGGACTACTGGGGCAACGTCAATCCCGTGGGACCGCGCGGGGTGTACGACGAGGCCAAGCGTTTCGCCGAGGCGATCACTATGGCCTATCACCGCTACCATGGCGTGGACACGCGGATCGTGAGAATTTTCAACACCTACGGCCCACGCATGCGCATCGACGACGGCCGCGCGCTGCCCACCTTCATGTGCCAGGCGCTGAACGGCGAGGCGCTCTCCGTTTTCGGTGACGGAACGCAGACCCGCTCTTTTTGCTATGTCTCCGATCTGATCCGCGGGATCGTGCTGCTTGCCGAATCTTCGGAAAACAATCCGGTCAACATCGGCAATCCCGCCGAGATCACCATCAAGGAGTTCGCCGAGGAGGTCGTGAGTCTGACCGGATCGAAGAGCACGATCGCCTACAAGGACCTGCCGGTCGACGATCCCAAGGTCCGCCGTCCTGATATCACCCGAGCGCGAGAGATCCTGGGCTGGGCACCCAAAATCGATCTGGGAACGGGTCTGAAGATAACCCTCGACTACTTCCAGAAAAAAGTATCCGGTTGATCCGGAGGAAAGTCAGATGTGCGGTATTATCGGGTGTTTGTCGAATAAGGATGTGGCTCAGGTCCTGATCGAAGGCCTGCGCAAGCTCGAGTACCGGGGATACGACTCTTCGGGCGTGGCCCTCATCTCCGGCAACGGCCTCTCAGTGGTGCGGCGGGTGGGAAAGCTTGACGTACTGGCGCGGACGGTGCTTGAGGAGAAACCGCACGGCAAGATCGGGATCGGCCATACACGCTGGGCCACCCACGGGAAACCCTCCCTGGAGAACGCCCATCCCCACACCGACTGCACCGGCAAGATCGTGGTGGTGCACAACGGGATCATCGAGAACTACTCCGAGGTCAAGGAGGGGCTGGCAGATGAGGGGCACGAATTCACCTCCCAGACCGACTCCGAGGTTCTGGCGCATCTTGTGGAGCGGCACTTCGAAGGCGACCTGAGCCTGGCTCTGCAAAAGGCGCTCAACGAGCTGCGAGGCTCCTACGCGATCGCGGTGATCCATGCCGATTTGCCCGATCGGATCGTCTGCGCTCGGCAGGACTCGCCGCTCGTCGTGGGGATTACCGAGCACGATATGTATGTGGCCTCCGACATTCCCGCGCTTCTCGATCAGACCCGCGAGATCGTCGTGCTCGAAGACGGCGAGATCGCCACTCTTACGCCTGGCAACGTCACGATCGTAGATCTCGAGGGCCGCCCGATCGTCAAGCAGCCTGTGCAAATCGACTGGGACCCGGTGATGATCCAGAAGGGCGGATACCGGCACTTCATGCTCAAGGAGATCGATGAGCAGCCGGTGGTGGTGTCGAACACGATCGTCGGACGGCTCGATGACGAGGGCGCCGCGGTCTGCTTCAAAGACACCGAGCGCCTGGAGAAGGCGCTTCACGACCTCGAGGGCATCACCATTCTGGCCTGTGGGACCTCCTGGCACGCTGGGCTGGTGGGCAAGTTCATGCTCGAATCGCTGGCCAGGCTGCCCGTGGAGGTCGACTACAGCTCCGAGTTCCGCTACCGCGACACGCTCGTGGGACCGAAGAGGCTGGTCATCCCTATTTCCCAGTCGGGAGAGACCGCCGATACCCTGGCGGCGCTACGCGCGGCGCGCGCCAAGGGAGCGCACTCGCTCTCGATCTGCAACGTAAATTCGAGCACCCTCTGCCGGGAGTCGGACAGCATCATTCTGACCCAGGCCGGTCCTGAGATCGGGGTGGCTTCCACCAAGGCTTTTACAACTCAACTCGTGGCGCTGCTGCTCTTCGCAATTCACTTGGGGCGCCTGCGCCAGACACTCAGCGAGGAAGAAACGCGGGATTTGATCGTCGAAATCCGCAAGCTTCCGCACTACCTCGAGGCGGTGCTACGTGACAAGGATTTCATGGCCGATGTAGCCCGGCGCTACTGGAGAGCCGGCGACTTCCTCTTCATCGGCCGTGGGCTCAACTTTCCCATCGCTCTCGAAGGCGCGCTGAAGCTCAAGGAGATCTCGTACATCCACGCCGAGGGTTATCCCGCCGGCGAGATGAAGCACGGGCCGATCGCGCTGATCGATCGCGACATCCCGGTGGTGGCCATCGCCACGAGATCCAAGGTCTATGACAAGGTGGTCTCGAACATCGAAGAGGTGAAGGCGCGGGACGGACAGGTGATCGCCGTCGTCAATCCCGATGATGAGCGGGTGCGGGCGATGGCCGACGTGTGCATCGACGTGCCCACTGTGCCGGAGATACTCTCACCGGTGATCAACGTGGTCCCCATGCAGTTGCTCGCCTATCACGTCGCATCCCGTCGTGGGTGCGATATCGACCAGCCGCGCAACCTGGCCAAGTCGGTCACCGTCGAGTAGACGACCGCCCCAAGAATGATCGAAGGGATTGCGACAAGATAAGTTTTTTTGACGTGAGCCCTAACAACGCGGAGACTGACAGTCATGACGAGCGCTCTCGTGACAGGCGGAGCTGGTTTCATCGGTTCTCACCTCGTTGAGGTGATGGTCAAGCGGGGGGTCAAGACCAGAGTGCTGGACAACTTCTCCACCGGCAAGCGGGAAAATCTGGCCGGAGTCGAGGGGCAGGTGGAGATCGTCCAAGGTGATATCCGCGACTATCAAACGGTCAGGTCCGCCACCGAGGGGATCGACATCGTGTTCCACCAGGCGGCGCTCGCCTCGGTGACCGAGTCGATCAACGATCCCAAGCTGAGCAACGAGGTCAATCTGGATGGTACCCTTAACGTGCTGCTGGCAGCCAAAGACTCGGGGGTTCAGAAACTGGTCTATGCCGGTTCGTCCTCGGCCTATGGCGATGCCGAAGCCTTGCCCAAGGTGGAGACGATGCGCGAGAGCCCGATCTCGCCCTACTCGGTGAACAAGCTGGCCGGGGAGAAGTATTGCGCCGTTTTCAGCAAGGTTCACGGCCTGCAAACGGTAGTGCTGCGCTATTTCAACGTCTTCGGGCCTCGGCAGGATCCCGGCTCGCTCTATTCGGGCGTGATCTCGCTGTTCATCACAAAGATCCTGAACGGTGAAAGACCTGTGATCTACGGCGACGGCGAGCAGACCCGGGACTTCGTCTACGTGGAGAACGTAGTGATGGCCAACATTTTCGCTTCTGTATCCAAGGTGGGTGGGGGTGAGGTGTTCAACGTGGCGTCGGGGGAGACGATCTCGATCTATGAACTGCTCGGGATGGTTCAAGAGCTGACCGGTGTACACGATGTGAAGCCTATCTTTCGCGAGATGCGCAAAGGCGATGTCCGGCATTCGCTGGCCGATGTCGGCAAGGCGCAGCAAGCTTTCGGATACTGGCCCGTCGTCGGTATGCGCGAGGGGCTGGGGCGCACTATCGAATGGTATAAAGAAAAGGCATAGGGTTTGCGCCAAAATGAGTTTTTTTGACGTGAGCTCTTCATCCGCTGCCCGATAACGGAGAGAAGGGGCTGGTATGAAAGGCGTCGTACTCGCAGGAGGGCTCGGAACACGTCTGAGTCCGCTCACGAAAGTCACGAACAAGCATCTGCTTCCGGTCTACAACAAACCGATGATCTACTACCCCATCGAGAGCCTCAGGGTGGCGGGGATCACCAACATCTTGATGGTCACGGGCGGCAACAGCGCAGGCGATTTTCTGAAGCTGCTCGGCAACGGCACCGATTTCGATGTGAGCCTCTATTACACCTATCAGGTCGGAGAGGGGGGGATCGCCGACGCCCTGTCGCTGGCCGAGAGCTTCGTCGGTGACGACAAGGTCGTGGTGGTGCTAGGCGACAACATCATCGAGCGGAACTTCATCGAGGCGGCACGCCGATTCGAGCAGCAGGATGAGGGTGCCAAAATCCTGCTCAAGGCGATCGAGGATCCCGAGCGGTTCGGCGTCGCCGAGCTCGATGGTGACAGGGTGTGCAACATCGAAGAAAAGCCTACACAGCCCAGGTCCAATCTGGCAGTAACCGGCATCTACATGTTCGATAGACATGTCTTCAATATCATCAAGACTCTCAAACCGTCAGGCCGGGGAGAGCTCGAGATCACCGACGTGAACAACAACTACATCGAGAACAACCAGTTGACCTATGAGACGCTCGATGGATGGTGGTCCGACGCAGGGACCTTCTCCTCTCTGGCCAAGGTCTCGGACCTGGTGAGAAAGACCGGTGCCAACAACGTCGATGTCTAATAAGGTGCTCGTGGCCGGCGCCCGCGGGATGCTGGGTCAGCAAGTCGTGAAACTCTTCGGGTCCCATCGGGAAGTGGTGGGGGTCGACCTCCCTGAATGCGATATCACAAGGGACGATGAGCTGCGGCCGTTCATCGAGCAGATCGCTCCAGGACTGATCATCAATTGCGCGGCGATGACAGATGTCGATGGCTGCGAAGACGCCGAGGAGGCGGCGCTGGCCGTGAACGGACATGGCGCAGGTAATCTCGCGCGGGCCGCGGCGACTCTGGGCGCGAAGATCGTGCACTTGAGTACGGACTACGTTTTTGATGGCTCAGCGATGAGAGAATACGTCGAGTCCGATCCGGTCGCACCCTTGGGAGCATACGGCCGGTCGAAGCTGCTCGGCGAAGAGCTGGTGGCGGAAGCCAGCCGTCGCCATTGGATCGTGCGCACGCAATGGCTCTACGGGCCGGGCGGCAAGAACTTCGTCGACACGATTATCCATCTGGCGTCTCAGAGGGATCGCCTCGACGTGGTCGACGATCAGTTCGGGTGCCCTACATCGACCGTCGACCTGGCACGCGCGCTCCTGGCCATCGTCGAGCACGAAGTTCCCTTCGGCATCTATCACTGTGCTAGCCAGGGATTTTGTTCCTGGTTCGAATTGGCGCGGCGCATTGTGGCCCTCGCGGACAAGAGGGGCGTGGAGGTGTTTCGCATGTCTTCCGATCGGCTGGACCGGAAAGCCCCCAGGCCGGCGTACTCGGTGCTGCGAAACCTGCGCCTGGAGCAGACGATCGGCGAATGCATGCCGCGTTGGCAGGACGCTCTCGAGAGTTATCTCGCCGGAAATATCTGAAACGCCGAGGCCTGCAAAGGCCTAAACGAAGGAGAACAGTCGAATGGGAGCTCTTCTCGTCACAGGAGGCGCGGGATTCATCGGATCCAACTTCATTCTCCACCACCTCGAATCGAACCGCAAAGACCGAGTGGTCAATCTGGATGCTTTGACCTACGCAGGCAACCTCGAGAATCTCACGAGCATAGAGCAGGACGAACGCTACGAGTTCGTCAAGGGAGACATCGCCGATCCCGAGGTCGTGAGAGGTGTGATCGAGCGGTTCGAGGTGAATCGTGTCATCAACTTTGCCGCCGAGTCCCATGTCGATCGATCGATTCTCGATCCTTCGGTGTTTATTCGGACCAACGTGCTCGGAACTCAGGTGCTGATCGATTGCGCCCGCGCCGCGGGGATCGATCGCTTTTTGCACGTCTCGACCGACGAAGTCTACGGTTCGCTCGGTCCCGAAGGCGCGTTCACGGAGAACACTCCCCTCGATCCCCGCTCGCCCTATTCGGCATCGAAGGCAAGCTCCGATCTGCTGGTCAAGGCGGCTTTCCACACATTTGGATTTCCAGGGCTGATTACTCGATGTTCCAACAATTACGGGCCGTATCAGTTCCCTGAAAAGCTGATTCCGCTGACCATATCCAACGCCCTCGAGGGCAAGAAGATCCCCGTGTACGGCGACGGCCTCAACGTCCGGGATTGGATCTACGTGGAGGATCACTGCCAGGCGCTCGAGGTGGTCCTGGAGAAAGGGAACATCGGTGAGGTATACAACATCGGCGGCAAGAGCGAGGTCCCTAATATCGCGCTGGTGAAAAAAATCCTCGAGCTCCTGCAGCGCAAAGAGGATCTCATCGAATTCGTCAAGGATCGTCCCGGGCACGACCGGCGCTACGCCATGGATATCGCACACATCGAATCGAAACTGAATTGGTCACCGAGCCGATCATTCGAGGACGGCCTGAGCACGACTGTGGATTGGTATGTGAACAACGCCGGATGGTGGTCACGTGTCAAGGAAGGAAGATATCAGGATTACTACGAGGCTCAGTACGGAGATCGGTTCTAGCCCGGACTCGTTATCGACGCCTGCTAAGCGTACATATTCATCCCGACGGATCGCGGCGTTGCGATGATTTCGATCGTCATCGAGGCGCGAATCCTGCTTCCGGTGAAAATCGCCGGAGGCGCCTTACCAACCGAGCGCCAGCATGATCTGGCCATGCCGTATCTGAAGAGTCCGGGATGGTGACCTGTCGGCAGGATCAGAGATCAGCGGTCCGATCAGTCTCCAAAATCGAACTTGCTGCCGTTTGCGCGGTGCAGCAGTCCAAGCTTCTTCATCTTGTTGTAGAGTGTGGTGCGATTGATCCTCAGGGCGCGGGCCGTCTCCTGACGATTGAAGTTGAATGTTTTCAGGGCGTGGAGAATGATCTTGCGCTCAGGATCCTCGAGAGCCTTTTTGAGAGGCTGCACCGGTACTGATGATGGCTGAGCTTCGTTCTCGTGATCCGGGCGCGGCGGTTGAGAACTCGACGGGGGCAGCGTCGCGCTGTTGACGTAGCCCATTTTGCCGTACAGATGGTTCCAGAGGTCGAGGCTTTTTCTCAGCCGACGATTCTCGATGTCGAGAAGGCACATTTCAAGTGCACGATCGATGTGAAAGCGCAGCATCTCCAGATTGAACGGTTTGAGGATGTAGTTCTCGATCCCCAGATCGATTGTTTGGGCAGCGGTTTCCATGCTCCATGCGGGAGTCAGGATCAGCAGCGGGATCTGGGAGGCTTGCCGTCTTATTCTCTTGAGGGAGGCGAAATCGGTGCCTGCGAGCTCGAGGTCGTAGAGGATCAGATCGACCTGCTCCGTCACGACTAGTTTCAAGACTTGTTCCGCTTCGGATGCGGTGATCAAGCGATAGTTCCAGTCACTCAGCGGTTTCGCCAAAGAGCCGACGAGAGATTCGTCTGCAACGAGGAGGATCTGTTTTTTGTTACGATCCATTGTTCAAACCCATCCCTTCGAAGTTCTCTTCTCCTCTCGGCTTTTTGTTCAAATTCGTGATGTTCAGCTGCAAATGACTCTTTTCAAAATCGCTGCTGTTTTTTTCGAACATCCCTGTCCCTCTTTATCGGGCCCGTTATGAACGGACTTGAGCCCAGGAATGAACAACCCGTAAAAAATATATAAAAATTGTACCATTTGTTGATGAACGTTGATCTGAGAAAAAGTTGAGTTCATTTTCAGTCAGACGCCGTTACCCCGTGTGCGGTATCCGGCTATAACGGGGGAGTCAACGCCGCATGAGCTGAGTAAAGGAGTCGAGGCTCGATGGATCTAAAACGTTGGGTATTGTTGTGCGTCATTTGTATCTTTAGCTGCGGCAGCCTGTTAGCGCAGGGAGATAAGCTGTCTCTGTTGGTCGGGCTCGCCAAGCCCGGACAACTGAAGATCGTGATGATCCTCGATATCGAAGGAAAGAAGAGTTTCGAGATCGTCGATGACGAAATAATTCGGCTCATGAAGAAAGATCTCGCCTCGCGCTACAAGCAAGCCAAAATGCAATGGAAGAAGGACGGCAAAGACTGGAAAACAAATCATCCCGATTTTCGTTACGCCATGCCCAAGCCGTTGGCACCTAAGGTGACCGTTCTGAAAAAGAAGTATCACTCCAGGGATGAGGCACGAGCCGATCTTGCTGAGGCTCGCACGGCCAGAGTGTTCTGTCTCTATCAGGTGACACAGGGCGAGAACAAGATGGTGAAGATTGCTCCTGAAGGCGAGTTTCCCGCGATCAAGTATCAGATCGAGATGAATCATCACCTATCGCTGTGCGCCTGGATGGATTCCAGATCGGCGTATCAGGAGCAGAATCCAGGCGAGACCTTCGACGAAGCCATACCGGGAAAACCGAAAATCAAGGTGCTCAAAAAGCGCATCACCTCGGAAGAGAAGGCCGAGCGCGAGCTCGCCAAATACACCTCCTGAGACACGATCGCCTTCTACCTAACAAGTTTGGCATCCTCTCACTTCGTGCTCTTCGGTGCGCCAGGAAAGCCTGGCCAACCTAGCTGAATGAAAGGAATCAGCCATGTGAATTACCCATACGACATGTAGCCAATGGAGCGGTG
>Ga0190284_1000125_pt1 | contig 59121 bp, 41 predicted proteins | sample 48691812_MG_FD_161668 | JGI IMG/M metagenome (GOLD analysis project Ga0190284, IMG submission 161668) | Hydrothermal vent microbial mat bacterial communities from Southern Trench, Guaymas Basin, Mexico - 4869-18-1-2_MG | ecosystem: Environmental > Aquatic > Marine > Hydrothermal vents >...
AATTGCTCATCGCACTATCTTTGCCCCCATATTCTGGTGAGGAGAAAAAAAGATGTAGATACAGAACATTTTTTCCTTGATCGACGGCGCCCCTCTATAGAAGCCCGACCGGTTTAGGGAGGGCGGCTCGGTGCCATCAAGCGTCAAACCGCCTGCCGATTGCTGGCCTCGTCCTTCTCGATCGGAGGGCAGAGCAATCCAATGGTAATTCCGTTTGTCCGTTATCCCTACCCGATATTCCGCTTGATTCGCGAGATCCGAGAGGTCTTCATGATGGGCAATGAAACCTAGAGGTGCCACCGCGATGCCCTACCCCGATCTCGACACCCTTCACGAAGCCGCCGATCGCATCCGCCCCTATGCGCACGTCACACCCGTCCTGACATCGCGTACGCTGAATGCGAAGACCGGCGGCCAGGTCTTCTTCAAGTGCGAGAACTTCCAGAGATGCGGCGCCTTCAAATTCCGCGGTGCCCTGAACGCGGTGCTCTCCCTCGGAACGAGTGAGGCCCGGCACGGCGTGGTAACCCATTCGTCGGGCAATCACGCCGCCGCACTCGCCCTGGCCGCCCGCCAGCGCGGCATCCCTGCGCACATCGTGATGCCCGCCACGGCCTCCCCCATCAAACGCAAGGCCGTGGCCGGCTACGGGGGAGAGATCGTGCTCTGTGCGCCGAACTTGAAGTCGCGCGAAGCGACGGCGCGGCGTGTTCAGGAACAAACGGACGCCACCCTGATCCACCCCTACAACGATCTGCGCATTATCGCCGGCCAGGCTACCGCCGCCCTGGAGCTCCTCGGTTCAGTGCCCGATCTCGACCTGGTTCTGGCGCCCGTCGGCGGTGGCGGCCTGCTGAGCGGCACCGCCCTCGCAGTCCGCGCTCTGGCACCTGAGACGCGGGTCATCGCCGCCGAGCCAGCAGGTGCCGACGATGCCTACCGCTCCCTGAAAGCGGGCCGCATCGTGCCCTCGATCGATCCCAAAACCATCGCCGACGGGCTGCTCACCTCCCTCGGCGAGCTGACCTTTCCGATCATCAGGGACCTTGTCGAGGCGATCGTCACCGTCGACGATCCGGCGATCATCGCCGCGATGCGCACCGTGTGGGAGCGGATGAAGATCATCATCGAGCCTTCGGCGGCCGTACCGGTGGCCGCCCTGCTCGAGGGTAAGGTGAAGGCGGCCGGCAAACGGATCGGCGTGATCCTCTCCGGAGGCAACGTCAACCTGGATCGGCTGCCTTTCTCTCCCGGCCCGGAAGGCGCATAACCGGCCGCCGGCGTTGCCTGTGGCGATCGATTCTGCATGCCGTGGCGACAACCGGACAAAATATGGAGATAGCTCTAGAAAACAAACTTCAGATCGACCTGCAGTCGGTCGTAGTCGGTGCCGGCGGTGTGGGGATCGCTGATACCGATCTCGTTTAAAAAGTACGACACCACGAGCTTCAAATCCCTGGCGGCCATCAGCTCGACGTTGAACTCGAACCCCTTCACATCGGTGCCACCACCTCCGAAGTCGGAATCGGTAAAAGCCCCCACGGCAGCGTCTCTGAGCAGCTTTTTGTGCTGAAATCTGAAGGCCCACGAGCCAGGATCTTTGGTTTGTCCCAGCTTGAATCCGGCCAGCCAGCCTTGATTGTCGTTCGATGCCGCCAGATTGTTGACATAGTTGCCAAAGAGGCTGACAGGATGATCGGTGACCGTGACAGCGTACTCGACGAAAAGCTCGAGCTGATCGTAGTCTTCGTCATAGATCAGGAAGTCGGGGTTGCCGTCTCCTGCACCCAGCGTCCAATCGGGCTTCACGTCGGGGCCATCGATCGTCGAGTTGCCGAAGCCGTCCAGCTCGTCGAAGAGCACCGGCGAGCCTTCCAGTTGACCATAATCGTAGTAACCGGCGCCTGCCGTGAGGGAGGAGTTCTTCGTCATCTCGATCACCAGGCCGGCCTGGCCACCGACCATGCGCGCATCAGCCGCTGTGCTGCGTTCCTCCATGTAAAAACCGCCGGCGTGGCCGAAGAAGGAGAAGCGATCGCCGAGCCCGGTGGCAACATTCACCACCATACCTTCCGGCCTGATGTCCGGATCCCAGAGAAGCTCGGTCTTGGACATGACGGCGAAGGGGGTTTTCATCTTGCCGCCCACCAGGTTCACGCGCCAGTCGTTTTCGATCGGATGGAAGTCGAAATAGGCCAGATCGATGCGGACCGGCTTGCTCGACCACCCCTCCCCGAAGGACTGGTTCGAGGAGATCGGGTCATCGTCTCCGGAGGCCAACTGAAATCCCGAATCGAGCATGTCGTTGACCCTGGCACCCACAAAGAAACGGGCACGGAAGCGGTTGCGGTTGCGAGAGGGTCTGTCCTGCCTGTCGATATTCTCGAATCTGTATCGGAAGTCACCCTTGAATGTGAATGTGTCGATCCAGGAAGGTCTCTTCTTCTCATACTCATCGAGGCGTTCGCTGAGCTCCTCGATCCGCAGATCCTGCTGTAAAATCTTGGAGCGGAGCTTTTCCCATTCCTCCTCCTCCTGACCTCGGGCGCGATCGATGTTCACCAGACCCAGAGCAATACAGACCACTGCAAAAAACATCCTTTTCAATCGCATCGTTCTTTTCCTGTGATATGCCGATTCGAGGGAAGAAACGCCCAAGATCCGCCGGCGGTATCGAGAGGTTCCAGGGTGTGAGACGCCGATACTCTCATCAAACGGACTCATAAAGAATGCCTACAGCACAGCAGGATTGTTGTCAACCTCACTTCGATTTCAACGGCGGAGCCCTCTTTGCGAGCCTATGCGCATCGGGTTGTCCCTCCGGATTTCGGTGTCCGCCGCGGGGGGGCGGGAGGAACTACGCGCGTTGTCTTCTGTGTGTGCTTTGCGGCGGGAGGGATTTATCATGTAGAATGATCGGCGTGTCGATCGCGCGCTCACAGGTTCGCTCGAGCCGATCTGCTCGCGCGCAACGGAACTGGCTGGGAGAAAAAAGAAACACATGAAGAGTCTGGCATTCGTCATGGCCGCGTCTGTGGCCCTCTGGATACTGGCTGTCGCTTGTGGGAGTCCCGATGTGCCCTCGGACAAAGGTCCTGTCGTCTCTGTCGTCACCGCCGCCGACCTGACCCGGCAGGGTGGACAGAATGTCTTCTATATCGCCAACCGGAAACCGCTCACGCCGAGCCCGCTGATCAAGCTGCCGATCGGCGCGATCGAACCGCAGGGTTGGCTGCGCGAACAGCTCGAGCGCATGGCTCGCGGCATGACGGGCCGCCTCACCGAGCTGAGCCGGTTCTGCAAGGCCGAGGACAACGCTTGGATCAGCCCCGAGGGTCTGGGCCACAGCCCCTGGGAGGAGCTGCCCTACTGGCTGAAGGGTTTCGGCGATCTGGGCTACGTCTTGCAGGACCAGAAGCTGATCGACGAAGCCCGGGTCTGGCTCGACGGGATCCTCTCCAGCCAGGACGAGGACGGCTGGTTCGGGCCGCGGCGCAACAAGGAGCACCACGACTGCTGGCCCAACATGGTGGCCCTCAACTGTCTGCAGTCCTTTCACGAAGCCACCGGCGCGCCCCAGGTGATCCCTTTCATGACCCGTTACTTCCGCTGGCAGCTCGGCATCGCCCGCGAGCACCTGCTGCCGGGGAGCTGGCAGAAGATCCGCGGCGGCGACAACCTGGAGAGCATCTACTGGCTCTACAACCGCACCGGCGACGCCTTCCTGCTCGAGCTGGCCAGGGTGATCCACGAGCGCACCGCCGACTGGTCCGCAGGGATCGCCAACTGGCACGGCGTCAACATCTGCCAGGGCTTCCGCGAGCCCGCCGAGTACTACATGCAGACCGGGGATCCGGCGTTCCTGGCGGCAACGTTGCGTAACTACGACGAGGTCATGGGGCTTTACGGCCAGGTCCCGGGAGGCATGTTCGGCGCCGATGAGAACTGCCGTCGCGGGTACTACGGCGCGCGACAGGCCGCCGAGACCTGCTCCATGGTGGAATTCATGCACAGTTTCGAGATGCTCACCAGGATCACCGCTGATGTGATCTGGGCTGATCGCTGCGAGGAGGTGGCCTTCAACTCGCTGCCCCCGGCGTTCACACCCGGCCTCGAGGCGCTCCACTACCTGACGGCGCCCAACATGGTGCAGCTCGACGGCAGCAACAAGAGCCCTGGGCTGCAGAACCGCGGCTGCATGCTGGCCTACTCGCCTCACCGCTACCGCTGCTGCCAGCACAACGTGGCGCACGGCTGGCCCTACTTCGCCGAAGAGCTCTGGCTGACCACACCCGACCGCGGGCTGTGCGCCTCGCTCTACGCGCCCGCCACGGTCACAGCACGCGTCGGTAAAGGCACCGGGGCCACCGTCTCGATCGATACCGAAACCGACTACCCCTTCGGCGAAACCCTCGGCTTCACGATCACGACGCCGGCGGAGACGCGCTTCCCCCTCTATCTGCGCATCCCCGGCTGGTGTGAAGCAGCCCGCGTGGCAGTCAACGGCCGCCTCGTGCTGGCCCAGCCCGAACCCGGCTCCTACGTCAAGCTCGATCACCTCTGGCGCACGGGGGACCACGTGGAGCTGGTGCTCCCCATGGAGGTCAGTACCAAGGTCTGGAAGCGCCAGGGGAACGCGCTCTCGCTCCACCGCGGGCCGCTCGCTTACTCGCTGAAGATCGGCGAACGGTGGGAGCGCTTCACCGGTGACGAGGCGTGGCAAGCCCATGAGAAAGCCGATCTCACGAGCACCTCCGACTGGCCGGCCTACGAGGTCTTCCCCACGACACCCTGGAACTACGGCCTCGTGATCGACGGTAAACAACCGGGATCCTCGGTCGAAGTGATTCGAAATCCCGGCCCCCTGGCGGCGCAACCCTTCACGCCGCAAGCGGCGCCGATCGAGCTGCACGTCCCGGCACGCGCGATCCCCAAGTGGACAATGGAGGACGGCCTCGTAGGTGCCCTACGCCCCAGCCCGGTACGCTCGGCAGAGCCGCAAACCACGGTCACATTGATCCCCATGGGCTGCGCCCGGCTCAGAATCTCGGTCTTCCCCAGGATCGGAGACGGTCCCGACGCCAACGAGTGGACGGTGATCCCCGAGCCGCGAGCCTCGCACTGCTGGGACAGTGACACGGTGCGCGCGCTCAACGACGGGATCGAACCATTGAGCTCGGCCGATCAGGAGATCCCCCGTTTGACCTGGTGGGATCACCGGGGCAGCACCGAATGGGTGGCCTACGACTTCGAGGAGCCGCGCACGATCTCCCGCTCCGAGGTGTACTGGTTCGACGACTCCGATTCGGGTTACTGCCGCGTGCCGGCCTCGTGGCGGCTGCTCTGGCTCGATGGCGAGCAGTGGAAACCGGTGAAAGCGCTCGCACCTTACGGAAGAGAGCTGAACCGGTACAACCAGGTGATCTTCGAAACCGTGACAACGCGGGGGATCAAGCTGGAGGCCGTGTTGCAAGAGGGCTTCTCCGCCGGCATCCTGGAGTGGCGATTGGACTGACTCCCCAGCCCGGACTATGGCTCGATTATTCGAGTTACCGAGTCCGACAATTATATTTAGCGATTTTGTGGGACAAGACCGGCTAGAGTGTTCAGCAGCCCGGCTGGCGGGTACACCGGTTTTCCCGGTAACTGGCAGAAATTTCAATCCGGGATTTTTTTTCGATCGCGCATATTGAGGGAAACGGAGACAGTTCTTGAGAAGGAACCAGACTTTCTCATTGGCGTGGTCAGAATCCTCCTTTGGCAGAACGCCCTAATGAGTCTCGCGAGATCGTGCACGAGAGGAAGAGAAGATAGAAGCGACCTTCCTGGCGCGAATGCCAGTTTTCCCGGGGGGATTGAAATCGTCGTGCTGCAACAAAGTCGGGTTCGGGATCGAAAAGAATCGATTCCGATAGCGACCCCGACCCCGATGGAGACGCTTCAGGTTGCCCATGTCGAAGGCCACGGCTGGCCTGTCAGCAAGGTGTTCACGTAGAAGATAGAAGTGTAGCCGCGGCTGGCGCGACTGTCATGTGTGACCTCTTGCAGAAGCTGCCGGTTGGCAGTCCGATACGAGCTGTGGGCTGCTAACGAGACGCGCGTTGCATCCGTATCGTTTCGGCGAGAAAGCCGACGGTTTGACAGAATGCAGCCCAGAAGAGCAGTAGCAACGTGACTGCCAGGTCCGGCTCGCGCCAGTATGTACGCAAGAGGTTGCTTGTCGACCATAGGCGCAACCCAAGGAAAGGCGCAACGCGCTGCACCTTCCGTTTGATCCAGTAGTTGCCTCGGCCCCGGTCAAGGTGCTTCCGTGTAAATGCGCCCATGCCTTTACAGGGCGCATGTACGACTAACGCCGCTCTGGTATAGCGAATCCGCACTCCCCCCGCCACCAACCGAGCGGCAAAGACCGTGTCTTCGCCCCCCGCCCCCGGAATATCTTCGTCCAGCGGACCGTGTCGCTCGAAGACACGTCGGCGGATCGCGCAGTTGCAGAAAGCAAACGTTGTTGTGTAGCCACGGGAATCTACAGGCCAGACCTTTTCAAAACCAAGATTGCCGCCAGCCGGGAACCCGAGCCGAGCCGCCCAAACGGAGAAACGTGTGTTTGTTTCGATGAGGACGCCCCCCGCAGCAACCTCTGCTCTTTCGTCCGCCAGCGCCGAGGCAATCGTGTCTACCCAGTCGGCTGCGGGCTCACAATCTGCATCTGTGAAGACAAGGATATCACCCCTGGCGTAGCGGATCCCTTCGTTACGCGCCGCAGCAGCGCTGCGTCCCTTTCCAAGCCGAACGAGTTTCGCTCCGAAGCTTTGGGCCTCGTTGCCAGGGTTGCCACGCGAACCGTCGTCAACCATGATGATCTCTTCGGGAGAGCGCGTCTGCCGGCGCAATGCTTCCAGCAGCCGCCTTAAGAGCCGCCGGTCCGGATTGCGAAATGGGACAATCACCGACACTGTTGGGATCTTCTTCATGAACAGGATATTCTATTCTCACCGCCCCCTGGAATCGCCGACTCGGCGGTCCTTGGGGACCGGGGCGCTGCCCTCGCGTTGCCGTGCGCTCTGCGCAGCTCGCATTGCCTTACCCACAATAATGGATGCACATATCTCGAAATAATCCGCCTCTTACGAGATGTTTCGGACGATTTTCCGAATAACCGGATGCTTGAAAAATAAAAAACCTGCCAAAAGTTGACTCTCTCGTAAAAACCCTTTTTGGCCGATTTTCGCCATTTTGAGTCGTTGTAACTTGTTTATTGACAACACCTCTCAATATCAATAAGCATTGATATACGTCGAAATGGGGGTTTGTGCGACAGGATCAAAGTTGTGGAACGGTTTGTACTCGGGTGGGTACGAAAACGAATTTACTATACTCGACCCTCAACCTCTGGAGTTCGTAGAAATGGAGGCCAAACGGTAACTAAAATTCGATAAGAGCAATATCTTCGTTTTTGCTCGTGGCCCGACCTTGCATTTTTATAATTACTCTGGTACAAATCGGTTCAGTACAATGTTCTCGTCCTTTTGCGATTCACGATGTAGTCCTACTACGCCTGAAGGCACAGAAGGACTTCAGCCTTGTCTTGAACGCAAATCTACCGCTCCCGACTGAACACGAGTATGGCTTATGTTTGAGAATAGAGCACTCCGATCGACACCGAACAATACTCTAAGTACTGATAATTGTTGAGGACGCAAGATGAAAGCCAAAACTGCCAGTGCTTTTAAGTATCACCTGATGGCCGTTTTTTCCATTTGCCTTGTTTGCGTTGCCATTTACTCCAACTCATTACACTCACATTTTGCTTATGATGATTTGACTAATATTTCATCGAATCCCTACATTCGAATCAACGATATAAATCTTGGGGATTTATATGATGCCGGCTTTAAAAGCGTGCTTCCCAAGCGCCCAGTCTCTTATATTAGTTTTGCACTTAATTATTACTTTGGCCAATTTAATGTTACCGGTTATCACGTTTTTAACATTGTCGTTCACCTCATTAACGGTATTCTTGTCTACCTTCTCGCTCTGATTATATTTAAACAGGCATACGACATTCAACGCGATCAAAGTAAACCGTTTCATATCGTTTCAATCCAGTTGCCGTCATTGTTTGCAGCCCTCGTATTTATCACTCACCCCATCCAAACTCAGTCAGTCACATACATTACGCAACGGATGAACAGCATGGCCGTGATGTTCTATCTTTGCGCACTATTTCTTTATATAAAAGGACGTCGAGTTCAAACAAGGAACATGCGTGGATTGTTTTTCTTCGGTTGTTTTGTATCTTGGATAATGGCCCTTGGATCCAAAGAAATTGCTGCCACCCTTCCGATAATTGTCCTGCTTTTTGAATGGTATTTTTTTCAGGATTTCCGGAGAGAGTGGTTGATGAAAAATCTACGATACTTCCTTTGTGTGTTTATACTTATAGGTTTATTGGTCCTGTATTTTTTGGGTGCGACTCCCTTTGATGAAATTTTGACGCGCTATTCAATTCGTGATTTTACTCCTGAGCAACGGGTGTTGACTCAACCTCGAGTGGTTGTCTTCTATATGAGCCTGCTGCTTTACCCGCACCCCTCAAGACTGAATCTTCTCCACGACATCTCAACATCTACTTCCTTGTTAGTACCGATAACAACTATTTTGTCTTTATTAATCATCATCGGTCTAATAGGACTGGCCATTTATCTCGGAAAAAATCATCGCCTTATTTCATTTTGCATTCTGTGGTTCTTTATTAATCTAGCTATTGAGTCTTCTGTTATCGGACTGATGATGATATTTGAACACCGGCTTTACCTCCCCATGTTTGGCGTTTCTTTAATTGTGTTTCATCTGCTTTTTAATAAGATATTAAAAAGGACGTGGATAGCAGTAAGTATTTCGTTGATTATTGTTCTTTTCTTAGGTGCGGGCACTTACCTGAGAAACGAAGTTTGGCAAGATTCGGAGTCCCTTTGGACTAGTGTCGTATCTCACAATGATCGAAGTCACATAGGGCATAACAATCTTGGCCTTGAACTTGCTAGGCAGGGTCGAATAAATGAAGCTATTGGCCACTATGACAAGGCCTTAAAACTAAAACCAAACTATGCGAAAGCACACAATAATATAGGTATCTCTCTCAGCAATATCGGCGACGTTTCAGGTGCTATTGACCACTATAAAGAAGCGCTACGAATTAACCCTGATTGTGTGAGTGCACACAACAATTGGGGAATTGCTTTGGCATTACAAGGGCGATTGGATGAAGCGATCGGCCATTACTTAGATGCATTGAGTATTAGGCATGACTTCGCGGCTGCGCACTACAATCTAAAAAGAGCCTTATTAGCTCGTAATCAACCCGGCCCTCAACTCGGCCAGTGGTGGCGCGTCCCGAAATAGATGATTGAGGTTTTTACCGAACTTGACGCAGAGCATTTTGGTGGCGGTCGAAATGGTGGGCAGGGTAGCGATTACCTCTCGAAAGCAGCAGAAGAGCTCTTTGGGGCAGTATCGTCAAACGCGATCAGGATTCCGACGCCTGAATATCTTGCGGCGCATCATCGCAAGCCCTGTCGATAAAGCATACCGAGGATGGTGGAGTAGACTCACCTCTGCGTGACAGGATACCCAGCACTTCGCACAGCGGCCGGCAGCAATGTCGCGGCGGACGGCGCGGAATCGATCGGAGAACCATATGTCGGCCACGGAATCGCGCCGCACGTTTCCGACTGACCCCACCGCGAAGCACGGAAACACGTTCCCCTCCTCGTCGAGCACAAGCGTGCTGTATCCGGCGTAACAGGGAATGTCCCGGTACAAGCGGCCCTTAAAGTATTCCTTGCTGATTCTGAGGTATCCTTCAGAAGACGTGATTAGTCCTGTCTGTCTGCGGATTCTCAGCAGATCCGAGAAGACTCTGTCTACCAACGGATAATCTTCCTCCCGCATCCAGACATCGTCGCGAAGCCTGCAATCCGGCACTGAGGCGAGATCGATGGGTTGCACCCTCACCTTGTCCACGCCTAGCCGCTTCCCCAAATCGACAATATCTGGCACCTGATCGAGATTCCACCGGAGAACGGTCGTCCCGATCCCCACCTGCTTTGGCATGCCATGCTTGTTCCGTATTGCGACCAGTCCCGTCACCGCCCGAAGCGCCTCCGCAAACACGCCTTGCCTCCCGCGAACGCGATCGTGCACCGCCGCAGTTGGACCGTCGAGTCCGACGGTTACTCCGTCGACGCCCAGGGCTGCGATCAAGCCAATTTCCCTCTCATGAAGCAGGGCACCGTTCGTGTTCAGGTGGCACGTCAGCCCCAAATCCTTCACCCGCTTCAAAATGTCGAACAGATCGGTCCGCATCAAAGGTTCCCCGCCGGTGAGAGAAACGTACCGCACGCCGAGCTTGGCCAGATCCCGTAGCACCGCTTCGTAATCCGCCACCTGGAGCACATTCCGCGAAGTCGCTCGCCTACTGACCCTGCAGATCGGGCATCGCAAGTTGCACTGTGAGGTCACGAAGAGGATGACCTGTGACGGGGCTGGCGCGCGGAGTGGCAGCCCCGCGTGAACGAAGTGCGAATGCAGAAACTTCCATAGTTCATGAGTAATTGCCAAGCCGTCGAACATAGATTGACTCGCTACCCTTCCCCGGAAGGCCGAACGTAGGATTAAACGACCGACCTTGACTGTCAGAAAATCCGTCGATTCAAGATTTCGCCTCCGGCAGCTTGGAGGTTTCCTTTGCTAGGCTCCTGCACAATGTAGCGTCCTCGACGTGCGTATCCGACCTGCCTCGCCAACACCGGCGGAACGCGATCGCGGTGCCCGTCCGGGCCGCGGCCCGAGCAAAAGCATACATGGGCCCCCGTAGGAGAATGTCCAGAGCACCCGAACACAGATAGAGGGGAATGAGGAGGCCGATGGGCAAAACGAACTTCCGGTTCACGTACAGCCAGCCGTACTTCCGACAGATATAGACTTGGCCCTCTCCGTACTTCCTCGCCTTCGCCAGTACTTCTCTCAGCGTCTCTGTGTAGTGCGTCACAATGACCTCCGGCGAGTACGTAACCGCGACGGCGTCAAGGTGGAGGCGTATACCCAGATCCGTATCGCCGTTTGTTCGAAGTTCCTCGTTGAAACAGTAGTGATCGAACACCTCTTTACGTATGGCGAAATTTTTTGTGTCCACCCGGCGCCGCTTCTTTAGGAAAGCTAGCATTCTGTCTCCATCTTCCATAAACCCTCCCCAGGCACCCGCGGAGATCTGCGCCCCTTGAACACACACGGCCTCAGGGCAGGTGAGCGCAGTTTCGATGCTGCGGAGCCAAGAGGCATCCACCTTGCAGTCAGAGTCTGTAAAAGCCAGAAGACTACCCCGAGCAATTCTGGCCCCGCGGTTGCGCGAGAAATACGGCCCTCGGTTCCGGTCGTTGCGAACGATGGTCACGTTATCTGCGTGCGCCAACCGCCGGCGCAGACCGGCTTCGAGCGGCGTTGGGCTGTGGTCGTCCACGATAACGACCTCGAACTTGTCTCGCGGGTAGTCCTGAGCGTATACCGAGTCCGCACAGACCAAAAGCACGTCGACCTGGTCGTAGCAGGGAATGACAACCGAAATGAACGGGGCGCGTGAGCCAAGAGTTCTTGACAACGTTCGTCAGGCCTCCTCGCAGTGTCCAACATGGAGCGGCGCGTGTTGTCCCCCTAGACCTTTGTAGTCCCCATCCTCCCCGGGTGTCTCCTCATCAGCCTCGTGTTTCGCAGTCGTCCCTTGGACGCGGCGGCCACCAACATCTGCGTAAGCTACAGTAGTTTTTATGCACTTTCCGTTGAGTTCCATCTTCTTCAACCTGTACAAGAGACTTTCTCCAATGGCTCGGTTGACCGATACGAGATGAGCCAGTAACCCCATGACACCGACCAGGGCGCCTACGATAACCAGAATTGCGGCCAAGATAAGGGACTGCATGTGACCCGTCGTGGATTCAAAAATATAAAAGTACATGAACCGCATGCAGAGCAGGCAGCCACTGGCACAGAATATCAGTCCAAGAGACCCGAACACCTTGAGCGGTTTATACATGCTGTAGAGCTGGATCATCGTGAAAATCGATTGGCAGATGTAATGCCATTGGCTCGACATCAGCCGGGATTTCCGTAACGGAGGCATTGTTGCTGTGCATACGTGAGAGAGGGGAATCCGTTTGTGTTCAGCCTGGATGATCGTCTCGAGCGTATATGTGAAACCAGACACCACATTGAGCTTGAGTGCGGCCTCGCGAGTGTAAGCACGGAAGCCGCTCGTGGCATCGCGTAAGTCTAGTCCGGACAGCCGTCCCACTACCCATGTGCCGCACTTCTGTAAAAAGCGTTTCGACAACGAAAAGTGTGAAACGCTTCCCACATCCCGGTCGCCGATGACCATTTCGGCGCGCCGCGTCAAAATGGGCTGTATCAGCGCTGGGATGTCTCTCCCCCGGTATTGCCCGTCTCCGTCCATATTCACAATCACGTCAGCGCCCAGTCGGAGACACGTGTCAAGTCCCATGGCAAACGCCTTTGCGAGACCGTGGTTTCCGACAAGACGTACGACATGGTCGGCGTTACACTGGTAGGCCACTTCCGATGTGCCATCCGTGCTGCCGTCGTCGACTACAAGGACCTCCACGGAACGGACACCCTCGATCTCCCGAGGAATGTCTTTCAGAACGAGGGGAAGCGTCCGCGCCTCGTTCAAGCAAGGCACCTGTATTATCAATCTCATGCCTCGACCTCCCACTATATCCCCTTCCCGGTTGGAAATCGCACACACCGTATTCTGTTTCGCTTTCCGATTGACGTCTAGCTATTGCTCTCATACAAAGAACACCTCGCCGCCAATGCGATCGTTCCGCCACAAAAGGACAACGCGCGACACAGCGAGATTTACTCCGATGGAGGTAAACGACCGGAGCGAAGGAACGACATGTCACTTGCGGGCGCGCCGAACAAGTGGTTAAATGGCGACGTAAGCAACAATAACTGAACGGGCGGTCGTAGCCTCCGGATGTATTCAGCGGGTCCTCAAAACGCGGGAGATCCTCATGATGCGAAACCCGAAGAGCTCATTGAATGCCGGATTTCGCCTTCCGCGGGCGGTCTTCCGTGCACTGGCTACGGTTCGAAAGCATCCCTTGGTGACCGTGCTGTACCTGACGTACGCCTGCAACCTAGGCTGTTCATTTTGTGTGCAGAGGCGTTCACGGGACCGTCGACCGAAGCCAAATACCGACGACATTCCTATCGAAGCGTGGAGCAGGATCATCGAGGAGTTGGCCGAACCTTGCTTACCGCGATCGCGTGTTCACCTGACCGGAGGCGAGCCGTTGCTGGCCGAAGTTTTCCCTCGAATCGTCCGCCTCCTATGGCAACGACGCGTTCCTTGGACCATGACGACAAACGGTACGCTTCTGGAGTCCCATGCCGAGTCAATTGTGCAATATTGCGCTCGCAACGTGAGCGTCTCCATCCACGGTCCCCCGCAGGTCGATGCTCAGACCGCACGTCCGAAGGGAACCTTTGCGAGGATCCGAGCCGGTTTGGAAGCCGTCCGAAGAATCCGGGCAATCCGGAAGACTCGCTTCCCCCGCATTACGCTGAACTGCGTTCTGGGCGGTCACAACTATCAAATTTTCGATACGCTACTAGACCATCTAACCAGTCTTGAGCCTGATTCCATCACTTTCCAGCATCCATCGGAAGTAATTGCAGGCGCAGCGCAAGAGGAAATCGCCAAGGCGGTCGGGCGCTTCATGCTCAATGTGTCGATCAAGCGAGGCGCTGTTCCCGTCACATTCTTTCCCCGCGTACGCTTGGCGCGCTTGACACAGTACTACGCAGATCCGTCAAGTCGTTTCGCTTCCACGTGTTCGGCACCATGGTTTCTATTGCGCGTGCAGCCAAACGGGCGCGTGACTCCCTGCGGGGACAACGCATTAGGAAACGTGATGAGATCGTCCCTCCACGACCTGTGGTACAGCGAAGCTCTGTCACACTTCCGCCGCCGGCTACTGCGGTCCGGCGCTCAATGGAAGGCCTGCCATCGTTGCTGCCACCGGGCCTATGGGTAATCCAGCCGGCAAGCGCGTTTGCCCATTCTTGGCGCCAGTCCTGCATTCCAGGCGTATAGATCTTCGGCGATTCAAAGCCAGAGTAAAGAATCCACGCCCAAAGGACGTGGCTTAAAAGGCCAAATCAAGAAATATAGAGATGCTCTCCTCCAACAAAAGGTGCTGAACCTCATGGGCGCGCCACTCGAAGGGCCGATTATCCAGGTCTGCGCGAAATTTGATATGAAGTCCAATCTCATCACCACGGTCCTGGGTCTGCCTCTAAATCGTGGGGAACTGCTACGCGACCAGCACGGTGCCCGCTTCTTTGAAATCTTTGCTGTAATTCGCACAAGCAGCACTATATCAGAGAGAGATGTCGCCATGTACTGTTCTTAATGCTGCTGAGGAGCTTCAGGAACTCCGGGACCCACACTATCCATTCGTACTTATGGTGTTTGCATGGGAGCTACGCCCCGCATGGCAAATGAGGCAAACAAAAAAGTTAGACATTCTCCCGCTCATGCGATTCTACGGTGCGTCGCCGATGAGGCGCCCTGCGAAGCACCGCCTGTACCGGCCTGTCAGCGGATCGTTCCCGCGCGAAAAAAGCCACTTCAGCTACAACCTGCCGATTGCGCCATCATCCCCTCGACCATCTTCAATCCCGCACTCTAAACGTTCTGAACCGCGCAGACCTCTCCTGCCAACCGCGGCCCTCTTCGCTGGATAGAATCTGCTCAGCAGCTTCTTGTCCCATGACAATCGAGTGGTCGATATTGCTGTGAAGGAAAAGCCCGCCGCGCCCAACGCTAATTAGATTGTGCAATCGGTCGAGGACATCTTGCGCTACTTGGAGCTGCGCGGACCAGCCTGAATGATATACGGGATAGACCTGGCGGAGTCCGACTGACATTGTCTGAACAACATCCCTTGCGCGGAGCAAACCAAGCCGCTCAAGCTCCCGGATGCAGATTCGTGATAGCTGATCACACTCGGCGTTCCAGACGGCATCTGCGTAGTTGCATATGACCTCCACACAGAAAGTTGTTTCTTGCGACGAAGACATATCCCGGCTGAACCGTCCTGGAACCGATATCCGACCGAAAGGATACCGGGACTCAGGGAAGTAGAAAGTCTCAGATCCCTCTCGAAGCGGCTGCTTCGTGATGAGGTAGATTAACTTCATCGCCCTCCAGTTCAGGTTGCTGGCGGCTGTCGCCGTTCGCGAGTCAGGCAGAGGGTCTAACCCGCAAACCAGATCACCCACGGGCATCGTACTGATCACGGCATCTGCCACAATCCGGATCGGCTTCCCTGAACTCTCTGCCAGAAGCGCCAGCACCCTATTTCCCCGCCACTGCACGTTTTTGACCTGCACACCACAGTAAATCCGCCCACCACCTTCACGAATTTTTCGTGCCAACGCATCTCCGATGCTGCGGCAGCCCTGCCGAGGATAATAAAAATAATCCTCAGACTTTGGCGACAAAAAAAACGATCGGCGAAGAATGTCTTTAATGATTTCTTTGGGGCGTGTGACGGTGGTCCGTCTTTTGATTGCATCCGTTGACACCATGCTTGGATGTATTCCGAACACTTTGAGCGCATAGGGGCTGTAGAAAGCCTGGTACAGCGCATCCCCTACGAGACGTCGCAGGTCTTCTTCATAGCATTCATCTTCAGCGCGGGGTGGATTGGTTCGCTGAATTCCCGCCAAAATAAATGACGCGAGACACTTGATGCTGCCACCGATTCCCAGAGACCTCGTGAGATCGTAAAGCGAGGGTGGATATCGGATGAAACGGCCTTTCAGCCGTAGTTTCCCTCGCCGCACCCTACGTAGCAGATCCTCTCCAAGAACATTTTGCGCCAAGGCGATTGCGTCCCGTTCCGAATGAATGTGCAGTCTGTGCGATCCGTAGTCGAAGGTGTGCCCGAATGCCTCACACCCACCAGCAAGCCCGCCAACCGCCTCGTCGGCCTCCAAAACCACAACGTCTTTTTCACCGAGCTGCACAAGCCGATGTGCCGCACTCAGCCCCGTCAAGCCCGCCCCAATTACAACAACCTTCCCCTGTTCGCACTTATCCTGGAACATCACAGCTCGAGGTCCATGTTCTAAATCCCTTGCTTCTTCCCCCGGAAACCCTGACGCAAACGCGGTTTCTCATGCGCCCCTCGTATGACTTGTCGCACCCTCACCACTTTTCATAGACACTCAAGCCTTCCTCCCTGCTCTTGAGCTGGTGGAAGTTCTCTATAACAAATCGCCGAAGCCTCTCTGCATAGGGCCACTGTGTTCCGACGGGATAGTAAGGCGGCCACTCTGACATCACTACGACGGAGGTCCCTTCGGCAAGCGAATCCATAATCTCACAGATCCACCGATCACGTACCGCGATCGAGCTGATTACCTCGAGGTTCTTAAATTGTACATACGGAGCAGAAGGCATTCTACGGCTCAGGTAGTAAATCTCGGGCGTCCCCAATACGAAGATTCTGTCGGAAGGACTCGTAACGTCTGCGACCCGATCTGCTATAGTGCTGCTCGCGTGGGTCGGAGTCGAAGAAAATATAACACCCTCCCCCCAGTAGTTTGTGTACAGAATCGTCACGGACCCTACTCCCGCCACGATTCCCAGCAAACAGAAGCCCAACATCACACGAGACATTCCCGCGCTCTTGCAGCATAACGCCCACGTCCCCCCGCGGCGGTCTTTCAGCCATCCCCATAGACAATCGGCAACTTTCCCAAGGACCATACCCCCTGCTACCGAGAGGAATGGGAGGGCTGGCCCCAACAAGTGGGTGCGAGCCTGATGGATCACACCCGACAGCGAAACCAACAGCCACACGCCGAGGAAAACGCCTTGACCTCTCGTCACTCCCTTCCCACGATGTGGCCAGAGCGCCAGCTTTAGATAGATCGGTACAAACAAGAATGCCGGCAGGAGCGCGAGAAACGACTTCAGAGGCATATCCAGATAGGAATAATTGCGCGCTTCGACAAGCGAAAAAACGATCGTGGCCCTTAACATTCGCATCAGCGTACCGTCCCCCCCTGCGATTGTTAGGTATGCGCACAATCCAGCCAACGGTAACAATCCCGCCGTCACAAACAGCACCGGACGCGCCACATCCCGCGCAAAGCCGCCGATCAGCCCGCTATTTATCACCGTTACCACGACGAACATACAGCCCAACCCAACCAACGCGTGTTGCTTGAAACAGACCGCTCCCCCCAGCACCAGACCTGCCCCGATCAACGCGAGCATCGATCTCTTTTTCTGGAAGTCCGTGTACAGTAAAATGGCCGCCAACGGGTATAGCACCACCAGGAAATTGTCGTAGTACAGGCCGTTGATACCAAATCTCGGTCCCCACACAGCAAAAAACGCGGCAGCGAGTACACCAACTCGCCTGCTGCCGCAAAGTGTCGCTGCAAGTATATACGTTACGACAACGGCACTGCCGGCCACCACAGCGACCATCAGCCTGGCCACGACCAAGTCATCGCCCAGTATCCCGAAGACTGTTCCGGTGAGGAGATACGCCCCGGGGAAATGCAGATCAAAGAAATCACGATAGGGCACAGCGTTCCGTGACACAAGCCACGAGTATGACAGGATCTCCCCACACAGGAAAACTCTCAGACGGAAACAAGCAACCCACACGAACAGACAACATAGGGCCACTATCAGAAATGAACGACAAAGCCACGCAGAAAACCCTCCCGCACCGGCCTTCACCCCGGTCTGCAGGTACTGTGCCAGACCATGAAGTTTATCAGTCCCCACAAGATCCTCCAGTTGTCCCGTCTGTTGCTCAAGTGGTCCCGGATCAATTCCTCCACATACGATGCTGACAGGTAGCCGACCCTACTCACCGCATCTGCTGACAGAATGTCCATCATAAGATCCCTCAGATCGTGCTTGAGCCACTCGGAAATCGGCATATCAAATCCCACTTTTCGCTTCCGGATGACAGCCCTCGGCAGAATTCCGTCCATCGCTCTCTTCAGCACATGTTTCTTATTCAGCCGTCGTACCTTGAGATGGCTTGGCATCCGCGCGCACCACTCTACCAACTCACGATCCGTCATCGGGACTCTGACTTCGACGGAATGAGCCATGCTCATTCGATCTGCTTTCACAAGGAGATCGCTCGGAAGATAGACTTTCGTATCGACAAATTGGAGTCTTGATAGTTCCTCATGCGCTTCGCACGATCGATAAGCACTCCGAAACACATCGACCGAACTCGCAGCGCGGAAGGAGTTGCGGAATTCCGGACTATACAAGAGCAACTGCTCGCCTTCGGTCAGAATGTGCCTCCACCAGAAGTGCGCCTCAAGAGGAAGGAGGTCGACACCTCCGACAAATCGTTTTGCGCGAAACTCGAAGCTCAGTTTGGTGTTTTTTGCAGGAAGGCCCATGACCATTGGCGCCACTATCGCCTTTCTGATCCATCGAGGCACATGCCGGTAGTAATTCGCAGCCTGAAATGCAGCGTACGTGTCATATCCCCCAAACACCTCGTCGCCGCCTTCTCCCGACAGCAGCACCGTGACTTCTCGCGAGGCCATCTCGCACACCAGAAACATGGGAATCGCCGACCCGTCGGCATAGGGCTCATCGACGTAGTGGAGATGTCGTTCCAGGTTGTCAGCAACATCCCGGGCCGTAATGACCATCTCGCGATGAACGGTGCCGAAGTGTCTCGACACCAAGCGTGCGTATTTTCGCTCGTCGAAGGAAGGCTGCTCGAACCCAACCGCAAACGTTCGAACCGGCTTGTCCGAGCACGCCGCCATCATTGCCACGAGTGCACTGGAATCCAGGCCTCCGCTCAGCAATACCCCAACCGGCACGTCGGCCATTAAACGCTTCCGAACCGACTCTCCGAGCAGTTCTCGTACCCGCTCCACGCAGGCGCCCTCATCGGTCACGGACGGCCGGGGATACCGCAACTCCCAGTACTTTCGGATTTCCGTTTTTCCTTGCCTACACCGAAGGTAGTGGCCCGGAGCGAGGCTACGAATGTGCCTGTATATCGTTCGATTGCCGGGGATATAATTATACGCAAAGTAGTTGTGTAAGGACTGCTCATCCAAGGTAGTCGGAATATGCTTTATCGCAACGATCGCCTTGATCTCCGATGCAAAGACAAGACTCCTTCCCAGACGGGCATAGAACAGCGGCTTCACGCCGATGCGATCGCGCGCAAGGAATAACTCCCGGCGTTGCTCATTCCATATGGCAAATGCGAACATCCCCTCTACATGCTTGGTCAGTTCCGTCCCATACTCCTCATAGAGGTGCAACAACACTTCAACATCACAGGATGTGCGGAACCTGTGGCCCCGTTTTTCCAACCGTTGCCGCTCTTCTTGGTGGTTGTAGATCTCCGCGTTCGCAACGACCCAAACAGACCGGTTCTCGTTGTGTATCGGCTGCGTTCCCCCTTCGATGTCAACAATCGCCAGCCGCTTGGCACCAAAACCGAAATCCCCCGACACGTACGTTCCGCTGCTATCCGGTCCTCTATGTTCCATGCGAGCACACATTCGAGCGAGCACACCCGGGGTGACATCGAGTCTAGTGTCCTGATCGTATATTCCGCAAATACCACACATAACGTGCTCTACACACCTAAATCGGACATGCTCGGCCTCCCACCGCTGCGTTTCTTCCCAAGCGCCACAATCTCATCAAAGTACGGACGTACCCGCAGACCACTCAGCCAACTGCTCCTCTCTGCTATTTTCGCAAGACCGTTCACCCACTTGGCCTCAGCACATAGTTTGTGAATCAGGTAGGCAACACTTGCGCTCTTTTTCAGATAGCCGCGCAGTACAAATACATCAAGGCCGCATGTTTCCAACAGCTTTGCCAGGTGTGCCCGCGTGAAGTAATAGAGATGGCCTTCCTCCAGATACCACCAGCGCCTACCTAAGATTCTCGCGAAGACACTACCAGCATTCGGAGTGGTGGCCAGGAACACCCCTCGCGGCTTGAGTAGATCATAAATCCGGCCGACTGCGCCCACGGGATTCACAAGATGCTCAAGGACTTCGAACGCCGTTACTGCATCGTATCGCTTGCCCGGAGGCTTAAAATCCTCGATCTCCCCCCTCTGCACCTGGAGCCCGAGTTCTGACACCGCAATCTCCACCGCGTACCTCGACGGTTCGAGCCCTTGCACCTCCCATCCCACCCGCCGTGCTTCGTCCGCAAAGTATCCCGCGCCGCATCCGACATCGAGCAGTGTCCCTTGCCGGCCACCTGTAGCACGGTGAAGTAGATTCAACATTCGCCGAGCTGTGCAACGCGCATCCTCCTCCCATCTGCCGTACGCAGTGTTCTTCATTTCCCTGTACACAGCGTGCACATCACTCTCTGACCAACCCACCCTGAAGGAAAAACCACATACCCTGCAGCGAACGACTGGGGGAACCTTTTTCCTCGCCAGCGGGTCCGATGTCAACCAACCGTAACCGGGCCGCGGGGTTCGGCACTCCTCAGCCTGAAACAGAATCCTTGTCGCGCCGCTCTCACACAGAACGCACGCATCGGGGCAACTCGCACCGTCTTCCCGCATGCCTATTCTCCTGCGCTACATCCCCGATCGCCGGAAGAGCGCCACCATGAGGCGACAGGAACCCAGCACGCCATGGCGCACAGGAAAGATCCGCCTGCAATAGCAGTAGCCCTTCCAAAACTTCCGTGAAATTTCATAGAGTCGTGTCAACGGAAGTTGAAGTAAAGTCCCAAGCAGCCGCCGAATGAGAGGAAACTCAACACTCAGCGCGAACAGTTTCTGTAATCTTTTCGCCTTCTTACCCAGGCGACCCTTTTGTAGCGACGCGACAAAGAAGCCGGAAAACCGATTCGGATCCGTATTGTAGAGCCCGGATTCCAACGCCTGCTCCCCAAGAGATGTGTTGGGATACGGGACGAACATACTCGCCCACGCATAGTCCGGCCTGCAACGGATATTGAAATCCAGCGTCTCGTACATTTGCTCAAGCGACTCGCCTGGCAATCCCAACATGTTTTGAACGAACAGACGGATGCCGTGCCGCTTGATGATTGTAAGTCCCTCCAGCATCCTCGCCTTGCTCATGGAGCGGCCAAGGAGGTCACGTCGGATGGCATCATTTCCGCTCTCGATGGCGACGGCCATGCTAACGCAGCCGGCGTCGGCCAGGATTCCGATCTTCTCGTCCCGCACCACATCGAGCCGCATGATGCAGTAGAACGGCAGACCAACTTCTCTACGGTAACGATCCCTGAACTCCTCGAGCCAGGGCAGCGGGAAATCAAAGAGATCGTCGGTGAAGTGCACAAATTCCTTCTGATATACTTCCTTCAGCTCTCTGATCTCCGAGACTAGACCTGCGACAGAACGCTTTCTTACTCGAGGCCCCTTTCCCTTATACAGTTCATGAAAATACGCGTTGCAGCAGTAGCGACAGTCGAAGGGGCATCCTCTCGAAGCCGCAACGTATGCAAGCTTACCTTTCGCCATCCATGGGTGCCTTCGGTAAAGAAGATCTCGATCAGGAAAGGGAAGGGCATCAAGGTCGCCGATCAGCGGGCGTAAGTCGTTCCGAACGATGCCAGTTGATGTCTTCACGTGCAGATTCTTGATCGAAGACAAATCCGTCTTTTCCACCAGGCTACGCGCCAGCTCAACGATGGCTCCTTCGCCCTCCCCAAGGCAGAGCGCATCGATTTTCTCGGCTTCTATACATGTTTCACAGAAAGTTGCGTATGAGCCGCCCAACACGATGAAGGCGTTGTGTCGCTCGCTCGTCGCCACAACAGCATCCAGGCAACGTCGATGCATGCCAGTCGAGACACTGATGGCGATGAGCGCCGGTCCCCAGTCACGTATAATCCGCCCGAGCTCTTGCCGAGTCGGAGGACAATACTTCGTGTCATGTCCTTCACTGCGCAAGACGGAAGAAAGGTACAAAAGACCTAGGGGTTCAAAGCCCGCACACTCCGTCGGCACATCGTTGACGAACAGTACTCGCATTTCTGCCTTTCGGTATCCTCTGTACGGCTCGCCGCTTCGCATTCCGGGTCCTGCGCTCAACCGACAGCGCACGACCTACTTCACAAGCCGGCGCATGCCTTCACCAATAATACGACTAACAACCCCGAGTGTACGGGGGGCGCGCACCGCATTGCACAGCTCGTCCTTAAGGTACCCCAGACGCGACCTTATATTGCTTCGATAGTAGCGACGGTTGACTATTCTCTCCAACGCCGCAACCTCGGCGTGTGTAAGGCTGGGTGTCTGGACCAGACAGATGTCACCGAGCTTATGGGCATACATGCCTTCCCTGAGTACCCACGCGTAGAGCTCGCTGCCAGGCAGAGCAACGTAGGCTTGAAATGATGCGCTATCCACTCGGAGTCGGCGAGCGAACCGCAGTGTCTCCATAATGTTCGCACGCGTCTCGCCGGGGATGCCGATCATGAACGACGCCCCTCCGCGAATACCGGCTGCTCTCATCCACTGGTATGCCTGTTGCGCCTGGGCAAGGGTGGTCCCCTTGTTGAGGCGATCCAGCGTCTGCTGGTTCCCGGACTCCACTCCGCACCAGATCGCCCTACATCCGGCTCGACGCATCAGTGACACCGTTTCTTTCGTCAAGGCGTCGACCCTACTCACACATTCCCAGTACACATGGACCTTCCGTCGCAAAATCTCAAGGCAAAGGTCGACGACCCGGGATGGTTTTCCCGTAAAGGTACCTTCACGGAAGTAGATTCCGCGAGTGCCGTACATTCTCTGCAACATTTCAATCTCGTCTACCACGCTCTGAGGGCTCCTTGTCATATAGCGTGGCCCCCAACAAGAGAGGCAGCCGCAGAAGCTGCAGCGGAACGGGCATCCACGACTGGACGAAATGACGTCGGTCGGATAGATCTGAAGGAACGATCCCCTTCGACAATACTCGTTCATGTCTACCAGGTGCCTTGCAGAGAACGGCAAATCATCAAGGGCCGTGATGCGGTCGCCCCGTCCGGTATTCTCCACGTTGCTCTGCGCATCCCGGAAGCAGAGCCCTCGAATCTGGCGGGTGTCCCGTCTCTTATCCACTGCGCCGAGAAGTTCCTTCAGCACGTTCTCACCCTCCCCTTGAACAACGTAATCCACATGCGGATCGGAGGCTGTCGTCTCGGGGAATATCGTGGGGTGTGAACCCCCAAGGATTGTCACGATGTCCGACCTCTCCTCCTTCAGCCGACGCGTCGCATCGAGCGCATTCTGGATCGAGACGGAGGTGGCTGAGAAGCCGACGAACTTCGGAGCCAGTGCCAGAATCTTCTGCGCAAGCGTCTGGGTGGAGTACGCCTTCACGTAGTTGTCAATGATCGTGACGTCATATTCGTGTTTTTCCAAGACCGCAGCGAGGGACAAGAGTCCCAAGGGGACCATCGGCTTTCCCTTCTTGAAGAAGTGCAGAGGGTACTGGTCGAACCACGGCATCATGTCGGGCTGGACCAACACGATCCGGTTCCCTATCAGATCACCCATCGCATCCCCTCTGCGTCAATTCCCAGCTCCCTTCTCGATCCCTTTGTACCGCTTTCCGCAGGAAGGATGCTAAACGGATCTTGGTGTGGTGCTCGGATTCTGTTTCGCACTGGCGAGAGTGGGGCACGTTGACTACCATCCGTACCGGTCAAAATTCCTCGAAGTCCTCCGGCCGGTAGTCCATGCCGGGCTCGTATACGGCCTCCTTGCGCAGGGCAATACAAGAACCGCACAGGCCGTATTTACTATCGAGTCCAAGCAGCTCCGCCCCGAAAACTCTTGCCAGATGTCTTCCCCCGCTCGGGATCCGGCAAGCCCTTTTCAAAAGCCTGCCGACCGAAACGGCGTACAGGTTGTAAAGCCTGCGCCGGACGCGTTCACGGCCACGATCGCCCCATACAGTCCCAACCACACGGTATGACATATTCGTCAGAACGTATCGGATGGCTCTACGGACCGGAGGCCAGTCCACATCGTCGAACGCCACAACCCCGCCCACGCGCAGCAATTTATCGATGTAGAACAGATCCACGAACACGTGGTCGAAGGCGTGGCAACCGTCTATGAATGCGAAGTCGATCTTCCTCCCGGCAGCCTGTAGACGAGGCAACGCCATAAAAGACGGGACCTCGATAAAGTCGATCAGGGCCGCATGGCCAGCCTGACGCAGGTTGTGGAGACCGATACCAGCCCAGAGCGGAAAGCAGTTCTGGAGCGGATCGATCACGATATGACGTACGCCGGGAATCTTCGGCAGCGCTCCACAGATTGCCAAAGCGGATACACCCATTGCCATTCCAATCTCTACTGATGTTGTTGGCCTCACGCTGGCAACGATCCGGGCCAGAAATGCCGCCTCTGCAGGATCGACTCCACCCACGAGATTGATGCGCCCCCCCTCGGGAGTGCTCGTCAAACCAGTCGCAAGCATCTCACGCAGAACGGGATCGATCGGCGCCTCCCCCGGTGCGGAAGCGGGCTTATCTCCGCCGGTCATCGGCCCGGCATCCATCGGTTCCACAGTTTGGCATAGATCATCGCCGCGGTGCTGCAAGGATCGGAAACAAGCCGCTTCAGCGTGCGGAGCCGTCGCACAGTCGCCATGGGACCGAGTCGCCGCCTGGCTTCTGCGAGGATCTTCCGAAATTCCTCGGGTGAAACGTTTTCCTCCAGGAAAACCGGCTCCCGACTGTTGTGAAAGGAAGACTGCCGCCAATCGTAGGCACCATCGATTTTCTTAGCCGCAACCGCGTCGTTCCATAGCCGTGTTCCCGGCATTGGGCTGGTTACGAGCTGCCAACTGGCTTCAGCCCCCACCTCCCGCAGGAAACTGATGAAATCCAGCGATTGCCTCATATCCTCGATCGTCTCGCCTGGCGACCCGAACATGACGCCGCCGACAACACCAATCCCCCGTCTCTTGAGCAAAAGGCAAGCATTCCTGTTGTCGGCCACGGTTACGGACCCCCCTTTCAACTTCGACAGGATCCGGTCGCTTCCGCTCTCAAACCCCATGCACACCGTGGTAACGCCCATCTCAGTGAGCATCTCGCAGAGCTCTTCGTCGACGATGTTGGCACGGGCCTGGCACACGAACTTTGCCCGCCCGAGCAAGCCCTCGGCGCGCATCGCATCGATAATGCTTGCGACACGTTCCTTGCTGACAGTGAAGAGGTCGTCAACGATTTCGATCAGTTCGGGATCGTAACTCTCGAAAAGGCGGCGCAGTTCCGCAACGACATAGCCGGCCGAATGGAGTCTAAGCTTCTTCCAGAACGCCGAAGAGGCACAAAACATACACCTGTACGGACATCCCCGCGCTGTGAAGATTCCCACCGACAGGCACCTCGGGAAGGAGACGAATTCCCGGTAGGCCTTCCGGAAATAGCGCTTGTTCAGCAGATCTCTTCTCGGAAAGGGCACCTCGTCGAGTGGCTCGATCAAGGGCCTGGGCGGCGTCTTTATCAACTCGTCTCCATCGTGGTAGACGAGCCCGCAAATGTTGTGGAATCCTCCCGGTGAGAGCCGACCTTCCTCTTGGAACAGCCGGGCGAGATCGACCAGGGTCCTCTCGCCTTCTCCCAGGATCCCAAGATCGAAGTCCCTGGAAAGAGACTCCGGGCAGCTCGAGATGTGAACACCGCCTACAAGAAGCGGCGCATCAGTCATGCTTTTAAGCGTCCGGGCCAACGAAACCGCATAGGGGTAGGTTACGGTGTGGCAAGAGATGCCAACAAGATCCGGCTTCAGCCCTGCAATCGCCTTAAGCGGGGCCTGGAAGTTTCGATCGACGATCCACACATCCCGGATGCCCGCGTATTTCTCGAGATAGGCAGCGAGGTAAGCCAGTCCCCAAGGCGGGTGTTTCGGATCGTATACGGCGCTCACTAGCGCAATCCGCATGTTACTCCTTTGCCAGAAACCGATGTCGAAGCCCGCCCCTTCCGCTTCGGGGCGGCCGCGTCACCGTCTTTCACCCCTGGCTACCACGATGGCAATGGTCGCCAGCGTCAAACAGAACACGACATATGCCAAAGCGGAGCCGAGCGCAACGCCTTCCATCCCCCACCCGAGCGAGACGAAGAGGAGGTTAAGCCCCAAGTTAACCACCACAACACCGGCCTGAACGAACATGTAGTACACCTGTTTCCCCACTGTTATCAAAAAAACCGTGGAAATACCGGACAGGGAATAGAAAACCAGGCCGATCAGCATAATCCTCATCGCAGGTATGCCTGGCACATACTCCGGCAAGAACGCCCTGATGTAAAGAGGCAACAACCAACAGATGCCGAGGGCAATCGGAATCGCCGCAGCAGCCGAGATGATCGACTGACGAAGCATCAATCCCCGGAGCGACGCGTAGCGCGCGGTGCGACCAAAGCGTTCTGTCATCCGCGGATAGACTTGCTGGCCGAAAAGCCTTGGGAGCAAAGACATCCCCTCAACCGCAGTGGCGCACAGCCAGTAGTGCCCCAGCGTTTCCTTTCCGAAATGGACTCCAATAATCCATCGGTCGACCGTTGTGATGACATTCTGCAGCAGATGCCCGATGGCTATCGGCAATCCTACCCGAATGAGGCGGCAAGTTTCCTTCACGTCCAGTGTGATCGTCAGAGTATTCCCGAGAATCCACACCATTAGCGAGGAAACCACCAATAGAGTCAGCCCCTGCCCGATAATAAGCCCTGGAAGCTCATATCGCACGGTCAGCGGGAGCGCGATCGCCGGCAGCAACAAGGCGAACACAAAACGTTGACAGCTCACCTTGACGAACTGCCTATCCGACATCAGGAAATGTTCCAGAAACCGATGGACTTGCCGGCCGAACAACAACGGGGGAACGCACAAGAACATGAGGCGCAGGTCGCCGGTAGTGACGGACCATCCGAGGAGAGGAAGTGCAACTGCCGACAGGAATGCACTCACGAGAACAAAGCCAACGGACGCCCCGCGGATCTTGCGCACCCTCCGTGCGTCCGCGCAGCCTTTCCAGAACGGGAGTTCCCTACCCATCCCCTGAACAATCCCCAAAGAAATAATTTCGCTGTACAAGACGACAAGCCCCAACAGCATCCAACCTCCCCAGGAGCTCGGCCCGAGGATGTACGCCGCTGCCGTTGCGACGATGAACCGGGAGGCTCTGGCTAGGAGCGACGAGGAAGCAAAGAGCAATGTTTCAACATAGAAACCGACGCGCTCTCTTTCCTCGCAGTCGAAAGGTAGCGTCGTGGTCATAATCTTGTTCGACTTCGCAAATTCTCGGACCTCGTTCACCGGGTAGGCAATAGCTAAGTTTTCACGCAGAGCAAGGTGAAGCTGGGGCACACAAACTGCGCCGCTCGCGGTAGTTTCCGACCGAGCCGAAACAGCAATCTCCAGGCGATTGCTGCCGGACCGGCCCCCCTCTGCCGGCAATAGGAAGGGACAAAGCTCACGTCGAACCCGAGTTCCTCAATGATCCGTCGCAACAGGAACGGATTGAACTCACGTTCCAGCCATTCCCCGGTTACGGGGTCCCGGCTTACCCTTTTCCTGGGAGACGGCGGGACAAACCCTTCACGGTAGGTCTCAACTGTCGCAAGGATCGCCTGCTTGTCCTGTCCAGCCGTCGCCCGGGCCAGCTGCTTTAAGCTTTCCCCGCTCACGTTGGGGTAATGCTCGCGGATGATCTGCTCGCGGACAGCGACGAAAGGGAGCGGGGTGTCAGTGCCTCTTAGTTGCTCGCGCCGGACCGGACCGCACTCCCTGCGCCGCCACAGACGTCGCCGTTTATGGAGACCTGGAAGAAAAAGTTTGTTATTGCTGTCGCGGATCAACAGCCTGCCACCCCGGCCGAGGACACCGCGCACCTCCCGGAGGCAGTGGCAAAAATCACCGACGTGGGAAATCACGTCGTTGAGGAGGACAACGTCAACGGACGCGGCGTCCATGGTCAGTTGATGACCGTTCCCAAGGACCGGCAGCACCCCATGGAGGTCTGGAAAATAGTGGCATAGTATCCGCCTCAGAACATGGATTTTCTCGGTGTTATGGTCGTAGGCAACGACACCCGAAGCCCCCCATAGACGAAAAAGCACGGAGAAAAACCCGAACCCGCAACCCAGATCGAGAATACGTTGGCCGTGCCCATCCACGCAGTCGAACAGATGCCGCACCAGCCGTGTGAAGCGCTCCAGCGCCAAACGATCCGAACAATACTTGCGGAAATACCAAAAGAAATAGTCGGGTAACCCGCCGTGGCGATCATCGGCGAGTACGTGCTGGAGCACGGCCACGGCCTCCTCAACGGCGGGCACACCGATCGTCCCCGCTTCCTGTACGCGGCCACGCCGGGAGCCCCCCGCGGGCCATCGCCTGCTGTCACTCACCGCCGCTCCCGGCCTGTCTCGAGTGCAGAATTCATGGATTCTCTTCCGCGAAAGTCATGTTGTATGTGATCGGCTCTGCACCTGCAGACGCGCTGCGATGCGGTTCTTCAAGCACACCATCGTGCGCCAACTCTGCATCCTGCGTACGATCGCGTAACCAACGCGGCCGTAGACCAGCCACGCCAAGAGCTTCGCAAGCCACCGGCTACCGGCTTTGCGCTCGAAGAAGCGACGTCGCACAACACGCTCCAGGCGCGCTCCTTGCCGGAAACAACCTCGCAATTGCCCGTCGTCCATGCCGAGGTTTCTGAAGACCGGCTTCCGGCTGAAGTGCATAATCCGTTTCATGTATTCCTCGGGGGGGACCAGAAACAGCCCGTTCTGCTCGACCCAGCGGTACAACGATGTCCCAGGGAACGGAATAACATTATAGAAATTGGCGTACATGACGGGGTATTTCAGACAGAAAGCAAAGGACTCCTGCACGTCCTCCGTCGTCTCGTATGGGCTGCCCACCAAAAAAAACAATCCCACTTCGAGACCGAGCTCGCAGCAATCCTTGACGACGGCTTCGATCTGAGTGACCGACTCGCCCTTCCTCAAATGCTGAAGCACGCGGTCACTCGCGCTTTCGACGCCGAGGGCAAGATACTCGAGACCGACTTCGGTAAGCCGCTCGAGTAAGGCACGATCCACGCAGTCAGCCCGAATCCCCTGACAACAACTCAGGTGGATATCGTCCCAGTTGCGTTTTTCGATACGGTCACAAAGTTCGTAAATCCGTCTCTGGTGCAACGTGAAATTGTCGTCCACGAAGCTGAAGTTCCGGTACCCCCTCGCGTACCAGTACGCCAGTTCCTCGACAACGATGGCCGCCGAGCGACACCGGTACCGCTGCCCCATCGAAAGCCGGATCGGGCAGAATGTACACCGGTAGGGACAACCTCTGGACGAGACAATATTAATTTGGGCGCGACCGTACTGGGACAGTTCGAAGCCCTCGTACGTTGGAAAGGGCAGGGAATCAAGATCCGACAGGAACGGACGATCGGTGTTCTCAACTGTTACTCCCGACGGCGTCCGGTAAATCAATCCCGCGATTTCTTCCATGTCGCGTCCAGCGCACAGTTCCTCCAGCGTGAGTTCACCCTCCTGCTTCACGCCATAGTCTGCGCCCGCCCAGCGAACAGCTTGCTTGCGGAAAAGCGAGACGTGCGGTCCCCCGATAACGATCGGAGTCGAGCAGGCTCGCTTGACCCGGCGAACAAACTTGTTGGACCGGTCGAACCGATACGTGTAGAGCGAGATCCCGATCAGGTCGGGCTCGAAGCAGTCAACCCTGCTCCTGAACTCCGAGAAGCTATGCCCCAGGTTCATGTCAATTACAGAGCATCGGATACCCTTGCGTGTGAGGTAGGACACAAGCGATCCGATACCGGTGTGAGGTTGAGCTGGCCATCCATAGATCCCTCGCAAAAATGGAACCACGAAAAGGATCCTGGCAAACCGCATTTATCCGACCTATCGCCTCCGGCTTTCCACTTTGTGACAATGCAGACACAGAACTGGGGGAGGGAGCTCAGCCCCCCCGGCCCCGCCGAAAAGCCCCCGGGCAACCTGAAATCGATCGTTGTTCCAGATTCTCATAAACTCGCCCGGTTCGTACCTTCCGAAATCGTCCTCTTGTCGGAACTGGTAGCAGCAGGGACCGATGCAGCCATCCCAATGCAACACCACCGTCGTCCAGAGCCAACTACAGCGTTTCTGATCCTGCCCGGGCATAGAACCGAAAGTACCTCGAGGAAGCACGGAAGAATCCTCCGACTGGATCGTGGCGGCCAGAAAGGCATCAACCCCGATCTCCCGAGCCATCTGCCGCGCTTTCTCAACGTAGGCTTCGTTCGCCCGGTGAACCACATACTTCCAGGTAATCCTGGGCTTCCTCCGGCCCGACCGGCTCCTGTATTCCAACAGGCCGGCCAGGTTTCTCATGACCAATGCAAAGTCACCACCCGTTCGGAAGCTCCTGTAGCTGCAGGGGTCAACACCATCGACGGAGACCGTCAAATGCGACAGTCCGGCGTCCACGAGCTCCCGGAGCGCTCCGTCGTCTCGGACGCACAAGTTACTATGTACGGAAGTACAAATATTATTCTGCTCCGCGTAAGCGATCATCCGGGGAAGTTCGCCGTTGAGAAGCGGCTCTCCCCAGTCATAAAGCAACGCTAAGTACAGATAGGGCTTCAACTCATCGATGAATTGCTGGAATGTGGCAAGAGGCAATATCCCCTTTTGCCGGCCATACTCGCCCCGACCGGTCGGACAGAATCGGCACCGCAGATTGCACAGATTTGTCACGTCCACGATGAGCACATAGGGATGCGACGCAACCCACATCCGTCCCAGCCGGCAATTGAGGTGGGCGCGACCGAGGTTCGTCAGCTTCTTGGGCGTGCTGTTGCACCGCAACGCGTCCCAGCCGAGCGACCGCACCAGGAGTCGACCCCATCGGGTCACTATCGCGCCACCTTTTGTGACCGCAACGCACCCGCGAACCCCAATATCCAAAAGGTCATACCTACGCAATAGAGAGGCAGTACGCACAAAAAAACGGGGAGTAGTCTTCTCCTCTGCATGACAAGTCGGCAGACCGCACGTGCGGCGCGAGCGAAGGGAAGACCCAAAACGAAGAAGGGGTGTTCGGTCAGGAAGACGCCCGGTAAGCGATACCGGATCCGCGCGCGGCACGCGTTCCATCCGAGTTTGTATTGATAGTGATTGAAGACCCGAAAGTTCTGGTGGCGAAGATGCGTCGCGACAATGGTCGAGTCGAAGAACAGCACCCCCCCACTCGAGACCACCCTGTGACTGAACACCATGTCCTCGCACGTAGGCATGTCCTGTGCGAAACCCTCGTGTCGAATAAAAGTATCACGGCCATAGGACGCATTGCTGGTTGCCAGAGCCGTCGCGCGACCGTGCCGGTTCACTGTATCCCACTCGCTGAACTCGAGGAAGTGTGCAGCCCACGCGATCGGGCTCCAGCGCCGTCCATTGCGGATGCTGCCGCCCACCCCGGAGAACGATCCCGACCGGAATCGAGCGACAATCGACGCAAGCCAATTGGAAGGTACGCGGCAGTCGGCGTCCGTAAAGCAGAGATATTTCCCGCGCGCGTGGTTGACACCCGTATTCCGGGTGGGCCCCGGCAAGGTCTTGCGGGCCAGCCGGACGAGGTGCACTTCGGAGAAACGCGCCTGAATGATCTCCGGCGTGTCGTCCGTGGAGCTGTCGACGACGATCACCTCATACGCCCACGGAACATCCTGTCCTAAAACCGACTCCAGGCACCCCACGATGAATGCGCTCGCGTTGTACGAGGGTATGATCACGGATGCAACGATAGTGGCTTCACTGTCTTCCTTCATGGCCGTGTCACATCCACTTCCCGGGTGCTCTGCGCCACAGCACTGCTCCCCGTCCTATCGCGCAAAATGTGTTTGGAACAACACCGTCGCCACACAGGTCGCATAAACGCAGCAAGCTGGTAATTCTGGTTATAGTTGGGACACGTCCGGCAGACCCTCGGATAACGTTTCTCTCGTAGCCGCTTACGCAGCCGCTGGTAGGATGTCCCGAACCACACGTCGCGGAACAAAGACGAAGCAGCACTCCCTTGCGGGAGATCACCACAGCAGAAATAGACATGGCCATTCAGTTTGACTCGGGTGAAAAAAGCTCCCATATAGCACCCCATGTCGCGGATGATGCCATGCCCGTGCGGTTGCAGCTCAAGTGCCAGTTTGTCGAGATTCTCGCGTACCTTGTATCGTGCGGCCAGCCGCTTCGCCTGTGGGATCAAGTCAGTCAGTATGTCCGACCGCTCCTCGGGACCCAGAGCAAATGGCTCTTTCCAGACACGCTCCTCCTCCTCGACCTGTAAGGTTCGGAACGCCACGCCTGCGCCAAGCTGCCTCGCCAAAACGATCATCTCAGGGATCTCGTGGTAGTTAGTCTTGTTAATCACTTGAACACAATCGATCGACACGCCGCGAGCGGTGAGATATGCAATCATCTCCCTCACCCGGTCGAAAGCGCCTACTGGACACCCCGGGTGATTGCGCCGATACGTCGGATCAGACGCAGACCACAGATTCGCCAAAATTCGATCAAAGTGGCAGGATGCAACGTTGTCTGGCTTGAGGAGGAGCATGTTCGAAATCAAAGCGATGAGCATTCCTTCCTTATTGATCTTGCACAGCATGTCTTCAAAGCATTCGTGCATCGCCGGTTCGCCCGCCCCCGAGAGCAAGATGACAGAAGTGTGAAGTCTTGCCAGGTCCTCCACGAGTTGGCAGAACAGATCGTACGGCATGCGGTCGCACTCATACGGCATCACGGCTGGCTCCGGCCGGTAGGAACTGTGCACCCAACACCCGATACATCGGAGGTTGCAGGGCCAGATGATGTCCACGTGTGCAGCATATGGGCCGATCAGCGGACGGCCACGCAGTTGCCCAGTCAAACGGACTGGGAACCAGAAGGCATCCTTCACTCTCCGTGCAAGATGAAACGGCGACAAACCCGTTGACCTATTCCCCTTTGTGCATTTATGCGGCCGCTCGCGCGCGCCCACCGATTTGCTACTTCCGCTCGCCGGATCAGGCTGGACTCCGTCCCCCTGAATCCCACCAAGTGGCGAGACGCAACCAACACGTGTCTAAGCTGTTACGTGCAGCAAGCGCCTAATTAGCGCTCACGTTTGCCGTGTCTATCTCGACGGCTATAGACCTTCCGATCAGATGCACCGAAACGACCAGCCGATGTCGTTTTTGCTTCCGAACAAGGATTCCGGTGTGCCCCTTGAGGGGGCCGCGGGTGACACGGACCTCCCGCCCGACTCTCAGGTAGGGGTACGGGTCAATTTTGAGGTCGCTGGCCAGCGCAACTCGGATGGCCTGGATCTCGTCTTCGGGAATGGGCCAGTGCCCGCCTTCGCCGCCTACCAGTTGGACGACGCCTCGAGTCTGAAGGACCCGGATCCGATGGTCGCTGAGCATGTAGACGAACAGATAGCCAGGGAAGAGAGGCTCCTGCACGTGCATGTAACGGTCGGACCAGCGTCTGCGTCGTTCGACCAGAGGCAAAAAGCAGGGAATTCCATTCCCTCGCAGTCCATTCGCCACAAGCTTCTCATGACGGCTTCTCGTATGGACGGCGTACCATTGGGATTGGGCTGTTGCGAGTTTGTGCTCAACCATTGTTCCCGTCGTCCTTGCGCCCTTCGATGAGGAATGACTCGGTCGCAATCTGCGGGTCGTAGTAGAAAAAGCGTTCACGGCGGGCGTTCTGCGGTTCTATTACGGAATACGCGCCCCTGCCACTAAGCTACGGCTACGGACAATGACGGTCCGGAAACGCTTTCGAAATCCGCCGCCGGTCCCCAGACCGGCCCCCAGACCGGCCCCCAGGGTGTTTTCCTTAGTCTCTACAAGCTGCGTCGATGTGGCCAAAGGAATCCACGTTTTACAGCAGCTCCTTGCCCGTTGGAGAGGATGGAGGATAGAAAATTCAATTTTACTACCAGCCCGAGTACGAACCGTTGCTCAATCTTTCCGTCACTTTTTTTGAAATATCAAGAGTCCGATTGTCAGAAAAATCGTCCGATGGGGCTTTTCAAGACATTCCGCCAGGCTCCTAAAGGCTGTGGATTATTTTACTCTCTAGTCAAAACCTGAACAAGTAAAAAAAATAAGCGATGAGACTCAAGTGAGAGCTGGCTCTTCCCGTTCAGATCGAGAGAGTTCGCGAGCGATTTACGCGCTGGCGTGAATTCCGAAATAAAATTTTCCCCTTCCCGGAGGCGCTCTGGAGATCAACCGTTCAATTGACGCAGTCTTACAGCCTTCACCGTGTTGCCCGATCCCTTCATTTCGACTACAACGCCCTCAAGAAAAAAGTCCATTCCAAGCAGAAACTCCTAAGAAGCAAGATAAATTCCTACCCCGTCGATAGGAGATTGAAGGCGGGCGGGATCTCCTCGGTGTCGGCTTAATGTTTGGTGGAGATGGACGATCCAAGAGGGCGCGAAGCTGAATACCGACGTGAAAAAAACACCAAATATCTTAGTTTTTTCCTGCTTACCGAAAGCACACGGTTGCTTGACGAATAATCGTCCACGTTCACAGCGAAGCGGATCTCGTACACGTAGACCAAGACCCTAAAATAATTCGGGAACGAGAACGGGTACTTGAACGACGCCAACCACTCGCGGAGTTGTAGAGGTATGGGGAAGAAAGATTCACAGCCTACCGCGCCGAATGGCTACTTTCCATAGCTCCTATCATTACCATGCTCTGACCACGGTACTATCAGTAGCCCCAAGTTAAGGGAAGGCGAGATGACCCTGCAAAGGTGGTCACACCAGTGGATTACTCCGCCCTGCCTTCGAGCAGGACAGGACGAGTAAGCAGCCAGCGCATCAACGCTCGAATGCAGATCGTAGCCCGTTTGCCTTGACGTAACACAGATTTAGATTATATTCGTTCATCCTCAAAACATGGCGATGAACTGCACGTTGCCACCGCCCCAGTTCATCTGATCCACGTCGAGATTGGGATTGATCACGAGGCTGATCGTGTCGCTGAAGCGGATCTCCAGCGCCCCGCTGAGTTTGGACTGGATGCCGTGAAACCGGTCGTTGCGGATGATATCGTTGCGAAAGACCCTCGATTGTCTCACGTAATCGATATACAACGCCGGCCGCACCCAGAACAGCTCGGTCACCGGAAAGGCCAGCCCGCCATACACCGTGAACTCGTCGCGCTCGTGCTTCTCGTTCTCCGCGCGGTCATCGGGGAAGACGCTGCGCTCGTCAAAATGGAAAAAAGAACACCCCACGTGATAGTCGGCGCCAAACGGGTATGAGCCGCGCCACCAGCACTCGCTGCCGGCGCGCAGAGCCTGGCGGTCGAGGTCCTGGTCAGAGGGCATAAACGCCGCCTGGTCATCCTTGGTCTTGCCCGAATCCTCGCCGCTCACAAAAAACCGCAGCGTCTCGCCCGAGGCCAAGCGCCAGCGCAGCCCTCCCTCGTAAAGCCGCTTCCTGAAGCGCAGATCCAGGTCCTCTCCCGGATCGACGAGCTCCATGGGGAGCTGCAACTGGATCAAGGTTTCCCAGCTAAGACCGCCGAAAATCGGGATCTCATTGCGCAGCAGCACGCCGCGGGCGTCTTCAGTGAACTCCCGGTCTTCCTTCCCCTTGCGCTCGTTGAAGTCGACACCTGTATACTGAAGTTCCCACCAGTGCCCGTCTGCCGGCTCGAAGATCGCGCCGAACATCAAATCGTTGTCCTCTTTCAACGCCGTTCCCTCGACAAAGGCGTAGGACTTCCACTTCTCGTGGAAAGCGTAGATCAGCCCGGCACGATTCCGTCGATAGCGGGTGTCGAAATCCTCGTCCTCGATGAGGTCGAATTGGAACTCGAGCTCCTCCGTCAGGTCGAGATGCACCTTGAGCTCTTGCTGCAGGTAGAACTCGTCGCTGCGCACGCTGCCGATCGTCAGCCGGTAGCCGCGCTTCCCCTGGTTCCAGGTCTCCCTCCAGAAGGGGGGCAGTTGATAGGACAACACATTGAGGAAATACTCGTCGTTGTACTCGTAGTCGCGCGGGTCGATCTCGTCGCCGCGAAAAACGGCGCGGTTCCACGACTGTCCCTGGAGGATCCCGCTCAGGATGCCGAAAAAGACGAATATCAGCCACAGCAGCCGCAACCGGTTGTCAGACCGTTCGATCGTCTTACCATAACCACGCGTACCTTCGAGCTCCATGTTCCCCTCCGAAGCCACGATGATCGGATTGGATTCCCTCTCCGCCCAGCCGCATTTTGCAGTATCGCCGAAGACCGGGAATGCCGCCGCTTAGAAGGTGATGACCTGCCACCCGTCGGCGATAAAGCGGGCCATATCGAAAACCCAGGAGAAGCCCCAAATCGGGCTGACAACGCAAGACTGGACCCATGAATCTGCGTTCTAGTTTACTGTTCTCACACCGAAAAGAAAGGGACAGTCCTTTGAGAGGAGTGTCCCTCGGTCTCGCTTTCGGCGCGCGAGAGTCGGGTCCTTGCAGATCGTTTGTATCCAGGCAGCGTACCGGCGCTGCGGTCTGTGCTCAGACGCTGAAGCGGATGCTCAGGAGGTCTCCGTCGCACACTTCGTACCCCTTGCCTTCGAGGCGCAGGAGCCCCTTCTCCTTGACACCCTTCTCGGAGCCCTGCTCGATAAGCTCATCGTAGCGGAAGCACTCGGCGCGGATGAATCCTCGAGCCAGGTCGTTGTGGATCGTGCCGGCGGCATCCACGGCACTCTGGCCCTTCTTCAGCGTCCAGGCGCGCACCTCGTCGGGGCCGACGGTGAAGAAGCTGATGTAGCCGAGCGTGGCGTAGGCCATGCGGATCAGGCGGTTGCGAGCCGACTCCTCGATCCCCAGGTCGGCCATGAAGAGCTGCCGGTCCTCCTCGCCGAGTCCGATGAGCTCCATCTCGAAAGCCCCGGCGAACTCGATCGCCTCGTGCCGGTCGGACAGACCCGTGAACAACTCTGCGTTCCGACCGAAGCGATTCTCGTCGGAGTTGAGGATCGCAAAGAAAGGCTTTTGTGAGAGGAAATGATAGCTCTTGACCGCTTTGATTTCATCGGCGTTGAGCCCGAGGTCGCGGATCGGCTGCTGGTCGCCGAGCTGGTCCACGATCCTGCGTACCACCTTTTCTTCGAACTCGAGGGCCGGCGTCTTCTGCCCCTTCTTGTACAAGCTCTCGATCTTTTCCAGCCGCTTCTCGGCGATGATCAGGTCGGACAGGAAGAGCTCCAGCTCGATCTGTTCCAGGTCGGCAACCGGGTCCGGCGGCCCTGCGGTCTCGTCTTCGAAGTTGCGCAGCACCAGCGCCAGGGCATCGGTGTTCTTGACCAGCCCCATCGTCAGGCTCGAAAAGACCCCCAGCTTGGCGGCTCCCGCCGAGAGACCGACGAAGTCGATGATATCCACCGTTGCGAAGGTGGTCTTCTTGGGGTTGTACATCTCTCTCAGGCGCAAGAGGCGATCGTCGACGACCGGCACCGACGCCAGGTTGGGTTCGGTCTTCTGCGAGGCGTAAGCCGTGACCTGAGCCTCCGATCCGGTGAGAGCGTTGAACACCGTCGTCTTCCCCGAGTTCTCCAGTCCGATGAATCCGATAATCATGTCAGCATTCCAGTGTTGAACAGCGATACGAGGCCAAAAACGAGGGACTGTTCCTCGAAGGGACAGTCCCTCGATGAGCTCGGCTTTCTCGGCGTTGCAGGCACGATGCCCGGGACCGACTCTTTAATGCCTGAGGTCGCCGTTGTCAAGCTCCTGCCGCCAGAAGCTCCAACACCGCCGAAGCCATCGCATCGATCCCGGTCCGGATGGTCGGCTTCGGTGTCGGGGCGAAGAAAGGCGAATGCAGAGAGGGTAGAGGTTTCCCGTCGCGTCGGCTCGCCTCCACCTTGGCGGGATCTACGGCGCCCAGCCAGAAGAGACAGGTCGGAATCTCATGACCGGCGAGGCTGTAGTGGGCAAAGTCCTCACCGGCCATCACCGGGAGGTGTTCCATCACATTTCCGGCACCCAGAGCCTGGCGCCACGCCTTGTGCAAGCGTCCCGTGAGGTCGGGATCGTTGTACAGGGCCGGCACTGCTCTGGCTTTGCTGACCACCACCGTGGGAAATCGATCCTCCGGAACACCGGCGCCGCGGGCGATCCCCTCGGCGATCCGTCGCAGCGAGCTCAGAACCTGTTGGCGCACCGCGTCGCGGTAGGCTCGCACGGTGAGCTGCAGGTGGACAGCGTCGGGGATGATGTTGTGCTTGGTTCCGCCGTGGATCGACCCCACGGTCACCACCGCCGTGTCGAGAGGTGAGACCTCGCGACTGACGATGGTTTGCAGATTCAAGACGAACTGCGCCGCCATCACCACGGGATCCTTGGTAGTGTGCGGATAGGCGCCGTGCCCGCCGACCCCGCGCACAGTCACGTCGACGGTGTCCACGCTGGCCATCGCGTACCCCGCGGAGCAGCCCACCGTTCCCGCTGCCAGCGCGGCATCGACGTGCAGAGCCAGGCCATAATCGGGCCGCCCGAAGCGATCGTAGAGCCCGTCACGCAGCATGGCTTTGGCGCCTGCACCGGTCTCCTCGGCGGGTTGGGCCACCATGATCAGGGTTCCCCGCCAGGCCTCTTTGAGGGCCACCAGGATCCGTGCCGTGCCGATGAAACAGGTCATGTGCATATCGTGGCCGCAGGCGTGCATGAGGCCTGTCTCGGTGCCTTCCTCACCGGTCACGGTGACTCCGCTGGCGTAGGGCAGGCCGGTCATCTCGGTCACCGGCAGGGCATCCATGTCGGCACGCACGAGCACGGTCGGCCCCGCGCCGTTCTCAAGCACCCCGACCACGCCGAAGCAGGTCGGATCTTTGGAGTCATAGCGGCCCACCCGCTCGAAGACGGTGAAGCCGAGAGAGCGAAGCTCTCCGGCCACGAGCGCCGCGCTGCGCTCCTCGTGAAACGAGAGCTCAGGTGCAGCGTGGAATCCCTTGTAGAGCGCGAGCAGCCGATCGAGCTCGGCAGCGATCAGCTCGTCACAGGTCCGTTGTGCCTGAGCCAGCCCCGATAGAAAAAGGCAACACGTGAAAAAAGAAAGGGATACGAGGATGGTGGGATTCACGGGTAACTCCTTTGGATTCAAAAGTGAGGGGGCTCTCGAAAAAAAGAAGGAACAGGTACGACGATCGCCAAAAAGAGCGAACCGGCGTGACCTCCCCGGCATCCGCCCAGCGCGACCTGCAGATCCAGGCCACGGCTGAGGTCACGAGGGACACACAAGAGCTTGGGGGCTACTGGAACGAGCGGCTGAAAGCCTATTTCGCGGGACCCGACGATCCCGATTACACGATCGTCGTCATCAGACCCTACCGCATCGAATACATGGCGATCGACTCGCGGGTACCTCAGGTTTGGGAGAGGTAGCCGACGCAGAACGTCCCCGATGTCGTCGACTTTATTCATTCAGCACAGCCCGCAAGCGGGGCGGCAGACTGACGACGCGCCCATTCTGATGATCAGATTCAATCCCGGTCATCGGGTTCGTGGGCTCCTTCGAACCATTCGCGTGGGACTGAACGTCCTATTCTGCACTGAGGGCGCGCGGTGGTCTACCCTCGAATCGACGGTCGAGACAGGCTGAGCGGTTAAAAAAAAACGGAACACTGGAGTGAGCACACCTCGTCGGACCGCATGGTGAACCCTGTTTTTTAGTTTCTTTTCGCTGTCATTTGACGATAATGCCCTGGAATGTTGGAAGATGTTGATTCTCAAACATCTGCAAACCCAACCCCCTACTTCTGAAGATATCTGCTTCCAAGACAACGGGTTGTAAAAATCGATCCTCTACGCTCCAGATCGATACCGGTCTGGTCGGGGGGCTCGCGGCGATCCGTCGGAAAAGTATCTCCCTACCGAGCACTTTTCGCGGTCCCTGCGTGCTCGAGGATGGAGCGTGAAACATTGCACGCTTTGCGCCTTACAACAGTGGCGAGGGGGCGACGAGGACCGGTGACGAAATGGTGTCGACGGACAGGCTCTCCCGGTCCTGATCGAAGACCGATAAGTCTGGAGATCGCCGCCATTCGAGCTAATACATTGACCGGTCGGGAATTCGTGCTGGCCCGATTCTCGAAAAAGAGCTCTTGCAGAGAGCAACCAGGGATGACGTCCGCTTGATCAAAAGCTCCATGATTCAACAGCGATGCTGATCATATAGAGAAGAAGATAGAGGAGAACCGAAAAGATGAGGCGATTGGAAATCATCGGAATCCTGGGCTGTTGTGTCGTGATCGTATCGCTGTTCGTCTCCGTCACCGCATCGAGTCGCTCTCAGGCTCCCGCCGCTGAGGGGATCCTGTTCGAGTTCATCGGCGAAGCGGGTGCAGACAAACTGGGCATGGTGATCATCGCCACCGGCGACCTCGACGATGACGGGATAGCCGACTTCGCCGCCGGCGTGCCCTATCACGACGGCGCCGCCGGGATCGATAGCGGCCTGGTGATCCTATATTCCGGGGCGGACCGGTCGATCTTGCGCCTCGTCGAAGGCCCGATCGCCGGGGAACGCTTCGGCGATCGTCTCTGCCGGGCCGACGACGTGACCGGCGATGGTGCCGCGGAAATCCTCGTCGGAGTGCCTTACAGCGACTGCAACGGACTCGTCGACTGCGGCCGGATCTACGTGGTGTCCGGCGGCACCGGTGAGATTCTGAGCAGCATCGACGGCAAACAGGAAGCGGAGCACTTCGGCGCGGCGCTGGCGCGGATTGGCGATCTGACAGGCGACGAAGTGGCTGAGATCATGATCGGTGCTCCGCTCTATGACGGCCCGAAAGGCGTGAATAGCGGGAGGGCCTACATCTACACCATGCAAGGCAAAAAGATCATCGTCGTGCCCGGCCAGGCACCCGACGAACGCTTCGGCCAGACTCTGGGCGCATTGGGCTACACTTCCTCGGCGAGCCCACGGTTCATCCTCATCGGTGCGCCCCGGCACACCGAGGGCAGCTTGACCGAGGCCGGCCGCATCTACGTCTATATGGCGAGCAACGCTCAGCTCCTGACAACCCTCGACGGACAGTCCGCCATGGAGCACTTCGGCCACGTATTCTATACGGATGGCGATTTCAACGGCGACAACCATTTCGACATCCTCGTGGGCGCCCCTGGCTTTCAATCGGCTTTAGGACCTACAACAGGTAAAGCCTACGTGATCTCCGGCCTAGACATCACCGCCTCTCGCGAATTCGTAGGCGAGGCTGCACGCGATCACTTTGGGGAAAGCCTCGGTTCGGTGAAGGACCTCGACGGGGATTTGTGCGACGAAATCCTCATCGGTGCTCCCCAGTTCGATACGCAGCCCTCGGGAGCGCAGAACGGCCGGGTCTATCTCTTCAGCGGCAAAACGGGAGAGCTGAGATTCACTTTCGAAGGGACCGGTCAGGGAACATTCTGCGGCACGGGCCTCAGCGGGATCGCCGACATCACGAGCGATGGCATCGGGGATGTGCTGGCCGGAGCACCGAGCCACGATCACACTCTGGGCAACTCCGACAGCGGGCGCATCCATATTCTCTCAGGGGATACGGGTGAGGAGCTGGATACCATCGACGGCCTCAAGGGAGGCGATCAGTTCGGCTTCGACGTCTCCGGCGGCTACTCCGACGTGGATGGCGACGGCCTGGTCGACTTCATCATCGGCGCCTTCGGTCACAACGACTACGGCCAGGAGTACAGGCTCGGCCGGGTCTATGTCTACTCCGCGGCGGACGGCCAGCTCATCCAGTCTGTCGACGGCGATGAGTACGAAGCCAAGTTCGGCTCGGCCGTGTCGAGCCTCGGCGATGTGAGCGGCGACGGGCTCGGCGATTTTTTGGTGGGTGCGCCCTATCACGACCACGATTCCAAGATCGACTGCGGTCGAGTGTACCTCTATCTCGCCGGCAACCCCAATCCAACACTCACCCTCACCGGCGAGAATAGCAGCGACCTGTTCGGCTTCGCCCTCTGCCGCGTCGACGATCTCAACGGCGACGGTTTTCCCGATTTTCTGGTAGGGGCCCGCGGCTACGACAATTCTCGGGGAAAAGTCTACCTCTACTCGGGAGCCGACGGCGAGCTGCTCTACTATTTCTTCGGCAAGTTCGAGGGAGACGAGTTCGGTAGAACGATCGCCGCCGAAGGCGACATCGACAACGACGGCGTGCCTGATATCGCGATCGGTGCTCCCGGATACGACGGGACCACACTCCTCAACAGCGGCGCCGTCTACCTCTATTCCGGCGCAACCGGTACCTGGCTCAAGACGCTGCGCGGTGAGAACACCAACGACCACTTCGGCGCCGTGTCGATCATCGGCGACATCACCGGCGACGGTCATTGCGAGATCCTCGTGGGCGCGCCGCTCTTCAATGGTACTGTAGGCCCCTTCAGCGGCGCGGCGTATGTCTTCTCCGGCGCAACGGCCGAGCAGATCTATTTTTACGAGGGCGAGACTATCAGAGCCAACTTCGGTATCGACGTGGTCGGTATCGGCGACGCCGACGACGACGGAGTCAGCGACTTCAGCATCGGCGCCTACTACAACCTCCACCCCCTGGGGCTCGGCGATACGGGCCGGGTTTACGTCTATTCGGGAGCCGACGGGAGCCTGATCAAATTATTCGACGGTGATGACGGCGGCGATCAGCTCGGGATCTCCGTGGCACCCGCCGGGGACGTGAATCAAGACAGCTACGCCGACATCATTTCGGGAGCTCATCTCTACAATCATGGCGAAACGGGATACAATGCCGGGAAGGTCTTCGTCCTGTCCGCCGCGCCGTCCGTGGAGTAACGAACGATAAGCGCCTGCGGCCAGAGCGGAGCGGAGCGGACGATCCACGATCAGTCAAGCCCCCAGCGGCAGCAGGAGAACGACGCGCCATGATGACCCTCGACGACCTCGCCGGCCGCTGGCTGGCGCCGCGTTGCGAAGAAGGCTTCAGTCTCCCGGCGATCACCAACTTTCACGGCACCGTCCAGGCCGACTGGGGTATCGCCGGAATCCGTAACTGGATCTGTCCTCCCACCGGCATGGCGACGCCCACTCCGGTGCTCTTCTCGCGCGATGGCGAACGCCCGCGCCCGGTCCCTCCGCGCAGCACCGCATACCGCTGGAAAGCCTACGAAATCGAACGGCACGGAGCGGGTGTCTCCAGCGTGGTACGCATGCCGGCGCACCAGCCGGGCGTCATGGCCAAGCTCCGCTTCGAACGCGGCGGAACCTATTATCTGGTTTTCGGAGGGCTGCCGCGTGTGTGGCGCTTCACCGATTACTGGAACCTACCCCCGGAAGACGTCCCCATGTTCAACGTGCGCCTCATCGAGGGGGGCTTTCTGCTGGACGACACCAAGACCTTCGGCCGGGCCCGTTTCTCGGTCCCCGGCCGCTGTGCGGTCTACGGTGATCTGCTCTCCTGGCTCGATGGCGATCGACCGCGCAGTCGCGGCCGGATCGGCGTGGCCGAGCTCAGCGTACAACCGGGCGAGGAAATCCAGTGGACGGGAATCCAAGGCTGCGAGGAGCGGCTGCCAGAGCTGGACGGTACAGCGCAGTGGGATACAGGAAGGAGCCATTGGGAACAGATCTGGGAGGCCGCGTTCCAGCCGCAGAACGGCCACTTTTCCGGCTCGCTCCCGGAGCTCCCGGGTGAGCTCGAGCGGCTCTACTGCATGGGTGTCCTCACCTTGCTCCAGTGCCGGCGGCACCTGCCGCGCCCCACGCGGCGCTCGCGGATCGCCACCGGAGGGCAGTGCATCTGGAACAGCGACGACCTGCAGCCGATCGAGAAGGCCTATATCTGGGGCGGTCCCGAGGGTGGAATGACCACCCTGTTCCTCTGGGAGCTCGAGTTTCAGGCGCCGCTCCTCGCACGTCTCGATCCAGCCGTGCTGCGGGCGCAAATGGAGGCCATGATCCGCGTCGACCTGCATCGGCACTGGGGTTTCGAAACGGTGAGCGGCCGCGGCGCCGGCATGGGCTACGGTGTCAATCCCGGCGGTTTCCTCTCCTGTGTTGCCGATTACGTGCGCATCACCGGGGACCGCGGATGGGCCCTCGAGCGGGAGGAGTATTTGAGATCGTGCTGCCGGCCCGGCCTGACCGATTACGGTGTCTACGAGAACATCCTCGAGTGTGTCGCCACGTATGAGCACCAGATCGCGGCGTTCAACGCGCTCAACGTCAAAGGGATGCGCTTCGTGGCCGAACTCTTCGGGGATGTAGAGCTGGCGGCCCAGGCGGACCGGCTCGCCGCCGCGGTGCTGGAGCTCTACGCCGGCGGTCCCTTCGCCTGCCTGCAGCCCGATGGGACGCGGCGCGTGGCTCGCACGATTCTCGACTTCGTCTACGTGGGGCGCTGTATGACCGGCGATCTACCGGCGGCGGTGAAGCGCGGCATGGTCGACTATTTCGCCGCCGAGTTGCAGACCGAGGATTGGCTCCACGCCCTCGCACCTCACGACGCCGACGCCTCGACCCCCCTGCTGCCATCCTTCCAGAGCTATCGCGCCGACCACCAGGCATCGGGATCGTACGATGGCTGGCCGGCACGCGCCGCCTCGGTGCTGCTGCGGTTCGGCGAGCGCGAGCGGGCGCTCGAGTGGCTACGGCGCATCCAGGAGCTGACCTATGAGGGACCCTTCGGCCAGGCCCACTTCATCCACCCCGATGGACGGGCGCGCAAGGCCAGCTTCTATAACGGCAACTGCTACGTCAACGCCGCCGGCAGCACCTTCGCCACCACGATTCTGGAGGATGCGGGGTGCTGATAACAGAGGAGATCCCCAACTTCTCGTTGGTAATCGCGGAATTGGAGATCAACGGCTCGACACTAGACAGGCAGCTCTCGATGGAAGGTAGAATGCGGTCGAATATACTGTCTGCGAAAGTAAAGGTCAGAACGAACAAAAAGGTCTCGTCCCGCGCCATGGCAACGAGAATTCTGACAGAGCGTGACTTGATCTTGCGCACCCACGTCGCCGCGTAATCGATGAAAGCAGAAGAACCGGCATCGAAGGTCTCGATCGCCGTCCCGATCTCCTCGATCTCGACCTCGAGGTACCGGGATAGATAGTGAGACAGGGCCTCTTCATAAGGCCGACCGTCGCGGAGCGTGCGAACGACGAGTGAGGATTGCTTTCCCGAGGCCAGAGGCCCTTTGAAGATCAACACTTCCCTGTTCGAGTCTTTCTCACAAACCCACTTGTCAGGGGGGCGAAAAGCCACCTGCTTTTCCTGGTCTTCGAACACGATGCCCTGCGATTGTGGCGCCGCTTTCGGAGCGGCGCACACCACCAGGATCATCAGAACGGTCGTAAGGATCACTGGATGTCGTGCGTGCAACTCGTTTTTCATCGCTTGTAATCCTTGTAAAAATCGACAAAAGCCAGGTCCATCTCATCGATGGAGCGCCCGTAGACGTTTCGAAAGATCTCCTCCCACGAATCGCCTGACCGGACAGCTTCGACGAGCTGCGGGAATCTTTCCTTGTCGGGCCCCTCGACCAGAAACTTCATGATCGCGCCTGCCTGACGGTAGCGATGACTTGCGGTGCTCTCGGTATCCCGAGAGTGCAGCAGCGAGCGCAGCGCCACCATTTCCCGAAGCCGGATGTAGCGCCCGGTCCGGACCTCGGTCTTCATGCCGATCGAGGGATCCTCACTCTTGAACACGACTCCCTCGAAGTACACCGCCAGACCTTCCTGGAACCAGCTTCCACCTCCCGAGGTTCGAAGCCGTTGCTTGACCAACTGGTGCGCGCCTTCATGGTAGTGGACCGGATCTTTGGGGGCCTGGTAGTACGTGGCGTAGTAGTCCTTCCAGGAGTGGCCGCCGCTCATCTTCGCCCTGGAGATCGAGTTGTTGGCGATCTTCGCATAGAACCGGTAGTACTGGTCATTGGTCTTGAACAGAAAAACCGGCATGAGCGAGGCGTCTTCGAGATCTTCAAAAGGATAGGTCTTCTTGAACTTGTCGTAGATGTCCTCCATCGTCTTCAGGTAGCGCTTGCCGGCGCTCGAATTCGTGAACACGATATAGTGATCGGAGCGCATCACCTCGACCTCGCCCCACGCGGGATCGAAAGATGCCTCCTTGCGTGCTTGCACCATCTCCCGCGACCATTCCGGGTCGCTGTAGACAAAATCGGGTAAGCCCCAGGTCAGCACGATGCGTTGAATATCCTTCTTCCGGTAGGTCTTCGCGCGCTTATTACCGACCTCCAGGAACTTGACGCTCGATTTGCCGTCGCGCTTGAACAGGCCGTAGACGATCGAACCGTCCTTCTTGTGCAGCTCATCGGCAGCCAGTCTGCCGATACCGATACAGCACAGGACGAAAAAACACGTCACAACGACAATGATGGCGGATCGCCTCCCCGGGAACATGATGTTCGACCTCCATCTCGACCGAAAAAAAATATTGAGCCTGACGATCCGAGAGCTTTGTCGGGCACCCAATGCCCTTCAGGAGTGAATGCGTGATAATTCCCGAGAATGCTAGAGAAAAAATCGTATTCATCGTGATGGAGGGCGGGATCACCCGGCATTCGTGATTCCCATTGGATTGCTCTTCCCTCCCTTCGAGCTGGTAGTTGCGAGCAATCGGCATGCAGATCGACGCCTGATCGCACCTCGTCGCCCTCCCATCGCGGTCGGGCTACAGTCGGCCTTGACGGAGGAGTCAGGATGAAGAGTGTCAGAGTTCAGGGAATAAAAGACCTCCTTAGACAGCCCCTCCCTCAGCGTGGGGCACTGCACTGCCGCACCTGTTAGCAGCGGTAGCACCCTTCGCGGCTGTTGCGGCTGCAGTGTCCCGCCTCGTGTTAGCAGCGGCAGCGTGGTGAGCAGCCCGCAACACCGACATGGCCGTCACTCAGAACCGATCGTTCTTCATCGATACGATCGTTTTCTCACTTCACCGCACGGTCTTCGAACAACGCTGATAACGTAGGTTCCATCACCCTGGCCCAGATCGCGTATCCTTCGCGGCTGAGATGCAGAAAATCGGGCATGATCGCCTTGTCGATGGTGCCGTCGGCTTTGACGAAGGCGTCGCTCATATCGAGATAGAAGATCGTGCGGCCGTCGGCGATGCGGGAGGCGATCTTGCCGGCGTCGAGGGCGGTCGTGCGCCGGGCGCTGGGTTTCTCGCCGCGCGGAAGGGGACAGAGGATCAAGATCTTGGTGCTCGGCAGCTTGATGCGCAGGGTCTTGCAGATGGCGATGATGCCCTCGGCGATCTGCTCGGCGCTGAGAGTTCCAGGGACTTGGGGACCTGCGGTGTTGTTGGTGCCGATTTTCACCACGGCCACCTTCGGGGAGATCCCGTCGATCTCACCGTTGTCGAGGCGCCAGAGCACGTTTTCGGTGCGGTCGCCGCTGAATCCCAGGTTGACCGCCTTGCGGTGGCCGTAGTACTTCTCGAAGAGCTCGCTGCCGGCGCTGCCCTCCCAGCTTTGTGTGATCGAATCTCCGATGAAGAGCAGATCCACGTCACCCTTGCGCACGCGCTCGAGCTTCTCGACGTGGCGGTTCCACCACCATCCGGCTCTCGGAGTGGACACGAGCGCGGTGTTGCGATTTTCACCGTCGCGGTTCCAGAGGGTGTTGAAACAGGAGGCCGGCAGTCCTTCCTCGTTGATCAGATTTCCCTCGGCGGTGTTGCTGTAGGCGTAGAGCGCGCCTGCCGGTTTTTCGATTTGGGGGCATGTCAGCACAACCGTGTCGCCATCGATCTGCGCCTCGGCGGGCAGGAAGATGCCGTCGGCGGCGGCGAGCTTGAAGGAGGTGAGCGCCTGGCCGGGACGCACCGCCAGGCCGCTGCCGCAGTAGTCGAAGTAGAGCCGCGCCCGATTGCCCTCGACCTTCATCGCTTTGAAGGTCGGCCCGGAGACGACGCCGGTCGGCTTGCCGTAGGTGCGCCCCAGCGCCCAGATCGCCAGCCGTTCCCCCACATCCTGCTTGTTGCGTGGATGAATGTCGTGGATGTTTCCGATGTCCGAGGTGACCACCATACCGGTATTGGGATGGCTCATTGCGCGCCGCTGGGCTTCTCTGACCCCCACGCCGTCAGAGCCCGCCCAGTAGAGGAAGGGTGCGATCTGGACGTAGTAGAAGGGGAAGCCCCCTGCATCGAAGGATTCGCGCCAGCTATCGATCATGGCCCGCAGGAGGCCGTCGTAGCGGCGCGCGCGCGATGCGTTGGCTTCGCCCTGGTACCAGATGGCGCCGCGAATAGAGAAGCTGACGATGGGGTGGATCATGGCGTTGTAGAGGCCCGTCGCGGTGGCGTAAGCGCTCACCTGCAGGAGATTGGGGCGGCGCGGAAGCTCGCGCACCTGTGCACTGGCTCGGTAGCGCCAGGCGCCGGCAAGGGAAAAGGCTTCGTGCGGCGCGCCGGAGGGATAAATCCGCAGATCCTGGTGGGCGCCGTGGAAGCCACCTCCCCCGCCGGTGTCGAAAACGCGCACGGTTACGACGCAGCGCCCGGCGGCGCTCACGATGCCCGGCACGCTGTAGTGGCGCTTGGTCGTCCAGCCCTTCGTCTGGCCAACCAGCGTCCCGTTCACCCAGGTGTGATCCTCGTCGTCGATGGGGCCCAGCTCGAGTTCGAGCTCGCGTCCGCTCCAGTGAGCCGGCAGGACGATTTCCTTCCGCATCCAGACGATGCCGTCGAAGCTCTGTAGATCGGTGCCTTGCCAGTTGCTCGGTTGCTCCATGCTCGGCCAGGCGGCGTCGTCAAAGCCGGGCGACGACCAGGATGGCTCACCCAGACCGGGATCGGCCTCGGCACAAGCTCTCTCCCAGTCGGCGAGCTTGCGCTCGTTGCGCGCGGCCACCTCGTCGGGGTGGTGAGCGAGCAGATCGAGCTCTCCGAGATTCGACTCGTAGCCTCCGATCTTCTCGAGCATGCTGCGCGTCGTCCACGACTCGGCCGGGGTGCCGCCCCATGCCGACTGGATCAGCCCCACCGGCACACCAAGCTCCTCGTGGAGGCGGCGGCCGAAATAGTACGCCGCGCCGGAGAAGCTGCTCCAGCCGCCGTCGCCAGCGCTCTCAGGTGTGCAGACATCCCAATGCCCATCGGGATCGAGACGCTCGCGGGGAAGCGCTGCGATCGCGCGGGGGATCTTGAAGAGCCGGATCCCGGGGTGGTCGGCAGCGGCGATCTCCTGCGCGGCGTCGTTGCAACTGGCGATGCCCATCTCCATGTTGGACTGGCCGGAGCAGACCCAGACCTCGCCTACCAGCACGTTCTGCAAGAGGAGTGCGTTCTTGCCCTGGATCTTGATCGCGTAGGGACCGCCAGGCTCGGGCAGCGACAGGCGCAGGCTCCAGCGCCCCTCGTCATCGGCCTCTGTGATGACCAGTCTCTGGCTCCAACTCCCGCCGGCGGCCACCATCTCACCGGGCGCGGCCCAGCCCCACAGGCGAGCGCTTTTGCCCTGCTGCAAGACCATGTTGTCGCCCAGGATGGCGGGCAGGGTCACCTCGGCGGCAGCGGAGGCCGCCAGCACGAGCGCCAGGAACAGGACAAACAGGCATCGCTTCGAGATATCAGTGGTGATCACCGTCGATTCTCCTTTTCTCGCTTTTGTACGGCGCACTCGCTCGCCGGGCGCGGTTGCCGGCATCAGCTCGGGTACGTCATCCGGTTGAAATGTCAGAGGAGAATAGTAACGTGCAACCCCCGGTAAGGGGAACTGTGGAGTTGTCATCACCGCGCTATTGATGGAAGTACGATCGCAATACCATGAAACCAGCGCATCGCAAGCGGCTTTGTGTGTGCGCCTCCTTTGTGTTCCAATGCGGTTTCATGGAATGTGGCGCGGCGAAAATCGGAAAGGAGGGCGCAGGTCATGGGACGGACCATCACGGTCATCGGCAGCGTCAACATCGATCTCGTGGTGCGCACGGATCGGTTGCCCCGCGAGGGCGAAACGGTGCTGGGGCAGGCCTTCGAGGTGCTTCCAGGGGGGAAAGGCGCCAACCAGGCCGTGGCCGCCGCTCGTCTGGGGGCGGCGGTTGAGTTCATCGGAGCCGTGGGGAGCGATGATTACGGCCGGGCGGCGCGGCAGAACCTGCTGGGCCACGGCATCGATCTGTCGGGGCTCGCGACCGTGGAGGCGCACACCGGCGTGGCGCTCATCATGGTGGATGGCCACGGCCGCAACCTGATCTGCGTGGCGCCCGGCGCCAACGAGCAGGTGGCAGCGGGGACGACGAGGCGATGCGACATCGCCCTGACGCAGCTCGAGACGCCCTTCCGGCTGCCCGCGGCCGAGCTGGTGGTGCTCAACCCCGCACCGGCTCCGGTATCGGGTTCGGATGCGGCAAGCGCCATCGTGATGGAGGGTGTGGATGTCGTGATCCCCAACGAGATCGAGGCCGAGCAGCTCACGGGGGAGAGCGATCCGGCGCTGGCGGCGGCGGCCCTCGAGAAAATGGGTGCCGGCTGGGCGATCATCACGCTCGGCGCAAAAGGCGTCTACGACGGAAAATCCAGACGATATTTCCCGGCCTTCGAGGTGCAGTCCGTGGACACTGTCGGCGCGGGCGACGCTTTCGTGGGCGGCTTCACCGCGGCGCTCGCCAGGGAGGCGGAGGATCCGATCCGCTTCGCCCAGGCCGCCGCGGCGCTCAAGTGCACCCGCAAGGGGGCGCAGAACGTCCCCGACCGCGAGGAGGTTCTCGAGTTCTTGGCCGCGGCGCGCCGCTGAGAGGTCAATAGCCGACCTGGCGTGACGTGCGATTTCCCTCGAAGACTAACACTGGAAGCTTGATTTTTCGGTCTCGAAAAAAGAATTGAGTAACAAGATCATGCCATCGAAAAAACCGGATCATCTGAAGCAGGTCTTCGGCTATCACGACCGCACCAAGCATCACCTCGACCGCTATGCCATCTCGCTCGGGTACATGGACTGGGCCACGCAGCCCGATCCGTTCCGCCGCTTCGAGGGCGCGCCGCAGATCGCGCTGGATCATCCCGAAGGCGACGGCGGCGCGGTATTGCCGGGGTTGCCCGAGCCACGCTACGACGCGCTCTTCCAGGCAGGCGCCACGGCCGTGCGGCCGGTGGATCGTGCGGCCGTGAGCGAGCTCTTCTACTACAGCCTGGCTATCTCGGCCTGGAAGCGGCTGCCAGGATCCGATCCCTGGGCGCTGCGGGTGAATCCCTCGAGCGGCAATCTGCACCCCACCGAGGGATATCTCGTCGCGGATGCCATCGAGGGGCTCGGGGCGGAGCCGGCCGTGTACCACTACGCCCCTTCACTGCACGGCTTGGAGGAGCGGTTGCGGCTCGCGGCGAGTGAGTGGCGGGTGCTCGCGGAGCAGTTGCCGCGGGGCGCGGTGCTCGTAGGACTGACCTCGATCTACTGGCGCGAGGCGTGGAAGTACGGCGAGCGTGCCTTCCGCTACTGCAATCACGACGTGGGGCACGCCATCGGGGCGGTGGCATTCGCCGCGGCCCGGCTGGGCTGGCGCGTGCGGCAGGTCGCCGGGCCGGCGCACCGCGATCTGGCGCGGCTCCTCGGGGTCCACCGGCAGCAGGGGATCGAGGCCGAGCAGCCTGACTGCCTGCTGGCGCTGTGGCCGGCGGGAAACGCAGAATCGATGTCGGATCGACCGTTCGTGCACCTGGAGCTGCCTGAAACGCTGCTCGCGAGGCTCACGCCCGATCGCTTTACCGGCGAGCCCAACCAGCTCAGCTCTGCCCATCACCAGTGGCCGATCATCGAAGAGGTGGCGCAGGCTGTGGAGTCGCCCGGAGGAGCGATCGAGACTGATGCGCCGGCGGAATCGATAGAACCAGATGAGACACCGCCGCCCACGCAGGAAGTCTCCGTCGGCCTCCTCGAGCGCGACCTCCCGGCGGGTGGAATCATCAGGCAGAGGAGGAGCGCCGTGGCCATGGACGGGCGCACGGCGATCAGCCGGGAGCTCTTTTTTCACATGCTGCTGCGGTGTACACCGTGGTCCGACGCGTTCCCTTTCGATGCCCTGCCGTGGACACCGCGCGTGGCCCTGGCACTCTTCGTCCACCGAGTGGACGGGCTCGAGCCCGGGCTCTACCTCCTGGTGCGCCACCCCCTGCAGGAGGCGCCGCTGCGACACGCGCTGCGCGAGGACTTCCTCTGGCGGAAGGCAGAGGGCTGCCCCGATCAGCTCGCGCTCCATCTGCTCGCACCGGGGGACTGCCGGCAAACGGCGCAAACCATCAGTTGCCATCAGGCCATCGCTTCGCAGAGCGCCTTCGCGCTCGGCATGCTGGCCCACTTCGAGGAGCCGCTCACAGAACGGGGAGCGTCGTTCTATCCGCGGCTCTTCTGGGAGACGGGGCTCATCGGCCAGGTCCTCTACCTGGAGGCCGAGGCCGGAGGGGTGCGGAGCACGGGGATCGGATGCTTCTTGGACGACACGATGCACAGTGTGCTGGGCATCGAAGACCACTCGTGGCAGAGCCTCTATCACTTCGCGTTAGGTGGTCCTCTCGAGGACGGTAGGCTTCAGACCATCCCGTCCTACCAGCATCTCGAGCAGCACCGAAGGAAAGCGTGATGGATGATGTCCGTTTCCGTTGGCTTGTTTTTTGGGTTCCCTGGCGCCTGCTGGAGCGTTATAATCCGCGATTCTGAATCAAAGAACGGAGCTCGACGGCATGTCGAGCTCGATCCGTTCACAAACAGTTGCGCCCGTAGCTCAGTCGGATAGAGCGTCGGTTTCCTAAACCGAAGGCCGCAGGTTCGAGCCCTGCCGGGCGTACCACTAAATTGATAAGGGTTTAGGCTAATTGCTAAACCCTCTTTTTTTGGGTAGCAGACACCCTTCCCAACACCCTTCCCAACAGCAATTCCGAGTTCCATGAGCTTGCCAGAAACTCATCTACCCCAGGAGCACGGCGAAAATGAAACTTTCGGTGATGAGACTGATTGGAGGGGTGGACGAAACCGAGAAAATAAACCTTGCCTCATGACAGCAAAAAAGCTATAAAAACAATCTAGGATTGATGTAACACTCATCCAGAATATCGGTTAGGCAATTAAAATGAAAGCCTATAAAACAGAGGAACTCCTCGGCCCGCTGAACGAGGTCGAGAAAAAGAATGCGCCAGAATTCTTGCTCATTGCAGGGAAGCTGGAAATCCTGAATTCCAGGGCGCGGGTTTCTGTAGTCGGTTCCCGAAAAGCCACGCCACAGGGATTAAATCGAGCACAGGCCTTCGTGAGAATACTCGTTGAGAAAAACATAGCTGTCGTGAGCGGACTTGCGGAAGGAATCGACACCGCCGCACATCAAACCGCTATCGAAAAAAAAGGCCGCACAATAGCTGTTCTCGGAACCCCCCTGGATAAATGCTACCCCGCCAAAAACAGAACCCTCCAGGATCAGATTATCGAGGAACACCTGGCAATCTCTCAGTTCCCCTCAAGTTGCCCGTCACACCGGCGAAATTTTCCAATGAGAAACCGCACGATGGCTCTGATTTCAGACGCCACCGTCATTGTGGAGGCCGGCGACAAGAGCGGAACGATTCACCAGGGGTGGGAAGCCCTCAGACTCGGGAGACCCCTCTTCATCATGGAGTCGCTCGTGAAAAACAAGGCGCTCGCCTGGCCGCAAGAAATGCTCTCCTACGGAGCAGAGCCGCTCTCCCGCGAAAACATAGAAACCTTCTTCGATTTCCTTCCTGAGAGGACAAGTGGCGAGCCTTCCTCCATTGCTCTCTGAGCTTCAATTCGGATCCCTCCTTGTCTATTCGCCAAGAGGTAGCTGCAAAGAATCCCGGAAATCCAGAGACGTCACCTACGGAATCAAGGCCTTCAGACCTCGAATCGTTGAGCTGGCTCTCGATAGACTCAGAGAAGTGGTCGAGAACGGGTTGCTTCGCGACCTCTTCGGAACAGAAACCGTTCTCATCCCCGCTCCTCGAAGTTCACCTCTTGTAAAGGGTGCATTGTGGCCAGCCTGGCGCATTTGCATTGAAATGATTTCCAGAAACATAGGTTCGGAATGCCAGCCCCGTCTCACGCGGATCAAAGCAGTCCCCAAGTCAGCATATTCAAGACGGGGAGAAAGACCTACCGTAAAAGACCATCTAGATTCTATGCACTGTGAGACAGCACTCCTCTCCCCAGAAAGCATCGTTGTAGTCGATGATGTCGTCACAAAAGGCTCAACCCTGCTCGCAGCCTCCTCTCAGTTACATTCAGCATTTCCGCAGGCAAAGGTGAAGGGATTCGCATTGGTCCGGACAATCGGGCTAAAGCCAGAAATCGAAAAAATTCTAGAGCCCTGCTTAGGAAGGATATGGATTGATAGATGGAAGAACGTCCGAAGGAAACCATGAAATCGATGTATTGACTTCATTGTCGATATTTTCTTGGTATAACATATCTGCATTTTGATGCTTTGATCCGCTTGACAGATCCATCTCGTAACTGATAAAGTAAAGTATAGACTATTGTGACAGTTGGTGACAATACAAAAAATGTCAGAGAATCAAGAACGGCTGAAATTGTACGCGAGCACTAGACAAGACCTATAATAGAAGGCGCACCGATTCCAGCGATGCAAAAGGTAAGAGGCGATGGTGATGAAAAGGGAGCTCCTATTCCATCACTTCAATCGGCAAATCCTACAATTAAACCCACGATATACCGCCTTCAGGTAGCGAGAATTCTCAAACAGATTCAAGCTCAGAGGGTGGTGACAAATAATGGAATAGAACATGACATTAACACAGGTGATTTGCGCCCGCTCGGTTTTATATAAGAAGTGTTGGATGGTATAGACTTGACAGATCAATATAGCATCCAGGTTGAACTTACTCGTTGTGATGTCTTCCTGCAAGGGAGCCTATCTCATCAAGGCAGTAGATCCGACAGACCGTGCACCATTATGGGGATTGATCGGTCCAACTGAGGACCAGTACAACACTGATTTGGAGGCGGGTTATAGTCGCTTCTACTCAGAGTTTCTATCGAGCCTAGACGGCCGGAAAGCCCTTGAAGCGCTAAACAATGAAGTGGTAGGGCAGCCATGGAGGTTTCACTTTTATAACGCGCGGTTCATTTTTCGTGTCGTATTCCATGGATATCTTAAGCAGTACGGAACATCTGAGGTTCTCGACAGGCGGGAGAAAAAGATCATCGATGAATTCAAAAAAACTAAGGGTGAACCCCAGTGTGGTTGGGAGGAACTCCGTAAGCAGCTAAGAGGCGACCTCGAGAACCACGAAGAGCAGTTCACAAGGTTTAGTCGAAAGTTCTTTATGCTTGATCTGTATCCAGAAAATACCGCGCGATTTCCTCTGAAGTTTGAAGAGTGCCAAAGGCATCCAAGTGAAGATGACGAATAGACAAACCAGTACCGTTGCAGCAACTACTCGGTGCGTCGCTAGACTGCCTCACGTTCGAACTTTCAAGGTCAATGGGAAAATCAGACAAACACAATCTAGTTGTGCCGAATCACAGAAGCTCCACTAAAATTAGGGCACGAGTGTTTGTTTCACCGCAATATACCAGAAACAAGCACTTCGAATGAGAGGTTCAAAGAGGCTACTCGGCATATCTAGCAAACCCTGCGCATCATTCATATAAGCTCTCCCATCAAAACATCTGCATAAAAATTGGCCAGCCCTCAAGAATCGTGAGAGAACCCCGCCCATTGTCCGAGGACTTTCACCTCGCAAGAAGTGCCAAGCTTGCTTGACCGTACTGACGGTCGGATCGCCAATTCGAGATCGTCCGGTGAATGCAACACGACCGGCTATAATATCTTCGCACCACGCCCGCCCAAAGCCCCATCAATATCTTGGTGCCGCGTACCGGTGAACATCTCCCCCTTGCGCTGCGTGGCGCTCGCGCCGGGGCGGCTACGCGTTCGCCAGCCGGCGGCGAGCGCCACGCAGCGCAAGGGGCGGCAATTTTTTGCCAAGGTCCAAGGGCCCAAGTGCCAAGGATCAAGACAACGACCTGGAAAGGCGAAAGCCGAGGCCGTCGCGGCGCCCCGCCGGGCGGCTGCCGCTGCGGTCCGCCGCCCGGCAGTACTGCGCGCCATTGCCGAAGCCGCCGCCGCGGATCACCCGGTACCCGCCTTCCTTGGGCCCGGCGTAGCCATCCGGTGGTTGTTCCGGAAATACTGCAAACCAGTCCCAAACCCACTCCCACACGTTTCCGAGCATGTCGTGCAGCTTGAACTTGTTGGCATGTTTCTGGCCCACGCCGTGAGTAGTGCCTTCGGAATTGCTCTTATACCATGCAATCTCATCGATCTCCCCGTAGCGCTCGCCTTCCGTCCCGGCGCGGCAAGCGTACTCCCACTCGGCCTCCGTGGGCAGTCGAAAGCCATCCGATTCCGTGTTGCCTGTGATCTCTTCTCCGGCAATGTAGTAATAGGGCGTGCGGCCAGTTTTTTTCGAAAGCCGGTTGCAAAAGGTGACGGCATCGATCCAGGACACTTGTTCCACCGGCCGGTCGTCGCCTTCGAAACGGCTTGGATTGATGCCCATTACGCGCTCATAGAGCGACTGGGTGACGGGGTATTTATCCATCTCGAATCCCGTGACGGTGGCTTCGTAAGAACCCTCCGAGTCGTCGCCCAGCTGGAAGGATCCACCTGGAATGTGGACTAAACGCCCCCCCATCTCTATTTCGAGAGATACGGTTGCACCTTTTTGAATAGCCGCAATTAGGTTCTTAGACTCGACCTTGGACTCCAGAGCTGGCGTGGCCAAACTCACGTAGTGGCTCACTTCCTTAATCAATCTAAAACCCTGGTCTTTCAGCTCCTTTCCGTTCCACTGGCGCGATCGCTTTTTAAGGATCGTCTTGAGCTTGTCAACGTGAGGTCGTTCGAGCCAGTGATCCACCTCCCGAATCCCGGTCTTCAGCTCTTCTCGGGCTTTTTCAGAATCCTTCATCTCGCGAATAGCTTTCGCGTCGGGAAACTCATCGTCCGGCGGCTCATCGCGAGAATCGACCGTCTTCTCCTGCTCCTCGCGCTCCCGCTCCCAGAGCTTTTCCTGGATGAACAACAGGTGATGAGGATAGCTCGTCAATTGCTTGTAGAGCTCGGGCAGCAGAAAACCGATGAGCGACATCTTGATCAGCAGCTCGTCGCGGAAATCGGTTTGGCCTTGCCCCTTGCGGCGGTCAGCGATCCACATGGTGAAGGCCACTGCGTTGATATAGCGCTTGAGATTGCGGGGAATGGTGTCAATCGCCTCCAGAATCGTGTCGAGGTAGGGGTGCGCACGGGGCAGGTCGGCCATGTAGTCTTCGCGTATATGTTGGCTCAGCCGCTGCTTGTCCGCCGGCGGCAGGGTCAGGGGAAACTGGATGATCTTTTCCAGGTAGTCGCGCTCGATGCGCGGGCCGTCGCCGTCGGTTTTCGCGTAGAGCTCGCGGTAGCGCACGCGGATGCCGCGTTCCACGACCTCGCGCGCTACACCGATGACGAAAACGAAGTTTCTGAGGTCGAGCAGAACCTTCAATCCCTCGAGCAGTTCTACGGCCTTTTCCGGAAGGCAGCGGTCCAGGTCGTCGATGAAAACCACCACCTTGGTATCGAAGTCGTCGACTGCGCGCTGGAGCTCTTCGATCAGGTTGTAGTAGAGGCTCTCGTGCTCCTCGATCATCTTGTTCGAATCCTCAGCGCTCTCCTCGGCCTGCTGCGCTTCGATCTTGGCTTCCTGGCGTCGGCCCTCATCTATAAAGCGCTGAAAATTGAACTTGGCCTTGAGGAGGAGGGGCACCTTGATCTCGCCCTCCAGACCGTAGGCCAAGGCTACCGGGACCCTGGAGAGCGTCTGCCCAAACGTAATAAGTTTGTTTCTGAGCACTTTCCATGAAGAGCTGAGCTTGCCTGCGGTCTCCATCTCCTCGAGGCATTTTTTATAGTCCTCAAGCGCCGCGACCAGGGTGTGAAAGAAAGGCACGATGAGAAACTTCTCCCCAGCGTAGCGCCAGGGGTTGAACCAGACGGTGATCACCTCTTGATCGCCTCTAATGCCCCGCTCGTCGAGGGACTTCTTGATCTGGCGCAGCATGCTGGTCTTGCCCTGGCCCCAGCGTCCGTAGACGCCGATAGTGAAGGATCCGCGGGCCTCAACGGTGCGGATCATTTGAACCAGCCCCTCGCCATGATCGCCGTAGCCGATGCGGTCCTCGCCGGCCGGATCGTCGGGGATCACGGTCAATGGTGGCGGATCGGAGGCAGGTGTTTTTGGGGAAGGTAGAGACTTTTTTTTCTTCTTGCGAACCACGATCTCTCCCATTGGGTACGGTCAAGAGTAATGGAGGTGAACGGTGCAGTAGAGAAACCCAACCTCGGGAATAAGATAGTACAACCGAGGGAGCGGGGGGATGTCAAGAGTGGGCTGCTCACCACGCTGCCGCTGCTAACACGAGATAAGGACACTGCAGCGACGATGCTGCTGAGATCGCTGCTGATGCAAACTGGCGTCGCAATGCAGTGTCCCACGCTAAGGAAGGGGCTGGGGGAGTCTACTCGCAGCCTCACCCTCCGCTTTCCAACAACCCAACCGTAGCCCGACCGGTTTAGGGAGGGCGGGGATACCCGCCAAGCGTGACCACCGTTAGATTGCTCCACCCACCCTTCGAGCTGGTCCGGGCGAGCAATCGGCAGGCGGATGAACACCTGATCGCACCACGTCGCCCTCCCTCGCCGTGGGAAGATGGTAGGGTGAGCGTCCTCGCAAAACTGCCAACACGATCCCGGTCCTATCGAAAATACTGGTCGGGCTACGGCTGGCCGTGGCGGATGAGAAGGGTGTGTGTAGAGCGGACGGCGTGTGACACGATTGGCCCAGGGCGGTTGGTGGCGACCTCGTTGTTATCCAAATCGAAATCCAAATCGATTCGAAGAGCAACCAACCATCGGTTCCGCGTCACGGCCAAATCGGCGCTGC
>Ga0190284_1000126_pt1 | contig 58437 bp, 42 predicted proteins | sample 48691812_MG_FD_161668 | JGI IMG/M metagenome (GOLD analysis project Ga0190284, IMG submission 161668) | Hydrothermal vent microbial mat bacterial communities from Southern Trench, Guaymas Basin, Mexico - 4869-18-1-2_MG | ecosystem: Environmental > Aquatic > Marine > Hydrothermal vents >...
AAGAACAATCGAGTGCTACGACACCGTCACGCACGGCAGGCGCGGCAGTCCGCGCCATCAGCCGCCGGCCCGCGCCGTTATGACAATGCCCATCGTCGTACGCTTGTTTTGGGACTAGTGCCGCGTTTCATAAGTTTCACGACTATGCTGCATGTTCGCAGTGGTGGTCCGAGAGACTTCTTTAGCCCCGTAGGGGCGACATTGGGTAGCCAGGGGCGCGAGCCCCTGGTCACGGAGAAACACAAAACCATGAGCCCCCGAAGGAGGGCGACACTTCATACTGTCGAAGCGGAGTATCGCCCTTCCAGGGCTTGTGATAACGATCAACATAGTCGCACCATTTGTGAAACACGGCATTAGGCGGCCGGCGCTCTCGCAGGTTGCCACACGGCAAAGACATGAGAAACGCGATCGTCATCCAGGCAAACGGCGTGGAGGCAACGCTGCAACTGGGGCGGCGCATCGGTGCCGCTCTGCAACCCGGGTGGGTCATTGGTCTCGTCGGCGAGCTGGGCGTGGGCAAGACCCATCTGGTCAAGGGCATCGCCGAGGGATGCCGCCGCCCGGGCCAGGCTGCCGCCGAAGTGACCAGCCCCACGTTTGTTCTTGTCAACGAATACCGCGGGCACACGACGCTCTACCATGTGGACGCCTTCCGGCTACACGGCGGCGACGACTTGGCAGAGCTGGGGATCGAGGAGATGATCGCTGACGGCGCCGTGGCGGTGGAGTGGGCCGACCGGGTCGCTGATGCCTTGCCCCTCGATCGCCTCACCGTCGCGGGCCGGGCGACCGGCGAAACAAAACGCGTGTGGACGCTAAGCGCCACAGGACCGATATCACGAGAGCGTCTCCGGCAGATCGGCTGACGTCGGTGTGCCACAGGTGGCGGCGATGCGCCGGCGGAAAACCGCGCGTCGAACACGAACCAGATTTCTTCATTAGGGGAGTTACGAAAGTGAGCACCAACGGCGACAGGTCTCGGGTACCGAATGGTCCGGTGTTGTCGCGCTTGTGCGTCCTGCTGGCGGGGCTGGCGCTGCTTGGCGGCGGTTGCATGCCCGACGGGCTGCTCGTCATGCCGGTGTCCGCCAAGCGCCAACTCGTCGAAGAGACCCTGGTGACCGACGGGGCGTTCGTGGGCGACAAGATCGCGGTTATCGACGTCGAGGGCCTCATTCTCAACGCCAACAAGCCCGAGTTCTTCGGCGAGGGCGAACATTCCGTGGCCCGCCTGCTCGAACAGCTGGACATGGCCCGTCGTGATCGCAACGTCCGTGCGGTCATCCTGCGCATCAATTCTCCCGGCGGCTCGGTCACCGCCAGCGAACTGATGTATGACGAGATCGTCGCTTTCAGGCAACGTACCGGCAGGCCCGTGGTCGCGGTGATGATGGACGTAGCCGCCAGTGGCGGCTACTACATCGCGTGCGCGTGTGACAAGATAGTGGCACAACGCTCCACGGTGACCGGCAGTATCGGGGTCATCATGCAGTTGTTCGATTTCAGCGGGACCCTGCAGAAAATCGGCGTCGATGCCCCCGCGATCACCTCCGCGCCCCACAAGGACGCCGGCTCGCCGTTCAAGAAACTCGACCCCGAGCAGCGCGCCATCTTCCAGTCCATCGTGGACCAGATGTTCGAGAGTTTCCTCGACGTGGTGGAGCGGGGTCGGCCGAACCTGACCCGCGAGCGGATCGTCGAATTGGCCGACGGGCGGGTGTACTCGGCGCCGCAGGCGCTCGAAGCCGGTCTGATCGACGAGATCGCCGGCATACGTCAGACCATCGCCGATCTCAAGAAAACGCTCGGGCTCAATCGCGTCAATCTGGTCGCGTACCGCCGTCCGCTGGGCTATCGTCCCAACTACTACGCCCACACGGGGGCGCCATCCGTCCGAACGGGTGGGCAGGTGAACTTGATCAACGTGGATATAGCGTCGCGGTGGCTACCGCCGACGCCCCGATTCCTCTACCTCTGGGCGCCTGGTGGTTGACGCCGCGTTGTTGGGTGTCCGGCGATTGCCGGGCGATTGCCGAATCCCCGATCCAGAACAGTGGGCAGGCGTTGCGCTGTCTCACCGCACCGGTCACGGCGCTGAGGCACCACGCGCATCCAACGGCGAGACAAAGAGTTAGGATGATCCGTCGAGCCATGAAAGCCGCTCCATTCCTCCCTGAACCAAGCGTTTTGTCTCGGGTGAATACCCGAAGCGTGTGATACTTTCCACATTTTGCCCCACCGTGTCAACCGCCTCAGTCGTTTTCTTCGCTACATTTACCCAACCGCGTTCCCGGGAAGAAACGCGGACCGTTCCGCTCGCGGTTAACGCTCCATCGGGGATTCCTGTGGACGCTGGAGGCGGTCAAGGGTAGTGTACCGGCGAGTCCAAGACGCCGAGCGGGATCGCGTCATCTGGGTGCGGGACCGCTCAACCCGGTTTGGCACGGGCGGAGCAAGTCAGGAATTGCGGGAGACGGCATGAGACACGCGGTGATTATGGCGGGTGGATCGGGGACGCGGCTCTGGCCGCTGAGCCGCAAGCAAAGGCCCAAGCAACTCCTGAAGCTCTTCGGCGGCAAAAGCCTCTTGCGGCAGGCATACGAGCGGTTGGCTTCGCTCCTGGAGCCCGCATCGATTTACGTCATCACCACCGCCGAGCATCTCGACCTGGTGCATGGGGAACTGCTCGAGGTGCCCGAGAGCAATCTCTTCGGCGAACCCTGCGGTCGTGACACAGCCAACGCCGTGGGGATGGCGGCGGCCATTCTCCACCAGCGCGACCCCGGCGGTGTCATGGGCATCTTTACCGCCGACCACATCATCACGCCGGTGGACCGCTTCAGCAGCGCCGTTGATTCGGCGTTCAAGCGAGCCGACGAGAACCCCGACGCGCTCATCACCCTCGCGGTCGTGCCGGCCGCCCCGGAAACGGGGTTCGGCTACGTCCGGCGCGGCGAGCCGCTGGGAGACGGTGTCTATCGCGTGGACCGGTTCGTTGAGAAGCCCGCCCTGGAAACCGCCAAGCGCTACGTAGCCAGCGGCGACTACTATTGGAACAGCGGCATGTTCGCCTGGCGGATCGACACGATCCTGGCCCAGTTCGAGAAACACCTGCCCGAATCGTACCCGAAGCTCATGGAGCTGGGGCGGTCTTGGGGCACCGGTTTGTGGGCGGATCTCGCCGGCAAGCTGTATCCGCAATTGCAAAAGATATCCGTCGATTTCGCTATCATGGAGAAGGCCGAGCGCGTCCTCGTGGTGGAGATGGACTGCCGCTGGCACGACGTGGGCTCGTGGAACGCGCTCGCGACCGTGCTGGAAGCCGACGCCGAGGGCAACGTGCAGACCGGCAATCGGGTGGTTCATGTGGGATCGAAGGGGATCATCGCTGCTACCGAAGACAGCGATCATCTGATCGCCACCATCGGCGTGGAGGATCTCGTCATCGTGCATTCCGCCGACGCAACCCTCGTCTGCAAGAGGAGCGAGGCCCAGGCCATCCGCGACCTTGTGGCGGCATTGCGGGACCTGATGGGAGATCGGCATCTCTAAGTGCGTGGGCATCGATTACGGTACGAAACGCATCGGGTTGGCGATCGGCGACGCGGAGGCGGCGATTGCGTCTCCCTTGACCACCGTGGAGGCGGCGGGCGACCCGGCGGCACAGATCGGGCGAATCATCCGTGCGCTGCGCGACTACGACGTCGATCAGTGGGTGGTCGGTTTGCCGCTGAACATGGACGGAAGCGACTCGCAGCAGACCCGGCTTACCCGCCGCTTCGCCGAGGCGCTGGGAAAGCGTGTCGGTCAGTCGGTTCATCTTTGGGACGAGCGCCTATCCTCGCGTCAGGCCGACGAGCACCTCGCCGAAGCCCAACTCACGTTGAAAAAGCGAAAAGCCCGGCGCGACCGCCTCGCGGCGCAGATCATTCTGCAATCGTTCCTCGACGCCGGCGGTGAGGATGCGCTCCCGCACGATGCTCCCACGACGTCATGAACAACATACCGCAACAGGAAGAGTCCGGCCGCCGTGCTGCCGCCATCGTCACGCTGGCTGGTGTAGCGTTGGGGGTCGCGTTGGCGCTCGCCTCCCGCGGCGGATACCATGATGATGGGCTCACGCACTACCTCTACGCTCGCTGGTCCTGGAGCGACGCGCGTTGTCTGCTGGACGAATGGGGTCGGCCGGGGTTGACCTGCCTGTTGTTCCCGGTTGCCCGTTTGGGCTGGATCGCCTGTCGGATCGAGTCGGTGGTGCTCTCCGGGTTGGCGGCATGGTTCGCGTATCTGACCGCCGTCCGCCTGGGGATGAAGCGAGCCGCCCTGGTCGTGCCGCTTGCGTACTGCCAACCGCTTTTCTTGATGTTGTCTTACGACACGATGACCGAGACCGCCGTCGCGTTCTACCTATCGCTGGCGGTGTGGTTGCTTGTGACCCGACGTGCGACGGCATCGGCTGCGGTTGTGTCGCTCTGCTTCGTCGCCCGCTACGAGACCCTGGTACTGGCGTTGGTGTGGTTGGTCGCGCTGCGATCGGTGCGGGCCCGGTGGTATGCCTATCCTCTGATCGGTTGGGCACCCGTGCTGCACAATCTGGTCGGGGTCTCGGTCTTGGGGCGCTGGCCATTCGCTTTCGTGTTGAGCAACCCCACATTGAGCGAATACGGGCAGGGCACCGTACTGACGATGTTCATTAAATCGATCGCCGCATCCGGTCCGACGGTCGCCCTGCTGGCGGTGGTCGGTTGCGTGCTGCCGTGGAGGCGACGAGGGGCGTGGGTGGTGCCGGCCGCCTATGGCGCCCACCTGCTCATCCAGACGATCATCTACTGGCAGGGAACCCACGCTTCGGGGGGGTATCCGCGGTTTCTCGTCTCCACCGCTCCGCTCGCGGCAGTGGCAGCGGTGCACGCAATCAACCAACTCGCGGCGTCGGTGAAGGCTGCGCGGCGCGGAGTGTCCGTAGCGCTGATCGCCGTCACTGTCGTGGCGTGGATCGGCCTGGAAATCGAACCCGCCCCGCAGGACGAAGCCTGGGTCCTTGTGCTGGACAAGGTCAGGCCCGTTGTGCGCCTGGTCTGCGCGCTGGTGATCGGGTCAATGTTGGTGGGTTATGTTCGCGCGGGCGCGCGCCTATCGCTGGGGCGACGCGGTGCGCGGGGTCTGCTGACCTTCCTGGCATTGGCCGGCGCCGTCGCTCCGTCGGCCTATTTCGTCCGCCCGCATCATCTGCCGCCCGATGCCTCCGACGTCGCTTCCGCCGTGGCGTGGATACGCGACAACGATCTGGCGGGCGCCCACCTGGTTACGACCAACATCTGGACGTCGTACTTTCTCGGCTCGGACCGAAACCTGACCGCAGTTCCCAACGCCCCCCCCCTGAGTAACGTCGAGCCCGGCACGGTTCTGCTCTGGGATGCGGATTACAGCCCCGGCGGGCGCTTCGGCATTTCCATCGACGAACTGACCGCGGATGAATCATGGCGTCTGTTGTGGTCGAGCCGCCCACGCGCCGACGGCAGCGTCTTCGCCCATGTGTACCGCTTCGTTCCCGGTCGATGAAGCGTCAACGGCGCTTCCGCGGGCGTCGCTTGGCTGCTGTGCCGCGGGGGCGCTGTTTTCGCGAGGTGCGCGCGCCTGGCTGCGATGCCACACGCTTGCCCCTCTTGCTCAGCGGTTTGGCCAGCGCCAGGTCCAACTGGCGGGCTCCAATGTCCACCGAAGCTACCGTCACGCTCAGCGAATCGCCGATGGTCATGCGGTAACCCGTTCGCTCGCCCACCACGCAACCGCGGTCCGCGTCCACCTCCCACCAGTCCTCGGGAAGATCGGTGAAGCGCAGCAACCCCTCGACCAGATACTCCGACAACTGCACGAACACGCCGAAGTTGGTCACGCCGGTGACGATGCCCTTGAACGTGTCTCCCAGACGCTTCTCCAAGAGCCGCAGGATGTAGACCAACTTCAACTCGCGCTCGGCATCCTCGGCACGGCGCTCGTTCGCGCTGCACAAGCCGCCCAAGGCCTCCAGCGCCGCCATCGTCGGCCGCCCACGCCGTCCCTTGCGCTTGGTCAACGTACCTTGCAGATAGGCGTCCAACAGCCGGTGGATGGTCAGGTCCGGATACCGCCGAATCGGGGAAGTGAAGTGCACGTAGTCCTCCGAAGCCAACGCGAAGTGACCGATGGGCTTGGGCGAATAGACCGCCTTCTGCATGGAGCGCAGCACGGCCAGATTGGCGGCAAACTGCACCGCTTTGCCATCGACCGAACGCAGCAGCTTCTGCAACGCGCGGCGATCCACTGACTTGGGCACCGTGACGCCCAAAGCACCGAGGAACCGTCCCAGCGACGCCACCGCCTCCTCCTCCGGCTCCGGGTGGATGCGCCGCAGGTTGGGCACGCCAAGATCGCGCAACAACCGCCCAACCGCCTCGTTCGCCTCGACCATGAACATCTCGATGATCGTGTGCGAGAAACTGGTGTCTTCCGGCTCGGTCCCGACGACTTGCCCGTCTTCGTTCAGCACCACCTCGATCTCGGGCAGTTCGAGCACCAGCATCCCCTCGCGGATGCGGCGCTTCTGAATCACCTTGGCCAATCGCTCCATCTCCTTGACCAGCGCAACCACTTTTTTGCCGTGCCCGCGCGTGTGCCCTTCGAGGATGGCCGTTGCCTGCTCGTACGTGAGTCGCTTGGCCGAGTGGATCAGCCCGGCGGCGAAACGCTCGGAGATGACTTTGCCTCTCTTGTCGTAGGTGATGAACGCGCTCTTGGTCAGGCGCGGCTGCTTCTCCTGCAGGCTGCACAACCCGTTCGAGAGGACCTCGGGCAGCATGGGGATCACGTAGTTCGGGAAATACACGCTGTTGGACCGCTCGCGCGCTTCCTTGTCGAGCGCTCCGCCCTTGGGCACGAAGTAGGCCACGTCCGCAATGTGCACGCCCAATTCGATCCCGCCACCCTTCTGCCCAACAACGGATATGGCATCGTCGAAGTCCCGAGCGGTCTCCGGGTCGATCGTGATCACGGTCAGGCGGCGAAGGTCCTCCCGGTCGGCAAAGGCCGTGTCCGGGTCGAAGTCCGCCGTTGCCCGCCGGGCCTCGGTCAGGACCTCCTCGGCGAATTCGGTGTGGAATCCATGCCGGCGGATGATGCTCTGCAGATCGACGCCGGGAGCGCCGCGCTCGCCGAGCACCTCCACGATGACGCCGCGGGCATCGCGGCCCGGCGCGGGGTACTCGGTCATCTCCACCACCACCTGGTCGCCCTCGGCGGCGCCTTTGGCCCCCACGTCACCGACAAAAATGGGCGCGTGGCAGGTGTTTCCGTCGGGACGGACGAACCACTTTCCAAAGCCGCGCTGGAGTTCCCCGACGAACCGGCTATCGCCCCGCGAGATAATCTCGAGAATGCGCCCTTCGTAGAGCATCTTCCCGCCGCGCTTTCCGCGCTTGCGGATCGCGGCTCGCACCGCATCACCCGTCATGGCCCCTTTGGATTGGCCTTTCGGGACATACAGATCGCCGTGGACCTGCGGTGAGTCGGGGATGACGAAGCCGAAGCCGCGCGGGTTGGCCCGGAACTTGCCGAAGATCGTTCCGCCGGGCTCGGGCAGCATCAAGGCGCTGCGCGCCCCCATCACCACGCGCCCGGATTTCCGCAGTGCTTTGACGGCGTCATGAAAATCACCATACTCGTCCTCGGCGATGCCCATCGCCCGGGCCAGGGCACGTTCCTGCCGCGGGTGGTATTCTTCGCTGGCGACGAATCGTAGAATGCGTTCGGTTAAGCGTTCAGAAGACATGTAGGTCCCTCGGGCATAGCCCATGCAGCGTCATTACGAGACAACGGAGATTACGATGGACGAAATCCTAAAACTTGCACGGCAATTGGGCAAACTCATTGCCGAACATCCACGCGGAAAAGCCTTTCGCCAAGCCCAGGCAACCCTGACGGAGGACAAGAGCGCTCAGAAACTCCTCAGCGAGTACAACGAGCAGGTCCAACGCATGCAGGCCAAGGAAGCCCAACAGCAGCCCATCGAGCCGGAGGACAAGCGTAAGCTCTCCGAGGCCCAGCAGCAGCTCGCCGCAAACGAGAGCATCGCCGGTTTCGTCAAAGTCCAGGCCGACTATGTCGAGATCATGCAACAGGTTTCGACCGCCATGGAGAACCCGGGAGTCGACCGCGCACAATCTGCGCTTTGAGTGCCCCCCGGCGGGCTCAGAGGCGCAAAGCCTGCTTCAAGATTCCTCCAGCGATGGGTCGATACAACTTCGCGAGAGTTGATAATCCGTTCACCTCGACTCTCCACAACGCCTTGCCGAGAGAGGCGTGTTGTCGGCTCGGGTGGAACCCGGGGGAACTCCCTACCGATTGTTCTAGCCCATCGGACCGATCGCCGGACCGGGCAGGAGGCCTGGATCCTCCAATGTCCCGGTCCGTTGCGCGAGGAGTCCGTCATGGCGACGTCCGTATCCCGGTTCAACCAGTACATGGAATCCCTTCTTGCCGGCAACCGGCAGCAGTGCCGGAACATCATCTCCCAGCAGTTGCAGAGCCGTACGACGGCCGAACAACTGCTTCGCAAGGTGGTTTGGCAATCGATCGAGCGTGTCGACCGACTCTACCGCGAGGACCGCATCAACGCCGCTACGGAGCACATGGCCGTCCGCATCAACCGGTGCATCACCACCCAACTCCAGATGTCACTCGAGTATCTTCCCGCAAACGGGAAGCGCATTCTCATCGCCTGCGCCGACGGGGAAACGGAGGAAGTCAGCGGACAAGTGGTGGCGGACCTCTTCGAAGCCCGCGGGTGGGACGTTTACTTCATTGGTGGGGGCGTACCGAATGACGAAACGCTGACCCTGGTCGGCCAACTCCGCCCGGAGATTCTGCTAATCTGCGGCACGCACCCGCAGGGGGCGCCCGGCGTGCGCGCCCTCATCGATCTCATCCGCGACGTGGGGACCAATCCCACGATGAATGTGTTGGTCTCCGGTGGTGTCTTCAACCGCGCCGACGGCCTGTCGAAGGAGGTCAACGCCGATCTCTCCGCCAAGACCCCGTCCGAAGCCATCAAACTCGCCGAGTCCGCCCAACCGCGCAAACCGGAGATCCGCATTCCCGGCGCCCCCAAGAAACGCCGCCGCCGCCGCCCCCTCTCGCTTCTGGCACAAGGCAAAGCCACCTGAGCGAGCCTACAACCTCGGGACCGTCCTGCGGATTGGTCGCATGCCCTTTGGACGCCGCACGCGCCTTGCCCTATACTCACGCCGTAGCCCGACGTGACGGGGAAGGTGACGCAGCCATGAAACACATCGCGACCCGGAGCGCAACCCTAGGTCTGATGGTTGCCGTGGCAATGGCGAGCGGTTGTCGTTTGCATCCGATCAGCCTGGCCGTAAGCCTCATCGGCGAAGCGGTGGACGATCGCGACGTTCAAGAGCGAAAGCCGCTGCTGCTTGGCAAGCACGCCGAAGCCGCCGACGAGATGTTCGGCGACCGGCACGATACCCTGGTCGACGACGCGACCGGTGACAAGTGGCTGATCTACCCCAATCCCGGCGAGCGCTTCAGCGAGTCGTTTTACGTGGTCGAGACCTCGGCCACAGGCCGCATCACCGGGCTGTTCAAGTGCAAGCGCAACACCGACGGACTGGAGGACGTGCAGAAGACCAAGTCCTTGGCACGGATTGTCTACGGCAAGACGCCGGCCGAGTGCGAGTCCGCCGCCCGTCTCGGCGAGCCGGTCTTCACCATGCACAGCGAGTGCAATGGAGCGGCGGCGCGGTTTTACAACGTCCGCGATCTGGTGTTCGTCAGCGGTGCCCATTACTGCGTGCTCGTCTTCAGCGAACGCAATTTGTGCGAGGAAGTGAGCCTGATCGGGGTGACGACCGAGTGACGAAAACCACAACAACCTTTCTGGAAACGGTACGAGTGCTCCGGCACATGTAAAACTACGGGTTACCGAGGGCGCTTCCGGAACCGAGCCGCGACCGTGAGGGAGTGGAGGCGCAGGGAACAGCGCCCGGGGCGTAACCGCTTCCTGACGGGCGCGGCTCGGACAGCCAAGAAACGATTCCTGACACCTTTTTCTCCGGGCGCGCTATGTCCCTGCGGGCGTACGCACGCGGGAGCGCTCCAGGCGGTCGACCACGATCGCACCGACGGTGTCACCGAGCACGTTGGTCGAGGTGCGAAACATGTCCAGGAAGGCGTCGACCGCGAAGATCAGCGGGATGTAGTGGATCGGCAGATGAACCGCACTGGCCACCAGCACCATCGTCACCAACCCCGCGTCCGGGACGGCGGCCGCACCCACGGAGGCAAGCACTGCCGTAATGAAGATCAGGAACGTGACCATGGCGGTCATGGTCATGGAGACGTCATCGAGCCCGCCGTAGATCTGGATCAGGAAGATCACCGCGATGCCCTCATACAGCGCGGTCCCGTCCATGTTCATGGTCGCCCCCAACGGCAGGGAGAAGTTCGCCACCTTCGGCGACACGTTCAGCTTCTCGGTCGTGTTGGCGATGGTCACCGGCAGCGTAGCGGCGCTGGAGCGCGTGGTGAACGCGATCATGTACGCCTCACGAATGCCCTGGATCAGCCGCAGCGGTCTGACCCCGCCGACCACCGCGCAGATCGCGAACAACACGCACACGTGTACCAAAATCGCGCCGATCACCGTCGCACAGTACCAGCCGAGAGTCTCGAAGATGTCCGGTCCGTTGGTCGCCACGAGCCCGGCCATGATGCACCCGATCGCAAACGGCGAAATCGCCATCAGCCAGCGCGTGACGCGCATGATGACCGCGTTAAGCCCTTGGAAGAACGCGACCACGATAGCCGCGGGTTTCCCCACAACCATACACGCCAACCCCAAGAGCAGTGCGAAGAAGATGATCCCCAGTGAGTTTGGTGGAGAGGCTGACAGCGCCCGGAACGGGTTCATCAACAGCGGCTTGATGATGTCGTCTTTGAAGATGTCGCCGGCTGTGCGCTCCCCCGCAACGGTGAGCTTGCTCATACGGGCAGCCTGATGGATGCCCCCCTGTATCGTTCCCTCCTGTGCCGCCAGCCAAACCAGGTATTGGGGTTCCGGCTGACCCTCGGCGGACAGGGCCGGCTGTCCGGTGGCCTCCTGGTAGGTCTGACGCCGCTCTTCGAGTTGCGCCGCGCGGCGGTTGCGCACCTCGATCGAGGCGGTCTTGCTGCCCGGCTGAATGCTGAGCACGAACACTAGACCGATGATCACCGCAATGGTGGTGGTGCAGACGTAGTAGACCATCGTCTTCCACCCGATGGCCCCGAGTTCCTTCATGTCCGGCAGACTGGTGACGCCGGACACGATGCTCGCCAGGATCAGCGGGGCGATGATCATCTTCAGTGCCCCCATGAAGACGGTAGGCCCGAACAGGTCGAGCCACCACAACACATGATCGAGCAGCCCGAGGACCTTCTCGTCGGGAGGAATGATGACCGCGATGCTGAGCGCATCAGCGGTCAGGCGCCCGTGTTCATCGGATCGCGGCACGAACACGGCCTGGAGCTGTTGTGCGGGCTCCGCATCCGGCGAGACGAACGGCTCGATCCGCTCCATCGTGCGGGCTGGGACCTCCGTCTCGACGGCCTGCTCGCTTCGTCCGGCGCTCAGCGTCAGTGGAACGCTGGTTGCCTCGCGTCGGTCGAGGTCGAGTTCCTCGCCGTTGAGGAGCAGCGCGAGCGTGCCGTCGGTACCCACAGGCGCCGTGAACTCTATCGCCAGGCGAATCGTCGCGCTTCCCGCTGTCAGCTTGCCGTAGTAGATCGTGATTCCGATCCCCACGCCCAGCAACATCCCGACGAAGATCAGGTTGTGCAGCTTGATGCGCATGCGGATCGAATCCCGATTTCGAACGGTGTTGCCGCGCCGGGAGTCTACCACACCACTGCCGGAAAAGGAAAACGAAAAACGGAGCATCGAAAACGGGTGACTGGTCTGGAGGTGACTCCAGAGGAAGTGCCCTCCCGCTGCATGCGATCCTGCCCGGTGCGTTGATGGATCACTCGTTTTCGGGAGGAACCCGGCAGGCGGCTAGACTCAATCCGAAGATCACTCCAATCGGAGACCACGCTTTTCCCGGTTCAGCTTGACTCCCTCTTCCCGTCGTCGGGCGGTGATGGCGCACCGTCCCCCGGCACAGCGTTCTGTCCGGGTGCCCCAGGGACGTTTACGCCTGTCTCCGTTCGCATAATACTCTGGCGCATGTACGACGGGATGGGTGAGCCGCACTCCGGGCAGATACCGCTGGTGTTCCCAGTCAGATTATATCCACACGTCCGCCATCATAACCGTACCTATCACCACCCACAGGACAGGGAAGATTGTCTTGCTCCAGAGCAGTGAAGCAAAAAACGAGAAGTACGAGTACCAGATCAGTGCAGCACGCGGCACATCGGTGTTCTGAATGATACAGCGCATTGCTTCACCCTCTGATGAGCTGACCCTGAACAGGTGTCAGGACGATTGTTGCGCGTCTTTCCTGGGGCGTCCGCGCGGGCGGAGGGTGATGTGCAGGCTCAGGCGATTCGCGATGCGGGTCTTCCATATCTCGTTACCCAGGGGCGTGCCCCGGGCAATCGAGTGCCGGACACGTTGTAACGCCTCGTCGTCGATCAGCCGATTCACGTTCATCAGCCAGTTCCGCGGCCGCCCCACCGGCCACGGCCGGAGCCAGCGCCGCAGCGCCGACTTGCTGTTGTACCGAACCCACAGGCTGCCCCAACGCCACGCCTGGGCCCGCTTCACCAGCTTCGCCCGCATGGGGTGGGCTTCCACATACCGGCACACGGTGAGAAAATGCCCATCCGTCTGCACAGGAAAGCTCTTGAACCGGCCTTGGTACAACGGCCCCTCGCCCACTGTGTGGGTTTGGGCATGCCAACGATGCGTGTGCGTCACCGTCAGCCACTGTGTCCAGGAGGACAGGTTGGTTCGTTTGCCCGCCTGCACGACCAGGTGCCAGTGGTTGGGCATCAGGCACCACGCCAGCAGGTTGGGCGCGTCCGAGTGCTCCAGCGACTCGGCCAGCACCCGTTCGAACGCGAGGTAGTCGTCTTCCTTCCGGAAAAGAGGCCGGCGCATCACACGCCGATTCAAGACGTGATAGGCAAGTCCCGGCGCCGTGACGCGTGGCGGTCGTCCCATGCCCAAAGTCTACCGAGCCCGCTTAGGACGTCAAGAAACTCATCCCGACACCTTTTTCTAGTCGACGTTCAAGATCGAGTTGTACTCACCGAACTCGTTGGCTTCGGCCACCGGGTTGGCGGTATCGTGCGACCATTGCCCGTCAATCACCAGACGGTAGCGATAGCGGCCGGTGGGCAACCGCAGGGTGGTTTCGAAATCCCCGTTCCCGCCCCGCTCCATGGGAGTGCGACCGGGGGTCCAGTTGTTGAAGTCGCCGGCGATTAGGATGGACGAAGCACCGGGCCTGTGGCAGCGAATCTCCACCCCCTCGGGTGTCTGGCAGGCACCGTAGACTTTCTCGATCTTTCGATCGATCTGCTCGGGGGTGCCCGGCACGTGCTCGGCTCTCTTGTTGCCGTTGTTGCCCACCAGCGTGGTCGTGGTGGCGAGGAGGCGCTCGGCCTCGGCGGCCATCTCCTCGGCGCGCTTGAGAATGGCCTCGGTGGGCACCATGGACGCCGGCGTCTCGGTCACCGGCGTGGCGACAGGAGTCGCGGATTCCATCTCGATGAGCTCCCGCGCCAGTTTCTGGAAGTCGCGCGCCCCTGTACTGCTGGGGGCGAACTCGGTGATGGGCTGTCCGAAGCTGGACCCTTCCTTCAGCTTCGTGTTGAAGTTGACGATCGTGCCGAAGAGCAACTCACCGAATCGATCGCGCAATTCCGCCAAAATCTCCCGCGCCATTTTGGTCCGCACGTCATACTGATTGGCCAATACGCGAACGTTGCGCATAGGGTTGGTGTCGGGCAACTCGTTGAGCGTACGGAGCTGTTGGGCCAGCCCGTGCAGGGAGAAGTATCCGGTGTCCACGGGGATGATGACGTCCGTAGCCACGTGGAGGGCGTTGCGTGTCAGCAATCCGACGTGCGGCGGGCAGTCCAGGATGGTGTAGTCATACTTGTGGTCCACCGTAGCGAGAACTCTGCTCAGCACCGTCTCAACACGGCTGTCCCCATTCCGATCGAGCTCAAACTGGGCCAAGTCCTGTCGGGAGGGAGCCAGATCCAGATTCGGCGTGATTTGCCACGCGATGCTGCTCAGCTCGACCTGCTCGGACGAATCGACGGTCCGGAGGCAGTCGTGCACACTGAGGTCTATCTGTTCCTCCGGAACCGCCACCCCCACCCCACAATGTCCCTGGGGGTCAAGGTCCACGAGCAGCACGCGACGCCCCTCACGAGCGAGCACTGCGGACAGGTTAATGGCGACGGTCGTCTTTCCACATCCCCCCTTTTGGTTGGCAATCGCGATGATCTTCATTGTGAGCCCCCGTTTGCTGTTTGAGGCGACAGCGGGAATCAGATATGGACGGACGGCGCCTCCTGCTGTCCGCCGCATAACAACCCTGGCAAGACGTTCATCCCTTGCGGTTATCGGTCCTACAACACTAGCAACTTGACTGATTCTGCTCCGCGCGGGCGACCGAGCGATAAGCTGGTAACACTGGTGATACGTGTCGGCCTGGGGAAAGCAGGGGATTGCGACGCCAGAATCACACACGGTCTTTTTCATCAATTAGGACCTTGCGGGTGTCGATGCACGAGATGCAAGATCACGTGGCGTGGCGGACGGGCAGTCTCGCGGTTCCCGCGTGGGACTGGCCAGCGCGGTGAGTTGGCACCTGGAGCCTGTGAAATTATGTATGCCACAGTAGTAGTACCCCGTGTGCGACACCTCGCTGTCGCCTCCCTTGTGTCCGAGATCGCGATTTGCTGCGGGTGCGCCGGGTTCTTCGCGCAACCGGACCCCAAGTCCACTCCGGTTAACCTCCGGATCGAGAACGGTGCCTCGAGCTTCGTCGAAGTGACCGTCACGGTGAGCAGCGAAGAGACGGCTGAGATCCCCTCGGACCCCTCTTCCGAAACGTCGCCGACCGGAGACGCTGAGGAACCTGCCGGTATGCCGATCCCCTCCACAGGCCCGCCGGAAACGTCCACCGCTGAGACCGAAGCGGATTCGATCGAGAATGAGACTGTGCCCGGGGAGGACCAGCCTGTCGAGCAGTCTGTACCCGAAGGGGTAACAATCGGTGTGCCGGAGGAAGTCGAGCCCAAAGACGACGCATCCACGCACGCGAAGAAGGGGGCGCGTGCGCTCAAGGAGGTCGTCTCGGAGATGACCGTGCGCGTGTCTCCCCAGGATTACAGCGATGGGTCGCTGCTATGCGGCGACGAGATGACCATCACCGCCACCATCAGCGGCGGTCAGGCCACCGGTATCGTGCTGGAGGGGGCCGGGACGGGAACCGCAGGTTTCGACGAAGGCAGCATCGGGTTGGACGGCGAACGTCTGCTGCTCAACAAGGTTCACTTTGAATGCGGCGATACGCTGGTTGTACGCGTCGCGGACACCGGTACCGGCGAGATCGAGGTCTATGAGTCCGGAACGGCGCCGCCCGACCCGTCCCTCGGTGCCGGCGCCTCATTAGAACCCGACGCCGAGATACTGGAGTTCAGAATCAACAATCAGACCGCCAGCTTCGTCGAATTGCTGCTGTCCGACGAGCAGCTCACCAGCGCCTCCTCGGATGAAGAGACGACGACTGAAGACGAAGGATCGGCCGAGAACGGCATCACGGTTCGCGTGCCGCCGGGATTCCTCAGTACCGGTGTGGTGTCTTGTGGTCCGCAGGTCATCCTGGTGGGAACCGTTGTGGTGCCGGCGGTGGATACCGAGTCCGCTGATACCTTCAACCAGGTCGTGCTCACCGGAACGGGCACCGGAACCATCGATTTCGACGAGAACAGCGTGGGTCCGGAGGCCTACCAGCGACTGTTGCTCGAAGGTATCCATTACGAGTGCGGCGACGTCATTCAGGTGGACTTCACGTCTGATGGCAATCCCGCCGGCGAGGAGCCCGACACAGGCCTGGGAACCGTGTCGATCGGCTCATGATCCGGTCAGCCGGCGCAAGTTCGACCCCTACGAACGCATCGGGGAGTGAGAAGGCGGAGGCTGGGCCTTACGGGCATCGGCCTCCGCCGGTTTTTCTCTCCCTGACTGCAGCCGACTCGTGCACTGCCTTTCGGTTCAGTGGAGTGACTGCGAGCGCCCCCCTGAGAGGGGAGGCGCCCGCGGTTGGACCTCGTTGAGCAGAAGACCGGGTGATCAGATGCCGCCGTCGACCACCCAGCGTTGAGCGGGGTTATCGTTGCGCAGGGCCCGGTCGTTGACCGGTGCCGGGGCGGCCGACCTGTGCGGGTACGCGTTGAGGGCTTCGCGCTCTCGACGCCGCGCCCGCTGCTGCTCTTTGGCCACCCGGTTCGCGATTCCGAGCAGCCAGGGAAAGAAGGAGTCCGTGCTGCGGAGTTTGGCCAACGCAAAGAACGCCCGCACGAAAGTTTCCTGGGCGGCTTCGGCGGCCCACTCCGTGTTACCCAAACGCACGGCCAGATACGACGACAACGGATCTTGATAACGACGCACCAACTGTCCATAGGCTTCCGGATGCCCGTTCGAGCAGAGCTTGATGGAGTCGTGATCGTTTCCGCCCATGATCGCCTCACCAGTCAATGGGGATTCGAATCCTCACCCTATAGTGCGAAACGGGGCTCATTTGCGACAGGGAAAAACAAAAAGATCGGCGTTGGCGAGGGACCCCACAATCAGCGGCAGTAACATGGACAGGGGAGACTGGAATCTGTACATTGCCGCATTGAGTCCTCAACGGGTGTTCACCGAGGAGCGCGATTGACGCAACTCCTTGTTGCGCAAGTTGTTGTGCAAGATCGCCATCACCCGTGACTTTGCTGATGGAGGAGACCTTCCGTGGCTCGACTGCACGAATACCAGGGCAAGCAGCTTCTCAAAGAAGCTGGGATCGCGATTCCGGCAGGCGGGGCAGCGGCGACGCCCGGCGACGCCAGGAAACTGGCTGCTGAGGTCGATGGGCCTGTGGTGCTGAAGATTCAGGCTTGGGCAACCTCGCGCGCGAAGATGGGCGGGATCAAGTTCGCCGACACGCCGGACCAGGCGGCCGAGATCGCGGGCCAGCTCCTGGGCATGCAGGTCGGCTCGTTCACCGTCGACCGCGTTCTGGTCGAGCGGAAGCTCGCCATCAAAACCGAGTGTTTTGCGTCGATCATCATCGACGACGCCGCTCAACAACCGCTGCTGTTGTTCAGCCTCGCCGGCGGCAGTGGTATCGAGGAGCGGGCGGCAGCCGGCGGGGTGGACGTGGTCCAGACGCACGTGGACGTCACCGTCGGCCTGCCCGACTACGAAGCCCGCAACCTCGTCCGCCGCATGGGCATCACCGGGCGGACGCAGCTTCGGATCGCCGACGCCCTGGTCAAGCTGGTCTCCGTGGCGATCACCAAGGAGGCCCGCTCCGCGGAAATCAACCCCTTGGTGGTGACCGAGGACGGGCAGGTGATCGCGGCGGACTGCCGCTTCACCATCGACGACTACGCCGTCTTCCGCCACAAGGAACTGGGTATCGAGATCGCCCGCGAGATGGATCACCCGCCGACCGAACTCGAACGCATCGGCTACGAAGTGGAAAAGAAGGACCATCGCGGGACGTTCTACTTCGCACAGCTTGCCCAAGGGTTTGGTCCGGGGGAGGGCTACCTCGGCTTCCACGGTGCCGGCGGCGGCGGGTCCATGATGAGCATGGACGCGATCACAAAAGCCGGATTCAAGATCGCCAACTTCACCGACACCTCCGGCAACCCGTCAGCCGCCAAGGTGTATCGGGCGGCGATGATCATCCTGTCACAGCCGAACCTGGACGGCTACTTCGGTAGCGGCTCGGGCGTCGCCAGCCAGGAGCAGTATCACTCCGCGTACGGGCTGGCCAAGGCGTTCTACGAGATGAATCTGTCCATCCCGGCGGTGATCCGGTTGGGCGGAAACAGCGAGGATCGGGCGGTTCAGATTCTTACCGACTACTGCGCTGGTCTGCCCGCGAAGGTGGAGGGCTATCGTAAGGACGACACGCCTGCGTTCTGCGCCGAGCGGATAACCGCCCTGATCGCCGAAGCCAAAAACAAACCGCGACAGCCGATGACCAAACGCCGCTTCACCCCATCCGCGAACGGCTTCTCGTTCCCCATCAGCGGCGGCACGGTGTACGTCGATTACGACAAATGCGACGAAGCCACCAATGCCCTACTGGTCGAGTACGGCAGAGACATCTTCAAGATCGAAGACGGTAAACCGGTGCTCGCGCTCGGCGAGGACGAGGTGGCCGGCAAAGACTCCGAACTGATCGCCTGCGAAGTCGAATGCCGCGGCCGAGCCAATGACGTGATCTACGTCAGCCTCCCGGTCGCCGGCTTGTTCGATTGAACGCAGAGATGCCGAGGGGCCCTGATAAACAGATCGTGAGTCGCCTGAACAACACGCCCTGCCCACGTGGCGGAACGACGGGCTGTTCACGCGAAGCAACAGGGAACAGTCAACGGAGAGTCTTTGCGCCTTGACGCCGGAGGCCTAACGGGTGACACTTTCTCTGAGCTCACGTTCTCCGAACCCTTGGCGCTCCATTCGGATGTGGGCCTCGGACTGGTGCGTCCGGGTGGCACCCTACACGACTTTCCTTCGGAAAGGACGGCGCACACATACCCAGCGGGGGGAGCGACTGACCAATGTCGAGCGTTAAGCGAACCCTCTTTCGTCTATTCCTACTTTCGCTCGTTTTCGCGACCGCTACGATTGGCACTTTCTTTGTCCTCCTGGTACTCACTTTGATCTTCGGTTATCTCCGCGACCTCGATTCGATCCTCCTGTCGTCGGCAGCAGTAGGCCTGGCACTGGCGATCCTGGTTCATCTGTTAAGAGGCCGCAAGAGAGTGAAGGTGATTCCAGTCGTCCCGCGTTGCGCAGGCTGCGGTTTCCTGTTGACCAGTGTGGAGGACAGGCACTGTCCAGCCTGCGGATCCAAGCGCCTTGTGCGCAACGCCGGTGCAGCCTGTGCCGTGCCTCGTAGACAGAGACAAGGACTAGGGCACGCGCTGGGGAAAGGCGTTGTCGCATTCCTTGTCTTCATATTGGCGCTTGCGGGCGGATTCTTTCTCATCCTCCTCGGCGTGGTGTTTCATGGCCATCCTTCGCCAGCTGAATACCCGCTCGCATTCCTGGCGGCAGGCGTGCTCCTTGTTAGCGGTTCCATGTTCCTGGCGTTCCTTGTTCACCACACCATGAAGAGCCGCACGCGATTATCGCACCGCGTCCCTCGCTGTCCGAACTGCAACTACCTTCTCATTGGCCTTGAGAAGAACCTCTGCCCGGAATGCGGGCAGACCTTCCCTGCGGAGCTCTTGAGGTGGAAGTGACGCGTGAGTCTCATAACTGGGACGGGTGGTCCAGGCTCTTTGAACCTGGCGTCTCGATTCCGACATAGGGACATGGCCTTGGCACCGTCCCCTGCTTGCTTCTCACGTGCTGGCCGTGGCCGGTGGACGCGACGCGGAACTGGCTGATCAACGACGAGGCGTTGCGGTGTGTTCGGCAGTTAATCACCCGAGGCGTGCCCCTGAGTGACGCGCCTTGGAAGCCCCGCGTCGCGAGTCGCCTGGGGCTGAACATCACGCTCCGCCCACGCAGACGCCCGCGGAACGACACGCAAAAATCCTCCTGACACGTTTTCTGAGCCGAAGGGTATGCTTGACCGCATGTCAAGAAGCTAGGTATGATAGTCCCCGGTTTCTTTTGGGCTAATTGGCAACACGTTGGATGCCTGCAACTATGAACGCGAACTACACCTACCGAGATATCGTCGGCCTCACAAAATTCCTCAAGCTTCTTCTTGGCTTGGGCGCGGCGCTAGCTGTCGTTTCGGTGTTATCCTCCTTCATGCAAGCGGAGTTGCTCAGCCGCGGTAGCTTCTCTGAAGCTGAGGGGGAGGCAAACGATTCCAGAGAGATGATCATCGGGCTATTCCAGATAGCGTTCTTTTTGTTCACGGTCGTCATATTCGGGCGCTGGATTGTCCGGGCCAACAGGAATGTCAGAGCTCTTGGTGCGGACGGCCTCCGCATAACGCCAGGCTGGGCCGTCGGGTACTTCTTTATTCCGATACTGTGCCTTTGGCGACCGTATCAAGCAATGAAGGACTTGTGGCAAGCCAGTCACAATCCTACTTCCTGGACTGGGACTGCCGCTGGCTCCATTCTGCCGGCATGGTGGACACTCTGGCTTCTCTCCAATTTTCTCGGTCAGATATCGTTCCGAATTATGATGAGCGCAGGAGGACTCGAGGGCCTCCAAACGGCTACTTATAGTCAGATACTCGCTGAGGCAGTGAACATTCCCCTTTGCCTAGTCGCAATGACCCTTGTCTCCCAAATAGCACGCGCCCAAAAGCAGGGTCCAGATATGGAGTCAGGGAGAATGTCTTGACGTCGTGAGCGCCGGGTGCCCTCGACAAGACCAAGGGTGGCACGGACAAACTTGTTTCACCTGCGTTGACGTTCCCGGCGCCGGAGATCGAGGATTTCGTTTGCCGCCTTCGACCTCATGAGTTTGTCCGTGTTCGGCACGCGAGGGGTTGCCGACGTTCAACACGGACAAGCTCGGTCCTGGCGCTATCGTAGCTGTTTCCTGGTTCAAGAGATGCTCGCTCTGCAATCGCCCTTCGCCTCAGACGCTTGTCCGTGCCACCCCTGGGACTTATGCCAATGGTGGGTCGGCCGCGGAGCTGGCTGGCGAACGTGAATCGGCTGATCGATGGCGAAGCGTTACAATGTGTTCGGCAGTTAATCACCCGAGGCGTGTCCCTGGGTAACACGCCTGGAAGCCCCGCATCGTGAGTCACCTGGGCCTGAACATTACCCTTCGTACTCGCAGACGCCCGCGGAACGACACGCAAAAATCATCCTGACACCTTTTCTAGTCCGTGCGGACCCTTTGGGTAAAGATTCGGAGAAAACAACCGCCGTTCGTGGTAGTTTGGTGTCATCAAGAACGGTGGGCTGGCGCCAAAGAAAAACGCCTCCAGGCCTTCCTGAAGGTGGATTACCCAGTTAGGAGCCTCAGCCAGGGGGAAGTTCAGAGGCGATTACCCTGGATGCCCCCAGACTCCTGAAAGAACCTGAATTGACGCGTGACACTCGCTGGTGTATGGGTGTTCGAGTCTGGCAAACGGCAAATCCCGGGCAAGGAGAAGGTGATGAGAACAGCAGCAAGACAATCGTGGGCATCGATTACCGTGGCAGCGCTCCTCGTGGGCATGGGCACCGTGGCAACTCAAGCGCAGGAGTCGCCAGTTGCACCGGAGAATCTCGACTTTGAAAGCCCGCCTGGGCCGACTCGTCAGCCGGTCGGATGGGGCGGCGGGGGCGAAGGGTACGAGTTCGCGGTCGACCCACAAGTCCGGCACCAAGGCAAGCAGAGTGGGCGGATCCGATGGGCCGGTGTGGACCAGGCGTCTGCGAGTGGTTTCGGGACTTTGACACAGGGCGTTGCCGCTAACGGGTTTCGAGGAAAGCGCGTGCGCTATTCGGGCTACGTGCGGACGCAGGACGTCAGCGAAGGCTGGGTCGGACTGTGGATGCGCGTGGACGGCCCCGAAGGTATGCTCGCCTTCGATAACATGCAGACATCGAACCGCGCCATCGTCGGCACGACCGACTGGAAGGAATACGAGATCATCCTTGACGTTCCGAAGGGGGCAACCGCAATCGTCTTCGGCATGCTTCTAGGTGGCAAAGGTACCGCGTGGGTAGACGACTTGACCCTGACCCCCATGGGTGAAGCCGGTCCTGCGGTCGCACCGGGGCTCTTCCAGATGAGGGGGGAGTATGCGGTTATTGGAGGAGGCGGGTCCGGCAACCTCACTTTCGAGGAGACCACGCCCGCAGGCGGCTTTCCTCAAGGTTGGGGGGGCGGCGGCGAAGGGTACGAACTCACCGTAGATACCAAAGATCCCCATGGTGGCCAACAGTGCGGGCGAATCCGCTTCAGCGGCCCCGATCAGCCGAAGCAAGCCTCTTTCGGCTCCCTGACACAGAGCGTTCCCGCTAAGCCGTTTCGAGGAAAGCGTGTGCGCTATTCGGGCTACGTGCGGACGCAGGGCGTCAGCGAAGGCTGGGGCGGACTGTGGATGCGCGTGGACGGGCCCGGTGGTGTGCACGCCTTCGACAGCATGCAGAAATCGAACCGCGCCATCGTCGGCACGACCGACTGGAAGGAGTACGAGATCATCCTTGACGTCCCGAGGGAGGCAACGGAAATCGTCTTTGGCATGCTTCTATCCGGCAAAGGTACAGCGTGGGTAGACGACCTTCAATTGGAAGCCGTAGGGACACTAGCGGACACCACTCAGTCGCACTCCTCAGAGCAGAAGAGCCCCTCCGTGCCAGCCTTGCCCAAGCTGCTGTTCCCCATGCCGCTGAACTATCGGGAACAGGTTCCCCTCACGTATGAGCTCCGCACCGACCCGGCTGAGGCCCTCACCTCCGTTCGTGTTTACGAGGACCACCCCGGTAACTTCGTTGTCGAGGCTGTCCTGCGCCCGCTGGCCCCCGGAGAAAGGGTCGAACTGCGCTGGAACTCGATTGTGTTGTGTGCTCCGCGGTCTTTTGACGACGCACCCGCAGCGGCACCTCTTCCTGAGCAGTGGCCAGAAGAAGCCCGCCCTTGGTTGAGAGCCACGCGCTGCGCCCAGGCGGATAATCCGCGCATCCGCAAAGTGGCCGAGGGAATCCGCGGCGATGACCGTGACGTTCTTACCATCATTCGCAGTACCCTGAAACGCTTACACACCATTTACACCGCACAACAGGGGCGATGCACGGAACTCGACGCGGTGCAGGCCCTGGACTACCAGGGCTCATGTACCAGTTGTGCTAACCTCGCATCTGCCCTGCTCCGCGCCAACGGCATCCCCACCCGTATCCTGGCCGGGTACTCAGTCATCGCCGGCCCTCATCAGACCCACTACATCGTCGAAGCCTACGTCCCCGGTTTCGGCTGGTACCCGATTGAATCCACGCAGCTTCAGGCACCGTGGCCACCTTACAGGCAAATGCACGTGGCCATAGTGCCTCCGGAGTACGAGGATCGTTCCGAGCTGCGGTTTTCGGCTGGGGGGTGCGTCCCTTTCCTCTCGCTCACCGAGCACCCGGATTACGACGGCACCTACTCCGTGATGGGCCTGCTGGCTCCGGGGAGGAACTGTGACCATGTCGCCGAGCCCTGGCGGAACTACCCCCCGGACGCACCCGCTGCCGAATGGCAGTCAGCCCTGCAACGCGCCCGACAGCGCTGGCAAAACTGGGTTTCGAGCAAGCCGGGAATGGACAAGGACTCCTGCCTAGCCACGCCTCTGCGACCGGATGCTCTGGATGGCGCTACGGACCCGGTCTTGTTGTCCGGGATACTCGCCGAGTAAGGTCGCCGAGGTGCAAACCCTGAGTAGGGGCGGAAAAGGTGTCACCTTTTCTGGTTCCGTGCGAAATCATGATGTCGTTCATCCGCGATCAATTTCCTGAACTTCTGTTCTTCCCAACTGAAGAAGAGCGTGAAGCCGCGTATGAGCAGGCCAAGAAGCAGGCCGGTCATTATCGATGGTATGTGCTTGTCTGCTTGGTCCTAACGATTGTCATCAGGCACCTCCTCAAAGCCCTCGTTCTGGCACGCTGTAACGTCTCCGAGTCATTGCTCGACGGGGTTCTCTGGATTGTGACTGTGGCCGGTGCGTCTTATGCCGCTCTGTATTTACTGAGGAACAGGGTGACACGCTCGCTGAGACGACAGTTGATCGAGCGTGGAGTCCCCATTTGTTTCAGGTGTGGCTACGACCTTCGCGGCCAGGATAGACCCAGATGCCCCGAATGTGGCCAACCGTTTGATGAGAGGCTCTTAAAGGCGAAACCTGATGACAATTGACCACCCCTGGGCACCACCGGGCGAAGAAAACGTGCCAGGATAAGTCTATTGGCATCGTGAGCGCCGGGTGCTGCCGACAAAACCAAGGGTGGCACGGACAAACTTGTTTCACCTACGTTGACCTTCCCGGCGCCGGAGATCGAGGATTTCGTTTGCCGCCTTCGACCTCACGAGTTTGTCCGTGTTCGGCGCGCGAGGGGTTGCCGGCGTCAGCGGGACTTCGCCCGCAGGACGGCCAACAGCCGGCTGGCATCGGGCTCACGAACGAATTCCACGTGCCCGTCGGCGTAGGCGAAGTTGGCCCCTTCGCCGTGGCGTATCTCGCGCTCGCCGGCCACCACCTCCGTTGGCGCGGCGTCTTTGGTGACGTTCCCGCGGTAGAGGAAATAGGACTCGCGGTCGGCGTCGGCTATCGTCCGCGGGGCGGTGCCTTCATACACGTTGCCCAGCATCTCAAGGGTGATATTGCCCTGCTCGACGAGCTGCGACAGCGAGGCAGGCCATTCACCTCCGTGATCGGCCGCGTAGATCTTGGACGCCTGGGCGAGCCATCGGAGGTTCGATGCGGAAGTCAATCGCTTGGACAGCTCGCGCGCGCGGGCCGTTGAAGCGACGAACGAGCCCCAGATCGCGTGCCCGGCCGACGCGGCGCTCTTGTCGCTGCCCCCGGCGAACTCCAGCGACATCCGCAGGCTGCCCGGGGCGGAATCGAGCATCGCCGCCGCCACCGCATGGTCCGCCGCCAGATGCTGAAGTTCTTGAACCAGCGTCTCGTCTACGCCCAAGGCCGGGATGGCCTCAAACTCGCCGTTCTCGAACGCCAGCCTGGTGAGTTGCGACACGTCGAGGTATCCGAAAGCCGACGGCCCTCGTGCAAAGCGCTTCGCCGCCGTTCGATAGCCCGACACATCGTTGAGCGATTTGTGGTCGCGCCACGCATCCACCATCCGATACACGGCGGCGGGATCGGAAGCGATCATCAGGTAGTTGTCAACGACGCCATAAGCCAGGTCGAGCCGAGCGCTCTGCGGCTTGAATACCGTGACCTCACGATGAGTGGTCGCGCTGAACTTGAGGCCGAACGCGCCAACCAGTGCACGGACATGATTGTCGAACACGCCCGGGTCCTCCAGACGCACGGCCAGCATGATCTCGGGCAGGTCTGCGTTGTCCGCGCGAACCGCCAAGGCCCATTCGTCCACCAGATTGCCCAGAACGTCGTTGTGGATGTCAAAACCGAAGTCGCAGGCGAAGTCAAACTGCTCCTGCTCATACTCGCGGACGATCTCCGGGTCCACCAGAGTGAGGACCTTGTTCACGCGATCGACCACCGCCGCAGCGCTGTTGAATGCCCCACCCAGGAGAAACAACGTGTCCGAGGGGAAGAGCTTGGCGATGCTGACCGGACGACCGGTGCCTTGGAAAAGCTGCGCCAACGCCCGCGGTTCACCGTTGAGGCATACGGTCAGGTCGGCCGTCGTCCGCTTCCCTGACCAGGTAGCGGTCAGCCCGGCTGCCTCCATCTGTCCCAGGCCCAGTATCTCGAACACCTCTGGCGAGTCGCTCAGCGCGACCCTGGCCAGCGGCATAAGCGACCGCCCGTTACAATACAACAGGAGGTCGATCTGCCGAGTTCGGTCGGGCGCCATGCGTTTGAAATCGTCCGAGTCGAGGAACGTCTTTGCCTTCTCGCCCGAATCCTCCGGTGGTGCCGACCGCCAGGACTCCACCATGGCGCTGCTGGAACTTGCTCGCACGCAACCGTCGCGGAAGGCGAAGGTGACATGCACGGGCATGGGGCCGGGGAAGCGGACGACGGCTGACTCGCCGCTGCGGTCGAACCCGATCGCCCCGGCACCGGGGAAGGTCTCGATGCGATTGAGCGCGCCCACCAACTCCTTATCGAGAGACTTAAAGAAGGCGTCCGGGTCCTTGGACACCTTGGCTGTGATGGTGACGGCGAGCAGGTCGGGTCGCAGAGGCGAGCCGGTCACCACGATGGCAGCGGGCCCGTCGAACAGCCTCGCCAGCGCCTCGACGGCCTCGGCCACGGGCGGGGCTGCGTCCTCTTGCAGAAACCACTGCAAGAACGGATTGGTCAGCAGATCGGCCGGGTGCTGCACGTAGACCACGCCCAGGGCGTCGGCCGGCGCATCGGCGAGCAGGCTGGAGAAGTCGTTCGGTCGCTCGGCGGCACTTGCCGCCACGGTGAACAGAAACGAACAGATGATGGTTCGGTAGATGCTCATGGTTGGTTCCCTTCTGCAACAGCAGCAAGATTCAAACACCGTGCGGGCTCGAGCCCGCGGCCCGCTGCGCCTCGTGGGCGTTCGGTTCGCGCCGTCAGTTCTCCTCGGACTCGAACGGTTCGACCGGGTCGGGTGGAAACACGCAGACCATGTCTGTGCCTTCGGTGTCCCAACGCTTTCCGGGCTTCCCGTCGTTATCACGTCCGTCCGGTCCCACGCTGTAGAGTTTCCACGCGCCGGCATTTTTCACGTACGCGAACTCCCCACCGCCGAAGGGATCGACCAGGTCCTCGGGATCGATCTCGACGCCGAGGTCGGCAAGCTGCGCGGGATACTTGCCGCGGTTTTCCAGGGCATGCAGCCTCAGCGCCAGGGCAACGGCCGTTACTCGCGTTTCCGTGCGGCAGCGCACGCCCAGCACTCGCGCCCGCGCCAGCGAAGGAAGCATGACTCGAGACAAGACATCCCACTCCGGGATGCTCCTGATGAGTTCACTTTCGTCGAAGTTGCGGACCCGCTCGTCGTAATAGGGCAGGCGGGCCATCTCGATCAATGTGTCGTAATGGTCGGCCATGTGACGCTTGATGGTGCGATCAGGGAGAAACACCTGGCCGAGGCGCGCCTCCAGACGATCCCAGCCGTCGCTTACTCTCACGACACTGTCGACTGACTGGTACTGGCTCAATTGACGGAGACCGCCCATCAGGTGAGTCGGGCGGGAGACCACTTCATCCACGATGGACGTACCCATGAGCCGCTCGGACTCAAACCCTCGCCGCACCGTGGGCACCCGCGGCGCCAGCTCCTTCCACTCCTCGAAGATCGCCGCCAGATCCTGCTTGGGAATGTCATGGCGCAAGACCAGGTCGCGCACCGCGCTCTCGCCGATGTTCCAGCAGGCCACTCCCACCAGGCTCTCAATGACTGTGATTCCCTGTGTCACGTCGTGTCCCATGCGCAGGACGCTGGTGTAGTTCTCCATGGCGCCGCGATAGTCCTTCTGGGCAGCCAACCTCCGCCCGTCAGCGACGACGATCTTGGCCAGCATCCGGAAGTGCCTCAGGTTGGGCAGCAGAATGCCGATGACGCTGCCTTCAGGGTCGCCGAAACAGGGCATCTGGCACCGTTCCATCTTCGACCCCTTGCGGGCCAGCTTGATCGCTTCGCGGTTCTCCCTGCTCGTCAGCCACTTTTTGAACCGCTGATGATCTTGGGGCCAACCCTTCTTGACGGCGTAGTCGAACGCATTCCCCAATTCGTTTGGAACATCCAGGTAGGTGTTTCCCGCGTCGATGTAGATCCAGGCCGCGTTCTCGTCGCGGGGAATCTCAGACACGTCGAATCCACGTTTGCGCAGATCTTCGGTCGGCCAGACGGCCATCTGCTCACCCCGCACCTCCACGGTTTCCTGGTCCGCTCCGGCGCAAGTCGATCCCGTCGGACAGACCGGCGTCAGCAGCAAGGCGAGGGCCGCCAGGCGTCCGGCGGTGGGCAGCAATACGGCTTGTCTCATGAGCGTTTCTCCCGAACAGACCGCGGTGACAATCGTTTCCTTGTGGGAACATCTGTCCCACTCGGTCTTAGCGCTGCCCGACTGTTTCTTACAAAGTGGCAGGAAAGTGTGGCGCAATCTTTGCCCGCGCGCGTGCTCGCAGCCCCATGACCCGGTGCGAACCGCGACCGTCACAGGCCGGTCAGGCCATCGAATTGGAACCCACTCGTCTCCCTCACCGGGCTGTCGTAGTGCCCGGCGAGTCGGACGACGGTCCGGCTTGGTCGAGTTTTTCCAGCAGGTATTTTTTGGTCAAGTTCGGGCGCAGCACGATGGGCGCGTCGGGCTTGCCCGCCGGGTAGATCAGGTTCAGCGGCACCCCGGGCCGATCGTACCGGTCCAGCATCGCCTTGATCTCCGGGTCGCCGGACGTGAAATCACCTTGCAGCGGCACCACGCCCAACGCTTCCATCCTGGCGCGGACCTCGGGCGTATCCACGGCGACGAGTTTGTTTTGCTTGCACACCGTGCAGTACGCCGAAGTCAGATCGACGAAGACGGTGTTGCCCGCCCGGACGGTTTCCCGCAGCGACCAAGCTCGCCACGGAATGCCCTTGGACCAATCGTTACCGCCCGCGTAGTGGAGCCGGCCCTGGGCCTCGCCCAGTGGGAAGATCACCCCATAGATCAGTGCGGCCGCGCCGAGAACGATGACCGCCGCGCCGCCGCGATAGCGCCAGCGCAACGCCGTGCTCATGCTCAGGTTGACCCTGCCCAGCAGCCAGCAGGCCAGGGCAACCGCAACCAGAAACGCGAGTGTCCACTCCAATCCGCCCGTGCCGATCAGCGTGATTAGGGGGTGGATCAGCAGAACGACCATCCCCAGCAGAAGGAAACCCATGATCCGCTCAAATGTGATCATCCACTGACCGGGCTTGGGCAGGAAGCTCAGCCAGTGAGGGAAGGCTCCCAGCAGCACATAGGGACTGGCCATTCCCAAACCGGCAGACAGAAAGGCGAAGATCGCAATCCGTGGTGGTTGCTGCGTCGCCCAGGCGAACGCAAACCCCAGCAACGGCCCGGTGCACGCGAAACCCAGCACCGGCGCCAGCGCTCCTTTGCCAAACGAGGAACCCAGGCCCTCCTTCTGAATCGCGGCGTCCAGCTTGGTCGCCGCCGTCGGTACCTGCAACGTATACACGCCGAGCATGCTCAGCGACAACGCCGTGACCACCGCACCGAGAAGGATCACCGCGACCGGATACTGTAAGACGTTTCGGCCCGCGGCGGCTACGAAGCCCAGAATGACGAAGAACAGCAGTACGCCCACACCGAAGGCCAGCCCCAGCAGCAGCGTTCGCCGACGCGCCTCGTGCGCGTGCTGAACGAAACCCAGGACCTTGATCGACAGTAGCGGCAGCACGCAAGGCGTGAGGTTGATGAGCAGGCCATAGACAAAGCATCCCAGCAGCAGCCCCGGCAGTCCCCACCGCATCAGGAAATGCGTGGGCTGGTCACCGCGTACGGAGTCTGCATCCGCCGACCCTCCTTCCGAGGCCGCCGAATCAGCGGAAGCGGCGACCGCCCCCGCCAACGGCAGTTCCAGTTCCCAGGCAAGGTGTTCGGGTGGATAGCGGGTTCCGCTCGTGTCGTCGGATGCTTGCGCGCTGAGCACGCCGCCAACGCGGATGCGCCGACCTTCCGCATCGTCGCGCACCTGCACCGGAATCAGGATGGACACCGTGCCCCGGTACTCGCTCAGCCTGCCACCGTGCGGGTCAACGCGCTCCTCCGGCGGGGGGTACTTCACTTTGCCGAAAACCAGCCCCGGGTCACGCTCCAGGAACACATGTGTCGAGATCAACCCCGCGGAGGGCTGATTGGACTGCACATGGCTCCCGGCGGTGATCGTGATATCGAGAACAACCTCGAATGACTGGCCGGGGTGGGCGGTCTGGATCGCTGACGAGGGTGCGATCTCGAGCCGTTTGCCTTCTTCCGCGAGCGTGGGCAGGGCTCGGCGAGCCCGTTCCAAGAGCGCCGCTTGGATGGGGCCCGCGTTGGCGGGTGCGACAGCGACGGGCAGTTCCGCTGAGACCACAGCCCGCCCGGGAACGCACGCCGTTTTACAGGCCAACCACTGCACCTCGGCGACTAGGGTGACCTTCTCGCCCGGCTCGAGAGTTTTCGGAGCGGTGAACGTCTGAAGCAGCACGAACTCGCCCGCGAGTACGTTGGTCGACAGATCTCCGAGCTCCAGGTGTCGCCTGGGTGCCGGGAAGCGCAGCCGTCCGACCTCGAATTCCGGTGGAAGCTCCCAGTTGACCCGTGTCGGAAGACCACTGTCGCCCGGGTTTTTCCAATAGATATGCCAGCCCATCGGCACCTTGAACTGGATGCCCACGTCAAACGTGGCTCCGGGAGCGACCACGGCCACCGCCGAATGCAGGCTGACTTCTACAGCGGGCCCCGCCCCCATCCCTGTGGATGCGGTCGCCAGCAAGGCGAAGACGACGGCCTTGAAAGCTGCGAAACGGATCACAAGCGACTCACAACGGGCAGAACGGTTCCTGACGCACTCACGAACGCGGCATCTCACTTTCGATATTGCGTGTACTGTCATTGGGTCGATATCCTAAATGAGTGCGTGTATCCGAGTTCGGCCCGGAAGCGGGGACTTCGGGCCGTCGAAGCCCGCGTTGTTCGGGTTTGTTCGCCCACGCGGAACGGACAAGCGACCGATTCTGCGGGGCTGGTCTGGAACCTGCTTGACAACATCGAGGGAGGGATTATACTCTACCGTACCGTTAGTGCGAGTGTGTGCTAACTTTATGTAGATAAAGAGCCTGTGGTCTCGGCAGGCGGCGGAGCAAGTGTCTCCGCGATCCGTGTCGAGCCGCTTGCGATTGTGCACGAGGACATGGATATCTGCCGTTCGTCCCATTGGCGGGGCGGTATTCGGCGTTTGCTGCTGTCGCTTCATCGGAACCCACTCGGTGGCCTGGGAGACAACCTATCGATCTGCCCGGTCCTAAATGGTGCGATTGCGATTTCTCGACACGTTGCGTCTTGGCATCTCGGGCAGGGTTGTTATGGCATTCCATGGTGTGGATCGGGGGTGAGCTTGGTTTCGCACGGTAGCCGCGACTTCAAGCAGATGGCGAATCCACCCGGCCGAGTTCCTTGGCCACGGGTATCGAGGTATTGCGGTTCTGCAATCGTGAGGTTCACACGACCGCAGTGACGGCCCCCTTTGCGGGGGCCCGTTATCGACGTGCATTTCATCCAGTCCTTGGGCTGTGCTGTTTTTCGCTTGCAGGTCCCGTGCCCCATGTGGGGGGAGGCGGCGCGCGAGGTTGCGTTCGGCGTGCCGCGTGGGCCTGTGGAGCGTTTTCCATACGCTTGTTTGAAATGTGAGTATACGCCATGCAAGCAGCGCTATTGCTCGGGACCAACGGCAGTTGGATGCTCGGTGTCGTGGGGGCGGTGGTCGGCGGCTTGATCGTTCTGGCCGTTTTCGTCTCTATCGGCAAGTCCAAGCAAGCTGCTCTGAAGCAGGCCAGCGACGCCGTTCTCGAGGAAGCCCGGAGATCGGGACAGACGATCGTCAAGAATGCGGAAGTCGACGCCAAGGCCGAACATATCCGCCGACTCGAACAGTTCAACAAGGAAACCGCCGAGACCCGAGTTGATCTGAAGGAGGCGGAGAAGCGCCTCGACAAACGGGAGGACAACCTTGAGAAGAAACTCGATACGCTCAATGTGAAAGAGAGGAACATCGAGCAGTTGGAGACCAAGTTGGCGGACCGAACCCACAAGCTCACCGCCAAGGAAGAAGAAATCGCCAGCACCCTCGAGAAGCAACAGGAGCACTTGACGCGGATATCCGGGATGTCCGCCGAGGAGGCCAAGCAACTGCTGCTGTTCAATCTGCAATCGGAGGTGGAGCACGAATCCGCGGCCCTGGTGGATCGTTTGCTCACCGAGGCAAAAGACACCGCCGCCACCAAGGCACGCGACGTCATCCTGACGGCTATCCAACGCTACGCCGCGGAACACACCTGCGACAGCACCGTCTCCACCGTGGACATCCCGTCCGATGACATGAAGGGGCGCGTGATCGGGCGCGAAGGGCGCAACATACGGGCGTTCGAGAAGGCCACCGGCGTGGACGTGATCGTGGATGACACGCCCGGCGTGGTGGTCGTGAGCGCATTCGATCCGGTCCGACGCGAGGTGGCCCGCGCGGCGCTGGAGCGACTGATTCAGGATGGGCGAATTCATCCGGCGCGGATCGAAGAACTGGTGGAGGACACCCGTAAGGAAATCGAGCGGGACATCATCGATACGGGCAAGAAGGCGGCGGTGGAGGCCAACGTCAGCGGGTTGCACCGCAAGCAGATCGATTTGCTCGGACGCCTGCGGTACCGGACCAGCTACGGGCAGAATGTTCTGCAGCACAGCATCGAGGTGGCCTATCTCTGCCAGATTATGGCCGATGAGCTTGGCTTGGACGGACGAGTGGCGCGGCGGTGCGGTTTGCTGCACGACGTCGGCAAAGCGGTCGATCACGAGGTCGAGGGCGGGCATCCACAGATCGGGGCCGACATCTGCAAGCGATTCAACGAACGTCCCGAGGTGCTCAACGCCATCGCGGGTCATCACGGTGACGTCGATCCGATCAGCCCTTATTGTGTGCTGGCGATGGCTGCCGACGCCATCAGTGCCTCGCGCCCGGGCAGCCGCCGCGAGTCTCTCGAGCGGTACATACAGAGGTTGCAGCAGATGGAGGAAATCGCCACGACGTGCAGTGGGGTGCGGCAGGCGTACGCCATCCAGGCCGGTCGCGAACTCCGCGTCATGGTGGATTGCAACAAGGTGAACGATGCCCAGGCAACCAAGATCGCGCGGGACATCGCCAAACGCGTCGAAGAGGAGATCACTTATCCGGGCGAGGTGAAAGTCACCGTGCTGCGCGAGTTACGTGCCGTGCACATCGCGCACTAGCATCGATCCCGGCGAACACGGAATCGCGAGGGAGGCATGGCTTTGAGGCTGCTTTGCGTGGGGGACGTGGTCGGCGGACCGGGTCGCAGATTGCTGACCGAGGTTGTCGGCAAGCTGACCGCGGAGCGGGACATCGACTGCGTGATCGCCAACGTGGAGAACACCGCCAACGGCTCGGGACTCACGCCCGCCCTCTACACGAAACTCGCCAATGCGGGCGTCCACCTGATGACCATGGGCGACCACGTCTATCGCCGCCGCGATATCATACCCACGCTCGAGCGGTCGGACCGCATCGAACGACCGGCCAACCTGAACCTCGCAGCGCCCGGGCACGAAGTCGCCATCTGGGAGACAAACGGAGGGCACAAGGTGGCGGTCATCGCCCTTCTCGGGCGCATCTACATGAGCGTGTTCGGCGACAACCCCTTCCACGCCGCAGATCGGGTGCTGAGCACCGTGCCTAAGGACGTCAGCGTCGTTGTTGTGGATATGCATGCCGAAGCCACCAGCGAGAAAATCGCCATGGGCTGGCATCTTGACGGACGCGTCAGCGTCGTGTTCGGCACGCACACACACGTCCCCACCGCTGACGAGACCATTCTCCCCAGCGGCACCGGCTACATTACCGATGTGGGCATGACCGGACCTTACGATTCGGTTCTGGGGCGGTCCAAGGAGAACGTGCTCTCGGCCATGATCAGTTCGGTGCCCAGCCCATTCAGCGTTGCCATGGACGACGTGCGTCTCTGCGGTCTCATCGCCGACGTCGAACCCACTACTGGCCACTGCACGGCGGTCGAGCGAATCTGCGTCCGCGCCAGTGAGTCCTAAAACCAGCTCTATTGTTGAGAAGACCGTCTACGTGGATGCGCAAGTCGAGCCCGGAGTCGCCGAGGATGCCGCCAGGGGGCTCGAAGCGTTCACGGAAGAACTGTCAGGCTGGTATTCGGGCACGAGGGTTGCGAGTTGTGCGCGGATTTCCTCCGGCCCGGCTGTGTCAGCCAAGCCCTGGAGTCTGTCGATGCCCGCGCAGATTTTGTCCCAGTCCTCGGCTCGCTTTTGCCAGATGGCGATTTTGGGGTGCTTCGTGCTGCTGAAGTCCTCACCTTCGACGGACAACTCCTCAAAGAGCTTCTCGCCCGGGCGCACGCCGCTGAAGACGATGTCGATGTCGACGCCCGGCCGCAAACCGCTCAGCGTAATCATGTCGCGGGCCAGATCGACGATCTTGACCGGGTCGCCCATATCCAGAACGAAGATCTCGCCGCCCTGCCCCATGATACCGGCTTGCAGGACCAACTGGGAGGCTTCGGGGATGGTCATGAAGTAGCGGGTCATCTCCGGGTGGGTGACGGTGACCGGAGAACCGGCGGCGATCTGGGCTTTGAAGATGGGCACCACGCTTCCACTGGAGCCCAAGACATTCCCAAAACGTACGGTCACGAACTGGGTGTGCTCGGCGTCGCTGAGCTGTTGGACGTACAACTCGGCGATGCGCTTGGTGCATCCCATGACACTGGTGGGGTTAACGGCTTTGTCCGTGGAGATCACCACCATCTTCTCGACGCCGCGCTGAACGGCGACGTCCGCCACCGTTTTGGTTCCGACGATGTTGTTCTTCACCGCTTCCCCCGGATTGATCTCCATCATCGGCACGTGTTTGTGCGCGGCAGCGTGATACACCACGCGTGGCCGCTCGTGTCCAAACAGAGCCCGAAGCCGGGACGCATCACAGACGTCGGCGATGTAGGGGATGACGTTGATGTCGGGATGGGATCGGCGCAGCTCACGGTGAATCTCAAACAGGGCGTTCTCCGCCTGTTCGATCAGGATCAGCCGCTCGGGACCGAAACGGGCAATCTGCCGACACATCTCCGACCCGATCGAGCCCCCGGCACCCGTCACGGCGATACGCTGGTCGGCCAGGACCGCGGCAATGGCCTGCTCGTCAAGATGTACCGGTTCGCGCCCGAGAAGGTCCTCGATCTCCACCGGTCTGATCGGCGAGACCTCCACGTTGCCCTGGATCAGGTCGGTCACGGACGGCACGGTGCGGAAGAGGAGGTTCATGCCCTGGCACGATTCGACCAGACGCCGAATCTCCCTGGGGGATGCCTTGGGCAGTGCGATGAGGACTTCGTCGACGGCCTCGGATTCGCAGACGGTCTCGATCAGGTCAGTCCGGCCGATGACTTCGACGTCGTGGATTCGATTGCCCAGGCTGGAGACCCGATCGTCGAGGAACCCGACCACGTCGTAACGGTCGCCGGGCATGCGAAGGATCTCGCGAAGCACGACTTCGCCGCTGTCGCCGGCCCCGATGATGAGCAGACGTGCGGGGGCTTGCCGGGCTTGGCTGCCGTCCCGTCCAAAGAGAACGTCCTCGTGATAGAGTCGAACGACGACCCTGGCCATCGTCACCGAACCCACTGTGCATGCCCAGTCCAGCAGAAAGACGGATTGCGGGAGACCAAAGTCAGGGTTTCGGTTGATAAGCCGCTGCCCGTCGCTGCCGGGCAATAGGGGCCACACGTTCTCGAGGGCAAAATAGACGGCCAGCAACCCGAACGAGGCGATATAGGAGGTGCCGATGATCCCCATCAGGTCTCGCAGGCCGACGTAACGCCACGAACTTCGGTGCTGCTTGGTCCAGAGGAGTACGGCGAGTTTGATAGGCAAAGCGATGGCCAAAAGGGGCAGAAACTGACCGGTGACCCACATCTCCATTCTGCGAAAATTGTAGGCGAGCCCGAAAGCGCAGAAGAGGCTCAGGGCAAAGAGCCCGCCGTGCGCCAGGAACGATATGGACGTGCGATGACGAGCGATCAGGTTTGTTCGCGAAGGAGGGGAATCGGCGGGCGTATCCGTTGCGTGGCTGCTCATCAATGATCCAATACTCGAACAGACGGCGAAGGAACGACCGAAACCGCTCCCGCCAACTGCGCAAGCGAACCCTGTCCTCCGCACCGTCGGCCGTGCCGACTAAAAATCGCTCTCGCCCGGATTCAAAGAGAACGGAGGGAGTTTCGAGGCACCTTCCTTGACCCCGTTGTCCTGCTGCGGCACGTCCTCCCCACGCATCGTGGCGGCCATCGAGGCGAAGGGCGACGTGCGGTGTTCCTCATAGATCCGCTCCGCGACGCGCAGGGCTTCGTCCTGCTCCCCGGCAAACCATCCGAGGAACGCGGCCATCGCGGCGAGCGTGACATTTTCGGGGTCTCGGCGGGCATTCCGGCGGGAGGTGGACAATACGGTGGCGACGAACTCGGGATCGGCGTGCCTGCTCCGGAGATCAACGTCCACATCAAACACGCTCTGACCACTCTCCATCACACGGGAGAGAACGGTGAACGCCAAGTGCTTGCTTCCATCCGCCATTGCGGAACAGATTGTCCCAACCGCAGCCTCGGGATCTTCCGGACCGGCGGCTTGGGCCGCTTCAAACAGGCAAATGGCCCGGCGGTACTCCCCGTCGTGGAAAAACGCCCAGGCCCGCTCGAGGATCCGCGCGCGTTCCGCGGCGATGCGCCGGGAGAGTATTTCGGCATGCGAACGACGGTTGTCCCGCTCGGCCAAAGCACTCTCGGAGGTTGGAGAGTTTTCGAGAGACCGCCGGGACAGCACGTCACGAATCCGCCCACCCAGCAGAGGGGCACGAATCGGGCCGGTGTTGCCCAGTCGATTCGTCAGCATGATCCGAGAGAGGAGATTCACGTTCCGCCGGGACGGTGATAACCACGGTAGGCCACGCTGCGCCGTAAAGAGATGATCTCCGGTGATCGGTGGTGTCGAGGTGGAAGGACGGGCAAAGCGCCTCGTGTTCCACGGGGCGAGAAACGCGCCTCCTCCACCGGATTCCCCTAGCAAAGACGGGCGCCGCCTCCCGGATCGTCCACCAAGTCCCATCGAGGACTGGGCACCATAAGTGGCGGAGTTACCAGACCCGGCGCTGCCACCGAACGATGATGGGAACCTCGTAAGGTATTCACTGTTTCGGGCAACACCGGTATATCCCACCCTGCCCAGATCTTGAGTGTTGACACTACCGGAGTACCTTCCGCTGGGGGGAACAAACTGGGCCTCGACGAAGGTTGTGTTCAGAATAAGCCACGCACAAGCGCACGCTCCCACACCGCGCCAACCGATCAAGCTCTTCCCTGATCGCCACATGCGCATCACCTACTCCCCCGTCCACGCCACCGCCCCGGAGACCTCACCCAGATTGACATCATCGGCATATCTTAGACCCCATGTGAAGGCGAATCAAGGGTGGCGGGCGTCCCCACCGATGATTCCACGTTCATCGGGGCATACCTCCCTTGGGGTGATTCGGGCAGGGCGTGGCTGGCCGGTCCGCCGTCCGCGCTGCGCATCGGGATCCGGCTGGCGGGAACCTTGGTGGCGCGTGTAATGCGCCCGCGCATAAGGCGCACAGCCCAGCCCAGCGTCCGCCGGAGGGTCTGGAGCAGGCCCCACATGCCGATCACCTGCATACCGGCGTCGGCGAGATACAGCCGGCTCTTCGGACGCACGAGCGCGATTGCCAGCCGCAGTGGGTTGTAGAAATAGAGGTACGCCGCCAGGATGTTGAGTTGTCCCTTCCAGGGTTGCTTGCGGTCGGAGGCGACGACGTAGTTCGCATCGAGCATGTGCGGTTCGACGCGTTTTCCGGCGACGCTCTCGTACGCCAGGCCCGAGGTGAACGCCTCGGCGTAGAGCTTCGAGCCCGTCGCGGGCGTCATCATCAGGACCTGCAGGCTGACCGCCCCGGCTTTGCGTAGCAGCCGTGCCTGGTTGAGCAGTCCGTAGGGCCGGCCCGGGGTATACAGCGGCTGCTGATCGTGGTGCATCATCATGGGCATCGGACAGATGCCGCGCTCCCATAGCAGGTGGAACGCTTCGCTCGTCTTGTCGACGCTCTGGCCCTTCTTGATCAGCGTGGCGGTCATGTCTTCCACACCCAGCCACAGGGCCCGGACACCCGCGCTGCGCACCTCCCTGAGATGGTCCTTCATTCGCAGAGTGTCGTGGACCGTCACTTCGGTCCCCCAACGGACCTTTCTGCGAAGCCGGACGCCGTTCGTTTCGGTTCGGGCCAGCGTCTCCACGATATCCAGTGTCCGCGTTTTGTCGTTGAAGAAGTTGTCGTCTGTCCCGAAGAAGTAGCGCAGGCCGTACTCGCGGTTGAGCCGGGCCATCTCGGCGGCGACGCGCTGCCCACTCTTGACGCGGTATTGCCGCTGGTTATACGCCGGAATCGGACAGTAAGGGCACGTGAACTTGCACCCCAGCGTCATGACCAGCGAGCCGATCGGGCTGTACCGGCGAATCTTGTCGGCCGGCAGAGCACGGGGACTCAGCGTGGTCTTTCTGCTCGGCGGCTCAAGCAGTTGATAGCCCAGCACCGGGTGCGGCGATTCGTCAAGATCGCCCAGCAAACGCTGGATGCCCGTATCGACCAGCTCCTCGGCCACCTCTTCACGGTCAGTCCGCGCATAGACAAGACCAGGGATCACATCGAGTATCCCGCTGTTGCGGGCACGAATGAACGTCGTCCGCAACGATTCACCGGTGGCGCAAATGGAGAGCAGCACCTCGAGAAGGCTCAGCAGCACATATTCCTCACCGGTGATCGCGACATCCGCAGCCCACGGATCGAGCGGGTCGGCACTGAAAACGTCCCACGGTTCGTAAATGGTCTTCGGACCGCCGGCGATGATCAACGGTCGGTGCGCCGGATCAATCCGACACGCGTCACGGATCAGGGCCTCGCACTGGCCGGAGTGGATCTGCATGCTCGAGACCATGAAGATGTCCGGGATGCGTCCGTCCAGGCGCATCTGCGAGGGGCGGAAGTGCCGGTTCCACTGCTGCAACACGATGCGGGTCTTGTCGAACCCGCAGTCGAGCATCGCCGCCCCGATGGCCCGCACGCCGGCCGGCGCCATCCGGCGCGATGCATAGACAAAAGGCAGCATCCGCGTGCGGTGGTCGAAAGCGCACACGATCACCGTCGCCACATCGTGTCGGCGTGCGATGTTCCGCAGGCGCTGGCGAAGACCGAGCAACTCGCCCGGCTTCAGCAACTCATCACCCTGCGCACGACGAGGAAGTTCCACGACGAACCGCTCCTCAAGAGGGGAGGTCTCAGGGCAGTGGCACGGAAGGCTCCTCCGTTTCGCCCAACGGTTTCTCCGGTTGCGGCTGAGGCGTACTGCGTTCTTCTCGCTCGAACATCAATGCGGTATCACAAAGTTCCTCGATCAGGCTCACTAGGTCGTGCTCCTGCAGTTGGTTCGGTGGGATTCCAAGGACCTTTTCAACCTTGGCTACCACGTGCTCCGGTAATTCGAGCCATCGCTCTTGAGTCATCCTGTACTCCCAGCCGCCTGGAGCCGCAACTCCGGACTTTGCCTCACATCATGGTTGACAGGACGGATTATAGATGCACGAGGTGCATGGTCAAGCAACGTCGCCATCAGATACTCCCGCGCAGACTGCCCATTTTGTCGTTTCTGGCTGCTCTACATCGGCACAACCGTCAGAACCGAGTCCCGGCGTTCGCTACGGAGCTCGCAGGCTGAGTTTCTCCCATGTCACAGAATCCCGAGCCGGCCTTGGGGCTTCTGCACGTTGTCCACAGGACCCTTGCCGCCCGGCGTGATCGACACTACACTGCCGCGTTCGCGCTGCGATCGGATCAACGCCCAAGGGATATGGCGCGCGTAACGCCCGGGCGTATCCACCTATCAACCGGCGAGGACTCGCCACTGAGGTGTAAGGTGAACTGGCTGTTCCGTTTGGCCCCGAACTAGCGCCGCTGGCGTGATTGGAGGTGTCCCATTGACCGTAACCCCGGTAGGAACGCATTGTATCCTCGAACTCCACGGTTGTTCGTCCGACCTGCTCAATGACGTGCTGTTCGTTCGCGACTCGATCGAACAGGCTTCCGCCCAGAGCCTATCCACTCTCCTGGAACTCACGAGCCACCAGTTTTACCCGCAAGGCGTGACCGCGGTCGGGTTGCTGGCTGAGTCCCACCTCTCGATTCACACCTGGCCCGAGCACGGCTATGCCGCGGTGGACATCTTCACCTGTGGCGAGGATGCCAAACCACAACGGGCGTGCCAATACCTGATCGAGCACTTCGGCGCGCGCAAACACTCGTTGACGGTTCTCCCCCGCGGTGTCGGTGCTCCGCAGCGCATGCCTGCCGCCGACGTGGAGTTGCCGAGGGAGGCCAACCTATGCCCGGTTCCCGAGTAAACACCGACCTGTGGATCACCGAATACATCTCCCCCTATGACATCTACCAGCACGGCGTGATCGACATCCTCTCCTATCGCAAGACCGCCTTCCAAGAGATGTGCATCGTCGAGACGGGCACCTACGGCAAGGCCCTGGTGCTGGACGGCAAGTGGCAGTCATGCACCGGCGACGAGTACCTCTACCACGAGCCGCTGGTGCAGCCGGCCTGCGTGAACCACGGCGCCCCGCGTACCGTGTTGGTCCTCGGGGGTGGTGAAGGGGCCACCGTGCGCGAGGTTCTCAGATGGAAAACCGTCGAGAAGGTGGTCATGGTGGACATCGACGGCGAAGTTGTCGAGGCCTGCAAGCAGCACTTGCCCGAGATGCACCAGGGGGCGTTCGACGACCCGCGCACGGAACTGGTCATCGGCGACGCCTTGAGCTACCTCGACGGCCCTGAGCATCAATGGGACGTCATCATCTCGGACTTGTCCGATCCGATCGAAGAAGGCCCCTCGTTCAAGTTGTTTACCCGGGAGTACTTCGAGAAGTGTCGTCGGGCGCTGGCGCCCGGCGGTTATTTTGTCGTCCAAGCGGGCCCGCTGGCACCGCCGGAAATGGGCCTGCACGTGCGTTTGGTCAACACGGTCGCGGCCGTCTTCCCCAACGTCGCGTCGTACGGTTCGCACGTGCCGAGCTACGCCTCGCCGTGGGGTTTCGTCCTGAGTAGCGCCGCCCCAATCGATCACCAGCCCGACCCGGCAGCCATCGATGCCCTACTGGCGTCCAAAACCACCGGGGGTTTCCGCATGTTCGACGGGATCACGCTGTTGGGCATGATGTGTGTCCCCAAGCACATCCGCGAAGCGATCGCCGCTGAGACGAGAGTCTGGACTCTCGGCGACCCGCCCAGGTTCTTCGGCCAAGGCGTCGCCGGAGACTGACGCCACAGAAGCGGAATGTAGCGACGCTTCCCTTCCCCGATCGCATACGGTTCAGGGTTCGAGCACTTGGTGAACCACGGCTGCTCGCTGTGGGGCACAGCTTGCCCATCGGCGATTCGCGCGGAGACGGCGACGGGGATCGTCCGATATATGCGAGTGAGGTAATGATGGCGGACGCAGACCAAGCCAACCAATCGGTCGATCGCGATCCATCCGGTGCCGCGGACGTTGCCCTGGCGGGAGCCGGCCCGACTCCCGGCCTACGCACAGACGGCGTCGAAGACGGTCGTGCCGGGCGACCGTCGATGACGAAACCTCGATCCGGTCGGGTACGGATCGCCGTCATCCGAAGAAGGCGCTGGGGCGAAGCCGCCGAAGCCGCCGGGCATGATTGGGTGGACATTCCGCCGCCGCCCACGGTCGGTTACTTCGACTCGACGCTGGAAGACCGCATCGCCCACGGCCGGCGAGTGTTCGCAATGCTGAAGAACGAGCCGGTTGATCTCATCCTCGATGCCTACGGCGATGGAATGCTGTTCATCGACGATCCGCGCCAAAAAGGCATGTCGGCGATGCTGCACTATGGCCTTGGCGTTCCGTTGGTTTCACACTGGACCGAGACGTTCCGCATCCTGTTCAAGCGGATGGACCCGGCCCTGGTCTTGGAGGCGCTGCAGAGCCCTACGTGGTTCAAGGGGGTCTTCACCCGGGCGCACCTGGCGGAGATGACCTGGATGGGCATTCCGGGGTGCTTTCATCTTCCGCTGGCCGCCGACGACTTTTCCTATTCGACCGACGCGCCTTCGGTCGATGCGAGCGGTCCCAAGGTGTTCTTTGCCGGCAGCCAGCAGTCGCGCTACTTCTCGCATGCGGACGGCGTGGACGTGCGCACGCAATGGCCGGGGGCGATGGCCCTCGCCGCGGTGGCCGACGGATCCGCATCCTCGTTCCTGGATGCGTATCGCAGATACGAGCTTGGGCCTTGTCCTGCGTCGCAGGCGGCGCCTGGGGACCAGGCCGAGGCGGTTCGACGCTACTATGCCCACAAGATGTTTTTCGCCGCGTCGCGGAATCTCGCCACGCGCGATCGGTTCGTGTACTTCCTGCAGAAGAAGCTGGGCTCTGACTTTCTATTCGTCGGCAATGCACGCTGGAGTGAGGCTTACGGACTGACCGCCCGCCCGCGGGTCGACCAGCCAACCTATGACAACCTCATCCGCAGAACACCGATCTGCGTCAACATGGTCAACGGCGACAACGATTCCGGTCTGAACATGCGGCACTTCGAGATCACGGCGCTGGGTGGTTTTCTGCTGAGCTATCATCACGCCGAGCTGGATGAGATGTTCGAGGTCGGCCGAGAGTGCGCCGCCTTCCACAACGAGACCGAACTTGTCGACAAGATCGGCTATTACCTGAATCATCCCGAGGAACGGGCCGCGATCGCCCGGGCAGGTCAGCAACGGGCCTTGGGTGGTCATCTGCTGCGTCATCGGCTGGAAGCTGCCCTGTCCTGGTTACGGAAGGGGGGACACCTGTGAGACCTATGTTGCCGACCCGTATCGCGGAGACGCGCCGGTGATTGTCTGGCTGGCATCCTATCCCCGATCGGGCAACACGTACTACCGTTTGCTCCTGCATCATCTGTATGGCCAGTGCACGTACTCGCAATACAACGACGCGTTGTTCATGGAGATGGGGGCTCAGGGCATCATCGGGCACGAACAGTTGCCGGCGCCACTATCGGAGTTGGACGGCGAGGCTCGCCTCTACTTTGTGAAAACCCATGACCTACCCGTCGATCACAGGCCGGCGATCTGCCTCGTACGCGATGGGCGGGATGTGATGGTGTCCTTCGCCCGCTACAACAAGACCTACGCCCCCAACCAGCCCGACCGGGCGAGCAATCCCCAACCCGTGGACGCCGAGACCTTCAGCACGTCTCTGCGCAAGCTAATCACCGTCTCCAAGCAGTTCGGCGGATGGAGCCGCAACGTGCTCAGTTGGCTTTCCCGTGACCGCGGCGCCGGTCTGGTCGTGGTGCGCTATGAGGACCTCCTCCGCGATCCCGCTGGGGAACTGGTCCGCAGTCTCGGGGTCCTCAACATCTCCTTCGAGCGTGGGGGGGGCGCCCTGCCCAGCTTTGAAGAGTTGCATCGCCGTTGGCCGGAGTTCTTCCGCAAGGGCAAGACCGGCTCGTGGCGTGAGGAGATGACCGACGAACTGCACGAGTTGTTCTGGCAGCACCACGGGGACGCCATGCGGGCCCTGGGCTACGCTCAAGAACCCGCGTTGCAGACAATGCACTGATCCCCGCCCACCTTCGCAGTACAGCGCAAACTCGTCTTGTTCGTCCGATTCCAGCCATGGTCCACGCTTGCGTGGCCATGCATGACGTCGCTACGCCGCTTTCGCTGTTCGCTCCCTTACGGTCGCGGCTCGGTTCCTTGGCTTCCGGTCGCGGCTCGGTTCAGGGGCGGCATGCTAACGCTCCTCGGGGTACTGGTCGATCACGTCATGCCGGAGTTCCTCGCTCACGAACAAGGCATCCGCGTAGCGCAACTGGCCGTTGTCGGCGTGCACTGGACTGAACACGTCGTAGAGGGAGTATCCGTACGTGGCCAGATACCCGCACAACTCGTGGAACCGCGCCCCGTCTTCATAGTGTGGGACAAAAAGGACTTCGGTGTAGATCAGCGAGATTGCCCGGTCGCGCAGTAGGCCCGCCGCGCCCTTCAACGCCAACAACTCTCCGCCCTGGATGTCCATTTTCAAGACGTCGATCGCCGCGATTCCCTCCACCCGGCAGAACGTATCTACCGTGGTAACCGGAACCTCGATCGTGCTGCGGGTGTCGGCGTCCCGAGGGTAATAACGCCGCGCTGTCTGCGGACGCGGGAACAGGGAATTCGTGGGGCTGAAACCGTTGACAAAGAACTCCCGCCGGCCGACGGTATCAGCCACCGCTTGCTCCACCGGCCGCACTTGGCTGTCGCCGCAAAAGCGCTCCACCAGCGCGGCGAACGACTCCGGATAGGGCTCGAAGCCGTAGATCAGCGCCTCGGGAAAGCGCCGGCGATACTTGGCAACGGTCGATCCTCGGTGTCCGCCCACATCGAAAACCACCCGGACGTGACGGCTGTGTAGCAGGGTCTGCTGTACGTCGAACGCATCGGACACGGGGCCTGACGGGCTTTGGTCGACGCCGGGGACGTCAGTCTGCTTCATCACGTTCTGGGTCATGATCTTGTCTCCTCGCGAAACGCTCCGCCGCTAGGATCGGCACCCGCTGTTCAACGCGCCGACGTCGGCGGCCGGTCAGGAAAGCAGGTGCTCGATGAAGAACGCGCCCCGTTTCTCCGACTGCGGGGCCACGTGCGAGTTGAACGTGTATCGGCACTCGTCGTGCGGCAGCAAGTCGGCGATGTAGTCCAGGGCGCACTGCTGACTCCCGTAGCGGTCATAGCCGAAGTCGCGCCCGGGCACCTTGAAATCGTGAATCATAATCAGCTTAGGCCGGCGGACACTCAGCAGGATCTTGAGTTCATCCCGCAAAGGCCAGTCCTCCTTCCAGTGGGCATCCAGGAAGGCGAACAGCGGGTATTCAAGCCGATCGATCAGCTCGAGCAATACATGCGGCGAGTTGCCCAGCAGGGGCTCGACATGGGAATAGGTCTGAAACCGTAGCCGGTTCGCCGCGAACCGTTCCGCATCCACCTCGATCGTGTAGACCTGCGGGAACATCCGGGCCAGGGCGACGGTGGTGTGGCCTTTCCAGGTCCCCGTCTCCACCGCACACGCAAAACGATAACGCTGATGGAACGTCGCGACCTGCTCCAGCAGCAGAGTGTCCCTGCCAAACGCGGCCCAGCCATCGGCGCGAGGTTCAGCCTCGGCGCGGGGTTCGGCGGTGTTCATGGCCATCGCTTTGGTATCTCCTGTCATGGTCGTACTCGCATCCTGCATGGCCACGCAAGCGTGGACCATGGCATCCGTGCGCCGAGACACACTGGTTATCGGCGTGCGAGCCCGCGCATCGTCACCGCTTCCGGGGTGTCGAGCCCGCCCAGGAAGGGGCCGGGCAATATCGCACGGTGACGCGACCCGGAATCGGGCAGGCGTTGCAACCACGCGCGAATCACCACTATACTCTCCACCGACGCGCCCGGTAGTGGCGCGAGAGGATTCGGCGCTGCCGGGCGCTTCATCTGCCCGCGCCCGGTATTGAACCGTTGCATAAACTCCACGAAGGGCGCGCCCATGCGCAAGTTCATCGCACCCTGGATCAACCTGTTGGTGCCCGGCGCAGGGCTCATTCTGCTCCGCCGGGAGTGGCTTGGGCTGGTACTGGCGGTGCTCTTCTGTCTCTGCGCCCAGATAGGACTATGGGGGCTATTCATCGTCCCAGCGTCGGTTCCCGGCTGGATCACGGGCAGCGCGTTGGCCGGTGCGGGCCTGACCTGGATCGGTGCCCAGTACACACTGGTCATCCGCCTGCGGCGTGCCTTCGGGCCGGGCATCGCTCGCGAGATCCTCCACCTGTGCGAATCGGCGGAGGAGGCCATCGCGGCGGCTGCGTATGACCGTGCGGAGGAGTTGTTGCTCGTTGCCCTGACGCTCAATGATGAGGACCCGCGCGTGAACACGCTGTGGGCTCAACTGATGACTGCGCTGGGCCGGTTCCACCACGCCCGCCGGGCCTGGAAACGCGTGGTGCAGGTGGCCCACGATGATCCTGAGAGGCGTCGGGCAATCGAAGCCCTCGCGGCGCTGCCGTGAGACGGCGGGCGAGTCCTCCGGGGCCGATGCGAATCCGCTCAGAAAACCGCTTCGCTGCCCACGGCGATGTCTTCGTGCGTCTCGCGCCTGCCGAGAATCGCAACCTGCCGAATCGCAGACCCGTTCAATGGTAGGTTCGTTGACCCGTATCGGCCAAGAAGGATAATGGCCGAATGGAACGCGACGAGGCAGATGGGGGCCTGGAGGATGGCACAGAGGCCGGGCTGCGTCGGCCGGGTGGGGGAGAGGCGCAATCGGACGATCTGGAACTGGTTCAGCGGCTGCGTGATGACGACCCGGACGCACTCCGCGTTCTCATGGGCCGGTATGATCGCCTGGTTCGGTATGCTGTTTTCCGGACGTGCCGAGCGGAGTGTACGCGCGATCCGGCGTTCCTCGATTCCCGCGCTTCGGAGGCGTGGACAGGGTTCGTCCGGTCGGTTCAGCGGCCTGAGTCCGCGCCCCCTGCGAACCTCAAGACTTATCTCATTCAAATCGCCAAGAACAAATGCGCCGATGCCCTGCGCCGCCCGGAGCCAGCCGCCTTCGAGCAAACCGGCAGCCTGGGGGATGAATTGAGCGGGGTCGAAGCCCCGACCACCGCGAGCGTTGAACTGCTCATCCAAGCCGAGGAGGTGCTGGCCCTGCAGGTATGCATTGAGCGCCTAAGTGCATCAGATAAAAGGATTTACAGCCAGGTAGAGCATCTCGTCGCCGGGCGGTGGAAGGCGGCCGCCCAGGCCCTGAGAATGCCGGAATCCACGCTACGGTCGCGGTGGTCGGCCATTGTCGCCAGGCTTCGGGCCTGCCTGGCGAGAAAGAAACCAAAAAACCTCGCGCCTCCGCCCGAAGGCAGCGACTCCTAATACGATGGGTGAGAGATTGCCCAAGGGAGAAAACGTCGTGCAGCAGCCAAGCCATCTCAGCGAATTCGAGCGACTCATGCTCGATGCGACGGCGGCTGAGAGGGCGGGCGTCTTCAGTTCCACACCGGTCGACGTTGAGTCGTTGGCGGGTGAGTCCCTGGTGGCGGGTCCGGCCCGCTGGTATCAGCAGGTACTGATGGGGCTGCCTTTGGCGGCCTGCATCGCCATGTTTTTTGGGATCGCGACGCTCTGGCAAACCGGCTCGGGAACGAGCAACGGCATCATGAACGGAACCGCGGCGGTCTCGACGTTCAATGGGGCGGCGGATCTGCCGGTCGAGCGTTGCCAGACGTTGGACGATTTCCAGAGTTGCTTCAAAGGCCCGGGCGTCCTCGTGGACACCGAGTGCCGGTACGCGGACTTCGATAGCGATGGGGACGTTGACCTGCGCGACGTGGGTAGGTTCCAATCAAGGAATGCCATCGATTAACTTGTGAGTAAAACGTGTTGCGCGTTTTTGATCACCCGCCAGCGGCGTAGCTGGCGGGTATTTTTTTGCCGGTAGTCTGCCATCAAGACGGTTGCACGGTCTTCCCACGGCTGCTAGGATACGGGATTGCCGATTAGAGGTGGTTCAACCCGTTCATCGGCATGACTCACGATTCGAGGAGATGTGCGATGCCGCGCCCGAGCAAGGCTGTGCGGAGACAGAAAATCAACGCCGGGATCGAGTACAAGAGAGGCAACCGCAAGGAAGCCTACGCTTTGTGGTCCAAAAGCGCCGAGACCCGCAGAGAGCTGCAGGCCAAAAAGAAGCGGAATCAGCAAGGACAGGCTGCCGAGCCCGAGCCCAAACCCGAGGGCTCCGAGGAAGAAGCCGCCAAGTCCTAGTGCTCCGGCACACGTGAAACTGCGGGTTGTCGAGGGCGCCTCCAGAACCGAGCCGCGACCGTCAGGGAGCGGAGATACCGGGGATAATGGCCGGGGGCGTGACCGCTTCCTGACGGGCGCGGCTCGGGCAACCCGCAGGAACACGTGTGACGCAGCACTAGCAGCCCGTGAAAACTGTGGCACCGGTGTCTCGCCGGTGGTTCTGGGTGCATCCCGAAGAAGGTGGCGCTTATGCGGCCCTTTGGAGAGGGCGGCTTCGCCAGAACGCATCCCAGTTCCGATTTAGCCGCTGCCCGATCAAGGCAGCTACCGCTTTCGGCTCGCTCCATTGTCGGCCGCTCCCTTTGAGCTGCGGACCCACCAACGGCTTGCACGTCGATCCCATCATCTGACGCCAAACAAACGCCCGCCCGAGGCCAAAACCCCGGGCGGGCGATCGCTTGTCAGAACATCAAGCTTGGTAGCGGCCTCGCTCGCACACGACGCAGGGGGCGAGCGAGACCGATCTCTTCCCTTTGCTACTCCGGGCACTGGCAGTCGCCGGTCGACGAAAGCCAGTAGGTCGGGTTCTTGATCGCCCCGAGGTCCAGGGAGTCGACGAGCCCGTCGCCGTTCACATCCGTACGCGGTTCCGCCGCACTCGCAACAGCCAGCAGCCAGTTGGCCGGGTTCTTGACGACACCGAGGTCCAATGAATCGGTGGTGCCGTCGCAGTTCACGTCCTCCACGGCGCACGGCGGCAACGACACGCAGACGTCGTTCTCCTCGTCGCACCACTCCTCGGGCTCGCACGGATAGTCACCGGGCTGGCACTCGCCGTAGGCGTCACAGGTTTCGCCGTTGCAGAACAGGCAGTCGCCGTCCACGAGGCAGTTGCACGCCGGGCAGGGCCCGCCACAGTCGATCTTGTCCTCGCCCTGGTTCTGGATGCCGTCGGAGCAAGTTGCCGCGGGCGTATCGACGGGCACATGCGCCATGATGCAGTGGATGGCCCCGGCAGCGCTGATGATAGACGTGCAGTCGATCTGGATTGTCGTGCGGTCGGGGAAGGCCGCTTGAAAGACGGCCAAAGCGGTTGCGTCCTCGCTGGTGTAATACTGCGGCACGAGCACCACGTCGTTCATGATCACGCCGTTGGTGTAGGTGTAATGCGTGCCACCCGATTGCCAGCCCGGGGTGCGATAAACGGTGTATCCCTTGGACGTCAAATCGCTGGCAGCAGCCTCCGTGATCGTGTACGGGTCGCCGGTGGAACTCGAGTACTCCCCGACGATTACCTCACCGTCCGACACCGGAAGCATCCACATATCGATGTGCCCGGTGTAGTCGAAACTGCTGGGGAACCGGCCGTAGATGGTCAGATCGAGGTTGTGGTATTGGTCGATGATGTCCGCGACGTCCTGTTCGCTGAGTCCGAGATTCTCGTCGAGGATCAACTCGCTCATGAAGGCATCATCGCCGGCTATCTGGAGATTGCCTCCGCCGTGGGTCAGTGGCATCTCCGAGACCGTTTCACCCCAAAGACTCCCCAAAAAGGCCGGGAAGGCATTGTCGTCCGGACGCGGGCGATTGTAGTCGAAATCGATGATGGCTCGTTCGCCGTTGTCCATGACGAAGCGTGGGCCGTAGTCGCGGATCCACGTGGTATCCGTGTCATAGATGATGAAGTCGACCTGGTTCATGTCCGCACCAGCCGAGGTAAGCGTCGACGTGGCGCTGGACTGCTCGCTGGAGTTCTGCACGACGACGTAGACGATGGCATCGGGATCGTTGTTGGTGACGGCGACGGCCATGTCGGTCACGACGCTGTCGTACGAGCCCCATACGGTCAGCATGCCTTCGTTGTCGTCGTATTCAGCAGGCGTGTATTTCTCGGGCAGGGGGACGCACTGGTCGTTTACCTCGTCACACGACTGCCCCGGACACGGGTCGCTACCGGCAACACAGGCTTCATCCACGCAGGTCTCCGCCCCGTTGCAGAACAGCCCGTCGTCGCAGTCGCCGTTGTTGTAACATTCAATGCAGACGTCATCCACCTCGTTACAGCCCAGGTAACCTGCGCACGGGTCGCTGCCTGACTGGCAGTCTCCATAATCGTCACAGGTCTCCTCTCCATCACAGAACGCTCCGTTGTCGCACTGGCCGTCTGCCGTACACTCGCATGGCGGACAGGGGCCGCCGCAGTCGATGCGATCTTCACCTTGGTTCAGGATTCCATCGTCGCAAGTGGGCTCCGCTCCGCCAACCGCCCAGATCTCCACGTCGTCGATGTTCCAGCCGCAGTACTGCCAGGAGCCGTCCGTGGTTCCCATGGTCCAACGGATGTACACCGTGGATTCGTCATCGGCGACGGTTGAGAGGTCGAATTCCTGCTGGCTCCACGAACTGTCGGTGACCTCGACACTGTTGGTCCAGACCTGGGTCCAACTGCTGCCATTGTTGCTGACGCGAATGTAAGCATGATCATAGGTGGGCTGTTCGACGCCCAGCCACCGCCAGAACTTCAAGGTAACATCCGACAGCCCCGTGCAATCGATGACCGTCGTGGTCAGATGTGTCTCGGGGAGGTCGTTCGCATAGTCGCCGGAGAGGTTGTATCCATAGACGTTGTTGCCGGTATAGCCATTGGTCGGGTCCGGTTCTCCGTATTGGCCACCGCCGCCGGTCGGCTGACCCCAGGCCCACTGCCCTCCTGCGGTCCAGCTTGGGTCCGTGCTCATGTCCCACTCGTATACGACGGCGGGACCTTCCACGCATTGGTCGTTCACCTCGTCACACGTCTGCCCCGGACACGGGTCGGTACCGGCGACACAGGCTTCATCCACGCAGGTCTCCACTCCGGTGCAGAATAACCCGTCGTCGCAGTCGCCGTCGTTGTAACATTCAATGCAAACGTCATCCACCTCGTTGCAGCCCAGGTGACCCGCACACGGATCGCTACCTGATTGGCAGTCCCCATAGGCGTCACAGGTCTCCGCCCCGTCGCAGAACAGGCCGTTGTCGCACTGGCCGTCTGCCGTACACTCGCATGGTGGACAGGGGCCGCCGCAGTCGATGCGGTCCTCGCCCTGGTTCAGGATTCCGTCGTCGCAAGTTGGTGGTCCTGCTGAACCGTATACGCGAACCGACGGGTCGCCGAACACGTGCCACGTGTTGAACATGTTGAGCCCGGAAGTGCCGTGCAGGTCCATCATCTTGCAGGAGCCTGCGAAGCACAGGGCGCCGAAGCTGAAGTACGACTCGCTCACCAGCAGGTCGACGGACTCGTCCTGAGCGGTCATCGGCGGGTCCCAGTCCTGGTTGATCGACGAGGCGTAGCAGCCGATCGCGCCGGTGGGCTCCGAACCGTTGGTCGCCCGCAGCCAGGTCTCGCCGAAGCAGGTGTAGCCGTCGAACTGCCCGTTCACGCACGCCACGCTGACAATGAAGGGCAGCATGTTGTCGTTCGTCAAGGCATTGATGTCGCCGTTGTCGAAGCCGCTGGTGCTCCAACTGGTGATGCTGCCGTGACCGCAATAGTTGATAATGCCGCGCCCGGCGTTCAGGCACGCTGCAACCATCGAAGGGGTTGGGTTGCCCGAAGCGTCCTGGCCACCCTGACTTCCATCATATAGTTCATCAACTTCGGTATAGCCATAACCTAGGAGATCGGTTCGGATGTACCTCATGTGCTCATGGTCGTACTCCCCGTTATGACCGGGTCCCTGATCCGAGGCAATCCCCGTGCCTTTCTTGAACCAGGCCTGCTGGGTTGCGGGCGTGGTCTCGTACTCGATGGTCCGTTCGACTTGGGTGTCCACGTCGCCCGAATCCTGGGCGGAGAAACGCCCCACCATAATGTCCGGGTAGTTGTCGCCGCCGGCGAGTTTGGAGTAACTCGGGTCGGAAGAACCGCCGGAGGCCGTTGGCGTGGCCACCTCGTCGGCATCACCGACCAGCAGGACGAACGCCAGGTCGCCGGTGTCGTATTCGTTCTGGATGTAGTTCTTGATCGAGGTCGAGTCGTTGCCGATCGTCGAGACACCCACGGCCGTGGTGCTGATGCCCATGGCGTTGTTCTTGTGATCCACCAGCGGTTGAATGTTGGACAGCCAAGCGTCGTGGTAGATGATCAGCATGTCCCCCGTCTCGCCCAGCGGCGTGTAGCGGGAATCCGCTCCGTAGTTCAGGAAATGGTTCTTGTAGACCTTGTGGAAAGCGAGGCTGACATCGTCAGGCCGGAAGGGGCTGGTCTTCAGGTTGACCTTGCCGGCCCGGGTCTTGACGATTTCCACGGTCACGTTCGTGTAGACGCGCAACGTCTCCGTGACCGGGTTGTACTGGAAGGGGGTGAGGGTGAGGACCACACCACGGAAGTCACGGAGGATGTACGGTTTGCCCAGACTGGCCACCTCCCCGGGATAGAAGGCGTCGGTCTTGTAGGCATCGCCGAAGGTATAAGGCACGTCGGCAGGATTCTGCTGCCGGGAGATGTGCCCCTTGGAGGGTGTCACCGACATGTCAGGGATATCATAGTACTTTGAAGCGAGGACGTTCACTGCCATCTGGGCGTCGTTCGGGATGATGAAGCTGCGGCAGATCTGGGGCAATTCGGGAGCTCCGACGACCTCCTTCATGACGCTTTCCTTGCCCAACTTGAGTTGGGTGTACTCGCCGCCGTCGATGTTGACCGGTGTTTGCCTGAAACGGTCGATGTCGTAGTCGATGACAATGCGCTCCGGTCCCTCCTGGTTGACGCTGATAACCGTGGCGTCTGCGTGGCCTTGGATTTCGGCCGCTGCTCCGTCCAGTTCCGGGCCCTGCGCTTGCAGTGACGGAACCCAGGCCAAGAGACCAAGGCAGGCCGCGAACAGAGCGACCTTCGCCAACGGGCACCTCCGCCGGAACGCTGAGAGCATTTCCTTCACATCCTTCATGATTCGATCCTCCTGTTTGATGACTTGCGCCCGTTCGCCTGCACTTCAAAGCAGGACGCACGAGCATCACTGACCGGGGTTTCCCACTCATCAGAACTCAACCAGCCATCCTACCAAAAATGACCAAGCATTGTCTACGTCGGGTCGGCGCCTGATGTGTTATGGATGTGGCCATATTTCGGGGTGCGGTTGATTTTTTCGACCCACACTTCCATTGGGCGTAGTCCACGGTACTCGTATCTCGCGGGCTGCCGCACATCGGATCAGCGGACGCTCGGTGCCACACAAGTTGGTCACACCCTGCGTTATCGAGTGCATCCCCAAAAAGGTGGCGGTTATGCGGCCCTTTGGAGGGGACATGGGCAACCATGCGTCCTGCGCCGACTTGGCAAGTTACCTTGGCACGAACCTCTACTGTCGGACTGGCAGCAGGACAGGTGTCGGTCCGCCATTGTCTGTCATGTTGCCAATCGTTGCTGCGATGGCAAGGAGCTTGTGCGGTGGAACCCCGAGCTTCTCGGCGATCTCGACAACATCATGATTCCCATCGCAGTAGGCGATGAAGTCCATCATGGTGCTGACCGACGTGTCGGAGGTTCGGGTGCTGAGGGTGGGGTAAAGGCCGCGCCTGCCGAGTTGCGGCTCACAGAGGCATTGTACCTTGTAGCGGTAATTACCTTCCAGCGCGGCAAGGCATTGTCTCAATACGTCGTAGGCGCCGCTCAGGCCTTCCGGGGAAATGAGCGTCAGGTCGTCAAGAGACGTATGGTATTCGGGATACGTGCCGTACTTCGAACGCATCACGGAAACGACCGGCAAATCCACGCCGGGGCTGCAATATTGGCGTTCATCGCTTCCTCTGGCGAGAAAAGAATACTCCACGAAATCGGGACAATGATGCCTGAGAACACATTGCGCAACCCGATCCGCCAGCGTCGCCCCCAGGCGAGAGTGAAGCAGCGAGTAGGCCCGGTTGTCACCGACGCAGGAGATGTTGAATCCCGCGACCGTGTTCCGCTTCATCTCGTCCAGGTGGCGGCTCAGATAGACGATGGACCCGATCGTCTCCGGGACGAACACGACTCGGTAGGAGTACCGCCGCTTCGCCAGCGTCAGCAGCCAGCGAACCAACATCGTCGTGACCACCGGACCGGACAGCTCGTTGTTGGCCATTGACGGATGGCAGAGGTACGTCGAGAGGAGGACCTCCTCTTGGGACTCACCCGGCAGAAGCAGGTCCGCGTAGGTCAATGACCCCGGTTCCAGCGTGCTGTCGATGAAGACGCGGTACATTCCCGGGCGCAGTTGCTTACGCCGGTTGTCCGTAAGACAGAATCCCCAGCGTTTCGCGTAATACGAGGTGACGTACGGGATCGCGTCGGGCTGATCCGGGAGCGAGTAGAGGTGCTCCTGAAGCTCCTCCAAGGTCATCTCCCGATCCACCCGAACGGAGTAGCCCATCACATGCAGGTTATGCTCTTTCCAGTCGATGATCCGGTTGCCGGCGGCGTCCATGACGTAGGCGTTGCGGATGTTCCACTCCTTGGGCACCTCCCAATCGAAGGCCGCGGTCCCAGTGGGCACTTCGTGGACGTTGAGTTCCGGCAGCCATTCGCGAACGATGGCGAGTGTTTGCCGCACCCCGTTGCCGGTGATGCTGCGGCAGATCGGGAACAGGCGTTTGGCCAGGGCATAGGCGGCCTGTCCCACGGCATCGAAATCATCCAGGTCCACGAGGGTCATTGCGTGACACCGAGTTAAAGAGGTCTTCGCCGTGCCCACTGCGACCCACGCCGCGTGGGCTCGGCCCGCTATGACCCGCCCTTGACCGCTTCCACAATGAAGGCGGAGCAGAGGAACAGGCCCCTCCAACCGGAGGACTCATGTTCCAATGCGATGGCTGCCTTGCGGAATCGCTCCGGATCGTTCTTCTCCAACCACGGAAGCGTGGGATGATAGTGGTACCAGAGGAATTCCGGGTCAACAAAACCGTGTTGTCGGAACAGATCCGTGACTTCAAACGGATTGTGGAACTTCGCCAGAATGGCGTCGTAACCGGGTGCGTCAGATACGCCAACCGTGGTTCTCGAGGGCGGCACATCCATGCGCACTCTGTTCTGCAACGCCTTGCTCAGGTCCCGCTTGAGTTGCTCATCGACGTCCGGGAGCAGGTCGTTCAGGATGAAGTCATGCGTGTGGCGGTTGAACGTGAAGAGGGAAAACAGCTTGTTGCGAAACTCGACGAACACCGAGCCTCCCGGTTTCAGCAGGGCCGCCATGTTGTCGAGCACGGCGCCGTCATGGGCGACGTGCGGCATGACGCCCAGCGCGATCAGGCCGTCGAACGGGCCTTCCTCGATGAGACGGGCGTACGTCGAGGGGTCTTGAATGTCGCCCCGGCAGATGCGCTCCCCGGGCAATCCCAGAGCACGCATGCGGTCACGGGATTTGCGTACCATCGGCTCGGACACGTCAAAACCCCAGGTTTCGATGCCGGCCCGAGCCAGGGTGGCGAGGGGCGTTCCTTCACCCACCCCTACCTCGATGACGCGCTTGATCCCTTTCTTGACGAAGGAGTTCACCAGGAGTTCGAGTCGGAAGTAGTTCGCCGGATACTCGCGACCGATATCGTGCAACGTGTCGGCTTCGTATTGAAGATGATACGTCTCTGCCACGGCATCGTAATGCCGCACAACGCGGTCGCCGGTGGTTTCCTGCTTCTCGACCACGACATTCTCCTCTGCTGCCACGAGGTCACGCAATGCGGTGCGGCGAACGACGCGCGCTTGGACGGACGGTCTTCCCACCGATCGACCGCGCGGAGCATCGGGCCACGGTTCCATACGAGTAGGCTCGAAGCACTCAGATGCACGTAATAGCATTGGGATCCGGGGTGTCAAGCGGTCTGGGATCGGCTTGTTCCCGACGGCGGGTGGACAGGGCCTTTCGGTACAACGGTTCGGCCTCGACGAGGTATTGTGTATTGGATAAGAGTCGCGTATCAATGCGGTGTGAATGGAATGAACGAGGAGGCCGAGGCCCGACGGGCTTTACAGATCGAGACGGAGTTTCTGGCGGGGGTGGAGTCCAACTTCGACCGGGCCAAGGGGCGACAACTGCGCGGCACAGCCTGGCGGACGTTCCGAGAGGATCAAGAGGCGGCTCTGCGAGCCCTGCTGGATGCGCACCACCGGCACGACCCGGCGTTGCTCAGGCGACTGCCGCGGAATCGACGGATTATCGTGCACGGCTCTGAGCGGCGCTGGTGGTTCGGTAAGCGGTCTACGGATGTGGCCGTGGCGTCCGTGCTGGCCCCGCTCGAACATTTCGCCGCTGGGGGCAAGGGAAAGATGCCCCCGGTGGACCTGGGCGATCTTGTCGACCACGTACGCACGCTGGTGACCGATGCTGAGTTGCCGCACGTGGTCGGTGTGTGCAGCCCGGGCGGCTTCACGGACGAGGCCCGCAACTCGCACTTGGAATTGCCGAACGTCACGTTGGTGCTGATCGAGCCGGGGGAGGAAGGCGGCTGGCAGGTTTCGGGAGTCAGCGACGACGTTCCCGCGCAGGTGCTGGCCATGTTCGACCCCGAAGCGACCAGCCGGAAGCTCGAGCGCGTTCGCGGCGAGATCGAACGGCGTGGGGCCGACCTGCTCATGAGCGGGTTGAGTGCCGCTTCGATGGCCACCCGCTTGGATCTGCCCGAGACCGTGGTCGCCGACGCGTTCGAGCAGGCCGCGATGGCCGATCCCGAATTGAAAGTCACGCGTATATCCGGTGAGACGCTGCTGCTCCGCGGTGCCGCGGGCGCACCCGAAGCGAAAGCATCCATGGGCGTGATCGATCGGATTCGGGCTCTGTTCGATCGGGAGGGCGACGAGGCTGAGAAGATCAATCTGCTGGCAGAGCGACGCGCGGGGCTCGCTCAGCGGCGGGACCGCGTCTACGAGGACATCGCCAAGCTCGAAGAGAACGAGGCCGCTTTGCTGGAGCAGGGCTGCACTACCTCCTCGGCGGTTGCTCGTCGGCGTCTGGCCGCTCAGGTCGTTCAACTGCGAAAGGAAATCGCCCGGCAGAACACGGTGGCCGGCATGCTCAATACGCAGATCAACATCATCAGCACGGACATCCACAATCTGACCCTCCTTCTGCAGGGTCAGATGACCGAACTCCCCGACGCCGCGGAGTTGACCGAGAACGCCGTCCGGGCGGAGGAGATGCTCGAGACCTTGAAGGCCGATGCGGACCTGGTGTCGGGCCTGGAGACCGGAATCGGCGATGGGCTGACCAGCGACGAGGAACAGGCTGTCTTGAAAGAGCTTGAAGCACTGGCTGACGGTGGAACGCGGGCCGAGACCTCCGCCTCCGAGGATTCGCGGTGTGAGGAGAAAGAGGAAGCTCCCCATGCGGATGAGAAGGACGACGCTCCGCCGGAGCCCGAGAAGGACAGTTCCCGTTCAGCCGAGCCCGAAGCGTGAGCAGCAGGGGGGGGCCACGATCGATTCGCGCGACCCGGCACGCCAAACAAGCACAAGGGTAGGATCACGCCGCCCGGTGATGGGAACGTCGGACTCCTCGATCGGGCGCCGGCGTCAGTCGAGTGAACCGACCGGGCTTATGCTTATCGTGCTCTACCTTCGCCGGCTCCGGCGCAAGCCGAGCTTCATACGCCCGGCGCCAAGCAACATCAGGCACACACTGGCCATGCCGAACGCGCCACAAGCTCCGGTGCCACAGTTATCCTTCGATGGGGGAGTGGTGATGACGCAGCCTTTCTCATCCACCTTCGTGCCGGCCGCTGTGTTGGGGCACTCGTCGACAGCATCGCTCACGCCGTCGGCGTCACTGTCGAGTTCGGAGTCGGAGCAGCCGTTGGTGTTCACTTCTTCACCCGCCGGCGTGTCGGGGCACACGTCGTCGGCGTTGCTCACGCCGTCGTTGTCGCCATCGTCATCGAGCTGAGAGGCAGAACAGCCGTTGGTGTCCACGCTCTCTCCCACAGGCGTGTCGGGGCAAACGTCGTCGGTGTCGTTCACACCGTCGCCGTCGGTGTCGTCGATAGGTTGGGGAACCGGCGGTTCCGTGACCTCGCAGCCGTCCTCATCGACGTCCGCGCCGGCGGGTGTGTTCGGGCATAAGTCATCGGCGCCGATCACCCCGTCGCCATCGTCATCACGCTGGGACGCGGAGCAACCCTTCGAGTCCACGCTTGCTCCCGCGGGCGTGCCCTGGCACTCGTCACACGCATTGCCCACATCGTCGCCGTCAAGGTCGCTTTGACCGAGGTTGGCAACCGCAGGACAGTTGTCACACGCATCGCCGATCTTGTCTCCGTCCGCATCGGCTTGGACGCCCGCCGCGTCAGCGGGGTTGTCAACATCCGGGCAATTGTCGTCGTCGTTCAGGATGCCGTCGCCGTCCTTGTCATCATCACATACGTCCCCCAGGGTGTCTCCGTCTATGTTCGCCTGGTCCGCGTTGGCATCGTTCGGACAGTTGTCGCTGGCATCCAGTACGCCGTCGCCGTCTATGTCGTCCTCACAAACGTCGCCGGTGCCGTCGCCGTCGGAGTCCTTCTGGTTGGCATTGGAGACCCTGGGGCAATTGTCATCGCAGTTCGTGGTCGCACCGTTGGTACAGGGGTGATCTCCATCCGTTCCACTGGCGTCGCCATCCTCCAAGATACCGTCGTTGTCCATGTCCGGATCGCAAACGTCGCCCAAACCGTCGGAGTCCAGGTCCGCCTGATCGTTGTTATCGACGAACTCGCAGTTGTCGCAGGCGTCGCCGACGTCGTCGGTGTCGCCGTCGTTCGCCTGATCGTTGTTATCGACGAATTTGCAGTTGTCGCAGGCGTCTCCGTGATCATCGTCATCGCCGTTCGCCTGATCGTTGTTGATGACCGCGGGGCAGTTATCGCAGGCGTCTCCGTGATCATCGCCATCGCCGTTCGCCTGATCGTT
>Ga0190284_1000127_pt1 | contig 57920 bp, 33 predicted proteins | sample 48691812_MG_FD_161668 | JGI IMG/M metagenome (GOLD analysis project Ga0190284, IMG submission 161668) | Hydrothermal vent microbial mat bacterial communities from Southern Trench, Guaymas Basin, Mexico - 4869-18-1-2_MG | ecosystem: Environmental > Aquatic > Marine > Hydrothermal vents >...
ACATCACCGTACCGGGCGACGATTCGGTCTTTTGTCTCTTCGTAGAGCCTGCACCCGGGATACGGCGTTGTGAAGAACATCTGCGATGGAGTGATCAGCGACTTCCGGCAGAACTGAATCGTCTCCTCGATCGTGTCCATATCCTCCCCGGGATAACCGAACATGAACGTCGTGCCACAGACGATCCCGGCTTTTCTCGTTAACGCGATGGCCTTGTGCGCCTGCTCCACCGATACTTGTTTGTGCATGTTGTCCAGGATCTTCTGGCTGCCGGATTCGATTCCGTAGCTGATCCGATAGCAGCCTGCCCGTTTCATCTTTCTGAGCATCTCCCAATCCACAAGGTTCACCCTTGCAGAGCAGGACCACGGTATGCGTATTCCCTCGTCAAGCAGTGTGTCGCAAAACGCCATAACGCGCTTCTTGTTGATCGAAAACGTCTCATCGAGAATGATGAACGATTCAACCCCATACTTGCCGATCAAGTGCTTCATCTCCGCGATCACATTGCCAACCGTTCGCGTCCGGGCTCCTCTACCGAAGATGTGAAAGCAGTAGTGGCAGTTGTAGGGACACCCTCTCGCCGTAATGAGGCTCATTTCCGTCTTCTTGCCCACAATCCAGGCATGGGCCACATTGCGCACGTAGATGTCCATGGGAAACAAACCGTAGGCCGGAAGTGGAAGAGTATCGAGGTCCTTTATCAACGGGCGGGGAGGATTGACGGTTACTTGCCCGTCCCCATTCTTGTACGCGATTCCCTTTACGGTCCCCAACGCGCCGTTGCCCTCCAGGACCGACACGATCTCGGCCATCGTGATCTCCCCCTCCCCGATGACTGCTATATCGGCGGGTGTTGTCGTGAGCAGGCGTGCGGGGTCTTCCGTGAGGGCCGCGCCGCCCACGACAATGGTGGACTGCGGATTGGATGCCTTGAGTTCCGGTAGGAGCCAGTTCAAGTACTTGTACGAGGTGATCAGGCCGCCGGTGCCGATGACGGGATACTGACTCGCCAAGGCGATTCTCTGCTTCACTTCGGACTTCGAGAGGCGCTCGGCGTTGATGTCCAACACCTTTACCTCGTGTCCCTCGCGCAGCAGAACATTTGCGATGATCGCCAGGCCAATTGGGATATGCTTGGGCGGCTCATGCTCACGCAAGGGTGGATTGACGAGCAATACCTTTATAGTCGCCCTCCTTATCCAAGGGAGTCAGACGCTGTCGAGCAGGTTCGGCGTGTGTGAACTCCCGCCCACCCAACATCACTTGGTCGTTTCGCCGGACAAAGCGAGGCCCCCCAAGGGGCTCCCGCCCCGTTTCGCCGCACCGGACCCGGAGTCTCCGGTAATCTAGCCGCTCTTCCCGAGGCCCGCCAGTCCGCGAGTTGTCACCCGAGGTGCTCGAGGAACTGCGGTCGCTGGGTTACGTCAACTGACTCAGGCATGCGGAAACGGGTTCGACACCACGGGGCGGACGCCTCGCGAGGAATCGGCTTTCGGCTGGCCTATCACTTTCGCTGAGGGATGGCAAGGGTTACTGTGTGCCGAATAAGCATTTCCACTTGTATTCTTAAGCTTCGTTCTGATAATATTGCGATTGTTGTGGGCACACCTGTCCGTTTTCAGCGAGAAGAGCCTGGGCACGCCGGCAGGTGCAGTCCACGCTCCGCCCTGCGTGGGCTGGATCGGGGAGGGCGATAATGCCGATGCTAACTATGGGGTCTGACGTTGACACGGTGGACAGAGGACCATACCATGCGGGGCTTGTATAACCCCATGGCGTGGGAGGCGGGCGCGGCCTCTGGGGGATGATTCCGCACGGCTCGATGACAGTGGAGATGCGTGTTCGCGCACCCGAGGGAGACCTCGTTCAGAGCAGCCGACCGTCCGATTGCCCGCATGCGCGATCGGGTCCCCTGATTTCCGTTATTGGATAGTTCAACGCGGCATGGAAAAGACCCGGAAGTTCATCAACGTTTGCATCTGCGTTTGTGTGTTGGGCTCGGCAATCGGCGGACTGGCGTGGCTGGTCGCCACCAAGCCCCGTCCCGAGCGGCGCACCCTTGCCAGGCCCGCTCCGCGCGTCGAGGTGCAAGCGGTGACACCGGTGGTCTTCGAGGCTCCGATCGCCGGATACGGAACCGTCCGCCCCAAGCGGCAAGTGAAGATCATTCCGGAAGTCGGCGGGCGTTTGATCACCGTGCACGAAGACTTGGCTGTAGGCAACATCATCGCCAAGGGCGAACTGCTGTTCGAGATTGACTCGCGGGCGTACCGATCCAGGGTGCGACAGGTTGAGGCGGAGATCCGCCGCCTGGAAGCCCAACTCCGCCGCCATGAGCAGGACAAGGTCAGCCTCGAAGCTCGCCTCGTTCTGGCGAAACGGCAGGAGGCATTGGCGCGGAAGAACTCCGTGCGCGAGACCGGCCTCTTTGAGGACGGAAAAGCGAGCAGCGCCCCGGAAATGGAGCGGGCGGAAGAGCGCTACCTGCGCCAGCAGGATGCGGTGCTGGCCTGCGAGAGTCAGCTTGCCCTGGTTCCTCTGCAAATCGAAGAGACCACCGCCCTGCTCGAAACCAAGCGCGCCCAGTTGGAAGAGGCCGAGCTGAACGTCGAAAGGGCGAGGATTCACTGCCCCTTCGACGCTCGGGTGGATACCGTGACGGCCCAGGAGTCGCAGGTTGTGATCGCCAGCTTCCAAATCGCCACGCTAACCGACATGGAGGCGCTGGAGATTCCCGTGGTGATCGACCCGCGCGAACTGCGCTGGACGGATCAGAAGGCATTTGCTCAGGCCGTCGGCCAAGACCTCGGCAATGCGCCCGAAGCGCGAGTCACCTGGACGCTTCACGGGCAGGAGTTCTCCTGGAGCGGCAAGATCACGCGCCTGGAGCGGATGGACGAAGTTACGCGTTCGGCCCACATCGTCGTGGAGATTCGCGACATCATGCGCAGTTTGGAAATGGGCAAGGGGCACAGTCGCCCGCCGCTGTCGGTGGGCATGTTCTGCCGGGCCGAGTTGCCTACCGAGCCGCTCCACGATGCCTTGGTGATTCCACGACATGCGATTCATGACGGCGGTTTCGTCTACGTGTTTGAACCCGATCCGGGTGATGCGGATCAGGGGCGCCTGGCGATCCGCCGGGTCCCGATCCTGCGCAGTGTGGGCAACGACGTGCTGGTCGCCTTCCGTCAGGAGGGTGCTTCAGCCGGCGGACCGAGCGACCTGACAGACCACGCGGAACTCGCCGGCGGTGACTTCATCGTGGTCTCGCCGCTGACCAAGGCGGTCGAGGGCATGCACCTGGTGCGCCGCCACGCGACGCACGCGGTCGCCTCGGTTGCCGTACCCGGTGGTTGGCCGCAAACGCGCTTAACCGCCGAGCGGTCCGCCAATTCCACATCCCGGCTTCTGGGGTCCGTGACCGGAGTGCAATGACATGTCCGGGTTACGGGGGCTCATCGCCGCCGGCGTCCGCAATCCTGTTTACTCCAACGTGTTGATGATCTGCATCCTCGTGGGCGGTTATCTGTGCGCAGGCACGCTGGTCACCGAGACGTATCCGGAGTTCTCCCTCGACCGCATCTCCGTCGAAGCCGTTTATCCCGGCGCGAGCCCCGAGGAGGTCGAGCAGAGCGTTTGTACCAAGATCGAGGAAGCCTTGGAGGGCCTGCCGGGCATCAAGAAGGTCTGGTCCAACGCGAGCGAGAACAAGGCGCTGGTGATGGTGGAGTCGCTGGAGAGTGTCCGCGACCCGCGACTGCTGATGCTCGACGTCAAGGATCGCATCGGACAGATCGACTCCTTCCCACAGGAGGTCGAGCCGCCGGTGGTGTCCGAGGTCCGGGCCCGCGAGCAGGTGATCAACGTAGCCGTCTACGGCGACGCCCCCGAACGCACCCTCAACGAGTGGGCCGCCGAGATAAAAGACGAGTTGCTGTCCGACGAGGCCATCTCGCAAATCACGTTGACCGGTGTGCGCGGCTATGAAATATCCATCCAGATCTCTCAGGAAGCCCTGCTGCAATACGGACTCACCCTGCGGGACGTGACCGCGGCGGTGCGGAAAAACTGCCTGGACGTTCCGGCGGGAGCGCTGCGCACGAGCGGCGAGGAGCTAACCCTGCGGACCACTGGACAGCGCTACACCGGACGCGAGTTCGAGCATCTGGCGGTCATCGCCCGCCCGGACGGTACGCTGATTACGTTGGGCCAGATCGCGACGATCAGCGACGGATTCGAGGAGGAGCCCAAGTCCGGCCGGTTTCAGGGGCAACCGGCTGTCGTGTTGCAGTTCTTCAAGACCGCCGACCAGGACACGGCGACCATCGCCGCCGTCGTGCGCGATTACGTCGATCGCAAGGCTGCCGAACTGCCCTCACGGTTGCATCTCAGTGTCTGGGGTGACACCTCGCGCGAGGTGGGCGCCCGCATCGACATGTTGCTCGACAACGCCGTCTTGGGGATGGGCCTGGTGGTGCTGGTGCTCACTCTGTTCCTCGATCTCCGTGTCTCTCTCTTCGTGGCATTGGGGATCCCCGTCTCGTTTGCCGGGGCGCTCATCGTGATGCACTTCACCGGCCAGACCCTGAACATGATCACTCTTCTCGCCATGATTATGGTCACGGGCATCATCGTGGACGACGCCATCGTCATCGCCGAGAGTTTTCGCGTGCAGGTATCCTGCGGAGAGACGCCGGAGCTGGCGGCGATCAACGGCGCGCGTGCCGTCGCCCTGCCGGTGCTGGGTTCGTCGGCCACCACGATCGTGGCTTTTGCGCCCCTGCTATTCGTCGCGGGCATCATGGGCAAGTTCATTGCGGTGCTCCCGGTCGTGGTCATCTCCGCGATCGTGTTTTCGGCGATCGAGGCGTTTTGCATACTGCCGTCGCACCTGCGGCACTGTCTACGCGAGCAGGGGCCACGGGCTTCGGTCCGCGCGGGTTTGAGCCACTGGCGAGCCTCCGTGCGCGAGCGTATTGAGCGTGGGATCGACCACGTGATCACGCGCGGGTATCGCCCATTCTGCGCCCGGGCGCTGCGGGCTCGCGGCGTGACGTTGAGCATCGCGGCGGCGTGTGCGCTGCTGGTGGGCGGTTTGGTGGCCGGGGGGCGGATTCCCTTCACCCTTCTCCCGGAAATCGACGGGGACATGCTGCGCGCACGCGTGCACTTTCCGCAGGGCGTGCCGGTCGCACGCAGCGAGGCGGCGGTTGCGCAACTCGAACAGGCCGCCGAGCATCTCAATCACGATCCCGTTCTGCGCCACCGCGGACCGGGCAATCTGGTGTGCAAGACAAGCTCCGTGGTTGGAGAGTGCTCGAGCTGGATCCGCCAGAGTGGAAGTCACCTGTGCGAGGTGGTCATCGAATTGATGAAGACCGAAGAGCGGCGGTTGGACAGCCAAGTCATTCTGGCTGCGTGGGAGCGGCAGACCGGCGCGATCGACGACGCGATCTCCGTGACGTTCGATCGGGTTCAGCGTGGCCCGGCGGACAAGCCCCTGGAAATTCGTCTGCTCGGAAACGACCTGGAACGACTCGGCGTCGCCGCCGACGAGGTGTGCGCGACGCTGGGCCGGTTCGCCGGCGTCACCGGTATCGAGCACGACCTGGTACCCGGGCGGCGCGAGATCGACGTTACGCTGAAACCCATGGCTCGGACGTTGGGGGTTACGCTGGACGATTTGGCCTCGCAGCTTCGCAGCGGATTCTACGGCGGCGAGGCGGTGCGCGTGCAGCGAGGGCGAGACGAGGTCAAGGTCCAGGTTCGCTACCCCGATGCGCAGCGCCGGAGCATCGCGGATATCGAGAACATCCGCATCCGCGGCGCCGCTGGACGCATGATTCCATTCCGCGAGGTCGCCGATTACCGCATCACCCGAGGATACGCGACGATCCACCATCAAAACGGCAAACGCCGCGTCCGCGTCCTCGGCGACATCGACGTCCGCCGGGCCAATGCCGAGCAAATCCTTGCCGAGTTCGAAGCCAACCACTTAGGACCGTTGCGCGAGAAGTATCCCGACGTCGAATACCGGCTCGAAGGGCAACGGGCGCAGATGGTCGAATCGCTCCGCAGTCTGTCTTCCGGGTTCGTGATTGCGCTGGTGGTGATCTACGCCATCATTGCGGCCTTGCTGATGTCGTACACACAGCCGCTGGTGATCATGGCGGCCATTCCGCTCGGGTTCGTCGGAGCCGTTCTGGGACACGTGCTGACCGGTTACGACCTTACGATCATGAGCCTTTTCGGCATCGTGGCCATGTCCGGTGTGGTGGTCAACGACTCGCTTGTGCTGCTGGATCGAATCAACGCAGAGGTTCGTCAACGAGCTGCGAGCTCGAGCCCGCGCGGTTCCGCTTCACAGGGGGAGTCGCTCGTCTTCGATGCCGTTCTGGAGGCGGGGGCCCTGCGCCTGCGCGCCGTCGTGTTAACCACCCTAACCACGGTCGTGGGTTTGGCGCCTCTGCTGCTGGAACGCAGCACCCAGGCGAAGATGTTGATCCCCATGGCAATCTCGCTGGTGTTCGGTCTGGCCCTTGCCACCGTGCTGACGCTCATCGTCGTGCCGGCGTTGTATTTGGTGGTGATCGACGCCCGCCGCGTTGCGCGCTGGTTGCACCGTGGCGGGGCGTACCCATCTGCCGATGCACTCATCGCATAGGGCGGGCACCGCGCACTCACCGTTACTGATTGCTGTGTTCGTTGCCACGGTTCCGTAAGGGCCGGTGGAAACGATTACGGAGAATGGGAAAGCCTGGAAGAAATTTCAGAACTTCGGTTGCGGAATATGGGACTAATCTGGTAATATATTCCCCGACTGGAAAACGGGCAGCGAACGTATTTTCAAAACTAGTAGGAGGTATCGAGATGCGTTGGAGAAGAGGACTCTGTGCATTGTTGGCGGCCGTCGCTGCGGTGACGTATGCGGCCGTGTTTACAGAGGCGTCGGGGACGAGGGGTGCCCAGCCTGCGGCTACCGCGGACGTTGCTGACGCACCCGAAGCGGCCGGAATGGTGATGACCAACACGGGTGCGTTGACTCCCCAGGCCGCCTTGGACTCGATCATCGAGCGCAGCGGCATTCTGGCCGGGCCGATCGTAAGCACGTCCAATCATGTCGGCGAGGGGAATGCCGGTGTTGCTCCGGTGACAGTCACGTATACGCGCCCTGAAGAGATCGCCTCTGTGCGCAGCGCGGCGAGTCTCGAGATCGTGACGGGCTCGCCGCTGGACGTGGCGGTGTACGCTGCGGATTACACAAGCAAGATGGCGGACATTCAGGGGAAATTGCTGGGCACGGGCCAGTTCGCCTCGGCCAGCGTCATCGATACTCAGGTGGTGACGCCCACGTTAGCCGAGCTGCAGGCGTTCGACGCGGTCATCGTCTACCACGACTACTCCCACGTGGATGCCGATGCCCTGGGGAATGTGATGGCCGACTACGTGGACGGCGGCGGCGGCGTGGTCTGCATGGTTTGGGAGGTCGGCGGTATCGTCAATCCGAGCATGGGAGGCCGATGGGCCACTGACGGCTACGTGCTGATGGACCGGTACGACAACATTACGGGCCATGCGACTTTGGGAACGGTGCATGTGCCTTCGCATCCGATCATGGCCGGGGTCTCCAGTTTCGATGGCGGAAGTTATAGCTTCCGTCCGGCGACCGCTTCGGTGTACCCCGGTGTCACGCGTGTTGCGGATTGGTCCGATGGGCATCCGCTGGTATCGGTGAAGGAAATTGGTGGGGTAAACCGGGCTGACGTGACCTTTTATGGGGTATCGTCCGACGTCGTGGGCGACTACTGGGACGTCTCGACCGACGGAGCGCTGCTGATGGCCAACGCCCTGACGTTCGTGGCCGGCGGCGGCGGCGACTGCGATCCCCCGGCGGAGCCTAGCGATCCTGATCCGGCCGATGGTGCCGTCGATGTGCCGCTCGACCCATTGCTTTCGTGGGAGGACGGTGGTGGCGCCTCCTATTATGAGAACTTCGACGACGGACTGGCCCAAGGTTGGGAGGAGATCGCACCCGCGGACTGGGAGGTGATTTCCGGCGAGTACCGTGCGGACGCAGGCGATTCCTACGTGATCATGCAATCCACTTATACAGGGCAGACATGGGCCAACTGCGGCGTGGAAGCGACCATGCGCCGCACCGGGGATACGGGCAGCGCGGCGGGGCTCGCAGTACGGGCAACGAGTGACTTCAGTTGGGTCACGGACACCGGTTCGGCATACGCGGTCGGCATATCCGGAGACCAAAGCTACTGGGTGGGCAAGTGGATCTCCGGCTCTTTCGAGTTCATTCAGAGCTGGACGTCCTCGCTCGATCTGAACGCCGGCACCGCGTCGAACGTGGTCAAGATCAACATTGAAGGTACGGCGATTGACGTCTACTTCAATGGGAACCTGGCGTGGTCCGGTAGCGACGCCAGCATTGCGGATGCCGGGAGGATCGGATTGCTGGGGTACAGCGGGTCTGACACGGTCCACTACTTTGACGATGTGATGGTTACGGAACCGACGGCGGCGACCGCGCGGGGCGTTTCCGCCGTGCAGGCTTGGTACAACGACCACCCGAGCGGCGGTCTCGACCCGGCTCAGGCGCCAGTGGATGTCTCACCCACCCCGTGTCCCGTGTCTTCGACTGATCCTGTGGTTGGACACCAGGCCTCGGTACGGTTCTACCAGGCGCCTGGTCGCTCTCCCGACAACGTGGCGATCTTCCAGGACGAAAGCCCGTGGGGGAGCACCTGGAACGAAGCGATCCTCGCCGCGAACGGCATATCGTTCACGATCTTCGGCTCCGCCGACATGGGCTCGGCGGATCTGTCACCCTTCGATAAGGTGATCGTCTCCTCGGTCCAGCCATCGAGCTTCTACGATGCGCTGGAAACCAATCGTGCCTGGTTCGAGGCCTACACGAGCGCCGGGGGCGTCCTGGATCTTCACTTGGCTTCGTACTCTGGCGACTTGGACGGCAAGCTGATGCCGGGAGGGTTCGTTGCAAGTGCGGTAGAGTGCTTCGACGATGTTACGATCGTGGATGCCGGTCATGCGGTACTAACCACCCCTCATGCGATATCGGATGCCGATCTCGATGGCTGGGGTTGTTCCTCGCACGGCTACTTCGCCGCGGTTCCCGGGGGCGCCGATGAGATCATCGAGCTCGCCGGTAGCGGCGAGCCCTGTGCGATGGACCTTTTCTACGGTGCCGGGCGGATTTTCGCTACGGTCCAGCCCGTTGAGTATAACTACGGCGCTTCCTACAACTATCTCGAGAACACAATCCTATACGATCTGACTGGCGGCGGATGTCTGACGACGTACGACGTGTATTTCGGCACGGAAAATCCTCCGACGACGCTGATCTGCTCCGACGTGGATGTGCCGGTGTGCGATCCGGGCCTGTTGGAATGCGAGACGACCTACTACTGGCAGGTCTGCGCGAAGAACGAGGACCACGAAGTCTGCGGGCCGGTGTGGTCGTTCACCACGGAAGACTGCGAGTGCGACCCGCCGCCGGAGCCTAGCGACCCTGACCCGGCCGACGGCGACGTCGATGTGCCGGTCGATGCGGACCTGGCGTGGAATGGGGGTCCAGGCGGGTGCGAGGTTATCGAGGATTTCGAGGACGGCGACATCATCGAGTACACTGAGGTGGGAAGCGCGTCCCATGTGGTGACCGGCGTGGCGGCCCACGATGGGAGCTTCGGGCTCGCCACGTATATCGTCTCGGGGGGCGGCGGCTGGCTGTATCGCGACGACGCTGCCGTGCAGGTGGCCCAGGGGACGATCATCTCTTACTGGGCGAGACCGACCGCGACCGGCCGGGCCTACTGCGGCTTCGGGGCCACGTCCGCGGGCACTTACTCGGCGGTGTTGTCTCCCACTGATTCGACGTTCCTGATTCAGCGCAACGTTTCCTATGATTTCTATGACTTGACGTACGCCTCCCAGACGTGGACCGCAGACAAGTGGTACCGCGTGGAGGTGCAGTGGGACGTCGGTGGAGACATTACGGCGCGGCTGTTCGACAGCGACGGCACGACGTTGCTGAACACGATCAGTACCAACGACAGCACCTACACCTCCGGCGGCATCGCTTTCCGCAAAGTCACGGATGGCGCGGCCCACTTCGACACCGTCGAGCGTTGCGGGGCGGTCAGCAAGGCGGCGCAGTTCGGCGCCCGGCAGCGGCAAGCCCTTGGCGCTGTGCCGGTGCAGCGTGATCCCGCCGAGGCCATCGGCTGGGACGAGCTGAACGGGGCCTGGATCTTCCCGAACACCCGGACGATCATCGAGCAAGACGTTTCCGGCACCCGCTCGGGCCTTGGTTCACCCCGATCCACCGATGAGCGGCTCGCCATCGCATCGGCGGTCATGCGTGATCCGTCTCAGGTGCAGCCCGGTGAGCCGACCGTGGGGCCCTACGGGATCGATGCCTTTGCCAACCGCGACCGGGCGACGATCGAGATCCTGATGTTCATCGGCTACTCGGACAACGGTCCCGGCGGTGAGGCCGAGAACACCGTGAACGCGATCGCGGAGCACTTCACCGACTTCAACTTGACGACGACGATCACGGAGGATCCGGCTACCCTGGCCGCCGAACTGGCAGGGAAGAGTGTATTCATCGTGCCCGAGCAGGAAATGGGTACCACGGCGATCTTGTTGCCGATCGCCAGCTCTTGGGCCGGCGTTCTCCAGGACTTCGTCTCGAGTGGTGGGACGGTGATCTTCTGCGAGGAATGGGGGCCCTCGGATGGTTTCATAACCGCCACGGGATTGATGGACGTTTCCCTCATAGACCAGGCCTCGGGCATTACTTTGGACGTGGTGAATCCCGCGCACCCGCTCGCCGCGGGGCTGCCTGCGACAATCACCGGTGAGAATGCGACGGGGTGGTATACGGTCTTGAGTCCGGACGCGGTCTCGGTGGTGGAGTTCGCGGGTGATCCGGTCGTGGTTGCGCGTGAGATCGGCGTAGGGCATGTCGCACTGATCGGCTTCGATTACTTCAGCTACAACACCGACATGGCCCGCGTTATCGCCAATGCGGTGCAATGGACCGGCGGTGGCGAGCCCTGTCCGACGACGTACGACGTGTATTTCGGCACGGAGAATCCTCCGACGACGCTGATCTGCTCCGACGTGGATGTTCCGGTGTGCGATCCGGGCCTGTTGGAATGCGGGACGACCTACTACTGGCAGGTCTGCGCGAAGAACGAGGACCACGAAGTCTGCGGGCCGGTATGGTCGTTCACGACCGTGTCCTGCTGCGATCCTCCGCCGGAGCCGAGCGACCCTGACCCGGCGGACGGCGCCGTCGACGTGCCGCTCGACCCATCGCTTTCGTGGGCGGGCGGTGCGCTCGCCAGAGATAGCGCGAGCGTGGCAGCCGGCGTTGAAGAAGCCTTGAATCGGGCGATTCGCGCCGCCGCGGAGATCGACGTCCGACTCGGCGACGATTCCGTCGATGGTGTCGGTTCATCTACCGACGGCTACCTGGCTCCTGCGGCGGGCGCACCCCGTAGCGGAGTTTTCGCCGCTACCAGTGCCCTGGTCTTCACTGGCAACAGCGGCCAGAACGAAGGATACGACGGACTCACTGCGGCCCTGGCGACTATTGGTGTTACGGCAACGGTGACAACGACGTTTCCGCCCGACCTGAGCGAGTTCTGCTCGGTTTATCTCTCGGTCAACGCCGAGCCGTTCGACGGCGCTCAACTCGCAGCGCTGGTCGCCTATGTCAACGGCGGCGGCGTGCTGGTGGCGATGGGTGACTGGGAGCCTTGGGCAGGCAGCGCGAATGACGTGATGAACAACGTGGCAATGGCGCTCGGGTCGAGCATGTCGATCACGCCCGCGTCGATCGATACGGGTTGTCACACGACGCCTCGCATCGAACCGCATCCGCTGACGGCGGGGGTAGCGGTTTTGGATTTCGGCGCTGCCTCGCAACTCAACGTGGGTGCTGGAGCCCTGCTTGTCAGCACCGAACCCAGCGACGTTCCGATGCTCGCGGTCGAGGGCGTTGGGGGCGGCACCTTTGTGCTGTGCACCGACTCGAACCTATTCTCTGACCCATGTCTCGATATGGGAGACCACGCGGTCCTCGTGCAGAACCTCTGTACCGCGTCACCACCATGCCCGACGACGTACGACGTTTACTTCGGCACGGAGAATCCTCCGACGACGCTGATCTGCTCCGACGTGGATGTGCCGGTGTGCGATCCGGGCCTGTTGGAATGCGGGACGACCTACTACTGGCAGGTCTGCGCGAAGAACGAGGACCACGAAGTCTGCGGGCCGGTATGGTCATTCACGACCGTGTCCTGCTGCGACCCGCCGCCCGAGCCTAGCGACCCGGACCCGGCCGACGGCGCCGTCGACGTGCTGTTCGATGCGGACTTGGCATGGAATGGTGGCGGTCCAGGTTCCTGCGTCGTCGTTCCCAACGCCAATGCCACGGTGGAAGGCGACAGCGCCAACGCGTGGCCCTTTAGTCTTGGCGGTTTTCATCCATCGATGCGCTACCAGCAGATCTACGACCCCGGGGAGTTCAGCCAGTCCGGGGTGATCACCGAAATCCGGTTCAGGCCGGATGACAGCGTTTCTCCCTTCGCAGGGGTGGATGCACAGGTTGAGATCTACCTGGGTTATGCTGCCACTACGGTGACGACACCGTCGAGCACCTATGCCGACAACATCGGGCCCGGATACACCAAGGTCCTGGACGGTACGTTGATGCTATCCAGTGGGGCCACCGGCGGGCCGCCCCGCGATTTCGACATCATCGTGGATGTCGACAATCTCTTTATGTACGACCCTGCCGTAGGGCCCTTGTTGCTGGATATCAGGGTGTTCAACGATCCCTCGACCACGTTCTTTGATGCCGTCGGTATCTCACCGCTCCAGACGGCAACCACGCGAATTTACACGGCAGTTGGGGACACGGTGGATGACCCGACGGGGATCATTCACCTTAGCGGCCCGGCCTCGGATCCTTACGGACTGGTGACCTTGTTCTGCTTCGACGGAGCGGTACCGGCCCGCGTCGTCGGCTCTGCGGCCGGGGCAGCGCGTCTCCAAGCCAGCCAAGCGCATCAAATCGATGCGGCGACCGGCGAGGCAGGGGCTGTGGAGCCCGGAGGGCAGGTTGCATCGAACAGCGATTTCGAGGTCTCAACCGAAGCAAATCCAACCGACAGCGGTGAATACGCCGAAGCCGTGGTCGAAAGTGCCGACCGCACGCGGGACCCCGGCTGTGCCGGAACCGTAATCGACTTCGACGACATCCCCGGCGGTCCGGGCAGCCGGAGTTGGGATGGCAGTCGTTATGCTGCCCAGGGGGTGATCTTCAGCACGTCACCGGGAGCAGGGCTGTACGCCTTCGACTACGCCGGCACTCATACGCCACCCACCTATGTGTATGGCTCAAACAGCGGCGGAAGCTCGGCCAACGACAAGGTGATTGCCGAGTTGATTTCCCCGGCTTCGTGTGTCTCGCTCTACGTCCTTGATACGGCCCCCCCTGATGCCGATTTCAACATCTCGGTCTTCGACAGCGGTGACACTCTCCTCGAGAGCCTGACCACCAATCTCGACAACCAGATGTATCAGTTCGTTTATCCCGATATCAAGCGCGTTGAGTTCACGCCGAGTTCGGATTTGGAGGCCATTGATACGTTCGCCTTCGAGAGCGGCGACCTCTGCCCGACGACGTACGACGTGTATTTCGGCACGGATCCGGGCGATTTGGAACTGATCTGCTCCGACGTTTCGGTGCCCACGTGTGATCCGGGAGTGCTGTACGGATGCACGACGTACTACTGGCAGGTCTGCGCGAAGACCCCGGGCCACGAAGTCTGCGGGCCGGTGTGGTCGTTTACAACCACGTGCGCGTGCCCGTTCATTTACGATCTGGACAACAGTTGCTTCGTGGACGCTACCGACCTGGGTCTCTTCGCAGCGTGCTGGCTGCTGTCCGAGGGCGACGTCGGTTGGGACCTGAACAGTTGCTGGGATAAGGACTTCGATTGCAGCGGCGCCGTGAACGCTACCGACCTGGGCCTGTTCGCCGGGGCGTGGCTGAAGTGCGACTACGAGGTTGACCCGGCGTCGTATCCGGATTGCAGGTACTGTGAAGGGCCGATCATCTGCCCGTGGCCGCCGGAGTAGGCGACTGCCGAAACGAAGTAGGCTTGTGCCTGCACACAGAGACTGTCCCCATCCCGTCCGCTTGCCTGCGATAAGGGCGAGCGGGCGGGAGGGGGCATTTTTGCTTTCTGCCGCGGGGTGATCTTGGTACGTCGGGGCAGGGAAACGAGTCTGAACGCCCCGTGTGTCTTCCGCTTCCTTACGGTCGCGGCTCGGTTCAGAGGCGGCGGGCACGGCCCGCCCTACCTCTTGCCTCTTGCCTCTTGCCTTGTTGCCTTGTTGCCTTTCCGCTGCCTCTCTGTCCGCTTCCTTACGGTCACGGCTCGGTTGGTGTGTCTACTTTCTCAGGGTCGTGGCTCGGCAGATCAGGCATCTCCATCATCATCGGGACGGCTTGGCCGAGACGAAGCAGCCGGACCTCATCGCCGCCGAGAGTCAGGTTATTGCGAATCTTGTCAGCGGTCCTCGTGCACCACGCGATTTCGTCCGCCTCGGTTGTCGGGTTCATCGCGTCACGCCATTGCTCGAGCATCTGCAAGCGCATGAGCATCGCGGCGTTGGTGGCCTCGGACCGCATGGCATCCGTCTCAAACCAATCGAAAATGCGCTCCTCGGTTTGCAGCAGCAGCGAACACGCCGTCGCGTGCCCCCCACGGTCCGCGATCAGACGACAGCGTAGGAAGCGCGCAAAGAGCTGATACGCCCTGGCATCGGTGTGGATTCGCTCGGTAGCCAGCGGAAGGAGTTGCAGGGCCTTGTCCGCCCGCCCCATCTGATGGTACAGAACCGCCTGCCACAGCGTGGCTGCCGCCGCCACGTCTTTGCGCTCGTGTTCCAAGAGCACCGCCAGCGCGATCGCACCGTGCCTTTGGGTCGGCAGCGCCGCGTCGCGGTCACACTCGGTCCATACCGCTTCCAGCGCGGTGGTGAAGGCCTGTAGGGTCTCCAGCAGGTTCCCGTAGTCTTCCCCTGGTGTCACGCCAGGGGTCCGCACAGCGGACCCTACGGGAGCTTCTCCCCAACGTTTCAGGGCCTGGGCCGCCGATTCCAGCCGCAGTCGTGCCGACGCCAGAGCGGCGCGAACCGCAACGTCATCTTCGGGCTGTTTCAGACCCAGCACCCGCCGCGAGACGAACGATTCGATCTCATGCGCCAGGATCAAGTTGGCAGCCGCCAATTCGGATTCGACGACTTGCTGCGGAATCGACGAGTCCAACGCCAGCGATGCGTAGCGTTCGCGCCGCGAGCGCACCTGGTTGAGGTAACTTGCCTCGTCGTCGATGCCGTCAGGATAAACGGATCTCGAGAGCAACCAGCGTATCTGGGCCGGTTGCGAGCTTGGTTGCGTCGCTGGCATCGTACGAGGTGGCTGCTCGGGTGGCTTGCCTTGCAGTATGCCGCCGATCAGGGCGATCACCAATGCCGCTGTGAATGTGCTGCCCATGCCCGGGTCTCCCTGGCGCCGGCGATGTGTCCACCAGGCGGTGGCTTGCCACACGATTGCCCCCATGAAGCAAGCCGTGTCATGGCACGTCGATTACCTTGGCGCGCAAGCGTTCGTGCTGCTGGGCGTGGTTGGCCATTGGCGCGGTGACCTTCACGGGGTATTCGCCGGTAAAGCACGCCGTGCAGTACTGATCTCGGTTCATGCTCACGCAATCGAGCATCCCGTCCCAAGAGAGGTACTGCAAGGAGTCCACCTCAAGGAACCGGCGGATGTGCTCGACTTGGCGGTCGGTGGCGGCCAGCTTGGAGGGATCAGGGAAATCGATACCGAAATAGCAAGCATGCCGGATCGGCGGACTGGCCACCCGCAGATGGATCTCCTTGGCACCGGCTTTGCGCAGGGCGCTCATCTTCCCATGTGTGGTGGTGCCGCGCACCACCGAATCCTCCACCACCACGACGCGCTTCCCGCGCACCGCTTCCTTGATCACGTTCAGTTTCATTTTCACCACCAGATTGCGACGGTCCTGGCTGGGCAGGATGAAGGATCGCCCAACATAGTGGTTCGTGGTGAATGCACGTCCGAGGGGGGTACCGCTGGCGTGGCTGTAGCCCAAAGCGGCGCAGCGCGCACAGTTGGGCACGGGGGCGACCATATCTCCGTCGGCCGGCGCCTCCGCAGCCAGCCTGGCCCCCATCGCGGCGCGGACCAAGTGCACATTGTCCCCGAAGACATTGCTCGAGGGGTCGGCGAAGTAGATTTGCTCGAAGATACACGCCGCTCCACGCGTGCGTTTCGACGGACCGAAGCGTTCGCTGGTGATCCGGTCGGCGGTGACCGTCACGATTTCACCCGGTTCCACGTCACGCTCATAGGTCGCATCCACGATGTCCAAGGCACAGGTTTCCGAAGCAACCACGGTGGCCCCGCCCGTCAACCGTCCCAGGCTCAGCGGGCGAAAACCCAGCGGATCGCGGACGGCGACCATTCGATCGCGAAACAGCAGCAGCAGCGAATAAGCCCCCTCCAGCCGCCCCAACAGCTTCGGAAGTGATCCCCCGTTGTCACGGAATTCGGGGCTCGCCAGGAGGTGGACGATCACCTCCGTGTCGCTATTCGTCTGGAAGATGTGTCCCTCGTCCTCAAAGCGGAGGCGAAGTTCGGCGGCGTTCGTGAGGTTGCCGTTATGGGCAATTGCGATTGGACCTTCAGCGCAGTCGAACAACAGCGGCTGGGTATTGACCTCGCAGGACAGCCCCGCAGTGGAGTAACGCACGTGGCCGATGGCGGTGGGGTTGCGGATCGAGCGCAAGGTGGCGGCGTCGAACACCTGCGTGACCAGCCCCAGGCCGGCCTGACGCAGGATACGCTCGCCATCGGTGGTGCACATCCCTGCCGATTCCTGCCCGCGGTGTTGCTGCGCGTAGAGTCCCAGGTGAGTGAGTTCGGCTGCGCCGGGGTGCCCCACGATCCCGAAGAGCCCGCAATGATGTCTAACCGCGCGATGGCTCACGGACAAACCAACACCCATCGGAGGTTTGTGAATCGCCAACCGCCCTCGCGTGGACGCGCCACTCCGTAACGAGCACCTGTTGCTGCCGCGCCCATGTCGCTATCAGGACGGAACATGCACAAGCGACCTCGGCAACGTAACGGCCGGAGGAATCAACGTCAAGAATCACCACGCCGGAAAGGCGGGCTCGCGGATGTCCGGGCCGCAGAAACCGGCAGTGGGCAGGAGAAGTCCGTTTTCGGATGGCGTACCGATCGTCGTCGTACCCGCCTGCCTGACATGCTCGATGCTCTCCAATGCGCGTTTGAGCAGGTCGCCGCTGCTTGGCGGAGGTGACGCGCCGTCGTAACCTTCGGTAGCGAAGAAGGCCGGAATGGAGAACTCGGTTCCATCGAACGACGAGGTGGTTAGTCGCCAGATGTCGGCCATGCGCCGGGCGGCCGTCGCCGCCCCTTGCAGACTCACCCGCGGAAGCAGCAGCCCGAAGCACGACTCTGCCAGGCGCGCAACCACGTCGTGCCGCCTGGACTCTGAGTCGAGCAACAGCCCGAAACGCGACACAACCGTGTCGCGAACCTCGCCCGCCAGAGTGCCACACTCGTCATCGGCTTCGTCGAACCCGTCGAGTTCGGCCATCACCAGGCTGATTGGGCTGTTGAAACGGACGGACTCGCACAGTTCCTCCCCCAACCGGGATTTGAAGTAGTTCCGGCCGGGCAGACCGGTGAGCTCGTCCCGCGCGTCTCCCTGATTGAACCACTGGGATTCGATTCGCCGCCGGAGCTTGTTGCGAACACGCGCCAACACATCCTCTCGCGACAGAGGCTTGGTGAGGTAATCGCAGCAGCCGGCACTGATCGCCTGGGCCAGCATCTCGTTGCTCCGCCCTTCGGCCGTCATGAACAAGACCGGGGTGGCCGTCGAAGTGGGAGAGGCCTTGATGCGCCGGCAGGTCTCGAAACCATCGAGACCCGGCATGTTGATATCCAACAGGATCAGATCGTACTGCGACTCGGCCAGCAGTTCGAGTGCCCCCTCTCCGGACTCCGTGCACGTGACCTGGTATCCCCCGCTGCTGAGCGTACGTTCCAGCAGGCGAGCGAAGTCCTCATCGTCGTCAACAACCAGCACGTTGGGTATGTAATCGTCAGCGTACATCGTTCTTGGGACTCCCGCTCTCGGGTAACCACTACTCTTGGCATGCCGACCCAAGGCCGACCACCTATCCTCCGACCCAAAGGAACCTCGCTTGCTACACCCCGACCTGTCACTGCCCTCACGTGCATGCGCTCCGTAACTTGGTATATCGAATCTCCCGTTGGCCAATACAATAAGGAAAACACCCTAGCGGCACCGTGAGGCACGCCCCGCACCGAGGATGACCCGGATCCTTGGCGCCGCGGGAGGTTATCGCAAGACGATGGTACTCGGTTCGACGCCGAACGCGTCCCGTCATGCGGCCTGGCAGTGCGGGGTCGATCGTTATACTGCGATGACCGGCCTTTTCCCAGTTCCGTAGGGACAGAGGTTCATAACCCACTGTGGCAAAGGGAAAACAGCGGCTCAGAAACCCCGTTCCCGACCGTGAAAACAACCGGCGAGGCGCCGGTGCCACGATTTTGCCACGGGCTGCTAAGGCCCCGTCAGTGTCTGGTGGAAGGCCGCGACGTCCGCGGCATCCACGTCGCGGTCGCCGTCCAAGTCAAGCGGCTGACACTCGGCGTGGATGGGACCGTTGTCCACGTCCGTGAAACACCTTTGCAGGGCGGCGAAATCAGCGAGATCAACGTCACCGTCGTAGTCGTAGTCCCCGCATCCTGCCGGGGGATCGGTTGATTCCAGGACGCCGGTGGCGACGAGGGCGTACCCTTGCGTGTTTTCATTCACCGCCGCTCCACGCACCTCGATGGTGTACAGGCCCGGCTGGGGAGATGAGAGATGCACCTGCTCGACGTTGTTCCGCGCGTCGCGAACACCCCCCGGAGCGGATTCACCTCCCACAAAGTGGTTGCCCAGGTATTCGGCGCCGCCGGAATCCTCCCCGAGCGGCCCGGTGACGATCAAGTCCAGATCGTTGACCACCGGGTCCTCGGCGCCCACGGTGCCCGGCACGTCGGTGAACACCGCGGTGATCTTTAGCGGTTCGGCGTCGTCGATGATGTTGATGTGAAAGGTCTCGAACTCCCCAGTGGAAAGACCATCCGCATTACGCACGTCCGCGATGAACAGCCCTCGGCTGTCTCCCACGAAATGGAGCGTTTCGTCCATGAGGACGCGTCCCCAGCCCTCCGCATCCGAGGGATAGTCCGCGACATCGACCATGTCCACCGCGGAGTTCACTACCGTTGCTTTGAGCAGAGCGCCGGTCGGCGTGAGCGTGTCGCCCGGCGTTGCGACGCCGGAGGGGTAGAAGCCTTCGGTATAATACTGCCGGGCCAGCACGGCCATGCCCGCCACGGCGGGGGCGGCCATCGACGTGCCGCTGCTGGTACGCGTGCCGCACGGGTCGTAGGAGGAAGCCGATAGGATCGACCAGCCGGGCGCGAAGACCTCAGGCTTGCGTCGTCCGTCGGCGGTGGGCCCGCTGCCGCCGGAGTATCGGCTCTCCTGGCTGGGGGCTTGGTAAGTAGCGCCGATGGCCAGGACGTTCTTGGCGTTCTCGGGCGTCTTCAGCGTCGACGTGTTGGTCGTAGCGAAGATTACCAGGCTGTCTTCGTAATCGCGGGAGAACCGGTCGGCCTGCTCGCACCAGGTCGTGTAGGTCGTCGCGCCGTCGTCACCCCAACTGTTGCTGTGCACCCGCGCGCCGTCCTGGTGTGCGGCGGACAGGTACGGGTAGAGCATCGACGGGGTGGCGAATAGGTCCCAGAAAAGCGAGAAGCTCAACCGGGCGGCGAAAGCCATTCCGTCGACTGGGTCGGCGTCCCCTCGCGTTCCCTGGTCACCGGCCAGTGTTCCGGCGGTATGCGTCCCGTGGGGGTGGGCCCCAGATTCGCCGCGGTACGCTACGACCTTCCGATGTGTCGGACCGACGGGTTCGACGTCCTCGAAGGCGCAATGATCCAACCGCACTTCCGAGTCGATGAGCCCGGCGATTTGGCCTTCACCATGGAGCCCTTCATTCCACAGCGGGGTCTGGCTGCTCACGTTGCTCTGTACCACCCAACGGGTCGTGGTGTTCCGCAACGTCCCTACTGGAGCTTCCTCGGTGAATTGGACCGCTTCGATGGCAGCGATGGAACCCAGGGCCTCCAACTCGACGACCGCGTCGATGATCCCTCGTCCACTCGCTGTGTGGGCGGCTAGGACCTCCACGGTCTCCAGATGACGCAGTCGGGTCACTGTGGATTGCAGATCTTCGCCGGCGAAAAGGGATAGGGTCACCTGGACCTTTCCCGTACGTGCGAGACGCCGACGTGCTCTCTCCAGGGCGGTGGCTTTGGTTCCTTCCGTCCCATGCTTTCCGTCGGCGGCTGCATCGGGCACGCCCGCAGCATACCGCCGGCCAATATCGGGGGCGAGTTTCCATTCCGCGCGGAAGCGATCAATCCAGCGAACGCCGTCCAACTCGCTGACGATCCGGGGGCTTGTTCCCTCCAGACGAACGACGTACGCGTTGTCCGGTAAGTAGCTGCTCAGCCGCACACCGGCCCGCTCGAGTCGCGACCGGAGAACGCCGTTGATCGGACGGGCCAATTGAATGACGTAACGTTCTGCGCCGTCTCGCGGCGCGCTGACCGGAAGCACAGGCTGCGTACTGGTGTCCACCGGCCCACTACGCAGCCGCAACCAAGGCGCGCCATCGGACGTGGAATCCGTACGCGGCTCCGCCGTCGCCGCGGCGATGCCCCAGGCATACGCGCCAACGCCAATGAGCAGAATCATTGTGGGTTTGTTCATCCGGAACGCTCCCCCCGGCCAACTGGGCTACTCACAAGGATAGGATTCGCAACGGCCGCTTGTCCACTCGGATTGGTGGTTCCCTGGCCGGGTCGGTCGGGGACGGTTCGTTATCGGAAGCCCGCGGCTCGTGAATCGGCACACGCATCCTGGAAGTGGTGAGACGTGCTGCCCGGTCCGCAGGCCGCGGTCCGGGGCTTGCCAAAAACGGAACCGGCGGTTGGCCAGTCGACCAACCGCCGGTTGTTTCGGTTCGTTGAGTCAATATGCCGGACGGCTACGGATAGAGCAGCGTATCGGTAATCGAGTATTGCCTCTCATCGCTGCCGAAGGTCTGCTCACCGGGGTACCAATTCTTCGCGACGGCGCCGTTCTCCGGTGCGCGACCCCACCAACGCCCATGGCTTTCGCCGTTGTTCTCCATGTTGGTGTAGATGTTGTCTCCGTCCACGCCGACAATGGGCTTGCGCTCGAATGTCACGCGGCCGTCGATCAGCCCGACATTCTGCCCTTCGCCGGCCCCATGTCCGCCGTGGTTCTCAGAGTTGTACTGCTTCCACTGGTTCGGAGCGGAGTTGTCGTCCGGTTGTATGGTGGCGTCACCGGGCGTCAGGATAGACGGGTCCTCGGGATAGTAGTAATACGGTCCCTTGTCCGCGAGGATCGGCATCCGGTTCTCCATGTCCCATAGCGGTCGGGTCTGATTCGGACCGAACGGAACATGGTAGCCGTAGCTGATGGTCTCGGTCGCCGCGAAATCGTAGAAGTGATCGATCTCCTCGGCGGGATCGACCCCGTCCGAGCTACTCGCGCAGATAAACTGCTTCAGGGCTACGTTGAACTCCGAACTCCTCGCGAACATCCACAGAGAACGCGTTACGGAGAGCTTGGTAGCTCCATTGTCGGAGCCGCTCCCGGGCGGCCAGGTGCCGGTCGATGCGGTCACGCGATTGGGCTCATCCTCTCCGCCGGGGCTGGGCTCAGTGTCGATTAGCCCATCACCCCCGATCTTTCCGGCAAACTCAATCCCAGGGCCGCCGTTGATCCTGCGTGCGGTCTCCTTGAACGCCGGGACCGGGAACATGGCGATCTTTCCCGAGGACATCATGAACATGTCCGTACAGTACGAATTGCCCATCTTGATGACCGCCGTGACATTCGATGAGCATTTCACCCGCTTGCTCAACTCACGAGCACGCGACAAGCTCGGCAGCAATATGGAGATCAACAGCGCGATGATCGCCACCACTACCAGAAGCTCAACCAGTGTGAAGCCAAAGACTCGTTTCCGTTTCACGGAACACCTCCTGTGCACGAATGCACCTTACCGCTGCCGCTCAGGTGCGAACCTCGCTGATGACGTTGAAGGAACCAAACATGAATGCGCATCCACGGCTCGCGCCGCTGGATGTGTGCCATCAATGCGTGCCTCAACACCACCTACGACAACGTGACACCGAACAAAACGTCCGGCCAATACCTACCAAATCCCACGGGACGTTGCCCGATCACACTGACCGGACGCCCGGGGAGTCTACTCGCCGAGCATTTCCCACGCAACCCCAGCGCCACACAAACACGGCGCCGATCGCTACGTACACTCAAGCAGGCCGAACCTCCGACGCTGCCTCGGCTTTGGCCCCATACTGCCGGAGCACCGCCACGGACCACTTGGTTAACTTCGGGTGAGTGAATCTTCTCGGGTATGCTTCGTGCAAGACTCCTCAACCATCGAACCCAAACGTACCGCAACATACGTGGTCAGAGTTCGTTCGGAGGAGAATCGGAGAGATTGAGAGATAAATGGCGCGATCGTCGCTGAGCGACGAACAATATAGAACCTGCGGCCGGATTAATCGTATGATGGCTGTGAAATCAATCGCAACGCGCGACTCTCAACTCCGAAAACATCTCTTACCCTGCGTACTATGTTATTCGACGCTTGTGCCTATGTCAAATAAACCTTTCTGCCCACATGTCGTTTTTAACGCCGCGTTCCGGCGGACGGGCGACGTCCATCCGCACTCTGCCGGGCACCTACATGTGGTGCCGTACGTAGTCGATCTGGTGCCGTTCGTGGCGTCCCAGCCCCCGAGCCCCCGCCGCGGGCAAGTGGGCCACCTCGCCTTGGTGGTCCTCGATCTTGCCCATGCCCTGCTTCAACCGCACACGGTTTAGTATTTCAAGTCCGATTGAATCCACTGCCACCGGGTCCAATCCCAGCAGGATCTCATTCTGGTCAACGATGTAGGAATCCCGTGCGTCAGGCCCCTTGTCGGTCACGATTCGCAGCGCGTTGACAACATGTAGCCGAAGCTTGTCGCGAATCTGAGGAAGCGCCACGATGTCGCCCACGTAGGGCGAGCATTTGTTGCCGTGAAATCGGGCCGGGTGCTTCACCAAAGCATGGGACAGGTTCTTCAGGCACCCGGTCATCCCGGCAATGTTATGCTGCTTTAGAAAGGGCACGTTGACAATCGCGGTGACCTGCGCGAGTAGCCCGGATAGCCTATCCTGGGCATCGCCAAAGGACACCTCGCCGGGAAGCCAATCCCGTCGGGGTGGTATCGTACCAAGTTTCTCATTCAGCTCGTAGGGAACCTCTATCAGCACGATCCGCCCCGAGTTCCATCCCGAGTCGGTCAGGGAGGACACGAGCGTCTCGGCCATCGGCGGTGTCGTGCCCAGGCCCGCCGCCCCGGACTGATTGAACTTGAGCCCGATAACATCGTCCGGCGACAGGATCGAATGCCATGCTTCCTTCTCGTTCGTGTGCCCGGTGACGGCCTTGAGGCCGATCCGCAGCATATCCCGCAGCAGACCCGGATGCACAATCCGACCCCGCGCAACGTGGTCCGAGCGCACCCCCACGACCGTGGACATGTCGCCGGCGGGGTCGGTCGGCGTATCGGCCGGCGTTTGGCCAAGGCACCGGGATAGGAACCCGGGTGCGGCGAGCCCGGCTGCGGCGACGGTACCCGCGCCGGCCAGGAAACCGCGCCGGGTCAGCGAGCCGCACGCGTTGGTCGGATTGGGACACGGATCATTCATGGTCCTGCCTTCGCGTTGACACGTTGCACGTCCCTCCCTATATCTATCGAACCATGCGTCGTGGGGGCTTAGCTTGGAGCGCGGCCGAGGTCCGATAAGCGGGGATGTGCAACCATGGACGTTGAAACGGTCAGGACCGAAGCCGTTCGCCGAGGACAAGGCCATCTGTTCACCTTTTGGGATGAGCTGGACGAGCGACAGAGAGGCGAGCTTCTCGACGACGTCGCTCAGCTCGACTTCGACAGGCTCGACCGCCTGATCCAGACGCACGTCAGGTCGACGCCCACCACGGGGCTGACGACGATACCGGAGCCGGCCGAAGCTTGGCCCGCTTGCCCCGACCCTTCGCGGCGAGCCACATACGAAGAGGCCAAGACGCTCGGGCGTCAACTTATCGCCGAGGGCAAGGTGGCGGCGATGGTCGTCGCCGGCGGGCAAGGAACCCGTCTGGGGTTTGATCGTCCCAAGGGCGAGTTCACCATCTCGCCGGTGATGAACAAACCGCTGTTTCAGCTTTTCGCCGAAGCCCTCCTGGCGACCGGAAAGCGATACAACCGGCCGATCCCGTGGTACGTCATGACCGGTCCCACGACCGACGCGCCGACCCGCCAGTACTTTGCCGAGCACGACTACTTCGGGCTTGCGCGGGAAGACGTCTTCTTTTTCTGCCAGGGGGTCATGCCGGCGGTGGATCGGCAGGGCCGGATTCTGCTCGATCGCAAGCACCGCGTCTCACTGTCGCCCGACGGTCATGGCGGCTGCCTGCTGGCGTTGGCCACCCGCGAGGCGCTGCGCGATATGCGCCGGCGGGGCGTCGAGGCGGTCAGTTACTTCCAGGTGGACAATCCTCTGGTCTCGCCGGTCGATCCCCTATTCGTCGGGTTGCACCGCCTGACCGAGTCGGAGATGTCCGCGATCGCCGTTCCCAAAGCCGACGACCTCGAGCGCGTCGGCAACTTCGCTCGCGTGGACGGTCGGTTGTGCGTCATCGAGTACTCCGACTTGCCCGAGGAGTTGGCCCATGCGCGCAATCCCGACGGCACGCGGACGTTTGACGATGGGAGCATCGCGGTTCACGCGTTTTCGCGCACGTTCCTCGAGCGGCTTACCCAAAGCGAAGGGTCCATTGCTTTGCCCTGGCACCGCGCCGAGAAGAAGGTGCCGTACATTGACCTCGCGTCGGGCGAACGCATCGTGCCCGAGCGCACCAACGCGGTGAAAACGGAGTTGTTCGTCTTTGATGCCCTGCCTTTGGCACGGCAGACCCTGGTGCTGCGGCAGGATCGGGGCGAGTGCTTCAGCCCGGTGAAAAACGCCGAGGGCGTGGACAGCGCGGCCACCGCGCGCCGGGACCTATCTCGCCGTGCCGCCCGTTGGCTGGAGACCTGCGGGGTCAACGTACCACGCACTTCCGATGGTGAGCCCGACGGCGTGTTCGAGATCAGTTCCATGCTGGCCTTGGATGCGGACCAACTCCGCTCCGCGCTGGGTTCTCCGCCGGTCATCGAGCCGGGTGCCCGGTTCTACCTGAGCTAGTGCTCCGCCACGCGTCATTTGATGGCGTGTTCAGAACCGAGCCGCGACCGAGGGAGCGGAGGCACGAAGGCGGTGGATATGGCGGTCAACCGCTCCCTTACGGTCGCGGCTCGGATCACCCATCGATTCAGGTGTGACCGAGCACTGGATTTCTCGCCACGAAGACACCAAGACACGAAGAAGGATAATGCGGGTTCGCAGGCCGACGGTCGGTGGGGACGCGGGCTGCTACTGAGTCGTCCCTGAAAAAGCATCAGCGTGTTGCATAGGGAGGGTGGAGCCCACCGAAGGCGGATTTCACCTTCCCTACGGATGTCCAGTCAACAGTTCTACAGCGACGCAGGTGCCATCAGTACAAATATGCCAGGCGGGACAGTCCGCGTCTGAGGTGCATCCCTCATCGTCCCCACCGCCGGTTTCCTGATAAGGGGCCCAATCCGGCAGGGCGTAGCCGTGTCCGGTGACGCTGAAATCGGCGACCAGTTGCGTCGGGCCGTCGATCACGCTCACCGTGTCGCCGTCTGCCTGAAACTGAGCCACGTATAGATTCCCGCCGCCGGGCACGTAGTAGTTGAAGACGACGGTGAAGTCCGAGGGGGACATCCACATGTTCCCGATTGCTGCGGTCGTACCAGCAACTAAGGCGTCGGTCAGATCGGACACCGTCGTGGTGGCCACCGAAACCGCTCGAAATCTCCGCCCGTCCTCCTCATCGCCCAACATGATGAAGTTGCCGTCGGACGACCAGGCGATCTCTCGGAAGTGGGCGGTGCCCTGGCGGTCGTAGATGAGTTCCTGGTTCGACCCGTCGGCGTCCATCACGATCACCACTTCGTACTGCATGCCGATGTTGTCCACCTCGCCGACACGGGCCTGATAGGCGATCCGCGTTCCGTCCGGCGACCAAGTGGGAATATACTGCCCCAGGGACTCCACCAGCGTGCCATCCAGCAGCGTGTGCGTTTGCTCGGCAAACGTGACCTGGGTCAGCCCCGTCCCGTCCTCGTTGATCACATACACGTGATTGTCGTACGTTTCGGTGAAGACCAGCTTCGCCTCCACCGGAGAGCCTTCCGGGGTGGCAGCGCTGAAGTCCACCAGGTCTGCCGTCAGATTGACCACGTTCTCACCGGTCATGGCGTCACAGCCGAAGATGTCGGCCCTTCCCGATCCCGTCGTCGGAGCGCTGAGGAAGTAGACCCGCGCGCACTGGTAACCCAGTATCGGCTCATTCGTGCCTATCGTGTCGGGAACCACCTCGACGATGTCCTCGCCGGTGTCGGGATTGACGATGACGTAGGTATGTGTTCGCGACCCGGCGACGATCAGGGTGTCGGGGTCGTCTTCACCGGCGGCGACGCACACACCGTCAACACAGACCTGCCCAGCCGCGCAGTCCTCGTCGGACGTGCATTCCGGACCCTCGACCTCAACCGCCGGCGCCCAGTCCGGGTCGGCGTAGTCGTGTCCCACGACGGAGAACCCAAGGGTCAACTGCGTCGGTCCGGAGCTTACGGCCACGGTGTCGCCGGCCATCTGAAGTCCGGCCGTGTACAACTGGCCGCCACCGGGGACGTTGTAGTTAAAGACGATCGTCATGTCGTCGGGGGACATCCACACCTCTCGAATCCCCGTGTCAGTCACCAGCGCATCGGTCAGCGTGGAGACCGTCAAGCTCGCCACGGACACCGCCCGAACCTGTCGACCGTCCTCCTCGTCGCTGAACACCACGAAGTTGCCGTCATGCGACCAGCAGAGGGTGCGGAAGTGGGCCGAGCCTTGACGGTCGTAGATCACTCTCTGGTTGCTCCCGTCGGCATCCATCACGACAACGGCTTCATACTGCATGCCGATACTGTCCACCTTTCCGACGCGAGTTTGGTAGGCGATTTGCGCCCCGTTCGGCGACCAAGCGGGGACATACTCGCCCAGGGACAATACCGCCGTGCCGTCCAGAAGCGTGAGAGGATCCTCCCGATGGGTGAGCTGGACGAGGCCCGTGCCGTCCTCGTTGATGACATGGATATTATTGTCGGTCAATCCATCGTCATCGCTGTCACCGGAGAAGACCAGTTGCGGCGCCACGGGAGAGCCGTCCGGCTCTGAGGCACCCAAGTCCACGAGGTTGGTCACCTGGACCAGGTTGTCCCCCGTCATGGCGTCGCAGCCGAAGATTTGTAACTGCCCGGTGCCGGTCGTCGGGGCGCTGAGGAAGTAGGCCCGCTCGCTCATGTATCCCAGAACAGCCGTGTTGGTGCCGAGCGTGGCGGGTGCCACTTCCGCCAGGTCTTCTCCCGTGGTGGGATCAACGATGACGTAGTGCCCGGTCCGTGACCCGGCGATAATCAGGCTGTCGGGCTCTTCATCGCCGCTGGCGACGCACACGCCGCCCACACACACCTGCCCAGCCGCGCAGTCCTCGTCCGTTGTGCACTCCGGTTCCTCACCACCGCCGCCGTTATCGCCACCGCCGGTGGTGGTGGTGGTGGTACAACCACAAAACACGACCGGAAAGGCCAACACCAAACCCAGGCAACAACACAGCGCCATTAGTCGAATCATCACGCACTCCTTATAACAGTAACCGGTGGAACGCCCCCCCACCACCACCACTTCCTAGAATCGCGGATACATTAGGGGCATTAATCAGTAGTTTACGTAATTATAGGTGTTGTGCAACAAGAGCTGGTTAGGAGAAAAGTCGTGTTGGCGACACGATATTCTCAAGGGGCTTCGTCCGGGGCCGCGGGGACCAAATTCGCCCCACGGTGTTACTCGACCGTCTCGGATGGTGCCCAGGCCGACGGGGCGACGGTTCTGGCCGATTGGGTCCCAGGCGATCACACCGGTGACGCCGGGCCAGGGTGACAGCCCGCGAATGGCGTCGCGGATACGCACGCGGTTGAGCCCGGCGCTGCGGATGGCGGCGATCAGCAGGTTCATCGCATCATACGTGTGTGCGGCTGTGTAGTCTGGTGCGTTGCCGAACTGTTCCTCGAAGCGCTGGGCGAAAGCTGCCGACCGCTCCCCAGGACCCGAAGCATCCCACAGAAGCGGGAACATCACGCCGTCGGCGTACGAACCGGCGGCCTCGATGAACGCGCGCCGGCCCATCGCCGGGCCGCCGAAGACGGGCATGGTGAGCCCCGCACCGCGCATGGCGCGGAGGAAACCCGCGGCATCCTGCGGGCTGGCGATCAGCACAACGGCCGCGGGATCAGCCTGACGCAGACGGGGAAGTCCAAAGTCCAAGGTCCAAGGTCCAAAGTCAGGAGGTATTTGCGGAGTGGAGCCTCGGACTCTGGACTTTGGACTTTGGGCCTTGGACCTTGGGCTCGTACCGGCGCCCGGGCGAAACTCCAGATGCAGCGCGGGGAAGGTACGGCGCTGCCCGAGCGCACCCAGCAACTCCGTGGTGAACATCCGCGAATCGTGATCAGTGCACGAGACGATGGCAAAGTTCTTTCTTCCGGTACGCGAGACGATCGCTTCCGCCAGGATCGGAGCCCCAACGTGGTCACCCGGGGCGCAGGAGAACACCCACGGGACGTTGGCCAAGTTGGTGGTCTTGTCGGTGCTGACGGCGCTCACGAATGTCAGCCGGGCCTTGGCCACCACCTGAGCGATGAGATGGGCCGACGGTCCGTCGGGAGCACCCACGATCGCCCAAACATCTTCGTCGTAGACCAGGCGTGTCACATTTCTGACACCGGTGCCCCACGGGTTCTCCGACCAGCTTACCACCAGACGAAACGGTAAACCGTCGTAACCGCCATTGGAGTTTGCTTCTTCGACCGCCAGCGTGGCGGCCGACCACATCTGCCCGGCGGTGGGATGAGCGGGATCGTCGGGTCCGAACCAGCCGATCTTGACTTCCTCGATGGTGCCAGGAGGAGGCACTTCGCGCCCCGGACCGACGTATTCGGCGGCATGCGAACGGGCGTCAAAGTAAGGCTCCTGTGCTCGTGTCGGTGCAGGCGCCACGGGGGCGTCGACGTGGCCCGCGGGTCGGAGACCCGACGCGCATCCGCCGGCGATAAGGAGACCCAGTGCCAGGACGTGACCCGTACTCCGAGCCGCGGGAGTCAGCAGACAACCCACAGCTAAACCGCGACGCCGAAATCGAGTGCTCGTGGTCCGCTCCCTCACGGTCGCGGCTCGGTTTGGAGCGATCGTCCATCGTCAGTCCGGTGTACGGTCTTGCGGCTGACGCGATCGCGGGGGGCGATGGTACCGTGGGGGATTTCGAGGTTCTGCCGCGAGTAGAACGTCCACTTGCCGTTTTCGACCCTGGCCAGAAAAACTTCGCCCAGGTCGTCCAGGCAGGCACTGAGGGGGATGACCCCGGTCACGCCCTTGTAGGCGGTGGCCCGATGGGCCAGTACGTCACGGATCTTGGCGCGGTTGAGTCCGGCGTGTTGGATCGCCCAGATGAGCATGTTCATACCGTCGTGGGCGTGGGCGGCGTAGGTGTCGGGCTCGATGCCGAAGCGCTCACGATAGGTTGTGTGGAATGCCGCGAGGTCCGGATCCTCTCGCATCGGATCCCATGGGTATCCACAGACGACGCCCTCGGCGTTGTCACCGGCGATTTCGAGGAATTCGTCCGAGACGCACCGATCGCAGGCGAAGTACGGCTGATCCATGCCCGCCACACGCATCTGATTGAGGATCACCGCCCCGTCCACGGCGTCGCCCCAGTGCACAATCGCCTCGATGTTGCTGTCTTTGAGGCGCTGCAGTTGGAGCGAGAAATCGTCCGCCCCCACCTGGTAGGCCATCTCCAGAATAACGGGACAGCCCAGCCGACGACTTCCGTCCAGGACCTCGCGCACGCCAAAGCGCCCGTAGCGGTTGCTGGCCCGGATGATGCCGATCCGCGTGTACTTCAACTGACGGTACAGGTAATCCACCAACAGGTAACCCATCTGCCGATCGTCGCCGATGCACCGGAAGACCCACGGGATGTTGGTTTCGATGAACGTCGGATCGGTGTCACCGCTGTTCATCATGGCGATTTCAGCCTTGAGGGCCACGCGGATGGCGATGTGGCTGTTGGCCCCGTCGATGGTGCCGAGGATGGCCCAGACCTTGTCCTTGTAGGCCATCTTGATGATCTCGTTGCCCGACGCCCCCCACAAACCGTTGTCGTTGGAGATGACCAACTCGAAGGGGATACCGCGGTTACGATAGCCGCCGCGCTGGTTGGCCTGCTCGATGGCCAATTGCGCCCCGCGGAACATCGCGATCCCCAATACTTCTTCGTGACTCTTGCCGCCCGTCGCGACGGAGACCGTGCCCATGATCGGTCCGATGAAACCGATCTTCACCGTGTCAACGTCGTTGGGTTCGGGGATGGCCCGTCCCGGTCCGGTGTACTCCATCTGCTCCAGGAAGTGCTCCTTGTAGGGGGTGACGTGCCGGAAGGGCTCGACGTCCACGGAGGAGTGGGCGTAGTTGTGATCCTCCTGAAGCACCAAGGGCGGCACCTCATAGGGCCCGACGTCGATGAGTTCGAGCAGCTTCGCCACGTCCACGTCGTCGGCTTGATCGATGTCCGTACGCGGAGTTTCTTCAGACGTAGTCTGTTCCGTGGCCGGAGTCTGCGGTCTCGCGGCGGGCTCCTCCTGGCCCACGGCACGTAACACCGTCTGATCCGGTCCGAGCCACACGAGAATCCCGATGACTAGGTATGACCTCAAACGCTTTGTCTTCATGTCCTTAACCTCCGGCTCGGACATCGGCCATGCGTTACGCATTCCGTTGTCAGTTTGGTTTCTTCTCGCTGAAAGGTGTGTGGGGATCTTCGGTGCAGCCTCCGGAGGAGGCGATGGAGTAAAGCCCAGGGCGAAGCGCAGCGAGCCCTGGGTAACAGGAAGCCCCAATGGCGTGAGCCCCCGAACGGGGGCGGTGGAAAACCCGTTCTGCCGATCAGTGCCATAGATACCTCTCGTCGTATTCAATGCCGTGGGCCTTCAACAATGAGGTGAACTCGTTCTCAAATGACACTCTCTGGTGATGCTCCTCCTGCTCGATAACATAGCGGCGCACCTTCTCGACCTGTGATGCGCTGACCGTGAACGCCCCGTAGCCGGCCTGCCAGCCGAATTCGCGGAGTTCTGGAAACGTCTTGTGAATCCATCCCGACGAATGGGCCTTGGTTTTGCGCATGACATCCGATAGGGCATGGTCCTGGCGCAATTTCGCGAGGATGTGTACGTGATCTGAGGTTCCGCCCACAACGAGAGCGACGCCACCTTCACCGCGAATGGCGCCGCCCAAATACTCGTGTGTTCGCGCGCGGATTCCGTCCTGAAGCCATCGTTGATGGGTCTTCGTAGAGAAGACGATGTAGTAAATGAGATTGCAGTAAGATTGTGACATCTAGCGAACCTTCAGGTTCTCTCCGTCGCCCCCGTTGGGGGCTTGTTGCTGCGCTACCGAACTACCCAGGGCTCGCTCTGCTTCGCCCTGGGCTTTATTCCTTTGCCCCCTCCGGGGGCTTACTGGCGGCCGTCACCTGCTCTTGCCCTCGCAACGACCCTTTTCTTCGCAACGATTCCTTCCTTCGTGACGACACTTTCCTTGGCAACGGCTCTTACTTTCGCAACCCAGCGTAATATCCTTTGCCAACTGCGTGACCGAGTCCCTTGGACGTACCCAGCCAGGCATCGTTACCGTCGAACTCGGCCCATAGTACGTAATTGTGTGGCAGACTGGGCGCGGTTTCGATCTTCGCCAACACCTTCGCGCCCCGTTGAACCACGGCGGCGCCCGTATGCGTCTTGTGGTCCGTGGTATAGGTCACCCAAGTATCGGTGGAGAAGTCGGCCAGGACGCCCAGGCCCTTGTCGGTGCAGAACCAGGCTTCGTTGGCGCTGCGCCCTTTGACCGCGTTGTTGAAATCGCTGGGTAGTCCGCACTCATGCGTGAAGAAGCCGCGCCAGTGCCGACCGTCATAGCGGCAGGCGCCGAAGTAGGTCGTCACCCACAGTGTTTGCTCCACATAGCTCACGCCGGTGGTGATTACGTGGACGATGCCATCGTCGCGGTACAGGTCGATCTCCATTTCGCCGTCGGGATCCAGGTAGTCCTTCCAGGTTCCGCGCTCGATGTTGTATTCGAGCACGCCACTGCCCCACACCCCGAGATAGACCAGGCCATCGGCATAGCTGACACCGTAGTTCCAGATTTCCTCCATGGGGGCGTTCTTCTCGGTGAAGATGGACCATTCGCCGGTGGTCGTGTTGTAGCGGCTGGCGCCGGCCGTGGTGGCGACCCAGATGTTGTCGTGCTCCACCGCCACTCCGTAAACCACGTCGTTGACCAGCCCGCTGTTGAGTTGGTGCCAATGATCGAAGCGCCCGCCGCTGAAGCGGGCCAGTCCGCCGCCGAACAGCCCCAGCCAGACCTCACCGGTCTTCGGATGGACGTCAATGGCCGAGACCGCGCGCCAGGGCAGGCCCTCATCCTCACGCCAGGCGCGCACCTTGCGTGTCTTCTTGTTCAGACAGGCCAGTCCATCCTCGGTGCCGATCCACACCCGCTCCCCGTCCACCTTGACGGCGAAGATATGATCGTTGGGCAACCCGTCCTTGGTGGTGAACCGCTCCCACTCGGTGTACACGTAGGGCATACCAAGCGCGTCTGCCACGGAGTTGGACCCCGTCTTCACCGGGAGTGCAAGGTGCGTGTCCGCCGCGCTCCGCTCAGGCACCCTTTCGGTTGCCCGCACCGGCGATGACGCGGCTAGCACAATTCCAACCAAGGTGATGATACTGCGGCTCTGTCTGACAGGTGTCTTTCCCATCGTAACGTCCGTTCTCTCAGTCCCGTAGGGACGAAGGATATTAGCCCAGGGCGCAAGCCCTGGGGACCGGAGGTCTCTACCTCCAAGAGCCCCAGAGGGGCGATGGAACCTTCCGCCGCCCTTCCAGGGCTGTGGCATGTTGCAACTCCGCAACCCAGGGCTTACGCCCTGGGCTATCATCCATCGCCCCGTTGGGGCTAGGCTCTGTCTGACAACCCGGTTTTTGTAGCGGCCTGCGTCTCGCAGGCCAACGGCCGGCGAGGACGCCGGCCGCTACGGAAGTTGTCAGACGGAACCTAGTGCATATGAGTGTTCTTTCCGAGGACATCAATCAGTCCATTCCCTCCGTCTGTCCGCTTCTCCCGGCGCGTATCAAAGCGTTTTGAGGAACTCCACCAGGTCGTTAAGTTGGTCCTTGGTCATGTCGTTGCTCACCCCGTGTTGGTCATAGGGGTTGTAGTCCGTCCAGATCTCCTCCAACGTTTCCGCGATGCCGTTGTGCAGATAGGGTGCCGAATCGTAGATGTTGTTCAGATGCGGCACGTCGAAGTCCGACTCGTGATCGAGCCACAGCTTCGTGCCGATGTTCCGGCGCGTGCGATCGGTGTAGTAGGGTGGCGGATGGCACGTTGAACATCGGTTGTCCACCGGGATGATCCGCCCGTCATTGGTCATCATCCGGTTGAAGACGATCTTGCCGCGGCGTTGGGCGGGCGTCAGCCCACCGCCGACCGGGCGATAGCGGTTCGGCGGCCGGGGAATCGTGCAGATGTAATTGTCCAGCGCGGACAGTTCCTCCGGGGCAAACGGCTGAATGCGGGTGAAAAACACCGCCAGGCGCGGGCCGCACTGGCGCTGCAAGCTCGGGTTCGTCCCCTCCCACTTGAACGGGGCGGTGTCGAGAATCCCGCGCAGCGTGCGGTTGTCCACCGGGCTCGTGCCGATTCCGTCGGGCTCGATGTCGTATGTCAGGCCGTCGATGTGGCCATCGGGGTGACACGAATGGCACGAGAACTGGCGGTGAAAGGTGACGTCGGCGCTGTGGAAGAGCCGTTCGCCGTAGCGGATCTTGGTGATGACCTTGGGGCCGCCGAGGTCGATCCGGGCGACGGCATCCAGTTGATCCACGTCGATCACGGTGAGCGAATCGTCCAGCGCATTCGCGACAAACGCGCTCCGCCCGTCGTGTGAAAACAACACCCCCCGCGGGCTGTTCTTGGTTCGGATGTGTTTGATGACAAACTGCGTGGGCTTGCCGAGGTGGTTCGGGAACACGTGCTCGCGTTCATACGGTGACGCGCTTTGCAGCATATCGACCAGCTTGTCGATATCGACGACGGCCACGCGATCAGAACCGCTACTGGTTACGAAGGCGTACTTGCCGTCGGGGCTGATGGCCACGTCGGCAGCGTCGGGGAAGCACAGCCGCGGTTCGTCGAGCAAGACCTGGTCCACGCGCCCGTCGCGCCAAATCACGCCCAATCCGTTCGTAATGGTCCACCCCTGGAGCAGGCGGGTCATGGGCACGAGGTTCTTCGTGCGGTTCAGGGTAATGAGGGCGAACTCGCCACTGGGGTGCCAGGCAATGCCCTGCATCAGATTGGCCCCAGGGACTTCGACCCGGTGCTCGACGATGGCCCGCTCGGTGTCGATGATCGTCACTTCGGAGATCGAGGGCGTGCGGAACTTGACGAAGCGCGACAGGGTATTGGTCGCTGCGATCCGCGCGCCGTCGGGACTGATGGCCAGTGACCACGGGCTCCGGCAGGCCGCCAGCCGCTTCGTCTCCTCCAAGGTCTCCGCATCGATCACCGAGATGCTGTCCGCCGAGGTGTTCAGCACGTAAACGAGCTTGCCCGATTCATCCGTGAGCACGCCGTGTGGCTCGTCGCCGACCGGGAGGGTCTGCAGCACGGTGCGGCTTTGCGTGTCGATGACGACCAGGCTATCGTCCAGGCGGTTGGTTACGTAGGCGCGGGTGCCGTCAGGGCTGAACGCCACGTCGGTAGGTTGGCCGCCGGTGTCGATTTCGGCTGCGATCTTGCGGGCCGCTACGTCCACGACGATCACCGTATTCGACGCTTCACACGCAACGTACAACTCCTTGCCGTCGGGCGACAGAGCCAGATTGAGCGGCGTCTTGTAGCGAGGACCCAGGGCTCGCTCGGCCCGCGGGTCGGCTTGCTCTTGAGGCTTGGTTGGGTGAGCGATCTTCTTCATGGCGGCGGTGCAATCAAACGTACGCCCATGGGCCTTCTCGTGGCAGGGCATACACGTTTTGTGGGTCACCGGTCGCAATCCGGCTTGCTTGGCCGCCCGCGGATCGCGCATGATGGCTTCGGGCCAATACTCGCTACCCGCACCGTGACAATCCTCGCACTGCACCCCGTCGACGTAGGTGAATCCCTCAGTGGCGTCACCGGGACCGCGACCCGCGCCGGGCGCGTGGCAGCGCAGGCACTTAACGTTCCTCTGCGGATTTCCTTCGATACCTTTGCGCGCCGCCATGGCGTAGCCGGCCGGCGTGCCCAGTACGGCATAGGCGCGGGCGTGCTTGCTCAGTCGCCACTTGCTGAACTGATAGTTCATCATCGGTCCGTGGTGGCACTTGGCACAGGTCATCACGCCGATGTACTTGCGGTTGCTGTGGCTTTTTGGGTTCTCGTCGACCACCGCCGGCGCCGCTACGGCTACGCCGCCCGGACTGCGATGTGCGATCCTCTTCATCGCCGTCTTCACGTCGAACACCGGCGAGCTCAGAAAGGCCACGTGCGAGCCCTTGACGTTATGGCACTGCATGCACATCCGCTCATCCGCCATTGTCAGGCCGGCCATCATGGCCTTGTCCCTGTCCATCATGATTTCAGCCGTCGCGTATTCGCTGCCCGGACCGTGGCAAGTCTCACACTGAACTCCGTCTTCTGGGAGAAACGTGTCTTCTTTCTCCCAGGCCTCGGCGTCGGCCGCCGTCGCGTGACAGCCCAGGCACATGGCCGCCTTCTGCGGCTCCTCGGGAATCCCGCTGAGTTCGGCGATTCTCTTGGAAACTGGACTCCACAGGCACGCGTAAGCCTCCGCATGTCGGGACGCCCGCCACCGGCTGAACTGGTGGCCTGCCGCCTTGCCCGCGTGGCAGCGGGAACAGACCTTCGCACCGACGTAGATCGGGTGCCGGTCGGGGACGCCGGGGTCCGAGGTCAACGCTGGACCAGCCGCAACCAGCACGACCATCGTTGCCCAACAGACGCGCCGTCGTACGCTATCCGAGCCCCGAGCGCAAGTAGCGGCCTGCGTCTCGCAGGCCGATGGCCGGCGGGGACGCCGGCCGCTACAGACTCCAGGCTCGGATCGCGGGCCTTGTGTGTCGAAGCGTGTCACCGAGCACTTTTCCATGGACATGGTTTTCAATGCCATCATTTCGCGCCCTGAACCACATTGAGGATTTGGTTGGCCTTGACGTTCTCCAGCTTGGTCGTTTGGCCATCGGGCCATCGAATCTCAACACGATCGACTTCGGTCGCTTTCCCCAGGCCGAAGTGGGCTCGAGTGTCGCTCTGCGACAGATAGCCGACGACACCGCTCACATCGTGCACCATGCGCGTCTTGCCCACGGTAATGGTGACGCGGGCGCCAATCGCCGGGACTTTCGCGACGGCTACTTGGGGCGCGACCGTCAACCAGTTGTTGCGGTTTCCCCCATCGTTGCGGAGAAGTTTGGTCGGCCCGTTCAAGTTCATGACGAGGATGTCCATGTCGCCGTCGTTGTCGTAGTCGGCCAACGCCGCCCCGCGACCGACGTACTTCTCGCGAAAGTACGGCCCGGATTGATCGGCCACGTCGATGAACTTGCCATTATGATCGTTGCGCACCAGGACGTCTTCCTCGCTGTACTCGTGGTGCGGGTTGCCGTTGGCGATGAACACATCGAGGTAACCATCGTTGTCATAATCCAGCAGCCCGCCGCCCCATCCGGTGTACTGGCCGCAGATCACCGCCAGGTTGCTGGGCGCCGTCACGTCGACAAAGAACCCTTCTTTGTTGATCAGCAGGCACCCATAGGCCATGTCCGGGATGAGCACGTCCAGCAGCCCGTTGCGATCCACGTCGCCGATCACCGGGCCCATCGAGGAAGCACCCTGCCCGCCTTCCCCGAAAGCCAACCCCCACAGCAGCGTCTCGTTCTCGAAGGTGCCCTTGCCGGTACCAACGTAATAGCAGTTGGGTGTGGCGTCGTTGGCCACATAGATGTCGGCGCGCCCGTCGTTGTTGAGGTCGGCGGCCACCGCGCTCATGGCCCGACCGTCGGGAAAGTGCAGACCGGTCCGCTCGGTGACATCGGTGAACGTGCCGTCGCCGTTATTGCGGTAGAACCGGTCCGCCTGCGCCTTGTAGCTCAAAGGGCCGGGGTAGCCCGCGGCGGGGTAGAAGTCGCGGAACTTACCCGCGTCATACTCCAAATAGTTGGCCACATAAACGTCCAGGTCGCCGTCGTTGTCGTAATCCAGCCATGGGGCCGACAGGCTCCAGTGAGGATCGGCCAGTCCCGACTTGGAGGACACATCGGTGAAGGTGCCGTCGCCGTTGTTGCGATAGAGTACGTTGGGGCCGTAATTGAGCACGTACAGGTCTACGTCGCCGTCGTTGTCATAGTCGGCGGCCGAAACGCCCATGCCGTATCCCCGATGGCCCACGCCGGCTTTGGCGGTCACATCGGTGAACGTGCCGTCGCCGTTGTTGCGGTAGAGGGCGTTGGACAATTTGCCCCGCAGATCACGCCCGAGGTTGTCGTTGACCTCGCGCAGCCAACACCCGTTGAGCAGGTAAATGTCCAGGTTTCCATCCCCGTCGTAATCGAAGAAGGCGCCCCCCGGTCCGGTGCCTTCAACGATGTTGCTGAGGTGATGGTCGCCGTAACTGTGTTTGAAGCGGATGCCGGCCTGCTCGGTGACGTCCGCGAACGTCGGCAAAGTGGACTGCGCCCCGAGCGCCGGTGTCAGGGCAAACAGAACCAGACCTACCGTTGACGACGCAACCCAAAGAGCCGCGGGCTTTAGCCCGCGCGGTTCTTCTTCGCCCACGGTTCTTCGAGGCTTCAGCCCGTGCGGCACCGCGCAGGCTGAAGCCTGCGGCTCGTTAGGACCATTAGCACCGGGCGCTCTCGAGAAGACCACATATACTCGCATCATTTCGTCCTCTCACTCTCGGTACGGCTGCTCTTCGCCGCGGAGAACTCGTTCGCGTCGGTGATTCCGCCCCAAAGTGCGCCCAGATCGATCCATTCGACGATGGTCAGTTTCTCGTCATCAGTCAGTTGCTCGGCCTCCGGCGGCGGGTGCGCCTCGAATGTCTGCTCGGGGCTGTAACTGCGATCCCACGGCCGCGAGGTATTACGCCCGTACAGTCGCCAGATCAGGTAGCTGGCCCGGGCTTTGCCCGGGTATATGTATCTGCCCACGACCGGTTCGTTGTCCTCCACCGTCTTGCAGCCGACGGCGAGCAGGTTCTGGTAAGCCAGGTTGAAATGTCTGTCCGCCTGATCCCGCAGATCCGGCGGTTTCCCGTCGTTGTCGTGGCAAGAGGTGCACTTATCGAGAATGATCGGCATCACGTCGCGCCGAAAACCGACCGTGCGGCGCCTCTCCGGGGGCAAGGTCAGCTTCATCCCCGGGCGTTGCACCGCCAGCACGAAGCGATTCTCCGGAGTCAGCTCCGGATCTTCGTGGCATCCGATGCACCCGCGCGGCTCGCGGTGTTTGACCCAGATCCACCCGCAACTGCGCAGGGCCATACCGTTTTCATCCAGCGTCTGAAGCTGCACCGGCACGTCCGCGGGCAACTCGATCTGGAACGATCCATCCTCCTGCACGGGAATCTGGCCCAGCAAACGCCTCTGAATCACGGGCACAATGCAGTTGATCGTCGAGTCCAAACCGGTCGTCCCGATGTTCCGTCCGTGCGGCAGATAGATCGCCCGGGCCTGGGCCGACGGCGGGACCCCCTCGACAACGCGAAGGCTGTGGATCATGCCCGGACGCACATGCGGCTGCAGGTTCGGGTCGGTGATGGTTGCGTTGAGGCAATACAGCTTGCCCGTGGGGTACTTCTCGTTGACCACGCTGGAACGTCCGTCCGGCTGCGGGTGGGGCGCCAGAACTCTGGCGTGGACGTCGTGGAATTGCGGATCGTCAAAGATCAGTTCCGCACGCCCGGTCCGGGGATCGAGCCGGCAGATTCCGTGCGTTTCGGTCTTGCTTCCGCCATCCCCTTGTGGGACCGGCTTTCCAGCCGGTCGCCGTGACACCAACAAGCGACCGTCCGGCAACGGGGACGGCGAGTGATAGAGCACGCTTTGGTCGTTGGTGATCCGCCGGTACGAGTAGAAGTTTCGCCGCGTGGTTACGCAGGCCAGTTGCCCCGCACCATCCCAGCCCACGCGGTCGGCCTCGACGAACACGACCAGTCCGTCCGTCGTCTCGCAGGGCATGTGCTTGATCCGTTGCCCCTGATCGCCGCTGTACAGCGCGTAGTCCGCGCCGTCGGTATTCACCCCGAACAACGCGACCCGGCCGCCGAATCCCCGCCGCAGGTCCATGCGCTGCCAACTGGCCAGCAGCACCCGCCCATCGCTCATCAGGAACGGGTCCATATCATCGCTGAGGTTCAGGGTCAGCCGCCGCGAGGCGCTGCCGTCGAGCTTGCAACTGTACAGGCTTGTCGCCGCTCCGCTCCCGTACTCGTTCATGGCGTCCGCGGCGTCGCTGACGAACATGATTTGATACCACGGCTCGGTGGAGACGATCGTGTACAGCGTAGCCTGATAGGCGGGGCTGCGGCAGTTCCCCAGGTCACGGGTGATTTGCCGGACGCCGGCCCCGTCGGCATCCATCTCCCAGACGTTCCACGGGTCTTGTGACTCTCGCTTGGCCGCAAACAGGATGTGCGTTCCGTCAAAAGAGATATCAGCCGCGCACGCGCTGCTGAATCCCGCGGTGGCGGGGTGCGTCTCTGTGGGGCTTCGCTTCGTCAGCACGTGCAGTTGACCGTCGGGGTCCAACCGTACGATTCGCCCGCCTTCGCCGTAGTCGCAGCGCAGGGTCGCTCCGCCACACCCGCGTTGGCTCTCCAGACTCGCGTCAGGCGGGAGCTGGGTGAACACGATTGGCGAATCGATCCCGGCCGAAGCGGTGTCCGTTGGCCACGTGCAGCACACGCCGCCGATCAACACGATGACGACCGCGATTCGTGCCGGGCGGCACTCTTTCCGCCTTCCGGTCATGGGTAATCGCCCCTTGCGCCGCCCGGCACTTCGCCGGTCGCCGCCACGTTTAGTCTACCAAGATGGCCCACTCCGGGCCAGTGTCCCAATGGGCCGCATGATGGTATGACGAGTTTGTTTCGGAGGGCGACTACGACTACAACGGGGATGGCAAGAAAGGCGTACGGGTGGGTCGCGTACGAGCATTTCACCCCATGCAAAACCACGCCGGTCGCTACGCATCCGCCTCGATGGTGACGGTCAGGCTGAGGCTGGTGAACTGTTCCTGGTATAGCTCGGCCCGTTCCTTGTGGGTGACCAGCAAGAGAGACACCCCGCTCTTGTGGGCTTCGATCGTCCTCTGGATGGCCTCTTCTTTCTGTAACGGCGTGAGGTGGACGATCGAGCGTATGACGTGGCCGAAGTCGTTCTCGTCGTCGTTGTGCAAGAGAACCTTGTACTGCGGCAGTTGTCCGGGTTTGCGTCTGGACGACGTGGGTTTGCGCTTGGGCGTAGCCACCGCCATCCCGCCGGATTCCTTCGCTTCTCCCTCATTGAGAGGTGGAGACTGCTCTTGCTCTTGGTCTGCCATCGATATTCCCCCCGGGCTGCTGGGAATGCGCCGATTCCATACTTCTTTATGTCGGTCCCTCACTAGTAACGATAGTCCCGTTTTCGGTCCGAGGCAAATACTATAACGGTTTCGATCAAGACGTAGCGTCCAGCATGGCCCATTTCCCGTACAAAACGGGGGATGGTCCGCTACAAGCAAATAGAACTTGTTCTAACCGGGTAACACCCAGCGGAAATCGCTGATTCGGTGAACGGTGCCGCAGAACGGCTTGTCCAGCCGGTCGATGAGTTCACGGATGGACACGCCGAACTCGGGATGGCGCAGGTCGGGGTCGATGTCCGCCAGCGGCTGGAGCACGAAGCGGCGCATGTGCATGCGCGGGTGAGGGACGATCAGGTCGTTCGTGAGGAAGACCTCGTCGTCATAAAGCAGGATGTCGATGTCGATCGTTCGCGGGCCGCCGGGGACCAGGCGCTGCCGGCCCAAATCTCGCTCGATTTGAAGACAGGTCGCCAGCAAATCATGCGGACGCCGGCGGGTCTCGATCTTCAAAACGGCGTTAAGGTAGTGGGGTTGTTCGTGTGGGCCGCCGACAGGGGAGGTTTCGTACAAGTCCGAGCACGCCTTGATTTCCGTATCGGGCATTTGCCCCAGCCGCGCCGCCGCCGCGCGCATGGCGTGCAGACGATCGCCGAGATTGGCACCCAGGGCAAGATAGACGTGATGCGTCATCTTGCGTACGGGTTCCTTCCTTGAGCCTGGCAACCTGTGCGGGCTGAACAGGCTGTGTAGCGTCGCCTCTTGTGGGCGGCGCACCTGCGTTCCTCGTCACCCACAAGGGGTGACGCTACATTAGGGATCACCGTGTACGACCAAATCGACAGCCTGTGAAGCCCGCGGTTCGCCCAGGATCGCCGACTCCTGGGAGGGTACATCTGCGAGCGCCAGGATACGAGCCTGGCGCGCCAACAGCGTATCGACCAGGTATGCGCGGTCCCGGGGATCGCTCAGACCGGCGGCGTGAACGACGGCCTCCAGATGCGGGCGCCCCAGGCGGGCAATCCGTTCGACGGTCCAGCGTCGATCGTCATCGGTCATGTGATCGAACGCGGTATTGGCGACTTGCGGTGTCCAGGTCATCGGGTCGAAGTTGGCATCGAAGCGACCGACACCCGGCGAGACCACCGGTTGATCCGCGTCGAACCCGGGACGGACCAGACCAAGGGTGAACACTTCGAGCAGTAGCTTGGGTGATCCGAATGCGTGCCGCCAACCGCGCCAGGGTTCCTTGGGGCGGCCTTGCCAGGCCCCAAGGGCGCTGTTGAAATCGATCAGGTAATAGCGGGCCACGCCGTCTTGCACGCTGACCAGGGTGTTGGAAGCGGTGCGGTCGGTGTCATTGATCCAAGCGGCGACCAGGCGCAGACCGCGAACCTCGCGGCGGTAGCGAAACCAGTCGTATTGGAAGTGGCCTTGGACGTCGGGAATCAGGGGCGACGCGACCGCCAGCCGACCGTCGAAACGCTCGTCGCCGGTCCCGCTGAGAGTTACCAGGAATGTCTCGGGCACGTTGTATTCCAGTGCGTGGTAGATGCGCGCCGCGATGAGGGTCGCGGAGGAGCCTAATTCGGGGAAGTCGGGGTGATCGAGCTTGACGAGGAACTTGCGCCCGCCGGCGTCGGTGCCGAAGAAACCAACCGTGGCTCCGGTGTCCTTGACCTTGTCAACGCTGAACGGTTGGACGGGGGCCCGCTCCGGATGGGATCCCCGCCCGACCCGCTCCGGGCTCAGGTCCGATGCGGCGCGGTCAGTGAAGAACGAGGAGTCGGCGACACGCCCGTTTTCGACGTTCCAGGCCTGATCGCCGAAGAGCAAGCGCCACAGCAGATCGGCGGTGAGGATGTCGCGTGCCGGATAGAGAACGGCGGCCTTGAATTGCGATACGAACGTACCGTCGTCAGTGGCACGGATGTGGTGCTCGATGAATGGGGTGGAGTTGGTGTAGCGCAGAGCGGTGCAAGCGCCGCCGGACATGCCCAGGGCGGCGATGGCGGCAAGTCCTATAAGCCGCAACCCGACCTCGACAAGCGGATGCGACAGAACCGACGCCACTTGCGGAACCCGGCCGTGGGAGGAGGGGAAACACCGGCGGCAACGGACGCTCACGATTCTTGCTCCCTGGGTGTTGTTGCAGTGCTCGGGCCTCTCTATACTGCAGCGTAGCGGTTTTGGCCAACAGCCCGTGGCCAAAGTCCAAAACCGTAGCGGCCTGCTGCAACGGGCGGCTAACTGAATGTGCATGACGACTCAGGACTTGGAGAAGACCGTGACGAAGATCAAAGCAACGAACATCACCTGGCATGAGGGACACGTGGATCGAAGCGAGCGCGAGAAGCTGCTCACGCAGAAAGGTTGCCTGGTGTGGTTTACCGGACTGAGCGGCTCGGGCAAGAGCACGGTGGCCTACACGCTGGAGCACGCTCTGGTGCAGCGGGGCCACTTGGCCTATGTCCTCGACGGCGACAACATCCGCCATGGCTTGAACAAGAATCTGGGCTTCTCCGCCGAGGATCGTGAGGAGAACATCCGCCGCATCGGCGAGGTGGGCAAGCTGTTCGTGGACACCGGGGTGATCACGCTCACGGCGTTCATCAGCCCCTACCGGAAAGACCGTGACGCCAATCGGGCGCTGCTCAAACCCGGTGAGTTCTTCGAGGTGTTCCTGGACGCACCGCTGGATATATGCGAAGAGCGCGACCCCAAGGGCCTGTACAAGAAGGCGCGGGCCGGCGAGTTGAAGGGCTTCACCGGCATCGACGATCCCTACGAGACCCCCGAGAACGCCGAAATGGTCATCAACACCGCCGAGGTCTCTCCCCAGGAAGTGTCCGTCATGATTCTCCAGGAGCTGGAAGCCAGGGGGATGCTTCCAGAACTCTCAGAGTAAACCGTCGCAACGGTTGATGGATGTTGTCCGGCCATCCTCGTGGTTCTACGGGATGTACGTACGCCTGCCGAAGGCGTCCCAGGCGAAGTACGCATCGGACGTTGTATCAATCGCGACGACCATCACACTGACGGTCGTACCCGATGTCATTGCTCCTTCGATCAGTCCGACGGCGAAGGCTTCGCTCACTTCCTCACCATCCGTAATGCGCACAGCAAGCGGTCCCGAAAGCGGAAGGTTCTCGACGTGCTCGAATCGCACCGCTGCTCCGCCTCCGGCATCAGCAAACTCCGTCTCCACAAGACCAAGGTCGGCAGCGGTCTCGACGAATTGGTTGTAGTCCTCATGATCCGCATCGTCGTACGCGCCACCATCCGCCACCTCCACCCTCGCGCCCACCAGCGGCTGGCCGGTGGTCGCTGAATCTCCTTGACAATGGGCAACAACCGCAATAGAGGACGGGTGGCTGTGATGCGAAACCCCTTCGGCATCGAGAAGATCATTTCCGGTGGGCAGACCGGCGCCGACCGGGCCGCGCTGGACGTCGCCATCGCGCTGGGAATCCCTCACGGTGGTTCCGTTCCGAAAGGCCGCCAGACGGAGGATGGCCCTCTACCCGAATGCTACTCCATGACCGAGTTGACCGAGGGCGGATACGACGCGCGCACCGAAGCGAACATCCGCGACGCGGACGCCACGCTCATCGTCTCGCCGGGGCCATTGACCGGTGGATCGGCCCTGACCGAGCGTCTTGCCCACAAACATCGCAGACCCGTATTGCACGTCGATCTGTCCACCTGCAGCGCGGAGGAAGCGGTCGTCCGTGTCCACGAGTGGCTGATGGACCAGCGCCCTGGTGTTCTGAACGTTGCCGGTCCGCGCAAATCCACCGCTCGAGGCACGTACGGTGCGGTTCGCAACCTGTTGCGTGGAGTCCTCGGCGGCCCAGACCCGGGTTGACCCGCGCTTCTCACACCACAGAGAACGCGCCGAGAGCGAAGAGTATCGATAGAAAGCAGGCTTGCGGGGCTGAGCGGATGGACTCCGGTCCCCGGCATGCGTTGGAGGCTCATGAGGGGATCGGAGTTCTCGCAGGAGGAGGGTTACAGCGAGTGCTCGGCGGGGGGGAGGGGTAGACATGGCGCCGCCGGCTTATCGCCGTCCTCGGGATATCGTGGTTGTGTCATAAATAAAGGCGGGGGGCGGCCAATGGGTAGTGGCTCCGCAACACTGGTCTCCTTAATAAACAACAACTCCTCAAACTACTCTTACAGCAAGAGCATGGGCCGCCACCCTGCCTTTTCGTTTCACCAGTTCAAACCGTGTGCTCCTGGCGCATTCGCGGTTCCGGCACACCGGATAACGCTCCGCACAGGCGGTCTCCGCGCCGAGTCGGCGCAGCTACAATCACACAACTGTTAGGGGGTTTGGTGAGGAGGGTGAGCGATAGGAGGGATGATGGATAAAATACATATGGATTGCGGATTAATCTGCACGCAACCCCGCACCAACCAGCTGACTCAAGTTTTCCTGTCTATCAAAGTATATCCTCCTATCATAGAATGTCAAACAGGAACCGACATTTTTCCGGCCTTTCCCACTCGACCGGCTGGGAACGCGTTGTGGAAGTCTGCCGCGGCTTGCGTCTCTGCGGGCCATTTCACGGAACCGGCGTTTCGGGGCATTCCTCGGCCGGCGAGGCGCCGGCTGCTACGCAGGGCGCCGGTCGTTATGCGAATGGGCTTTCACTACAGGCTGCCAGCCAGGGTCACAGCCGGGAGTGTTTGTCCGGTATCACTGTATCTGCGCCGTTGTCGTCGCAGGCGCAGCACGAAGACGGCAGTATTCGTACCGCCAACGTGGCTATATGACCGAGAACGGCGTCCGACTGAGACGCCTGTGTTGAGCTTCCAGAAACATGTCCGAGCCCCCGACACGCTGTGAACCCGGCTCACCGGGAACCATCGCCCAGGACCGTTGGCTGCGCTGCCTGTCCTGCGACTACAGCCTGACCGGCTTGACCGAGGATCGCTGTCCCGAGTGCGGCTCACCGTTCGACCGGGAGCATTTGGCTGCGCTGGCGTCGGGGGACCCACAACCGGTGTCGCCTTGGGGCGACGCGGACACCATCGGACTGTGGCGCGCCTTCGGGCGTACCTGCTGGGCCACCTGGTTCCATCCGCGTGCGTTTGCCAAGACGTTCCCGGTCAATCCACGGGCCGAGTCGGGCTGGTATTTCAGCCTGATAGCGTACGCCCTTGCCACGATCATGATTGCCGTTTCCACACTGCAACTCGACAACCTCGGCGACACGCTGGAGTTCATGGGCGTTCTCGTGGTCGTTGCGCTCCCGTCAGTGATCGCGTGTGAAACACTGCTTGCGGGGCTGCTTGCGCGGATGTTGAAGCCGACGCGGGCGCGCAAGGCCGTTCGCTACCCGTTCTGGCGCGGGCTAACGCACTTCACCAGCAGCTACGTCATCGTGTGGGCCGCCGTCGTCTCCGTCGTAGCGATCGCTGGGCGAGTCACGCAGTGGGTTCTCCTCTCGCCCACAACCGAGATCACGTTCATGGCGCTGGGTCAATCAGCCGCAGTGCTGTCACCGCTCCTCTGGTGGAGGGCGTTGGGCTTGGCCATCTTGGAGCGCGGAAAGGGCAGCACAATCAGGCGAGCAATCGCCGTTTTGGCTGTCCCCGTCATAGCAGTGGTGACGCTCGTGTTGAGCACGGTATTGTGCTTTCTGATAGTCACGTCTTGTGTACACATCTGAGGGTACGCGGGGATGGATGGAGGCGGAGGTCATGCAAGGACGCCAGGACCGCTTCAACCTCTCTGCGTTCTTGCGGCTGCCGGTGAGTTGCCGAAGGCGTCCCTCGTTCTTCGCCGTGTCACGCGCTACAGACGAGCGGTCAGGTCTTGACGCGGTCGAGCAGGACGACGACGACGGGGGTGAACAGGAATATGGAGAACCAACTGGGCAAAGCGGCCAATGGGCCTTCCACACTCATGTTCTGCCCGGCGAAGGAGATCAAGAAGCACGCCCCACAAACCGCCAGACAACGAGCACCGTCGTTCAGAATGCTGCCGACGTCCGCCCCGAGCATGAACGGCAAACCGAGCAGCAGCAGGATCAGGTTCACGATCGGCGTGGCGAACCTTGCATGCTTGATATGCTGAATGCGGGCAAGGTCCAATTCGCCCTTGTCCACGAGTTGGGTGAGTTGAGAGGAATCGAGATACCGCACCCACTGCGAGGACTGCCGCAATTGGATCGCCTCGGGCGTGAGGTCACTCTGATAAAGGTGCACCGATTCTCTCTGCACGGTGCCCTGGGGACCCAGTCGCCGATCATCGCCGGAATCCCGGGCGCGCAACTCGCCGCGCTGGAGTTCCCAGATTCCTCCAACAGCGTAGGCCTCATTGGGCACCCATCGGGCCTCCTCGGCCCCAAGAACATGCGTCACCGTTCCGGACTCGTCGCGGTATATGACCAGCATTCGCTTCATGGTCCGCGTGGCGGGATCGAACCTCTGGGCGGACAGCAGGGCTCTTTCTCGATCCTTGAGGAACCAGACGCCATAGGTTTTCTTCCCCAGAGCGTCGTCGTGGCGGCGGGCCAGCTTGTGGGCGACCGATGGGATGATCACCTCGGTGTCGACGACCCACAGGGCACCGGCGAGCAGGCCGAAAGCGATGACCGGCGCGGCGACGCGGTACAGGCTGACGCCCGACGCGAGGACGGCGGTCATTTCGTTCTGGCGACGCATGCGGGCGACGGATGCCAAACAGGCGAACAACGTGATCACGCCGGAAAGCTGCGCGAAGTAGAGGAACAGATTGTTGCCGTAGTAGCTGAGGATGCCCGCCAGGACCATACCCGAGGACGCATCGCCCTCGGTGAACTCGTCCATGTTCACGAACAGATCAAGCACCACGTACAGGCTCATCATCACGCCCAGCGCGATAAGGTAGTTCACGACCAGTGAGCGAAGGATGTAGCGGTCCAGCAGGGTCATGTCATTCCAGGCGCGTTTAACGCCGCAACACTTTCAATAGGACCCACGCGTCCAGCACGCCGACGATTGCGATACCGGACCACAGGATCACCAGACCCGTGACTGCGGTGCCGGCCTTCTCCGCCATCTGCCGCCCCATCACGATGGTGATGATCACGAAGAGGGTCGGCACGAAGGCGATACCGAACGCAGTCAACAGGTGCGACCCGCGAAAGATGATGCCCAGGGCGGCGGCCAGAATCACCAGCACGAACACGCTGGCGCTGTAGGCAAACCGCGAGTGCATCACTCCGTCGATGTCACGAATGACCTCGTCGCGCAGTCCGGCGGCACGCTTCTGCTTTCTGAAGGCCTCGCTTCCCCGCTTGAAAAGCTCGGTATCGCTGAGCAGGGCGTCCGGCGGCATAGCGGTGATTTCGACCACGATATCCGCATCAAGGCGAAACGGGTTGAGCTTGGCTCGCTGTTTGCGAATCGCATTCCCCGGATCGGCGGGGTCCTCCAACGTCACATTATCAAAAACGCGGAGGCTCGCCTGCGCTTCGCCCTCGCCGCGCCCGGGGTCCGCGATCACCTCCGCACGGTCGCCGGTGACGACCCGGCGCCCTTTGGCGGAGTTCTCCACGATCTCGACGTTGCCCTCGAAGAGGACCGAGCCCTCTTTGGCATCCTGCCGGATTCTGTCGGCCCGAACCTGATAGGAAAGAGACGCGTCACCCAGCCGGACGCGACCGGCACTGACGAAGTCATCCACGATGCGTTCGTAAAACCTGGATGCGCACGCCAGCGCCCGGATTCTCTCCACCTGCTCGCGTACCTTAGACCACTCGTCGGGGTGCCGACGGTAGTAGACCAGTTCGTTCAGGTCCAGCCATTTGACTTTCGGTCGAAAGCGGCGCGGAATCGGATGCGGACCGAGCCGTTGATGCACCGGGACTTCCGCCGATCGCCCCTTTCGGTGGTCGATCAGGCTCATGCCGTACATGTCGGCGGTCACCGTGGGCGGGTCACTGATGACATCGAACGATAGGAGCACCGTGGTTGCCGATCCGGAGCGTACGACGTCGTCGCCATCGGTCTCGACAAACGCAACGCCGTCGAGCTGCACGCGCCGGACCGACGGATCCTCGGGGTCGGTTTGCACGGTGGTGCGATCCGCGAAGAAACGGTACCGGTCGCTGACCAGCGGAAACCCGCCCGGTTTCTTCAGACCATGCACCACGATTTGCTCGAGGTCGGCCCGGACCATGGTATTGAGGTTTCCGATCAGGCCGGGAATGATGAAGTTAATGAACGCGAACGTGACCGCGGCGGAGAACAAGCTGATCGCCAGCGAAGGAACAAAGAGCTCCAGGATATTGATGCCGCTGCCACGGCAGGCGACGAATTCGTTGTCGGCGCTGAGCCTCCCGTAGGTCGTCGCGGCGCCGTACAGGCCGGCGATCGGGAGGGTCAAGGCGAGCGAGACCGGAAGCACGAAGCCCATCAGCTTGAGCATCTGCAGGACGGTTATCTGATCCAGCTCGATCATGTTCATGATGCCGCCGCCCAGACCCAGAACCACCATCAGACCGATGGCGGTGAGCAGAAAGGTCTTGCTCATCTCGCGGAAGATGTAGAGTTGCAGGGTCCAGAGCATTGTCGGAACCTCAGGGCATCTCCAACGGCGTCGCATCCTTGCGAAACGCCTGCCCGCAGGGTACGGTGAACCGCGTCATGGTAGGGATATGGGACGGAAAAGCAATCCGTTCGTACGGTCAAGCCCGTTTTCGCTTCAGAATCGAGGCCGTGAGCCGCCGATAACAAGCCTGGAATGCCCGCTCGGCACCCGCGGGCGGCGAGGTTGGTTACCAGATGAACCGGGATTTCCATCGCAAGATTGTCACACCCGATCAACTCGGGCGGCACGTTCAGCAGGCCCGTCGCGAGAACCTCACCCTCGTGCAGTGCCACGGCTGTTTCGACATCGTCCACCCAGGCCACATTCGCTATCTGGAGTTCGCCCGCCGTCAGGGCGACGTTCTCGTTGTGACGCTGACCGGCGACTCCGACGTCACCAAGGGACCCGCCAAGCCCTACATCCCCGAAGAACTGCGGGCCGAGAACCTGGCCGCGTTGGAGTTCGTCGATTGGGTCTGCGTGGACCACGCGCCGACGGCGGATGCGGTCTTGCGAATCGTTCGTCCGGATGTGTACGTCAAGGGCCGCGAGTACGAGTTCAGTCGCGATCCGGGGTTCCTGCGCGAGCGCGAACGGGTGGAGCGGCAAGGCGGGCGGGTGATCTTCTCCAGCGGGGACGTCGTGTTCAGTTCCACACGGCTGATCGAAACAATGCCCCACGATGCGGAGATCGAGCGGCATCGCCTGCGGTTGTTCTGCCGCCGCCTCGACATTCACAAGGCGCGCCTCACCGACGCAATCGAGCGCTTCGGCGGTCTGCGCGTTATCGTTGTTGGGGATCTGATTCTGGATCGCTACGTGTTCTGCGACGCTGTCGACGTAGCCAGCGAGTCGCCGGTGATGTCGCTCTCGCGGCTGAGCGAGCGGCGCTACGTGGGGGGAGCGGCGATCGTCGCCCGGCATGCGGCCGCCATGGGGGCCCACACGTGCCTGGTCAGCTCCATCGCAACCGACGAGGCCTCGCAACACGCCGAACGCGTACTCGCTGACGAGGGCGTGGAGACGCGATTCCTCGCCACGCGCAGCGAGTCGGTCGAGAAAACGCGCTACCTCGTCGACGAGAGTAAGCTACTCAAAGTCGAGCGTGGCAAGCCCGAGCCGCTCGATTCCGTGGCGGAGCGCCGCTTCGCCACCCTCCTCGAAGACGCGGTCGACGGGGCCGACGCGATCCTCTTCTGCGACTTCGGGTACGGCATGCTCAGCCGCGGGCTGGTGCAACGGGTTCTTCCGAGCCTTCGTCGCAAGGTCGGAACGATCGCCGCGGACGTCAGCGGGCCCCATGCCAATCTTCTGCACTTTCGCCACGTCGATCTGCTCTGCCCCAGCGAGCGAGAGATGCGCTCGATGCTGCACGACTTCGAGCAGGGGTTGTCCTCCCTGGCATGGAACCTGCTCGACGAGACCCAGGCGCGACATCTCTTCGTCACGCTGGACAAGAAAGGGGTCGTCGTGTTCGATCGCCGCAGCCAGGACCCCCATTCGCCCGAATGGAGCGGGCGTCTCAAGAGCGAGCATCTGCCTTCCTTCGCCGATCACACCGTGGATCGCCTGGGGTGTGGTGACGCGCTGCTGGCGGCCTCGACACTGGTCCTGGCCACCGGCGCCGACGTGAACTTGGCGGGTTATCTGGGCAGCATGGCCGCCGCTATCGAACTCGCCCATCTGGGCAACATCCCTGTGGACGCGACCTCGCTGCAACGCATGCTCCACCTCCGCGCGGAGCTTCAATGGGAGCCGGCGCCACCGGTCGCAGTCGCAAACCCTCTCCCCGCAACCGCCTGATCCCTTTTCTCCGGCGTGGCTCGGGGGGCGATCACCTCGAACAGCCTCTCGGCGATTTCTCGATTCAAACTCTCATTCGCATGGGCATCGGACGGGTTCACCACCATGTCGGCCGGATCGCGCCCGGCCAGAATGTCGGTCAAGTCCACGACTTGAACGCCGTGATCCGCGAACAGGCCGGCCACGCGTGAGGTGATGGGCCGACTCGCTTCGATGCTGCACAGATTGGGAATGACGAGCACGAAGAACTCGATCCGCTCGCGCTCGCAGAAGTGCACGATGTCAAGGAGTTCGTTCTTGTGTGTATTCCAGACGTCTTCGCTGGAATAGCATTGCCGGCGGTAGTCGTCCCAAATCGTGTTGGTTGTTTCCCGCTGTGCCCAGGCATACGTTCGCGCATAGACGAGATTGAGCAGGTACGACCGCTCGATCCATGATTGAAGAACCGGAGGCTTTGGCAGGAGCAGGCTCACATCGGGCTTGGCAATCCCGTACGCTGCGGCCGCCCCTCGGATGTCGTTGGTGGTATACGTAAGCACCGCCATGTCGGGCTTGTGCGGGTACGTCATCAGGCTGTCGTGTTTCTCGGCCGTGTTCCAACCGCCCTTGGCTACGTTCGCGACGACCCAGCCCTTTCCGATTCGGTCTTGCAGGATATTGGAGAAGCGGTCCTCGACTTTGGCAATACCGGCCCCGGTAACATAGGAAGCGCCCACCACGCACAGGAGCTTCGCATCGGAGAGATCGGACTCGGTGTGTTCGATGTCTCGATAGCCGGGCGAGTTGATCGGGTGCCAGTGCTTCTCGTACCAACGCTGCGAAGCGAGTGTGAGGCCTGCCGAGTGCGTTTCCGCAAAGAAGCAGTACACCAGCAGTTCGGCAACGGCCATGGCGTAGACGAACGAGGCTGTCGACAGACCCAGCCGCATCAGAGCGGACCGAAGGCGCGTCTCTTTGGTCCACACGCGTCGAAACAGCACCCCGCCGCCGGCCAGCAGGCAGGTCGTGACCACCGCACATCGGGCGATGGGGTTGAATGCCTTCTCGAAGTGGACGTGGTGAACGATCTCGACAAGTTCCGCGAGTGTCAGGGCGTAGGCGCAGGTGCAAACCGAGACACCGAGCACAGCCAGCACGCTTCGAAAACGCGTCTCACGAGTCCGTACGCATCGGAACAGGAGCACGCCGCCGATCAGCAGGCAAGTGGCCAGCACCGAGCTTCGGACCAGGAGACTATACCTGAAAAATCCCCACAGGGCGTCGATCATCGAAGCCTCACGCTCGAATCCCCCTGGCCCCGGCCGAACCTTTGACGGCGCTCCGGTCGCGTGGTGCACAGGGCCTCACTCTTGTTTTCGGACGCTATCGCGTGACGCTACAGGCCAAAACCCAACGGAAGCGTCACCCGTTCTTGTGATGGTGATAAGGAGGCCGGGTTACTCTTGGCTTGGGCTCGGTCTTCTTACACGCGTGGTGAAGTCCTGGGCTTGGCGGCCGATCTCCACCTCGAGCGTAACGAACGCGCCCCGGCGCCATACCTTCATGGTGACGATGGTTTCGGGCATGGTATCCGCAACCGCCTGGCCGATGTCCGCGTTGGAGGCAACCGTTTGGCCCTGGTACTCCACGATGATGTCGTTCGGGCGCAGCCCGGATCGGCTCGCGGGCGAATCGGGAACGATCTCCGTGACCGGAACACCGCTTGGTTCCGTCCAGCCGAGTTCGGCCTTGAGTTGCTCGGCGAGTCGGACCGTAGCCGGCATGTATACGCCCAGGTACCCGCGGGCAATCGTTCCGCCGCGCACGAGTTCGGGAATCAGCCTGGCCGCCCGGTGGGCCGGTATGGCAAAGCCGATGCCGTCGTAGTTGCCCGATCGCGTGGCGATGGCGACGTTGACCCCGACGACCTCGCCGCGCATGTTCACCAGGGGCCCGCCGCTGTTGCCCGGATTGATCACCGCATCGGTTTGAAGAAACCCCTGATATTCGATGTTCGGCAACCCGACGTTCGACCGGTTCTTGGCACTGATGATCCCGCGGCTGACCGTGCCTTCCAGGCCGAACGGGTTCCCAACCGCGAACACGCCGTCCCCCACCTGAGTCGCCAGGCTGTCCCCCCAGGCAAGTTCGTGAAGGCGCCCGGCGTCGATCTTCAAAACCGCCAGGTCAGTCTTCGGATCGGTTCCCAGCACGTGCGCGTCCGCGCGGCGCCCGTCCGCCAGACGAACGCTGATCGAAGTAGCCCGCGCGAGAACGTGACTGTTGGTGACGATGTATCCCCTGGCGGCGTCGATGACGAATCCACTGCCCTGACCACTGGGAAGCGTGATCGACGGCTCATCATCCGTCGTCGGCGGTCCGTTCGTTCCCGCCGGCTCGCCCTGCTCGGGTATTGGTGCGCCGTTTGTTGCCGTGGGGGCGTCATCGCGCTCTTGCACGTCTTCCGGGAAGAAGAAGCGGTGGAACTGCGGATCGAGCCCCTCAAAGTCGGATCGGGAGTACTCGCGCTCCGTGGAGATACTGACCACGGCAGGCAGTACAGCCGCCACCGTCGCGCGGTCGGCCTCGAACCGGGTGTGCAACTCGGCCTCGGATGGGAGCGACTCGCGCAGCGCCCGGATTCGCCCCCTTTCCACGGAGTACGCCAATCGCCCCATGATGTCGGCCTTGACCAGGATCAACACCACGACCAGGGACGAGACCGTCATCAGCACGAATTGTCGCACTAGGTTGTTGTGACGCATGACCCTCGTACCGAAATCAGTTGTTCAGGCATGGCGGCAGCATCAGCCGGATCGGTGCACGCACCTGAGCACGATCAACAGCAAACCCTGGACGATGATGACTCCACTACCTATCGTAACCAGAGGCCGGCTGCTGCACAAATTGTGGTAGTACTCCGCCCGATTGCGGGCCATGGCGCGGCGTGGAATAATGGTCCCCGACGTACGATCCGTCCAGCGATATGCGATTGCACCCGGGGAAACGTCGTGGACCATTGGGCACAGAGAGTCAAGCCGGCCGCCTCGCGGCGTACGCACCTGTTGCTGGCCGCGATGATGTGGACGGTGGTGGGGGCGCTCCTGCTGTACTTCGGTGTCCGGTGGGTACTGCGGACGGACACTTCGTATGCGTATGTCCAATTGGCAGCGGCTGTCTGTGTGGGGGTGGCCAAGGCGCGCTTCGTGCTGGCCGGGGCGGCCGGGCGGATCGTCGAGCGCATCGAGACACGCGGCGATGGGCATTGTCTGGGCGGTTTCGTGTCCCTCAAGACCTGGGCGCTGGTCGCGCTCATGGTTGGGATGGGCCGGTTGCTCCGTGGCAGTCCGCTTTCCGAACACGTCGTCGGGTTGGTCTACACCGCCGTCGGCACCGCCCTGCTCCTGGGAAGTCGATACCTGTGGCAGGCCCTGTGCAGGCGGCGCATCGGCGATTGACTCCGCGCCGGGGACGCACATTGTTCCGCACTCCGTGCCCCTGTTCCCGACCGAAGCCCAACGGTATACTTCCACGTCTTGGCGATAGCGTTCGAGGCGAGGAGACTCCGGCTTAAAGCCGGTTTTTTTGAGAGGATCTGTTGATGTCCACGGCGATGCTCGATGGGAACAACACCTGCAAGATATTCACCGGAGGGAAGTGGACCGCCGCGCAGGCCACCCGCTTCGGCGATGTTACCAATTCTTCCACCGGCGAAGTGATCGCCCGCGTACCGTTCTGCACGGCTTCCGACGTGGACAAGGCGGTGCGCGGCGCCCACGATGCTTTTGCCGAGTGGGCCGAGATGCCTGCCGTGCGGCGCGCCGAGGTGATGTTCAATTACCGCGAGCTTCTCAAGGGCGCCACGGACGAGTTGGCGCGGGTGATGTCGCAAGAGCACGGCAAGACGTTTGCCGAATCGAAGGCCTCGGTCCAGCGCGGGATCGAGATGGTCGAGTTTGCATGCGGCGTGCCTTCGCTGCTGATGGGCGAAGCGATCGAGAACATTGCCCCGCATGTAGACTGTGAGACCCAGCGCCATCCGCTGGGCGTGTGCGTGGGGATCACGCCATTCAACTTCCCCGCCATGGTGCCGCTGTGGATGTTCCCCATCGCGCTGGTGTGCGGCAATACGTTCATCCTCAAGCCGTCGGAGAAGGTCCCGCTCAGTGCCATGCGCGAGATCGAGCTGCTTCACGATGCCGGACTGCCGGACGGCGTCGTCTCGCTGGTGCATGGGGACAAAGAGTGCGTGGACGCACTGTTGACCCACCCGCTGGTGCAGGCCGTCTCGTTCGTGGGCTCGACGCCGGTGGCGCAGCACATTTACCAGACCGGGACCGCACACGGCAAGCGTGTGCAGGCCGCCGGAGGAGCCAAGAATCACATCTTCATCATGCCCGATGCGGTGCTCGATCGGTCGATCGACGCCCTGGTGGGCTCGGCCTTCGGCTGTGCCGGAGAGCGCTGCATGGCCGGTCCGCTCGCGTTGCCCGTGGGGGACGTCGCCGATGAGGTGGTGGAGCGGCTGACCGAGACCGCCGGCAGAATCAAGACCGGACCGACCGACCGCGAGAGCGACGCCACCATGGGACCGCTGATCTCCCGCGAGCACCAGCAGAGCGTGGTCGGGTACATTGAGCAGGGTGAGGCCGACGGCGCCAAGCTGACCCTCGACGGGCGCAAGGTCTCGGTACCCGAGGCGCCGGGGGGCTACTACGTCGGGCCTACCGTCTTCGACCACGTCCGGCCCGAAATGAGCATCGCCCGCGAGGAGATTTTCGGACCTGTGCTGTCGGTGATCCGGATCAAGAGTTTGGAGGAAGGCATTCGGATGACCCAGGCGTCCGAGTACGGCAACGGTGCCGTGCTCTACACGCAGAGCGGTCGCGCCGCCCGCGAGTTCAAACACCGCGCCGGCGCGGGCATGATCGGCATCAACGTGGGCGTACCGGCTCCGATGGCATGGTTCTCGTTCACCGGCTGGTCCCGGTCCTTCTTTGGCGATCTACACATCCAAGCGAAAGAGGGACTGCTGTTTTATACGCAGCAGAAGATGACCATGAGTCGCTGGTTCAAGGGGACCGATGCTCGACTGGGCACGTGGGGCTTCTAGCGGTGTTCCCTGAGCATCGTCGTCTGTCTCGTCGCCGAATCTGTGGCGGTCAGCGTTCCCGTCAGCGGTCGGTCTGCAAGGCACAGACCGCGACGATGAGCGATGATTGACGCGCGTCGGCTGGTGGTGTCTAATGCGGGTGCGCGTCAAGCGCGTATCCTGGGGCCATGGCGCAGTTGGGAGCGCGTCTGCATGGCATGCAGAAGGTCGAGGGTTCGAGTCCCTCTGGCTCCAGTTCCTTAAACCCTTTGCTGGGCGTGACTTGCGGAATCGCTCGGCTCGCCCGGACGCCCGGAATCCGGTGGATACGCATTTCGTACGCAAGTTTGTTTCGCGGGCGTATCCAACAGGGCTTCATACCTTGCCACGGCGTCTCGCTCATTCGCATCCGCGGCCTGCAGATAGAACTCCCGCGTAGTCGTGATCGATGCGTGGCCCAGTAGCCGCTGCAAGACGTGGATGGGTGTTCCGGTGTTGGCGTGATTCTGGCCAAACGACTTCCGAACGGTGTGGATGGTGATTGTGGCTGTGGGTCGGATCCCAGCTCGGACAAAATGGCCCCGAACGGTACGCCTGTTCCCTGCTGTTTGCCGTTCGAGGAATCGGTCCAGCTCCACGCGGCGATAGAGGAGATGGCGACCGATGGTAGTGGCCTTCAGCAAGCCCCTCTCGCGGTAATACCCCCGAATCGCGAGGCGACGGCTGAGATGGGCCAGATCGACCGACGCCGACGGCGAGAGGGAATGTGCGGAGACTTCTCCTCCACTTTTTTTGCACCGGCGGCTTGACAAAGGCTGCTTCATAGATGGGCTAATCTGATGCAACCTCACGGAACTTCCTCCAGTCAATGCCGAGCTTGCGCATCCGGCCTCGGAGCGTGTGGGGATTGACGCCCAGCAGGTGGGCAGCCCCCTGAGGGCCCTCGACCCGGCCCTGCGTAGCTGTTAGAGCCGCCTTGATGTGCTCACTCACGATGCTGTCCAGAGTCCTAAACTCCTCAGGGGCGGTAGACAACGCCGGCACCACCTTAGTGTCATGCTGCTGAGATACCGAGAGAGGAGATCCCGCCCCCAGGGCCTTCGCGGTTTCCAGCCGCTTGCCATTCCCGAGTAGTGCGGCACGGTTGATCACCGAAGCCAACTCACGGA
>Ga0190284_1000130_pt1 | contig 57449 bp, 38 predicted proteins | sample 48691812_MG_FD_161668 | JGI IMG/M metagenome (GOLD analysis project Ga0190284, IMG submission 161668) | Hydrothermal vent microbial mat bacterial communities from Southern Trench, Guaymas Basin, Mexico - 4869-18-1-2_MG | ecosystem: Environmental > Aquatic > Marine > Hydrothermal vents >...
CTATCAGTCCGAATACGGACATTATTTCCTTGGAACTTGAGAACTTCCAACGGTAAGTGGTGTCGTTTATCTGAATCGATTTTTTTTTGACGTCATAGGATTCGAGAAATGAAGGAGAGATCGTTCTCCTCACTCATCATCTCGAGCATTCAGAGGTTGGCAGCGGTAATGATCGTGTCTCCAGATTCGATATTCAATCGTTATCGACGGTGACGGTCATCGATTCCGTCGCCTGGTTGCCATCGAAATCATGGGCCGTCACGACGATCTTATATTTTCCGTCGGGATAGAGCGATTTGCCTCTTTTGTCCTTCTCTGCCGTGGGCCAACAGTAATCGACATCGCCAAGATTCAGCTTGACCGGCGGTTCGTCACCCTTGCAGTTGGTGAGCACATAGTAGCTGAAAACCTTGTCGCCGCTGCGCTTGCCCTCGTCGAGCAGCGTGTAATGCTTGTAGATCACTCTGGTCAGCTCGGTGTGGTATTTTTTGTCATAGAATCCTTTTCGCATCTTCAGGATTCCGAAATCGAAGCTGCGGAATGTGCGCTTCTTGCCTCGTGAGACCGGCACGATCTCGTAGTCCATGCGCGTCACACCGAGTCGGTCTCCGAAGCCGCTCGCACCGTGAGCATACTTACCCGCTTCGCGCATGGCGACGACGATATCCACATCACCCTTCACCGTCACGTTGCCTGATTGGCTCGGCTCGATGCGTTTGTCCGAGTTGTTCTCGAAGAAGTAGAACGGAGTCGAGATGACCGGGGGATCATCGTCGGTGTAAGTAAAATGGCCGTTCGGCATGCAGATATACTGCCACGTTTTCCAGTGAGGCCCCTCGGAGAACACTTTGGTCAGGTGAATGTGCGGCAGTCCTTTGAAATCGATCTCCCCGATCACGGTGCCGCGCTTGACGAAGTCGCCTTCCTCGACCTGGAAGTTGCCGAGGTGCGAGTAGCTCCAGCCGTAGGATGGCTCGTCCCCTTCGGCATCAGCGATCGTAACGGTCGAAAGAATGACCGCCTTGACCCAGCCGTCCTGCATGGCGTAGATCTTCGTGCCGTTCTCGAGCACGATGTCGAGCCCGCCGTGGAAGTAACGCCACTCGCCTGACTCGCCGGCTTGATAGAGGGGGAAGTCGTTGATGATCCAGACCTCGCGGTTCAGCCTCTCGATCTTGTTGCGCGCAAGCCCCGGTGCTTGATGCGGCCAGGGCAGCTTCTCGATCTTCTTCTCGGTGTGCGGGAAGGTCAGATCGGGGGGGCCGGCGGTGGATGCTGCGGCCGTGGACTGCGAGGAATCATTGGTGATCGCGGCGACCTTCAGCAGAATCCCGTGGTTCGGCGTCTTCTTTTTGAGCCATTCCTTGACGAGATCGGTCAGATCGATTCGTACGGTCGCAGCAGCAACCGGCTCGATGCGCGCCACCTTCGCGGCCTCCGGTGCGAAGGCCGGCTGGTTGTTCCAGCAGGTGGTGTGCTCGTTCCACTCCTCGAGAACAGCGTGAACGGCGAGATCGAAGGCCCCGGTGACCGGCATGCGCTCCGAGTTCTTCATGTCGAGAACCAGCTCGGCGCTGCGCAGCGCCCCGGCGTTGACTCTTTTCGGCAGATCGAAGCTCAAGAGATCGCGGTTCGTATCGTTCAGAGAGATGGAGAGGTGCGGCAGTATTCCCCAGGTTTTGTCGGCGAGATAGGAGATCAGTACGGTATCTGCTGCTACCGGGACCTGACGTGTCCCACCCCGTAAGGAGAGAACGAGCTGGGGTGGCGTTCCTGTCTGGCTCTCCTTGCCTTCGAAGTAGATCCAGTTCGGGGAGCCTGTCTGAGCCCCGGCGTTCGTCGAATTGCGGTTCTCGAGGTATTTCGACATCTTCTGCCAGTCGCCGCCGAGCGCCGCCAGGATCGCCTTGGGATCATAACGGTTGTCGGAGGAGTGGAAGATCCATTCGTAGTACCAGAGCAGGAAGCCGATCTTCTGCTTGGAGCAGGTCTCGATCGTGTTGATGACATCTTCGGTGGTATTGTCGGTGGCCGACGCCCAGCAGATCTTGGCCAGTGGAATCACCGGTTTCGTACGGTTGCGCGATTTTAATGTTCCCAGACTGGAGACGAGGCCGGCGATATCGACCGGTGCGCCGCTCTTCCCGCTATCGGCGTTGACGCACAAGAAGGGGCACAGAAGATCAACCTGCTCCGCGTACTCCGCGCCGATCCCCACATGTCCGATGCGCACATCGGGCCGCACCCTCTTCCACGCCGTGCGGCAGTGCTCGAGGAATCCGCTGACGTGTTTTTCGCACTGCCCTTCGCGGCACTCGCTGCAATTGCATTTGGCACCCAGATTGTAGAGCACGATCGTACTGATCGCCGGCACACTCTCGAGGATCTGCGTGCCCCATTTTGCACCCCATTCGACGGAATCCTGATGTGCAAAGCAGAGACTGTTGTGGCTGATCGGTGTCGAGCCGTCGGCGTTCACGGCGACATGCACCTTGGCATCCTGCGGAATCAAGAGACGCGGCCTGTACATGGCCGCGACATGAACCCCCGACTTTGCGAGCTCTGCGGCAAGGCGCTGGATCATCCCGCGATCGGCGCGCGGCCAGTGGTGGGTGATCCAAGCGAAATCGACGACGACGAGGTCGATCTCGCAGGTCTCAACAAACGTCGTGATCTCGTCGATCGTCGTTTCTGCGCCGAGGCATGACGACAGGAACGCGACACCTCGATGGGTCGTCCGGGGATCCAACCGGCCTTCCGGTGAAGCGGCAGCGCTCCCCGCGACCATCGATAGAGCCCACACGACAACGGCACACATTCGAACGGTTCCCATGGCAATACCTCACTCCGTGCGTCTAACGCGTTTTCGTTTTTCCAATCCTCCAGAACGCCCGACGGCCACGGATTCGAGGCGGCGAAATGATCTCGAGCTCTCCTGAAAGGTCGATGGACCACCTCATGATACAAAAATTCGAAGCCGGTGATGAGCAAGATTTTTTGCAGTCCCGCCGAATGAGCAAGGCAGAGTCTACCTCCAAAAATTAATCCGAAATTCTGATAAAACCCCTCCTGTAAATACGCCCTGTGAATTGGCGAGGGGGCCAAACGAGCCACGCCCGTGGTGCGTGCCGGGGCTCGCCGCGCGAGATCTATTCGGCATGGCGCTCACTCGAGATGGAGTCTCGAGGGGAGTGTTGCTGCTTTACGGATCATCGAGTGATCAAAAAGAGGTCATTGAGAAGCAAAGAGGAGGTATCCATGAAACTCGGAACGATTATTCCCATCATTCTCACATTCCTGTGTGTTCTATACCCATCGGGTCATGCTGCGACCTACTATGTTCCTGACGACTTCAGCACCATTCAAGCCGCCATCGACGCTGCTGCCGACGGAGACGCCGTCATCGTCCGTCCGGGAACCTATTTAGAGAACCTCGTGGTAAATGGTTCGATCACGCTGAAGAGCGAACAGGGTCCGGCGGTCACCACCATCGACGGCGGGCAATCAGGGCCGGTAGCCCGGTTTTACTCCAATGATCCTTCGTCGATCATCGAGGGATTTACGATTACGAACGGAAGCTCGTCTGTCGGTGCGGGGATCTGTTGTCCAGGCAATGGATGGGCGCTTACGATCAAAGGAAACGTGATCACTGGGAACACGGCAACCGCCAGCTATAATGGCGGCGGCGGCGTCTACTGCGGCGATGAGTGTACGGTTATCATCGTAGACAACACGATCACGGGAAACGACACCGATGGTCAAGGCGGAGGTGTGTTGTGCGAAGACAGCACCTCGGATACTTTGCTCATCGGCAATAATATATCAGACAACACGGCCAGACTCGATGGTGGAGGTGTTGCTTGTCTGCGTTGTTCTCCCACGATTTCCGGAAACTCGATCGATCGCAACACGTCACTGTTTGGCAAGGGAGGTGGGATCTACTGCAGGTACGCATCCACCAATCCCGTGATCAGCGGCAACACGATCTCCGAGAACCGCGTGGACAACGGCACCGGTGGAGGAATTTGCTGTGAGGAGTGCTCACCTTCGGTGGCCGGTAATTCGTTCACAGCCAATTATGCCTACAACGGAGGTGGAGGTATCAGCTGTTTCGGCAGCTCGAGCGCTGACATCACCGGCAATGTGATCTCGAGGAACACAACTCCCACCACGGGTGGAGGGATCATTTGTATCAGCTCTGCTTCACCAAAAATTCATAACAATCTCATATTCAACAATTCCGCTGATTTTCACGGAGGAGGAATATACTTTACTTATCTATCCAATCTCACCGTGTCCAACTGTACTTTTACGCAGAATTCAGCTGGATGGTCGGGTGGCGGAATCAGCACCTTCGATGCAACACCCACCGTGATCGATTCGATCATCTGGGACAACACAGCGCCTTCGAACCCCGAGATCGATGTCAGATCCACCGGTGGTCCTTTCGTTGATTACTGCGATGTCAAGATGAACACCGGCGTCTATCCCGGAACGGGCAATATCAATGTCAATCCCCTTTTCTACGATTCCGCTAATGACGACTTTCATCTGCAGCAAGATCCCTGCCAGCCGGGAATTACCAACCTCTGCGTGGATGTCGGCAGCGATACGGCTGCCAACCTGGGGATGGACACCCTGACCACCAGAACAGACAACCTGCCCGATGAGGGGCAGGTCGATATGGGGTATCACTATCTCCCACCCATTCCGCAACTGACCCTCGTCATCAATCCCGATCCCCTCGTCGCCGGCCAATATGCCACGTTTACGGTATCGCATGGAGTTCCTTACGAGGCGACGTATCTGGCCTACAGCATTGTTGGGCCTGGAAGCACCTACGTTGCGCCACTGGACGTCGTTCTCGACCTGACAAAGCCAAAGCAGGCAGGTGGGATCGAGATCAGCGACAGTTTGGGAACAGCGGTGTGGAATCTTTTGATCCCGCCGAGTGCCGGTGGCAAAGCTGTTTGGTTCCAAGCGTGCCAATACGGCGAATGCACCGACGTCGTGAGCATGACGATTCAATGATTTTCGCGTCGTAGCCTCGAAGAAAACTCAGCAAGCATCATGAAGGGGGTCGGGTTTCGATTCTACCCCCGATTCTGCGCGTCCGCTCTCTTTTTGCACACTCCATTCGGAGGTGAGGAGAGCGGTCGCATTTTTTTTTGAGCTCTTCAGGTCCAGTTAAGGCGCGGATGCTAACTTCTCCCTCGCTGCAGCAGTCATTCGATTTTCGAGACCAACAAAACAGCTACAGAAAACACAAAAGAACCACAAACGGAACACGAAAGGAAAACAACATGAAGGCTTCAAAACTGTTCACGCTCTCCATCATCGCCATCGGCGTTCTGGTCATTCTGCTGGAGGCCCCGCTGGCCAGCGCGGCGCCGGTACCCCCGCCCTTCGATCTTCACGCCTGCGGGCTGACGGCGCGTGCCGTGCTCAAAACGGCGCGTCATGAAGCGCATGGCGATTATTGGCTGAAGGTCGCCAACGCTCTGAACGGTCCTCTGGTCGAGATGCCCGGCGCACTCAGGGAAGCCTGGGGCGAGCTGCAAGAGGACCTCGAGCTTGCCAACGACCAGTTCCAGGCCCGCCTCGACGTCTGTGAGGAGCTGGGGCACGGGCCCTACAACCCGGACCTCGACCCGGTCGACTTCTCGTTCACGGTGGACAACAACTTCTTCCCCCTCGTCCCCGGCCGCACGCTCGCCTATGAGAAGCTGACCCCCGAGGGCCTGGAGCGGGTGGAGTTCACCACTCTCAACGAGACCGTCGACATCGATGGATTCGAGTGCCGGGTGGTCAATGACATCGAAACCCTCGACGGAGAGGTCACCGAGGACACTCTCGACTGGTTCGCCCAACAGGACACCGGAGACGTCTGGTACTTCGGCGAGATCTCGAGGAACTACGAGGACGGATTTCTCGACAACCTCGAGGGATCGTGGCGGACCGGCCGGGAAGACGCCAAACCCGGTTACCTCATGCTGGCTGCACCTGCGATCGATGACTTCTACCGCCAGGAATACTTCATCGCCGAGGCCGAAGACGTGGCCCGGGTCATCTCGCTGAACGAGACCGTGGTTGTGCCCTACGGCACCTACCACAACTGTCTCCAGACCCTCGAGTGGAGCCCTCTCGAGCCCGGCAATGTGGAGTACAAGTATTATGCTCCGGGAATCGGACTCGTTCTGGAGGTCGATCCGGACAGCGGCGAGCGCCTCGAGCTCGTCGACATCATCAATTGAACCAAACATGCACAACGTCCAGCCGGAGCGCGCCTTGTGAGCGCGCCCCGGTTGCGCCTCCGCCTTCAAAGGGGGAGTGGACCGCGGCCCGGCAGGCCGAAAATGTGTCTGGCCGCGGCCTTCTCTTCCCGGGCAAACCGGCTTAAATGGCCCCATTCAGGTTCGGTTAAGGATCTTGCTTGTATACTATAGAGAGAAGCAAACGTCATTCGAACATTCAGCCCCTTGGAAAGGAGCTCGATATGAAGACTCTGCGACTTCTCTTGCTTTTTATGGTGGTCAACGGTGCCGCCGAGTTCGCTCTGGATGCACCATCGGCCAGAGCCGCGCCAACCCCGGTGCCCAGCGATTCCCCGCTCTGCAAGGCGGGGGCGTACGCGGTGCGCAGGGCCGCGCGCTTCGAGGCGTACTCCGATTACTGGCTGCAAGTCGCCAATATCCTCAACGGTCCCTGGAAAGAGATCCCGGCAGGTTTTGCAGAAGCCACAAGAAAGCTGCGAGTGGACCTCGAGCTCGCTGACGATCAGTTCGTGGCCCGTCTCAAAGCCAACCTGACGCTCGGGGAGGACCCCTACGATCCCCTGGTCATACCCTCCGAGTTCTCGCCGATCGTGAACAACGTCTACATGCCGCTCATTCCCAATCGCGTGCTCATCTATGAGATGCGCACCGCGAGCGGCCTGGAGCGCAAGGAAGTCACTACCTATAGCAGAACCGCCAAGATCAACGGAGTCACCTGTCGGGTGGTCAGAGAGCTCGAAATCTTCAACGGCAAGGTCATCGAGGACACGATCAACTGGTATGCCCAGCACCGCAACGGCGACGTCTGGTACTTCGGCGAGGTCGCGCAACACTACGACGACGGGATCCTGGACAGCCTCGATGGATCGTGGCGCTACGGCAAGGACGATGCCAAGCCCGGTATCGTGATGCAGTCATCGCCGGTGGTGGGCGAGTCCTATCGTCAGGAGTACTCCCTCAACGTCACCGAAGATCTGGCCCGCGTGATCTCGGTCAACGCGACGGCCAACGTTCCTGCCGGCAAGTTCCACAACTGTGTCCAAACCATGGATTGGAGCCCTCTGGAACCGTTCGATGAGACCGACAAATTCTATTCGCCTGCAGTGGGTCTCGTGATGGAGGTCGACCTGACGACCGGCGATCGTCTCGAGCTCATCGAGATCAAACAACTGTAATGTGCGCCTGCGCCAGGCGGGCTCGAACCGCGCATTGAAAACCAAAGACGTGCAATCATGACGAGAATACTACTGGTTGAAGATGAAGAGCGCCTGGCCCGCACCCTCGTTCTGGGGCTGCGCGAGGAAGATTACATCGTCGACCACGCCCGGGACGGCGAAGAAGCTCTGTGGTTCGCCTCGACCGAGCATCATGATGCGGTGATTCTCGACCTGCGCCTTCCGAAGGTGACCGGCTGGGATGTGTGCCGTCACTTGCGGAAAAGCGGTTCCACGGTTCCGGTGCTCATGTTGACCGCATGCGACACGACGGACGACATCGTTACCGGCCTCGATCTCGGCGCCGACGACTACCTCACGAAACCTTTCGAGTTTTCAGAGCTTCTGGCTCGGATCCGTTCCATGCTTCGACGCGGTACGCTGAGCCGGTCCGCGCGGCTGCGCCTCGCCGACCTGGAGATGGATGTGAAGGCGCATCGTTTGTGGCGTGCGGATCGAGAAATCTCCCTGAGCAACATGGAGTTTCGCGTCCTCGAGCATCTACTCCGGAATGCAGGTACCATTCAGAGCAAGTCGCGCATCGCGGCGGCGATCTGGGACGATGAGATCGGTCCCGACTCGAACGTTTTGGAGGTGCTCATCTCCAACCTGAGGCGCAAAATCGACCGCGACTTCGAGCCGCCGTTGATTTATACGCGGCGTGGAGCGGGCTACTTGCTGTCCGATACACGGCCATGAAGCCTCTCTCGATACGTACAACTTTGATCTCCTGGTTTGTGGGATTCACCACCCTCCTCCTGGTCGCTTTTTCGATCACGCTCTACTTTACGATCAGCCGGGCGCTGCGCGCCGGCCTGGATGCCCAGCTCGAGACGGCGGCGACCGGTCTCGTGGCACTTTGCGACTGGGACGAGGATCGGCGGGTCGTCGAATTCGAGCTCTCCGAGGAGCTTGCAGCGCAGCTTGCGGCCAGCTTTCCCGCGCGGAGCCAGGAGGCCTGGTTCTGGCACGGCCGGCGATTGCTGCATCGCTCCGGCGAGCCGCTGGACGTACCACTTCCCGACGTGACCTTCGGCGAGGATGTCGATCTGGATGGCGGAACCGCCGTGGTCTTCTCCACGATCGAAGACTCCCCATCGGGACCGCGACGGCTGATCACGGTGCTCGTGCGATCTCCACCGGTGGCCGCCGATATCTTTGCCGGCGAGCCCCCGAAACCGGCGTTCACCGTGCTGGTGCGCGTTGCCGAAAACCTCGCTCCCATCGAGGCGCAGCTTGCACAGCTTGCCTGGTTCGTCGTCGTACTCGCCAGCGTTTCCGCGGTGGTTGTGGTGGGCTTCGGCATACTCCTGTCGCGTCGGATCGTTCGTCCGCTTCGGGAACTGGGTGAAGCCGCCGCCAGAATCCAAGCCGGCGACACGGTGACGCTGCCTCAGCGTGGAGTGGGCGACGAGGTGGAAGAGCTGCGCTGTCACCTCGAGGATGCTTTCCTGCGCCTCGAAGACGCGCTCCGCCGCCAAACGCGCTTCACCTCCGATGCGGCGCACGAGCTGCGCAACCCGATCGCCGTGATCCAGAACGCCGCTGAGATCGCCCTGCGCCGCGAGCGCCCGGGCGACGAGTATCGGCTTTTTCTCGACGATGTGCACGCCACGTCGAGACGTATGGGCAGCGTTGTGGAGGCCCTCTTGCTGCTGGCACGGATCGACGCCGGGACGGTGGGGGCTGCCTTCAAGGAGGTAGACCTCGTGGCGATCGCCCACGATTCCGCCGCGGTGCAACCCTCTGCCAACGGAAGGGTCAACATCAACGGCGCCACGTCCGCGATCGTGGACGGCGATCAAGCCCTTCTGCGGGTGCTGGTCGACAATCTGCTCTCCAACGCGCTACGCTATTCGGGACCGGAATCGACAATTTTCGTGACGGTCGCCGACGAGCAGGATGAGGGTGGGGGTGGGGGTGGAGGGGGGGCCGTTCTGCGTGTCCGTGACGAAGGACCGGGTATCCCCGAGAAGGACGTTGACCGCGTGTTCGACCGCTTCTACAGGGTCGAGACGGCCAATCCCGACGCACCCGGCGCTGGTCTGGGGCTGGCAATCGTCGCTGAGGTGGCCCGCGTGCATGCGGCGACCTCACGGATCGAAAGTTCCCCCCAGGGCACCACCATCAGCGTCAGATTCCCCGCGCCCTCGCTCGTTCGTCGGGATTGATTCTGTTGACCCTTCTTTTTGCTGTGTCTCGACGCGAACTTCAAGTTCAGCGGTCGGTCTCGGTCAGAGCCTGGCGGAAGGTTTTCAACGCCTTGGCGAAGGTCTCCCGCTGCTCGTCGTTCGTAGCGGCGGCGAGAGCTTTCTGTTCCCACTCCACCGCTATGGCGTACTCCCCGTTGTCGTAATAGAGCCAGGACAGGGTGTCGATGATGGCCGCGGAGTGTGCGTTGTCGAGCTCGACGGCCACCTTTGCCCAGCCGAGGGCTTCCGCGAGCAGGATCTTGTTCTCGTGACAGATCCAGGCCAGGCCGTTGATCTTGTGGACGTCTTTCCCGGCTTCCTCGCGCCAGCGGCGGCAAATCGCGAGGACCAGCTCTCGCTCGCCCTTCGCGAGCAAAATCCTCACCTTGGCGGGCTTGACGATCTGCTCGATCCCCTCCTCGTCATCGATCTTCTCGTACTCGGCGAGGGCGGCATCCAGCTCGCCGGTCTGCTCCAGCAGGACGGCCAGATTGTAGCGCATGTTGTCTTCGAACTCGGTCCCCGTGAACTTGGCGACCGCTTGTTTGAGGAGGGTGAAGGTCTTCGGCATGTCCTTCATGACCTGCGAGTAGATCTGCGTCAGGAGCAGGTAGGAGTCCTCGATGCCGTCGGTGTCGGGGTAGTCGGCGATCTGTTCCTCGAGGAGCGCCACCAGGCCGTTCAGATCGCGCGCTTCGAGGTAATAAGGGACGAGGCCCTCGATGCAGAGGCCGCCCTCGGGGCGCTTCTCCTTGCGGGCCACCTCGAGAGCCGCCTCGTAGATCGTCCGGGCTTTCTTTTTCTGCTCCCGTTCGTAGATCCTCTCGGCGTAGGCCACCGCCGCTTCCAGATCGGTGGGGTCGGCTTCAAAGCGCTTCTTGTAAGCGTAGTAGGTGGTGCGCCCGGCGCGGATCTCCTGAACCCTGGCCAGAAACTCCTCGGTGGACGCGTATCCCAGGATCCAGTCGATGACTTCGCCATCTCCGTTGAGAAACAGGATGAAGGGGTATCCTGTCACGCCGTAGGTGCGCGCCAGTGCCCGCCCATCGTCCGTCTCGGCGTTGATCTTGACGTTGACGAAATTCTTCATGAGCTTGCCGACGTGGGGATCGCTGAAAGCCTCCTCGTCCAGGCGCTTGCACCACGAGCACCAGTCGGCGTAAAAGTCCACCATGAGGAGCCGGCCGCTCGCTTGGGCTTTCTGCTTGCTCAACTCGAAGCTCTGATCAGGGCTCTCGAAGGAGATCCCCTTCGTCTCGTCTTGTGCCGTGAGATGCAGCGGGGCCGCCGCCACCAGCACGAAGACGACAAGGACCGAAAGTGTCGTAGTTCGGGTTGTCATGGCTTACTCCTCGAATACTTACGCTGCGACCGTGTGCGAGGTGCTCTGGTTCTATTTAGCATAACTGTGTTCGACGGTGGCCTACAATCCCCCGATGAGAACGCATGCAGGCGCCGAATCATCGGTTCGATCGACGCCGGTCGCGGGATGAGACTGCGCTGATCTCTATTTCAGTGGCAGCAGTCGATTGCGCCTCCGTGATCGCTTGCGTGCTGTCGTCAACAATCATCTCGATAATCTGTGCGCATCGCGCTCGTTCTGGACCGTGGTGTAGCTCAGGTTGTACCACTCCCAGTGGTTGTCGTTGATGTCATACCGGCGGCAGCGCAGGATGTCCTTGCCGTAGACGTGAATGCTGATCGTCACACCGTCCGAATCGTTCTTGATCCTGTGGATCTCGTCATCGGGAGGAAGCACGAGAGGCAGCAGCGAGCCGGCCTCGGCCTTTGCAAAACGGATTTCTTCGAGCTCGGCCGTTCCCTCGCGCACACCGTCGTCACGCCGCTCGTAGACCCAGGAGGCGATCTTGTTGTTCAGCGCTCCGATCATTCCCCAGGTGCCGTGGTCGTGGATCGAGGTGCCCTGACCGGGCTCCCAGACGAGCACGACGAGGGTGAATCGGTCCTGTGCGTCCCGATGGACGAGATGCCGAGCGTAGGTGTTCCGTCCGCGGGCAGTGAAGCGGGGATCCAGCACCGGTTCGCTGGCGACGAACTCCTGGAGTCGATCGGCCACGCGCAGGACCCGATCGCGTTCGTTCACTGGTTGCGAAACGATCCTCTCGAGGTCACAGATGAGCTGTTGCATGGCGGTGTTTTCCTCCTACCCGTGCTGACCTTCAATCTTGATAGACAACCTGTTCGCGGCGCCCCAGGAAGCGCGGCTGCGTGCCCAGCACACGCACGTCGAGAAAGGCTTTCAGCCGCGCCAGGGTCTCGCGTAGGCGGATCTTCATTCCCGAGAAGCCCTCCACCTTCCGCGCGAGATAGGCGACGGCGCGCTGGTTCTTGGCGCGTGCGATGTAGAGCGCCCGCTCGCAGTGGAACTTCTGTGATACCACGATGTAGTCTTCGATCCCGAAGATCTGCCTTGCGCGCACGATTGAATCGAGAGTCCGCAAACCGGCGTAGTCCAGGGTAATGTACTGCGATGGAACCCCGCGTGCCACCAGGTCAGCCTTCATCTGGCTGGGCTCGTCGTAGTCGGCTCTCGAGTGGTCGCCGGAAATGAGAATCGCTTTCACCTTGCCGGCCTCATAGAGCTCGTGCGCCGCGTCGATGCGGTAGTTGTAGAACAGATTCTCGCGGCCGTAGGAGTACTTCGAGGTGCCCAGGAGCAGCGCGGCGCGTTTGGCCGGGACCGATGCCACGTCATCGAAGACCAGTCCGCCGGCTGCCGCGGCGACGTGCAGATCGATGATCAGCAGCGCAAGGCCCGCGATCAGCACCGCCAGGACTACACCAAAGACGTACTTCTTCTTGATCTTGATCCGCACTCCACCTCCCCGGCGGCGACCAGCAGCAAAAAAATGATCCGCCACGCGGCGATTGCGAGACATATTGGTCGTAGCCCGCGGTCATGGTACCTTATCGCCAGGTTGTTTTTGAGGGTTATTAGAGCGCCTCGATTGGGCTGTCAGGGATTTCACCAGCTCTGCATTGAGGTGACCGGTGTGTTTCGGGAGGGGATTCCATCGGCGTAGTTAATTCGAGTAAAGGTCATTTTGAAGATGCGCTGCTGAGTACGAATCGCTCAGTCGCCTGCCCAGCGGTGGAACGAGAGCGGCGACCGTGAGGCGCTGAACCGTTTGCTGGAAGCGATCCAGCCCTGGCTCCGCGCTAGGATCCGCGACAACTTGAGCGCGGCACTTCGTCGCAAAGCCGAAACGATGGACTTTGTCCAGGACGTGTACGTCGACTTCCTGCGCGGGGCACCGCGTTTCCGGATCTCGGAAATCAAGCTATTAAAGGCGCTTTTACAGAGGATCGCTATCAACTCGCTCAAGGGTCGCTACAAGTGGTGGAAGCGCAGGCGGCGCGATATCTCTTTGGAGCGGCCGATCCCGCGGGACACGGTGCTCAATCTCGATCCGCCGCGCGAGAACTCGGTTTCGGGTCCGGCAACAAAGGCTGCGCAGGAGGAGATCGAGGCGTGGGTTCGGTTCGGCATGGAGTTACTCGAATCCAATGACCAGCAGGTGGTTGTGTTGCGCGACTGGAAAAATCTGAGCTTTTCCTCGATCGGTCGCGAGCTAGGTATCGGCGAGGGCGCAGCGCTCAAGAGGTACCAGTCTGCCGTCGAACGATTGAGCCGGGTAGTGTGGTACCTGCGCTCGGGAAAGCTCGCCGAGCTCATAGCCGAAAACAGCGCATGAGGACTTTTTATGAGAAGGGATCATCGAAACGATTTACCGGCCGATCAGCCTCCTGAAATCTACGATGGCACATCGGCCGGCAGGGCCGAGGTAGCTACTGATCCGGTCGAGGGGGCACTGAGAGATTACTACGATGCCCTGTATGGCGGGGGACGCCTCGATGTGGAGGAGCTCTGCCGCCGCTGTCCCGGCCGAGAAGCCGAGCTGTGCAGCCGGATCGACTGCTTTGGCGACGTGGCAGACGGTTTGGCCGATAAAAGGGGCAGTCTGCCAAGGGAACCAGGCTATTGCGGCGAAGGCAGCGTAACCTCCGATGGCAACACCGAGCGATCGGGCCAAATCCTGGGTGATTTCAGGATTAATCGTGAGCTCGGGCGGGGTGGCATGGCACGGGTGTTCGAGGCCGAGCAGATTTCGCTTCAACGCAGGGTAGCACTGAAGATTCTTTCTGCCGAGCGAACACTCACCGATCCTGATGCCGTCAAGTTCCAGCGTGAGGCGGTGGCCGGTGGAAAGCAGCAGCACCCGGGAATCGTCGTGTTGTATGCCCAGGGTGAAAGCGGCGGCAGGCGCTTTCTGGCCATGGAGCTCGAGGAGTCCTCCGGCGAGCCCTCGCTCAGGAAAGCAGCGCTCAGCAACAAGATCGGCGACGTCTATTACGAGCTTGGCCTCTATTCTATTGCCGAAGAGCATTACTCTCGATCTCTGGCCGTCCGAAAGCTGCTCCTCGGTGATGAACATCCTGATACGCTGGCAACGATCAACAACCTGGCGCTCGTGTACTGGCGCCAGGACAGGCTTTCCGAGGCTGAAGACATCAATCGACAAGTCCTGGGCATACGGCGTCGTGTACTGGGTGAAACAGAGCCGAAGACGCTCGAAACCAAGGGCAACCTCGCTGTTGTGCTCCATCTGCGCGGCCAGCTCGCCGAGGCCGAAGAGTTGAGCATCGAGGTCGTCGAGGAGCGCGAGCAAGCCGTCGGTCCCGACGACCGCAGCACTCTCGAAGCCAAGCACAATTTGGCCCTCGTCTGGATGGGCCTGGGTCAATTCAAGCAGGCCGAGACGATGTTGCGTCACGTCGTCGAAGGGATGGGCCTCCTGCTCGGCGAGGAACACCTCGCGACGATCCGGGTACGCGACGGCCTCGTCAAAGTGCTCTTCGTGAAAAGCGACCTGGTCGAAGCCGAACGATTGATCCGTCGCAATCTGGAGTTCAAGCGCCGTGCTCTGGGGGGCGATCACCCAGATACGTTGATATCGATGGGTGATCTGACCAATGTGCTGCACGGGCAGAAAAAGCTTCCCGAAGCCGAAGGGGTGGCACGAGAGGCCCTGGAAAGGGCGGTTGCCGCTCTTGGTGAGGAGCATCACACGACGGTTACATTGATGAACGCTCTAGCCACGGCTCTCAACGACCAAGGGGAGTACGCCGAGGCCGAGACCCTGTACCGCAAGATCCTGAAACTCGATCTGAGGGATCGTGGCGACGAACACCCCGACACCCTCATCAGTTTGGTCAACTTGGCCGGCACGCTCGAAAACAGGGGAGAGCTCGTGGAGGCGGAGGAGCTGCTCGCTCGGGCCTTTGCGACAGCGCGCCGCGTGCTGGGAGAGATCCATCCAACAACTGAGCTTGTTTTTAATGGTTATATCTATTTCCTCGCTATCCATAAAAAGACCGGCACCATGGATGCTACTATAGACGATGTAATCGTTGCCTGGAGTCAAGCGCTCGGGGATGAGCATCCGGAAACGCTGACACGGATCCATCGAATGGTACACTTGTATCATGATGTTGGAAGAAACGATCGAGCGGTACAGCTCTTGCGAGGACTAACAGACGTGGCCGACAGGGTCCTGCCGGAAAACTCTTTCGCCGTAGCGTTGTACCACTTTAGCTACGGTGTCTGTTTACTCGACGTAAATCGATTCACCGAAGCAGAAGCTCAACTACTCGTAGCCCATCGGCGATTTCGTTCGCTTGTGGGCGACAATCAGATGGAAGTGCGCTGGACCCTCAAGAACCTGGTTGCTCTTTACTGCGCCTGGGGCAAACCGGAAAAAGCCGCCCAGTACCAGGCTCTGCTGGCTGGAGAAAAGGAGTAATCTGTCGGTCTTCTACAATCTGTGCCTTTCTGCTCCTCACTGAATGCTCAACTTGCAATCCGCTCCATACACTCCGATCTCATGCGTCACGGCCATTCGGCCGCAAACCTTTACGGTCACCTCCTTGAAGCAGCGCTTTTGCCGGTCTCGGTACTTGCCCTTGCGATAGGTGATCACGTCGAAGCCGGCTTTCTTCCACTGTCGGAAACGCTTCGGGCTCCACCCTTCACGGTCAAAGATTAGAGTGATCCGACGTTTATCTCCCGCCAGCCTGCGGATCTCCGGTAGCAGTTCCTGATCCATCATCGCTAGCAATCCTTCGTTGGCCGGCGCCGTGACGAACATCAGCGGCGCCGCATCGGCATCATTGATCCAGTAGTCGGTTGCCGCCGGCATGCATAACCGCCGCCGCTGCACGTGGGTTTTCGGAAGTTTGTGCGTGCGTCCGTGATAGGGACGCACGTGGCCATCGATGTAAAGGTAGCCCAGTGCATCCGGATCTTGCTCGGTCCAGCGTTCGGCAAAGGCCTTCGAGAACTCCAACGCCCTACGACGGTCGGCCATCTCAGACAGTTTACGGCGAGCTGTTTTCATCTCCGGCGAACGGTCCAGACCCAACAGGTGGCCGAACTCCCCGGGAGCGCAGGTGGGCAGCCCCTCCGTGCTCTTGATCCGTATCAAGGCCATCAGGCCAAAGGTCAACAACATCGAGGTCAGACCATGGTATCCGTTTTTCAATAGACCATAAACCTCCTGTCCCACTTCGACGAGTCCTTGCCCAAGCAGTGCCGGCAATGCCACCAACACGCCAGCCTTGGCGACCGACTCCGACTGCTCAAACTTCGGCTGTGCTTCCATCAAAATGCCCGTCGGCGCCAAAGCCCGCTCACGCTCACGTTTTGTCGCTACACCACCGAGACACGAAGCATCTTCGTCGCTACGCTCGCGAGGAGTGCTATGCGTCTTATCCTGGTCTCGATTTGAACGATCCGACAATCTTTGCTGGGGGCGAATCAGGCGACCTCCTTTGAGCCCTTTGCGGATCGTCTGCTCGGACACTCCCACCTGCCTGGCCACCTCGCGGTTGGATTTTTCTCGATTGAGAAGCTTCTGGGCGCGAGCAAGCACTTCCCCCTTGAGCTTGCTCGCACTGCGTGGGCCAGGCCGCTTCGTTTCCAGCGCCTCGACACCACCTTTTCGGTACCGATTGCGATACTCGTGCACTTGGCTTCGGTGGCGACCGATTGCCTTGCCGATCTCTGTCGGTGTCGCTAGGCCGAGGTCCGTGAGCATTGCCGCTGCAAACCGTCGTGCCGCTTCATCATCGACTCTAAAGGTGTAGATCGGACCGGAAGCATCGAAAAAGGTGACTCGCTCATCATCGCAGGTTACAGCTATGTAATCATTGATGATCTCAGCGTCTGGCGGAAGAAAAAGAAAGCTATTTTGAAGTACCATAATCAACCTCTATAGTCCCGCTATTTATAGCGCACGTGGGACGCAGAAGTCAACTGTTTTCTGCAAAATAGATATATTTTAAAATGACATGAAAGGGACGAGGGTGGTTTCAGGAAAGAGATCACCAAGATCCTGTCCGGTGATATGACCGAATATACCCAACGCTTTACATGCGATCATGACGGCAACTTCCGAGCTATCGAGACCTTTGACGGGGACTGTCGACTGACCGCGAAAACAGTCTACGAATACCAGTACCACCTCAATGCTCGTAGCGGCATGGAAGAGCCTTTTCGGTGGCATGAAAAATACCGATTCATCCGGGAGGTCCTGGCCATCACTTTTCACTACGACCACGGCGTTCTTGCGGGAAGCTACCCACCGGGCCGTGAGACCGTGGATGTAGGCATGGAGGATGTCAGCACCTACCTCGGCCATGTCTGCCTGTGCGGCGCCGGGGGATTCCGTATCGCCCGGTTGGCCGTGAAGTTGCTGAGAGAAGATGGGCCGCCCCTGGAAAAAGGGGACTTCGTTCTGATCGGTGGGCGGGATCACACCGTCAGCGACGTGATCGCCTACGTGCTCGGATGCAGTCGCAGAAAAGACATGAGCCGAAATCAATATTTTATCGACGAGAACGTGGAAGACGTGAGGCGGGAGTACCACTATTTCATCGGTTATCCCCTTGAAAAGAGAGCGGTCCATGTAATCTACCGCAAACACCTGCTCATCGGAAACGAAATGATGGACAGGCTTTGGAAGGTTGAAACCGGCTACGAGGAGGATCCCTCCACGGTCAGTCGGGAGGAGATCGATCTCTATCGAGAAACCATGCTGAAAATGGTCAAAGAGGTTCTCAAAGGTAGGAAGGAGGGGCTGTTTGAACTTCAGCCGCTGAAGTACGACGGTTTTCTCTCCCGACTTGAGAGGCTGAGATAGTATTCTTCAGGCGGCGAGGAATCCAGCCCGTGGTAATCATGTTGGCGACGACGAGAAACACCAGCGTCCAGAAGCCGAAGCCGTCTCGAATAGCCCGAATCATTCAGTTCTTGCGCACCCCGAGCTTTCTTAACGCCGATTCGGCTGCCCTGCGCACTTGCTTGTCCTTGTCCTTGGAGAGCCTTTTGATGCGCGCGATCAATCCTTTGGGCCGGGGACTTGCTCTCATGACGGCTTTTATCGCGAGCTTGCGTACAAAGGCTTTCCTGTCCCTGAGGCATTTGAAAGCGGCTGGACCAGCCTCGCCGGGAAAGTTCTCGAGGTAAGCGAGGGTGAGAAGCGCGCCGGCGCGAACATAGGTATCTCTGTCACCAGTGCAGTCGATCAAAACCGCCGATGCGGCCGGCCGGTCACCGGAGATGGTCAGGATCGACCGGGCCGCCTGGAGTCTCACGTAACCTTCCGAATCGGAGAGAAGGCCGGTCAGGATCGAATCGTACTCCTCGATATCGGCGCCGATCATGCCCAGCACCTCGACGGCGCGGCCACGTAGCGCCATGTCGTCCGACTCGATAAAAGGAACAAGCCGGGCCGCCGTGGCGCTGGCCTCTTCACCGAGAAGACCGATGCCCAGCAATCCGGCCGCCTGGACGGACCGGTTCGTGTCCTCGAGAGCGTCCTCGAGAAGAGGGAGAGCATCGGGTCCAGCGTCCTTGACGGCCAGTCCAAACCAAATCCGCAGCTTCGAATAGTGGCGTCCCGGATTAGCCGCCGGACCTTTCGCAGTCGCGACAGCGTCGAGGAAATCTTCGAGGCAGTGCGATCCTATCTGTCGCAGGCATCGCCACAGAGCGTGCTTGTATCGAGCCTTGTGGAGTTCCTTTTCCGCCTTCCGCTGCGCTTGGGAGAGCTTTCCCTTCTTTTTGTTTTTCTCAGAGATAGCGAGACGGTCAGTGACGGCCAGGATAAGTGCCTCAGCGGCGACCATCGATTCAACTCTAGCAAGAGATGCGTAACCGGAATTTTCGTGGGTGCCAATTTTTTCGAGGAGCACCTTCAAGGTGTCCCCCGATTCGGTTCCCATGCCGCCGAGTAATTCCAGGGCCCTGATCCGGACGGGGTATCTCTTGTCCTCCAGAGCCGTGAGAAGGACCGCGGCTCCCTCGTCGCCTCGCTGCGATAGCTGGTGCATGGCCGGGTAGCATCTGTCGTCGTCCTTGCTTTTGATCGCCTTTCTCAGTTCCTTGAGCGTAGCCTGCCCCTGTCCGGTCTCCGGAATCGCGCCGACCGACCCTCCCCCCAGGAAGATGACGAGGAGGAATGTTGAGATCGAGCTCATCAACATGAACATCCTGTACGACATATCCTTACCCCACCGATCAACTTCACCATACCGCGCTAACCGACTGCGTAAGCTGGATGCACAAGGTCTCGATTGCCCAAGGGAACTCCTGGGCCCATCTCTCTCCTCTCTCTCCGGCAGTATTCGATCGGAAGAGTTTCCTCGTGTCCATCGTACGAACCTGCATTCATCGTCTCATCTATACTTGTATTCACAGGGAGGAAATTCCGGTTGTTAGTCCTTTATATCATACTCCCGGTGTGTTATGGAATCGTAGTCTTTTTATTGGACAGTCCCTCCGAGAAATTCTGTCCGTCCGCGTATTGTCCCTCCGGAGAATTCCATCCGTGCAACGGGGAAAAGCGACGCTGGTGGATTTCTGATAATCTAATCCTTTCTCCAAGTCAATAGATTGTCCCTCACCTTGGGGAGCCGCGCTGAGCGGAGCCGTTTCGTGTAGCTCAGGCAAAGCGCGGCGTTCCGGGGCGAAGTTCCGGGAGGAAGGGTTTGCAAAGGGGAGGAGGTTCCTATCTCTTTTTATCACTGAATCGAAGTTGACACAACATTAGTCGCGTAATTATACTGTACAGCTTGAAACCAAATATTGATGCCAGAAGTACCGGGAGGAACCATCAAAACCCAGCTCACATTGCCCTGTATATTTGTCAGCTTGGGACCGGCTGCTTTGATCGGATTGGTCAATCCAACCTTGATATTCAATGCTGGTACAGGTGTGTTGCCTGTTCCGATCAAACTGTAAGCCAGCCAGGTATTCTCATACGGCTTACCATTTGTTACGTCGAATGTAACAGACTGACCGGAAACCAATGGATCAGGATAGACTACGAGAGTGAAAGGTGTATTTTTAATCTTTGTGATGAAGGTGTCAAAAATTCCATTGAAAGTTAGATCCGGGCCGATATTCACTGGAAAAGTCGATTCATCGGATCCTGTCGTACCTACCACATAAGCGTTTCCCTGGCTGTCCATTGTGACGTCAATACCACTATCAAAATCATCTCCTCCGATCTATCCGCAGAACATAAGACCGGTCCCCCGAGTGTTAACTTTAGCCACAAAGGCATCAGTTAGACCGTTGTGCGTCAGATCCGGCCCGACAGTCACCGGAAAACTTGTTTCATCGGAATATGATTCTCCAGGCCCACCCTTGAAATAGCTGATCGATAGTTTTTCTTTACTCCCGAGCGATTCGGGCCTTTGAGTCTCAATGCAGGATGATGCCGCCTCTGCCTTGTTGCCCGGCTCATCTCGTGAGCGACTCTCTTCGACAGGAGAGGCAAGTAAAAGAGTTGAAATAACTTCTAAAACAAAAACGATAGGCGTCATTTTTTCACCCTCATTGAATCTCAATAAATTGTTAAAATTATTCTAAACCATTATTAAAATTGGTCCTAAGCCTTATAGTATTTTCATCGACATGGTAGCATATGTTCGAAAAACAGTAAACAAGTCGAGAGCCATGAGTCCAGGCTCTATCGGGGTATCGTTCTCCAAGACGTGATCTGTCTCTGAGTGATGAAGTCCCCGAGTGATGAGGTTCGTGACTTTCGTTCATGGAGGCGCCGCTCTATTCCATCCGGTCCTTGGAAGTGTCGTGTTCCAATCGTTTTTCGTAAGATGAGGCCTCTTCGGTCCGGCCCAAAAGGTTGAGGACATCGCAAAGCTCGGTGAGCGCTTCGCGTGTTTCCCCGTGGTCGCCGCCCAGAGTGCGGGCGTAACCCTCGAAAGCTTCCCGATAGTACTCTGCCGCCTCCTCGAGCCGGTCCTGTTTCTGCAGCATCTTGCCCAGATTGTGGAGGGTTATCAGCGTTTTGAGATGGTTCTCACCGAGTTGTTGCCGGCATTTTTCGAGCAACTCGAGAAAGAACCGCTCCGAGTCCTCCAGGCGCCCTTGATGCAGCTTCAGGATGCCCATGTTGTTGTACGAGGTCAACAGCGACGGGTGATCCTCACCGAGCGTTTCGAGACGCCCGTCGAGGGCCTGCCGGATATACTCCTCCGCTTCGTCCAACTTGCCCTGGCGTAGAAGCACCGAGCCCAGGTTGTTGAGAATGTCGAGCGTGAAGGGATTCGATGGCCCGAGATCCCGGCGACAGCCCTCGGCGGCGGCTCGGAAGAGGGATTCGGCCTCCTCATACTTGCCGCGCGACTTGAGGAGTGATCCGAGGTTGTTGAGGGACAACTGCGTCTGCCAGTGCCCATTACCCAGGCGGCTGCGCCGTACATCGAGTGTGCGGCGGTAATAGGGTTCCGCCTCGTCCACGCGGCCGAGATCCTTGAGCAAGGCACCCAGAAAGGAACCGGTGTCGATCGTGGCGAGATCGTCCTTACCCAAGACACGCTCTTTGCCGGACAGCGCCCGGCGCAGGTACTCTTCCGCCTCCTCGTATCTGCCCAGGTCGCGAAGCAGTCCACCCATCTTTTCCATCTCATTGAGCGTGTTCAAATGATCGGGACCCAGAACGCGCTCTGTTCCCTCCAGGGCTTCACGCTGATACGTATTCGCCTCGGCATACTTGCCCTGCTTCCAGAGCAGAGTGGCGTAGCTGCCGACCGCGTTCAGCGTCAGGGGATCGTCGTTGCCGAGGAGACGCCGGCGCGTGTCGAGCACCTTCAGCTTGAGGGGCGCGGACTCGGCATAGCGGCCCAGGTCCCCATAGACCGTCGACAGAGCCAGGGCTGTGACCTGCGTGGCGGGGTCATCCATTCCGAGCATTGCGATTTGGATGTCCAGAGATTGGCGGAGGTGTTCTTCAGCCTGCGCGAGTTCGCCGAGGGACCGGTAGGTCCTGCCGATGGTCTGGCGCAGCCGCGCCTCGATGAGGGGCCGCTCGGTCCACTGTTCGCCGATCACTGCGGAGGCACCCTCGAGGACGTCCAAGACCAGGAGGTCACGATTCTGTTTTGTAGGGTTCGCGGAGGCGAGCATGTCGGTCAGAAAGGTGGTGACCGCCTCCGCCTCATCGAGAGCGTCCAGAGCCCGGGTGGCCTGGGACGAGGCCAGGCGGGCCTGGTCCTTGGCCTGGATCGCCAGCACTGTCGCCACGGCGACGCCTGCGACGAGGGCCACGAAAGCTGCGGCCAGTCCACCCACCAATCCCCTGTTGCGTTTGGCAAACTTGCGGATCTGGTAGATCCGGCTCGGCGGCCTGGCGATGATCGGTTCATCGTTGAGATAACGCTCGATATCGAGAGCCATCTCGGCGGCCGATTGATAGCGTCGGTCCTTCTCCTTTTCGAGCGCCTTCTGCGCGATCGTCTCCAGATCGCCCCGAAAGGAAGGGTTGACGGAACTGAGGAGCGTGGGGTTCTCCTCCTGGATGATGCGGACCGCCTCGGGTATTGTGCAGGCGCCCACCGCGTAAGGCAGGTCTCCCGCAAGCAGTTCGTAGAGGATCACTCCCAGCGTGTAGACATCGGACCGAGTGTCCAGGTTCGAGGAATCTCCCTGCACCTGCTCGGGGCTCATGTAGGACACCGTACCCAAGAGCTGGCCGATATCGGTACGCAGCGTGACGGTCTGGACGTCGGCGTCGACGGCGCGGGCCACGCCGAAATCGAGGACCTTGGGCTGCCCTTCCCGGTCGACGAGGATGTTTTGCGGTTTCAGATCGCGGTGGATCACTCCCTTTTGGTGAGCATGATGGACGGCGCTGCAGATCCTGGTCATGAGCTTCAGCCTGTCGCGTGTACCCATTTTGCGATGCGCGGCGAAGTCCCCGAGCGCTCGGCCCCGGATCAGCTCCATCGCAAAAAAAGGGCGCCGCGACGTGGAGCCGTCTTCGAAGCTCACCGGCGCCACGCCGGCCTCATAGATATGGGCAATCCCGGGGTGCTGGAGGCGCGCCAGGACCTGGACTTCGTGACGAAAGCGGGTGAGCATCTGCTTTGTGGCCAGTCCGGGTCGGATCACCTTGACGGCCACCGTGCGGCACGGCGTGTCTTGCTCCGCTTCGTACACGATTCCCATGCCGCCCACCCCGAGGGTGCGGATGACCTTGTAGCTGCCCACCTGCGTCGGAGCGGCGTCGGTCATTTCCAGGCCGTTGGTGAATACGACGGCCGGCCGGGCCAAGAGCTTGCCATCGGCGGCCTCGAAGTGGCCTATCAGCTCGTCGACGGCGGCCCGGAGAGATTCATCGGTGCCGCACTGCGCATCAAGATAGGCGTCCCGCTCTTCGAGGGGCAACTCCGTGGCTGAAAGGAAGATCTCCTCGATTCTGCTGCTGCGCTCAGACGTCATCCCGATCAGGGCCTTTCTTTTCGGACAGGAACTGCTGCAGCCGGGCCAGAATGTAGCGCCACTGTCGGTCGCAGGTGCGCAAGGAGATACCCATCGCGGCGGCGGCCTCCTCCCGCGTCAAACCGGCGAAATAGCGCAGCATGACAATCTTGGCCTTCCCGGGATCTTCCTCCTCGAGACGGTCCAACGCCTCGTCCAGGGCCAGAATGTCCTCCGACGGTTCCTCGATGCAGAGGTCCGCTTCTTCCATGCAGATCCTCTTTTGCTCACCACCCCTTTTCAGGCTGGCCTTGCGTCGCGCCTGTTCCACGAGTATTCGCCGCATGGCCAGGGCCGCGGCACCGAAGAAGTGGCCTCTACTCTTCCACTCCTGGTCGCCCTCTCGACCGACGAGGCGCAGGTAGGCTTCGTGAACGAGAGCCGTGGGCTGCAGAGTCGTGTTCGGCGGAAGCTTCGCCATGCGCGCTCGAGCGAGCCTGCGCAAGGCTTCATAGACGAGAGGAAGGAGTTCGGACGCGGCATTGGGATCACCTCGATCCAAGGCCTGGAGAATCTGCGTCACTCGTCCCTGAACCGGTAGGTTCACACAAGCCTCCTTATTGCGGAGATTCTATTCCGTGCTCTTCCCGTGAAGCCAAATTTGACGTTGGTCTTGACTCTTGTCGGGTTGAAGTCTGTACCGAGATCCGATCAAAATTTATCAGAACCAACTCGAGAACACAATCTTGGATGGTAGGACGCCATTGATGGAGCAGGCTCGGCGTCTCTGCCCTGAGAGGGCACCGATCTCGTGAAAGGAGCTATCCTCTTTGTTTCGCGACTCCCAGGATTTTTGAAATTGCCGTCCGCTGGCGTGCGTTCTCCATCATAACGACCTCGATGCCGGAATGTGTGCGTCTTGCCTGCGCCGGTATCGGCACCGAAGAAATGGAGACAGCAACGATGATCGGAAAGAATACCCCTTCTCTGGCCCTCCTGCGGTTGATCCACGGCGGTTCTGCTGCCATTCTGGCGCTGGCGCTGCTCTGTGCAGCCACGACGACCCCTCAATTGTGCGCCGAGAGCACTCTGGCAAGAAAGCTTCCGCTTTATTTCGTCGAAAACCGGGGGCAACTGGCCGAAGAGGTCAGCTACGTCGTTCAAGGCGCCGACAAGACGTTCTACTTCACCGCCGATGGAGTGACCGTAGACGTCTGCCGGACAGGCGATGATGGCTCGGAAGCCGTGCGATGGAGCTTCCGCCTCGAGCTTCGGGGTGCGCGACGAGGCGTCGAGCCGGTCGGCGTGAACCGCCAGCCCGCAGTCTTCAACTTCTTCAAGGGGTCTCGGGACGACTGGGTCACCGACGTGGCCACCTACCAGGGTCTGGTCTACCGCGAGCTCTGGCCTGGAATCGACATGCACTTCGAGGCGGGCACGGATGAGCTCAAATACGAGTTTCACTTGTCGCCCGGAGCGGACGCGGATTTGATCCGCCTGGCCTGGCGTGGTGCTTCCTCGGTGGTCGTCAACGATCGTGGCGGGATGGAAATCAACACCCCGGCCGGTGGCCTGACCGACGGCGCCCCCGTGGCCTACCAGGACAGGAACGGCGAGCGCGTGACGGTGTCGGCCTCCTTCGCCTTGGCCGAAGAGCAACCCAGCGACCTCGTCCTCTGGGGATTCGACCTCGGCGCCTACGATCTATCCCGGCCGCTCGTCGTCGATCCGTCGATGCTGCTCTATTGCGGTTACATCGGCGGAGATGCGAGCGACAGCATTTATGACTGCGCCGTCGACGCCGAAGGCTGCCTGTACGTCGCGGGCAGATGCGCGACGGACGCCGGTTTCCCGGTCCTCGTCGGCCCGGACCTGAGCTACAACGGCGGCAACTTCGACGCGTTCATCGCCAAGGTGAGCGCCACCGGCGATCGTCTGATCTACTGCGGTTTCATCGGCGGAACCGACTACGAGCACGCCTACTCGGTGGCCGTCGACCGTTTCGGGCGCGCCTACGTGGCGGGCGACACCGCCTCCGACGACGGCTCCTTTCCCACGCTCGTGGGACCCGATCTGACCTTCAATGGAAGTGAAGACACTTTCGTGCTGCGCCTCTCCACCGACGGGACCTCTCTGGAATACAGCGGTTTCATCGGCGGCGTCGCAAACGATAAATTTCCGAACATAGCCATCGATGCCTTGGGGAACGCCTATATTTCGGGAACCACCTCGTCGCCGGAGTCGAGCTTCCCCGTGACTGTCGGACCGGACCTCACCTACAACGGGCAGTACTCCGACGCCTATGTGGCCAAGGTCAGCGCCACCGGTCACGATCTGGTTTTCTGCGGGTACATCGGCGGCGATAAGATCGACCGCGCGTCGGCCATCGATGTCGATGTGCAGGGTGGCGTCTTCGTGGCCGGAGGAACCTACAGCAGCCAACCGAGCTTCCCCGTCCTGGTGGGGCCTGACCTGACGTCGAACGGTGACTACGACGCCTTCGTTTGCCGCGTTGTACCTTCGGGATCAGCACTGTCCTACTGTGGTTTCGTGGGGGGCTCGGCTTACGACACCTGCACGGGGGTCGCCCTGGACAGCAACGGTTGCCTCTGCATGGCGGGCTTCACCGAGTCGCCGCAAGGGACCTTCCCCGTGGCTGTCGGACCGGACCTGACCCACAACGGCGGCGACGACGGATTCGTCGCCAAGGTGAGCGCCGCCGGAGACGCGCTCGAGTTCTGCGGCTACATCGGCGGCAGCAGTGAGGATTGGTGCTTCGAGATCGAGGTTGGTCCTGACGACAACCTGCATGTAGTCGGTGTGACCCAGTCGATGTCGGACTTTCCCGTTCGCGTCGGTCCCGATCTCACGCACAACGGAGATCACGACGCGTTTGCCGCTCGCGTCATCGCTACGGGCGAGGAACTCGACTACTGCGGTTTTGTGGGCGGGTCGGAATACGATTTTTTCGAGGGAATGGCCCTGGACGTAGAAGGCTGTCTCTTCGGCGTGGGCAGCACCGGCAGCACGGAAAATACCTTGCCAGTTCTCGTCGGTCCGGACACGACCTTCAACAGTACCGGCGGCCAGTTCGATGGCCTGGTCTGCAAGATGCCGCCATACCACGTGCTACTGCGGTCCGGATTCGTCCGCAAAATCTCAGGCGATCCGGTGGACGTGCTCTCGTTCAACGGCTCCGCAGGCACAGACGCCCAGAGGAAGATCACCCTCGAAAACAACCAGCTCGTTCAGATCAGGATGGCGGCGCCGCCCACCGGTCCCAATCCGGCCAGATACGCTCTCTACATGCACCGCGGCGAGGCCGGGTCCGAGGATGTCTCCCACCATCCCGATAACATGGGAACGGCCTGCTTCACCACCCCTCTGACCTGGACGCCTCCCGGGACGCAGATCTTCACGCTCGTCAACAACATCGGCGCCTACAGCGTCTATGGTACGCCGCGGTTTCCGCGCGTTCCTCCTGCGCCGTCTGTCGTTTTCACCGGTCGCCTGGTGCCAGGCACGTACACCTTTCAGGGATTGATCGAGGACACGGCGTCCGGTGTTTTGCATCTCACCAACGCCGTTGTCGTCGTCCAGAAGGCGAAAAGCCCCTAAGATGCCATTGAAAAAGTCGGTTCGGCTACGGCTTTTCCCGGTATCCGATTTCTCGCAAAACGGTGCCGTATCATCCGTATCTTGTTACTGCGGCGTTGTCGGATTGGATTGCCTGTCCTCGGCATCTTCCGAATGCTCCTGCCTCACATCCAGGATCTCGGCGTCGAGTAGTTGATCGGAGCTCTCGTCGCTTTCCGGCAGGTCACAACTGCCTCCAGAACATGAGTTTCCGCCCACGGCGGAAGAGGGCGCCATTCAGGTGGCGACGCCCAGGCGGGGCAGGATTACGCGCTGCAAGAGCACCCAAATCGCGATGAACGCGACGACTGTCAACAGTCCCTTCAAGATCTGCATTATCTTCATGTCTCCTCAGGTTGCGTGTATTCGAATCGTTTGCAGCTATAATAGCATCGATTCAGAGCGTTCGCTTGGACGTCAACAGGAGAGAGGGATGACAAACGAAGAGAGAGACCAGCCACCGGACACCGGCCGATCACATGCCGGCAGCTCCTCCTGTCCCTGCTGCGGGGGACTCGGAGTTCCACCGTGGGACAACGGACAGGTGCCTGCGAGCGCGCCGGTTTTCAGCCGCTACAGACGGCTCAAGATGCTGCTCCTGCACCTGATCCGCCGCGGCAACAGGGTGGCGATCTTCGGCCTTGCTGCCGGAAGCGAGCTCTTTTCGATCGCCGAAGCCGTGGGTCGCCGAGGACGGGTGATCGCGGTTGTGAGCTCCCGCAAACAGCTCGCCCTGGCCGAGAACAACCTCAAGGCGTTCCGGCTGCGAACGAGCCTCGACAACATCGAGCTGCTCTTAGGGCCTGCTCACCGTTCCTGTCTCGCCCCCTCGACAGTCGATACCGTCTACTACGACGCGTCCCTCGACCAGGATATCCAGCGTATGGCTGTTTTCTGCGAGGCCCATCAGGGGCTTCGGGAAGGTGGGCGCATGCTCATGCTCTTTCAGCGCGCCTCGTCCGGGATCGTCTCCGAGGCGGCGGCTTCCGGCGGGGCACAAGGCGTTGAAGCCCCTCGGAGCGGTGCGGATCAGGTGCGGCAAAGCCTCGGCGCCGCCCTCGAGGCAGCGGGATTCGATAGGATCCGGTTCATAGGCGACGATCTCGAATCCGACACCGAGGAATCCGCGCCGGAATCCCACCCGGCCGCCGAGCGGGGCGACGCGATCAGGGCACCCGGCCGGAAGGGCGACGATCTCGATCTGGCGCTGGAAGCCTGGAGAAACCAGCGCTCGTAAAACAGACTCGAGTTTCACCGCGTGAGCTGGCGCAGCCCCTGAGCGGCCCTCCTATTCCCGGGATCGACCCGTAGCGCCAGCCGGAACGCCGCGATCGCCGTCTCCTTCTGGTTCGTGGCCATGGCATAGCGTCCGATGTTGGTGATGTTCTGCGACGCTACGAACCTGATCCCCTGCTCCAAATGCCCCTGAGGCCCCTCGGCTGGGGTGAGCAACTGATTGAGGCCGAGACCTTCCACGGTCACGGGATGGACTGTTTCCTCGCGCCGCAGGCGGAAGGCGAATCCCTCCGGTATCTTATCGTAGTCGCGCGCCACGTCTTTCTCGGTCTTCAGTATGTCGGAGGTGATGTAGATCGGTCGCTCGTCGTAGTTCTTGTCGATGAAGCTGTTGAGCAGCGCCACGAAGCGGCCCTGGATGCTGGCGCTCTCATAAGGCGCACCGCTCTCGAACCGCTCCAGGTCCACCAGATAAGCCTCCATCTCCGGCCGGCTGCGCTCGTAGACCTCGGGATACCAGCGTTCGAGCTGTCTTGGGTACCAGGTGCGGCGCAGGAGCTCCTTTTCGATGAGCACCACGTCCTCGCGATACCCCTCGACCTGCTGTTCGTACCAGAACGCCGAGCACCAGTAGTCCCACTGGGCGGAGATGACGATGGCCTGCGGCTCCAGATGATCCACCAGCACGTGGGTGAATTCTGGCACGATCTCATGGTCCGAGAGATCGTTGTGTTCGAAATTGAAGACCAGCAGCAGCAAGGGGATCGAAAAGGCGGCCGGAACGATCCATCGCCGACGGGCGCTCAACGCGAGAAGCCCCGCCGCCGTGAAGAGAAACAGGCCGATGAATGCCGTGACGAAATAGGTCTCGATGTCGTGGATCGAGTAGTTGAGTGTATAAGCCAGGCAGGCACCGATCAGAAGGATCACAAACCAGAAGAGATCTTTGCTCGCGCGCGAGGTTGCGATCAGACCCACGAGAAGTGGGGCGAGCCCGATCCAGGCCAGTTGTTGTGGCAGCACCTCCAGGAATCTGTTGAAGTTGTCCCTCATCGCGTCTGGGTCCGAGAACATCCAGACGTGGTACTGCTTGCCCTGAACGTGATTGAGGAACTTCTCCAGTGACCGGTCAACCCCGCCCCAGTCGAAATCGGGCGCGCTCATGCTGCTCAAGGGCAGGTAGAGGTAGAAGCCGAGCCCCAGCAGGAAGGGGATGACGAGCAACAGCGCAAGTCGGATTTTCGCCATGTTCAACACGGCCGGACGCCCCGGTGGTTTGATGAAGAGCAGAATCAGAGCAGGCACGATCAGCACCGTTGTGAGGTGATTGGCGAACGCCAAACCCAGAAGCAGAGCCGCCGCGCCAAAGGGCCGAAAGGAGAGCTGCGGCGCCGCTGCGGCCCGCAGGAAGAGAAAGAGCGTGCCGTTGATCAGCAGGAGCTGCAGCGAGTGTACTTCGATGGCGGTGCCTTGCGCCCAGATTGTGAGTGCGAAGGCGTAGATCAGCGCTGCCGCCAGCGCCAGCAAGAACAGATCCCGCCGCTTCCCGGGCAGGCCTGGTTCGGAGCCGACCGGATCGCAAGCAGCACGGCCCCGGGATGGCTTTGCCGGCTCGCGGCCGCTCGAGCCGAGGGATTCGGCGAACGTCGTCAGGAAGAGATGTACGAGATGGAAGAACACCAAGACCGACCCCGCCGTCAGCACCGCTGCGAGCAGGTTGAGCTTGGCGATCGGCGCCAGGGGCAGCGGGATCAGGGTCCAGAGGTGGCCGATGATCGTGAAGAGCGGATACCCGGTGGGATGGGCCACGCCGAGGGTGGCGCAGACCGCAGCGAGCTCTCCGGAGTCGGTGAAGAGCAGCCCAGGGGCCGCCGTGACGGCGTAGACAACCAGGGCGACAAGAAAGGCCAGAAGCGAGCAGCTTGTCTTCGAGACGAGTTTCATCGTTTTTTTCCGTTCGGCGCTGAAATGATTTGGATTTTGGCATTTTATGACCACCGCACGCAGAGTCAACGGCAAAGAATCCGACCGGGTAGCTAGCAAATAACTTGACGGGCCTGTCAAAGATCGTGTCACGGTGGCGCGACGGAGGCTGCTCCACGACGATTCCACACCGCGAGCATCCCCCGGCACGGCACATCCTCCGTTTTGCAGGCGGCCCGCCTCGCGGCCCGGGCCGCCGGTGCGCCGGTGCGCCGCCGGGCCTGCTGGAAAGCCTCGCCGCGACGACGCTGCTCAGTGCTCTTCGTCGTGCCCTGCGCCGCTGCCGCCGGCGAGGCCGAACTTTTTCATCTTGGTCAGCAAGGTGGGTCGCGAGAGCCCCAACAGCCGGGCGGCTTGCGAGCGGTTGCCCCGGGTCACCTCCAGCGCCTCGGCGATGAGGATGCGCGTCACGTTGTCGATGCAGTAGGCGAAGGGATCGCTCGTTCTGCCCCTGGCCAGCGATTTTCTGATCCATTGCCGCAAAAAGGATTCGGTCTTGTTGCTTTCCAACTCGGGCGACCTCTCCGCCGCACCGTTCTGGACCGCCTGCCAGATGCCCTCGGGCCGGATCGGGTAACCGCGGCTGAAGATGAGCGCCTTCTGCAGCGTGTTTGCCAGCTCGCGCACGTTTCCGGGCCACTCATGCTTTTCCACGGCGGCGAGCGCCTCGGCGGTCAAACCTGGATTCTCCATGCCCATCTCCCTCGAGAGGCGCACCATGAAGTAGTCGCAGAGCACCGCGATGTCGCCCCGTCGCGCACGTAGGGGGGGCAGGTTGATCGACACCACCCGCAGCCGATAGTAGAGATCTTCCCGGAAGCGTCCGCTCTCGATGCCCGCCTCCAGATCGCGATTCGTGGCCGCGATGATGCGCACGTCCACCGGGATCGGCTCCCCGCCTCCCAGACGTTCGATACTCTTCTCCTGCAGGAGGCGCAGGATCTTGGCCTGAATGCTCAGGGGCATGTCCCCGATCTCATCCAGAAAGAGGGTGCCGCCGTGGGCCTGCTCGATCTTGCCGATGCGGCGGGTCACCGCCCCGGTGAAGGCGCCCTTCTCGTAGCCGAAGAGCTCGCTCTCCAGCAGCGTGTCGGGGATCGCCACGCAGTTGATGACCACAAAGGGCCGCTCGGCACGAGTGCTGTGATCGTAGATCGCGCGCGCCACCAGCTCCTTGCCGGTGCCGCTCTCGCCACGGATGAGCACCAGGGCCTCGGTGGGAGCGGCCCGGCCGATCGCCTTGTAGACCTCCTGCATCGCTTCGCTGCGGCCGATGAGCGCGTCGGCCGGCGCCGACTCGGATGCGGTTGCGTCCAGCTTCACCCGCGTGCGCCGCATGCGGCCGGCTTCGAGGGCTTTTTCGATGAGGTCCAGGATCTCCGGAATCTCGAACGGCTTGAGCACGTAATCGAAGGCACCCAGCTTGGTCGCCTCGATGGCGGTCTCCGTGGTGCCGAAGGCGGTCATGATGATCACCGGCAAGCCTGGAGCGAAGGCGTGAATCGCCCCGAAAGTTTCCAAGCCGCTCATCCCCGGCATACGCACATCCATGATCACCACATCGGGCAGCCGCTCGCGAATCGTTCCCAGCCCGGCCTCACCGCTGGTTGCCGTGCACACCTCGTACCCCTCGCCCTGAAGCAGCTTGGCAAAGCTCTCAGCCAGCCGAACATCGTCGTCGACTACGAGAATCGAGCTCATCTCTCGTCCTCCATGACCGGGAGGGCGATGACGAAGGTCGATCCACGGCCCTCTTCCGATCGCACCTCCAGTCGTCCTCCATGTTCCTCCACGATCCGCCGGGCGATCGAAAGGCCCAGCCCCGTACCCTCCTGTTTGGTGCTGAAGAAGGGCTGCATCACGTTGTCGCGGATCGAAGCCGGAATGCCCGGCCCCGAGTCGCGCACGCTGACGACCACGGCGCGGCCCAGGCGATCTGCCTGCTCCTCCCGCTCGGTGATGACCAGGGTGCCACCGGTCTCCATGGCGTCGCAGGCATTGACCAGCAGGTTGATCAAAACCTCCTTCATCAGCTCGGGATCGGCCTCGATCCGCGGCAGGGGCTCGCGAGGTCTCTCGCGCTCGAGCTCTATATCGTGGCGTTCGAGTCTCTTTTCCAGGAGCAGGAGGCTCATGGTGACGATCTCGGCGAGATCCACCCGCTGTATGTTGAGCCGCGGCGGCCGCGAGAACTCCAGGAAATTGCTGACGATGTTGTCCAATCGGCGTATTTCCTCGGAGACCACTTCCAGATCCTCCATTTGAGCTGTCGTCACGCCCCGGGCTTTCTCCAGCGAAAACAGACGCATTTTGATCGACGTCAGCGGATTGCGGATGCTGTGAGCGATCTCGGCAGCCAGTTTACCTACGACAGCCATACGTTCGGACTGCAAAAGCCGTTCCTGACTGCGCTCCAGCTCGCCGCGCGTATAATCCACATCTTGGATCAAGCCGTGAACGCTGTTGCTGAGCGCCTCGACCTCGTGGCCCTTGGAGAGGGAGTCGTCCGGCGCCGTCGCCGCGCGAGTGAGCTGTCGAATGGGGATGATGATCTGAGTGGTGACGATCGCCGCCAGCGCCCCGCTCAGGATCAGGGCGCTGAGCATGGCGGTCAGGGCGTAGGTCTCGAGCATTCCGGCACGCTCGAGGCTCTTCGAACGGGCGCTCGCGATCCGGCCTTCATAGAGCTTCTTGAGCCCGCGGCAGAGGCTCACGATGTCGGTGAAGCGATGGCGCAGGTCCCAGTGGGATGCCTCGGCTTGGTCACGGTCGCCGGCCTCGTAGAGGGCGATGATTTCATTCCGGATCGCGACAAAGTCGGCGTAATCGGCGATGATGCGCTCCACGATGGCGCGGGCTTCGCCGGAGAGGTCGTGGGTCGACGTCATACCTTCGAGACCCTGCTCGAAGTCGGTCTGTTTCGCCTCGAGCTCAACGAGCCACTGGGGATCGCTGCTCAGAGCGAAGTAGGTCACGAGCCCCTTCTGATCGATCAGAGAGATCTCCAGCTCGAGGGCCGCCTCGAGAGCCGCCACGTCCCGCCGGGCCATCACCTCGAAGAGATCCTGCATCTCTCCCGCGTTCCGATAGGTGATCGCACCTCCGACGAGGGTCACCAGGACCAGCAGGGCCAGCAGGACATAGAAACGTACGCGCAGGCTGAATCGATTCCACCACTCCATCTGTCACTCCGCAGATGATGCCTCCCTTTTACGAGGATCGGCGCGCTGCGATATCACTCGAGATCGTCCGACATGACCTCTCTTGTGTGTTGCCGGTTGGTACGTGTCGTGCAAAGCCGATCCAGTCCGAGGGCGACAGTCAGATAATTGAACGCCCAGCATATCAAACCACACGGCCCCGTGCGCGACAGGATCGCAAGAGGAGCGCTGAATTTTCTCTTCGGCATGCAACTTGTTACATGAGTCGGTCGAGATCCCGCTCGAAGAGTTGGATCGGCAGCGGCCAGGACCGGCACGCGTGCCGTGATTGGTTGAAGCGTGATAAGGAGACCTTGAGCATTTTTGACCGTTCGTCGAGGGCATGCCGCGGTGGCGCTTAATCGTTACCGTGGCATCCTTTCGCCGAGCCGTTGAACCGAGACGAGGAAAGGCGAGACCATGTGGCAAAACGTGCTTGGCGCATTGGTAGATGAGGCACGACTACAGGAGCTCCTGAGCGGAACATCCACCTTGGTTCTGCTGGTTGTTATCGTCGTTGCCATTTACCTGCTCTCCAAGGGAGCCGACTGGATGATCGATGGAGTCGTCGATCTGGCGCGCCGCACGGGGCTGCCCAAGATCGTCATCGGCGCCACCATCGTGTCGTTGGGCACCACCATGCCGGAGGCCTTCGTCTCGGTCATGGCGGCCTTTACCGGCAACGCCGGCCTGGCACTGGGCAATGGCGTGGGATCGATCATTGCCGACACGGGGTTGATCTTCGGACTCACCTGCGTGCTGGCGGTGGTGCCGGTGAATCGGTTCATCCTCAACCGCACCGGCTGGGTCCAGGTGGGCGCCGCCACCCTGCTGGTAGCGGTGGCTCTCATCGCGGTAGCCACGACGACGGGAGAGCCGATTCTGAGCCGATGGGTCGGTTTTACCTTCCTCATATTACTTTGCGGTTATCTGCTCGTGACCTATTTCTGGGCCCGGCAGGGAGGGCTCTGCGGTACTGAGGCCGACAACCAGGACCTCCCGTTGCGACCGCTCGGGCTTTGCTGGGTCATGGTGGTGGGGGGGCTTACTCTCGTCGTGGTCGGAGCGCGTGGCCTCGTGCCCTGCGCCGCTGAGATCGCCTTCCGTCTCGGCGTCCCGGACGACATCATCGCCGCCACCTTGGTGGCGCTCGGAACCTCTCTGCCCGAGCTGATGACCGCCATCTCAGCCTTGCGCAAGGGACACCCCGAGATTACCGTGGGCAATGTGGTAGGCGCGGATGTGCTCAACTGTCTCTTCGTCGTCGGCGCTGCCGCCAGCGCTAGACCTCTTGCCGTGCCTGACAACTTTTTTTACTTTCACTTTCCCGCCATGCTGATCATTCTCTACTCTTTCCGGGTTTTCATCTTCATGGGACGGGACGGACGGTTCAAGCGCTGGCAAGGCGTCTGGCTGCTCACGATTTATTTTATTTATATCGTCCTCCAGTACGCCCTCAACGTCGGCTCCGCCGAGATCTGAGCGCTTTGAGGGCCGCATCATCAGACCAACCCTCTATTCTCTATCTCGGCTTCGACCGCTCCGAAGGAGATGGCACGCGTCTTGCTTTCAAACCAGCCATGATGAAACCGGCTCATCACCGAGAGAATTGAAAAACATCTGCATCCTTCTGATGGGAGCCGGTGAGCCCTAGACGCATTTCCCGCGTGAAGGCCCGGGCTCGAGGTCATGTCGAGGTTTCGGTCTGTCGGTCACGGCAAGTCGAGCCGGACGGACGGATTCGTTTCCGTGGTTCGTTGTGCAAGGAGGTATGATTCCATGAAAACGGAGCTCAACGACGAGAGGTCCATGGGATGGGAGATCGCTCACAATCTCGAGAAAGAGAAACGCACCATCCGCGCGAGATTCGTCCCCGAATGGCGTCACGTCAAAGCCGCGATGGGTGGATTGGTCGTCTTCTTCATCGTGTTCCTGGTGGGGTGCTGGCTAGCGGGCAATCCCTTCGTCGCCACGGAGAGGATTCCGTCCGAGATCGTCGAGAGCAAGGGCTGGGGCGGTGGCGACCAGTGGGGCATCTTCTGGGGAATCATGCTGCTGGCCATGTTATTCGAGTTCATGGACGCGTCGGCCGGGATGGGATTCGGAACGGCGATCACACCGCTGCTGCTGGTGCTCGGTTTCGATCCGCTGCAGATCGTTCCGGTGGTCATGATCCAACAGGGTGTGGCCGGCTTGGTGGGAGCCTTCCTGCACCGGGAGTTCGAGAACGTGGAGTGGAAGATCAAACCGATGTCGGAGACGGTCAAGCTCTGGCTGATCATCGCCGTCGTGGGGTGTCTCTCGGTGGCGTTCTCGATCACCGCGGTCTACGCCTACTTCAAGGTGGGTAAGACCTGGATCAAGCTCTACGTGGCGCTCCTGCTGTTGGTGATGGGGATCGTCTCGGTGCTCCAGTCGCGCAAGGAACGTTCCTACCGGCCGAGGAAGATGTTCGGATTCGCCGCCCTGGCCGGATTCAACAAGGGGGTCGGTGGCGGAGGTTACGGGCCGGTGGTGACCGTGGGTGGACTGCTCTCCGGTGTTCCTGTGAAAAGCATGCTTGCCGTGACAGCGATCTCCGAGGGAACGGTGAGCACCTTCGCAATCGTGGTCTGGTTCGCCATGCTCGGTGCCGGGATCGAGCTCGATTTTGTTCTGCTACCTACCATGATGCTGGCTACCATGTTCTCCGCGATCATGGCGCCCTACATGACCCGTGTCTTTCCCGAGAAGATGTGGAGAGTTGTGGTACCCTCGTATTGCGTGATCGTGGCGGCGCTCTGCTTCTGGAAGATCATCCCCGACGTGATGGACAAGATCTTCTGATCCGAGGCGTCTTTGGCGCTGGCTCCCGGCTCCGCGCGGTCCGGTGGTTTGGATCTGATCCGACCGACCGGATACCGGTGCCGGGAGCGGGAGTGGCGCAAATACCGGGAGGATCTGGAATGGAGACGAGACCGCATCTACTGATTATCGACGATGAGGAGCAATTCACATCGAATCTGAAGAAACTCCTCGTCGCCCGCGGTTTCCAGGTAGCTACGGCGCTCAGTGGGGCGGCGGGACTGACCACGATGGAGGAGACGAATGGGCCTTTCGACGTGATTCTGCTGGACGTGAAGATGCCCGGCATGGATGGAGTCGAAACACTTCGCGAGATCAAAAAACGCGAGGATCACTGCCAGGTGATCATGCTCACAGGACATGCCTCTATAGCTTCCGGGGCCCAGGCGATTCGGGAGGGCGCGTATGACTATCTGATGAAGCCCTGCGACATCGAAGATCTCATGGAAAAAGTGCTCGAGGCGTGCGAGCTGGAGACGATCCGCCGGCAACCGCTGCTCTGGCCGCGGCGTTTCGTGGCGGAGATCGTCTTTTACGCCTTCAAGAAGCTGTTTACAGACGATGTGACGGCTTCGGCGCTGAGGCTGTTGACCCGACAGCCGGGGGAAACGGCGACGGAGAGGCTGTTCGTCATCGATCACGACAACCGGCTCTGTGGCGAGGTCACGCGGCGTGACTTGATCCGTAGCGTGCGCGAGACCGATCCGAGCCGACCGCTCACCTGGTCCGACCTGGTGAACCACCCTGAAAGGCTCGGTCAGGGGATCGTCGCCGAGGTGATGTGCGCAGCGAAGACGACGGTGAGGCCCGCCGACCGTCTCGAGGACGTGGCGGTGAAAATGATCGCGCGCCACTGCCGGTGCGCGCCGGTGGTCAAGGGAGACGAGATGGTCGGTATCATCCGGATTCAAGATGTACTGCTGCATGCAGGCGGGAGCCCGGGCCGACAGCGGCTCGGCGGTCCATTGCGATAGGATTCAGCGGCCGGGCTGGCGCGTACACCAGATTTTTCAGGTGACTAACAGTTGCTTCCCGGCGCAAGTGTTGAGGCAGAAGGCATGATCGAGAAAGATCACATCCTCCAGGCGATCGGCGTCATCGCGGCGCAAGCTCCCGACCTGGGGCGCGAGCTGGAAGAGCTTGTGCGTGGGCGACGTATCGAAGTCTCACGCAGTGGGCGGTCCGCCGGCGGGGGCATCGATCCCAGCTTTCTCTTCGACGGCCGCGAGGTGATCGTTCGCAAATTTGTCTTCTTCAGCGAAGGCCCGGCTGCCCTGGTGCCCGGGCTCTTGATGGAGTACGGAGCGGCGCGGGCGCGCCGGGCTTTGCGCCGCGAAGGAACGTCCCTCGATGAACGAGATCGGGGGGCGCGGGATGCGAAAGCGCGCCGGGCGGGGTTGGAGCTCATGATTGATCACACGATCGATCACACGATCGCTCACCTCGGGGCACGCACCGCGCGAGGCGCGTCGCCTGCGGATGGGGAGCCGCCCCTGAAGATCCTACGGAGGATCAGGAAAGAGGATTGCGCCGATACGGCGCCCCTCGACGAGACTCACCCCGCCTTTTTGTTCAAAGGTGTCATCGCCGGTGATCGGCCCGCGCTCTTCATGCGTTTCCCCCTCACCCGGGGGGCCCTCAGCCAGGCGGCCGAACGGAACCTGGAATTCTTTTCGCCGCACTTCCTGCTGAAATGCATCGAGACCGGTCACGCCGTGCGGCTCCACGCCTGTGTCGTGGATGGCGAGATCGCGGGGCTGATCTTTCTGGATATCCGCGACGATCGCTCCGTTCGGGGGATCGAGATCAAATACATGGCTACTGTCAGCGGTCACGGCGAGTCGCGCCATGAGGTGCACTTCGCGGAGCTGCACGGTATCGGTACCTTTCTGGTCGCCGGTGTCTGGATGTTGTCGAGGAACATTCAGCCGTTGTGCGATGAGATCTATCTGGATTCCGAGGTGGGATCGGTGGGATTCTACGAATCGCTCGGATTCCGCCGGCGCAGGCCCGGGCTCTACGCCTATAGCCTGCACAAACCGGCAGGTGCTCTGCTCCAGGCGATCCTTCGGATGGCCTACCGCTCGCCGTGGCTCCCGGAGAGAGCCTGCGATGAGCTCGAGGAGCTGATCACGCGGCAGGTGGAGCAAATCGCCCGGCGGCGGCGCGGGAAGAATGGCAAACGTAGAGGCTGGAAGAGCCGCGGACTCGCCGCGAACGGAACCGGAGCGACCGCGCTGGTAAGGGAGTGTTTGCAGCAGACCTTCCGGCCCGCGCTACGTAGAGCCGCGGCATCAGCGGTCATCCGCCGGCAGAGCCGCCTTACCGGAGGCGATGAGCTCGTCGCCATCGCGGCGGGCATCGAGGCGCGCCGCGGAGCGCTGATGCGCGGCGGCGCTGTCTGCGAGCCTCTTCGCGTAGTGTGCAGCGAGCGATTTACCGAGCATCTCGAGGAGATCTTTCACCTGGAGAGCGCCAACCGGGTGAGAGCGCTCCAATCGGTGCTCCAGGATCCTTCGCTCGCGGGACGCTGGGATCTCGTAACGCCACGCTCGGCCACGGTCGACGAGCTGCGGCTGGTTCACACGGCCGAACATATCGAGCGGGTGGCGCGTACCGCGTCCTTTCCGCTCTCCTCGCTCGATCGCGATACGCAGGCCACCTCGCGCTCCTATCTCACGGCGCGGCTCGCGGTGGGGGCGCTCTTCAACCTCCTCGATACCGTCTGGATCGGGCCCGCGAGGCGGGGCTTCGCCGGCATCCGGCCGCCGGGCCACCACGCCGAGCCGGATCGCGCCATGGGATTCTGTCTGTTCAACAACATCGCCCTGGGCGCGCGCTACCTGCAGGAGGTTCACGGTGCGCAACGGCTCATGATCATCGACATCGACACCCATCATGGCAACGGGACGCAAGCCGTATTTTACGACACCAACACCGTGCTGTATCTCTCTCTACACCAGTTCCCGGGATTCCCGGGCACCGGGGCGCTGGGCGAGGTCGGCAGTGGCAGAGGGGAGGGATTCACCGTCAACATCCCCCTCAGCCACGGTTTGGGGGATAGGGAACTGACCCGCGTTCTCTACGAAGCCGCCCTGCCGATCGCGCACCTCTATCGTCCGGAGATGATCCTGGTGTCGTGCGGCTTCGATCTCTACCAGCACGATCGGCTCGGCACCATGCACGCCACCCCCGAGGGATACGCACAGATCACCAGGCTCCTCGTTGAGACCGCTGACGAGGTCTGTCAGGGGCGCATCGTGTTCGTGATGGAAGGCGGCTACAGCGTCATGGGAATCGAGGGGTGCGGCCTGCGGGTTCTGCAGGAGCTCTGTCGGGTTGGGACGCCCTGCAATGGGGATCGCGACGGGATGAGGCCCTGCGGACGAACCATACCGTCTGTCATGAAGAAAGTGATCGAGGTGCAAAGGCGCTACTGGGATTTCTCATCGGTAACCGCGCGGAAGAGCAGGATTCCATGAAACACACCGGTTTGTCGCCACGTTCGATGTGAAAGTGGCGCGCAGCGCTCGAAACGATCTACAGGATCAGGGGAGACCGTTCACGGTTGTACTGTATATTCAGCCGTGAGGAAGACCGGCGAAGGCGTCGATACCAGAATAAAATCCACTCAAAAAGCTAATTTGAAGCCTATTACGCAGACTCCGCAGCCCCACTCTTTATCTCTCTTTTCGGTACGAAAATACCTTTTTTGTTTGGTTTTCGATGCTATTGGATGGTTGAATCGCTGCTTCGCAGGTGATTGCATTCATCTATATGTTCACTCTAAAATACTGGCAATCGAAATACTGGCATCGCGCCGATGCGGAAACGCTTGCTCGTCCCTCCCGGCATGGCGAACCAGCGCGCCGGCTCCTTTTCCACCGGCGGCCCAATTCGCGGGATCGAAGCGAGCCGAGCCTGGTGAGGACTGTGTTCCATGGACTCTGAATCCGTCCTGCTCCTGTCGCGACTTCAGTTCGCCTTCACCATCATGTTTCACTACATCTTCCCGCCGTTGGCCATCGGGTTGGGGATCTTGCTGGTCTTTTTCGAAGGGCTGTATCTCAAGACCAAGGACCCGCTGTATGAGTCGTTGACCAAGTTTTGGGTCAAGATATTCGGTCTCAATTTCGCCCTCGGAGTGGCCACCGGGATCGTGATGGAGTTCGAGTTCGGCACGAATTGGGCCACCTACTCGCGCTTCGTGGGCGATGTTTTCGGCTCCGCTCTGGCGGCCGAGGGCATCTTCGCCTTTTTCCTGGAGTCGGGTTTTCTGGCGCTGCTCGTCTTCGGCTGGGACAAGATATCGCCGCGGATGCACTTCTTCTCGACGATCATGGTGGCGCTCGGATCGGTCTTCTCTTCGATCTGGATCACCGTGGCCAACAGTTGGCAGCAGACTCCTGCCGGGTATCATCTGGTCGAGCGCGAGGTGAACGGCCAGATCTTCACACGCGCCGAGATCACCGACTTCTGGGCGATGGTCTTCAACCCCTCCTCGATGCACCGGTTGGTGCACGTCTGGATCGGAGCCTTGATCCTGGGCGGATTCTTCGTGATGAGCATCTCCGCGTTCTATCTGCTCAAGAAGAGGCACATCGAGTTCGCCAAGAAGTCCTTCACCATGGCGCTGGTCCTGAGCGCGCTGGCCTCGATCGCCTCGCTCTTCTCGGGCCATCTCCAGGGGAAAAAGGTCGCCGAGACGCAGCCCGCCAAGCTGGCGGCCTTCGAGGGGCACTTCGAGACCGGTGAGGGCGGCGCGCCGCTCTATCTCTTCGGCATCCCCGATGGCGAGGAAGAACGCGTGAAGTACGGGCTCGCGATCCCAGGAGGCCTGAGCTTTCTCGTCCACGAGGATTTCGACGAGCCCGTGCCGGGCCTCGACCGCTTCGCTCCCGAGGACCGGCCGCCTCTGGTGATCCCCTTCATGACCTACCATATCATGGTGGGCCTCGGTTTTCTGTTCATCGCCCTCACCCTGACCGCGCTCTACTATCGATGGCGGGGCAAGCTGTTTGAGAAGCGCTGGCTCCTGTGGACCTTCGTGTTCGCCGTGCTCGGTCCCTTCGTTGCCAATCAGTTCGGGTGGGTCGCGGCCGAGGTGGGGCGTCAGCCGTGGATCGTCTACGGCCTGCTGCGCACCAAGGATGCCCTGTCGGTGTCGGTCGATGCGGATCAGGTGCTGACCTCGATCATCCTCTTCGGTGTCATCTACATCTTCCTGTTTGCGCTGTGGATCTTCGTGCTCAACGCCAAGATCCAGCATGGCCCGCAGCCGGTGGCCGCCGCCGCGGCGGGGGACGGAAAACCAGGCGCCGGCCTGCTCGACGCCGCGTCGACGCGCGCCGGGCGCACGGGGTCGATGACTTCCGCCAGGAACGACACCTCGAACGACGACTAGTACACGTGATCAGATCGCTGAGATAGATAGGAGTTGGCCATGGACCTGAACCTGCTGTGGTTCATTCTGTTGGGAGTGCTGCTGACCGGATACGCCATCCTCGACGGTTTCGACCTCGGCGTGGGGATCATGCACCTCACGAGCCGGGGCGATAAGGCGCGAAGGATCTGTCTCAATTCGATCGGGCCGCTCTGGGATGGAAACGAGGTCTGGCTGATCACTTTCGGCGGGGCTCTGTTCGCCGCCTTTCCCGACGTCTACGCCACGGTCTTCTCCGGATTTTACACCGCTTTCATGCTGCTCCTCTTCGCCCTGATCTTTCGCGCCGTTTCGATGGAGTTCCGCTCCAAGCGTGAATCGGGGCTCTGGCGTGGAGTTTGGGACGTATCGTTCTCCCTCGCCAGTGCGGTGGTCGCGTTGCTCTTCGGTGTTGCCGTGGGCAACGCAATCCTGGGGATGCCGATCGGAGCGGACATGGAATACCAGGGGGATTTCTGGGATCTGATCTCGCCCTACACCGTGCTGGTCGGTCTGCTGACTGTCTCGCTCTTCGCCATGCACGGTTCGATCTTTCTGTTCCTCAAGACCGAAGGCGATCTGCAGAAGCGCATCCAGCGCCAGATGTGGCGCACCTTCGGCCTGTTCCTGGTCCTCTACATGTTCACCACCATCTACACCCTGACCAACGTGCCGGCTGCGACGGGAAACTTCGAGGAGTTCGGCTGGGCCTGGGCCGTGGTAGCGCTCAACGTGCTTGCCATCGCCAACATTCCGCGGGCGATCTTCCTCAACAAACCTCTGTACGCCTTCCTCTCCTCCTGCGCCACCATCGCGGCCTTGAACTTCCTCTTCGGTGTAGCCCTCTATCCCAACCTGGTGGTCTCGAGTCTCGATCCGGCGTATAGCCTGACGATCTTCAACGCTTCCTCGTCAACCAAAACCCTGGGGATCATGGCGCTCATCGCGGCCGTCGGCATGCCTTTTGTTTTGGCCTACACGGCGGCGATCTATTGGACCTTCCGCGGGAAGGTCGATCTGGGTGAGCACAGTTATTGATTTTTTGATCAGATCGATCGAGGAGCCATCGAACAGTGACGGACGGGAAGGATCGCCGACAGCGGCGCACGGCGCGGGGCAAGCTCGAGCGGAGTGGACCCAAGAAAAAGACCTGGTTGTGCTCGGTGTGCGGCCGGGAGGCTTCGTTCTGCTGGAGTTGCACCTGCGGATTCATGATCTGCCAGGCGTGTATGGACGAGAACCTCTGGGGCATGACCTGTAACAATGTGACCTGGGAATGCCCCGAATGCGGCGCCTTCCGGGCCTTCTGACCACCCCACCGATCTCCCTTCGCAGCACCTGCGGGTGTGCAATTCAGCCTGTCGAAGGCTGTGGCGCCACGTGCACGCAGGTTCGAGATCGAACCTCAAAAGCCACGGGGGCCGAAATCGTCGGGTATCGGCCGTGCGAGGACCGCGTCCAACTCGGCCAGCAGGCGCTGCTTGTCCTTCGGCAGCGAACCTGCAGGTGAGACCAGGTTGGAGATATGGTTGGCACGGAAGATGGCGCCCTCCACGTCGAGGTTGGTGATGAGCTCGCGCAGCTCCTTCACGGTCTGAGTCGGAGTGGGCGGGGCGTAAGCGCCTTGCTCCATGGTCTCGTGGAGCGGGATGCCGGGCACCACCATCATAGTGAGAGTCGAGATGAAGCGCGGGTTGATGGCGTTCAAGACCTTCGCCGATTCACGGGCGTGCTCGATGCTCAGCTCCGGCCCGCCCGCGCCGAGGATGATCATGGTGGAGAGCTTCATGCCAGCGGCCACCGCCTTGCGGCCGGCCTCGATCATGTGCGCCCGATCGACGCCTTTCTGGAGCTGCTTCAGGACGGTCTCGGAGCCGCTCTCGACGCCCAGGTAGAGCATGAAGAGCTTGTTCCGTCGCAGGCGCTCCAGCTCTTCGGGTTTCTTGATCAGGAGCGATTGCGGCGTGGCGTAGGTCGCCACGCGCTGCAGGCCCGGGAAGGCGGTGTGCAGCAGGTCGATGATGCGCAGCAGGCGCTCGGTCTTGATGATCAGCGCGTCGCCATCGGCCAGAAAGACGCGCCGGACTCCCGGGCCTAGATAGTCGAGAGCCGATTCGATGTCCTCGGCGATTTCGTCGAGGGGCCGGATCCTGAAACGCACGCCCCGGTACATGGCGCAAAAGGTGCACTTGTTGTAGGAACAGCCGAGGGTTGCCTGCAGAATGAGTGAGTTGGCTTCCGAGGGCGGCCGGAAGATGTTGCCTTCGTAGCGCATGTCTACCTGGGCTCTCCGCTGAAACGATCCTGGATGATGAGTCCGATGGTTGCCGGACTCGGCCCGCGACTGCACCCCCCTTGGGGCATCGTTTGATCCTGGATCTTATATCACGACGTTGTTGTATGCCAGGGTGATCTCGGTTGCCATCAGATCTCCCTCTTTCACCGTGCTCGGCACCAGCTTGTACTCGAAGATGTTGCTCGAGCGACAGAGCATCTCGGAAGGGATGTCATCGTCGAGGTGGGAGTGATGGAAGAAGACCTCCCTCTCCGAGAGGCCGTGGTCTTGGATGACGAGGTGGCGGAAGAATCCATAGCCCTTGTCCTGCCAGTAACTCACCGGATAGCCGCGATGGGTTTCCCCGTTGTCACCGGTGGGGAGCAGGCCGGGAATCATGAATCCGCTGAGGAAAAAATCGGCCGATTCCTTGAGCCTCTTGGACACGTTGAGAAATCCGATGATCTCGACGCGACACCCCATGTTCTGCATGGCCGTCACGAGGTGGCAGAAATCACCGTCGCCGGACAGGAGGATGATCCGATCCAGATGCTTCGATTGAAGCAGTGCGTCGATGCCGAGCTGCATGTCCACATTGGCTTTCACCGTGACCTCGCCGTCCGAGTTCGTGTAGCGCTGCACCGCTTTCTTGATCAGCTTGAAGCCGTGGCCGCGCAGAACGTCATGATAACGGTAGAGTTTGCGCCGGTATTCTTCGTCCTTGACGATGAGCTCGCGGTCTTCGACGACGTAGGAGTTGGCCCTGAGTATTACAGAGTTGTCAAAGGAAGCATATTTTTTCAGAACGTCGTAGCGCATGCCGTAACCGCCGCAGAGGCGTACATTTTCACCATCGACATAGATTCCCGTTTTAATCATAATTGCTCTCTCTTTTGATGGCTGTGTGCCATAACTGTCTATAACATAAGATATTAAAGTTTATTACTACAACATTCGTAGCTAATCTAATAATAACCTCTAAATGAGCCGCTGCGGGAGTTTACCAGATTATTTCGATCACCCGCGCTTGCGGTGGAAAAAGGAGCAGCTTCTCCCGGGGTACGACGTGGTAGGACTGGCCATCGACGATGACGCTCCGCGGCTTGTCCACCGGGTAGAGCTGGTTGAGTTTATAACCCCTTGGAGGAGTGGCTGTTGTGTCGAGCAGGTCTATCCTGGTCTTGAAGTCTTCATGGCGTATGCGGAAGGAGATTTCACCGTAATAGGTGGGAGCGTCGTAAACACCGATCTCTTTCTTCTGCTCGAACCATTTATCGGTGACCCCGGGAGCCAGGAAGAGATAGTCGCCCCATTCCAAAACCAGGAGGCTGCGCAGCAGTGTGACATAGGCCGCATCGGCCCGAACCGACGGTGATGATTCGAGGGGTGCGCCCGATTCGGGCCAGCTCGTCGCCCAGGTGTGAAGCCCCGCAAGGGTCACATGTCGTGCATGCCAGTCGAGCAGGCGGAAGGCGTACTCCGGTTTGTTCAGGACGAGGAGCGGCGGCCCCAGCTCCATCCCAGCTGGGTGGAAAGCGCCGGAGTGGCGGAAAGCCCCGTCGTAGGCCTTGAACCAGTTGTCCCAGTAGAGCTCCACGAACGCGTAGCGCAGCCAGGTGTTCTGGCGCGTAAAGAGCATCGCCGGCCATACGCCGGCGCCGTTGCCGAGCACGTCGGCGCGATCGAAACCGGCGCTCAGGGACAGCCCGCGGGCCGGTCCGGCCGGGAGATGAACGATACTTTGGGCTTTCATCATCCTGGAAATCGATAAGGGTAACCGGTTTCTGAGCGCCTGTGCGTTTTGCGTGAACGCCGCCTGCTTTTCGGTTTTCCCCAGCGCGCCCATGGCCACAGCCGCCGACTCCAGACCACAGAGAGCCCAGAAGGACGCGGCGTAGCGGATATCGGCGTAGTCGGGTCCCGGCTTGGGGCCGGTGGTGCGGAACTGGGCGCCCGTCGACAATTGCTCCGCGAGATAGCCGGCAAGACGTTCGATGAGTGAGGCCTGTTCTTGCAGCCAGCCTGCATCGTCGGTGAAGCGATAGTGATCGACGAGGCTGAAAAGGGCTCGGCCGGTGTCTTCGGTCGCGTTCGAAGTCGATCCACCAGCGGCCCCAGTGGAGCCGGTGGCCCCCCCTGCGGCGCTCCAGGCGTCTGGCAGGCTGCCATCGGGTTGCACCATCTGCTCGAGACCGGAGAGGACCTTCCGGGCGCTCGCAAATTGGCCGGCGCGGTTGAGCGCCATGGCGCCAGCCGTGCTTTCCAGGGTGCGAAGGATCCCGCGTGTCGCTACCTCGGCCGGGTTTCGTCCCAGTCCTGCGGACGCCGATGCCACCACCAACCTGCCGACAGCAGCGTCATAGACGTGCCGCAACTGCTCGTCGGGCACAACCGGATTTACGCAGCCGATGAGGTCCTTGGCATCCCAGGCGATGTGGGTCTCGGCGTAGCGCATCGTCAGCTCGGCTCGGGTCGGCCAGGTTTCCTTGGCCGCTGCGGCGCCGGTAGGGCAGATCAGGAAGTCCAGGGTACAGGCCGGCGTGACGGTGGCGAACTCACCGTCGGCCGGCGCAAGTTCCACGTCGAAGCAGGCCGCCACGCAGGCAGGATCACCGTCGCGCAGCGGCGGGATCGTGATTACACCCTCGGTTTTGCGCGACAGAAGGATGGTCACGGCCTCGCCCACGACGATCTTGCGGCCATCCTGGCCGATCGAAGGGAGCGCCGCCACCGGGCCCAGCAGGCTGTAAGGCCTGAAGACGAGACAGATCCGCGCCGCCACGGGAGCACCAGAGGTATTGTAGGCCTGAACCCGGTAGAGGAAGAGATCGGGCTGATCACTGCCGGGCGGATCGTTCGGCTTCAGGGCGGTGAGCTCGGTCTGGATCTCGATACCATCGCCAGCGTCCCAGCGGGCCCGCGGGATCGGCAGCCGGCTCTGGGCGAGGGAGCGGTAGAGAGCGTCCTTGCGGGGGGCGTGGAGCGTGCCGGTATCTCCGCGTAGCAGCCAGATGGCCGTGTTCGGCGCGGCGAGCGGCGCCTGCACGCTCCCATCGGGGCCGAAGAGGCCGATGGCGTCCTTGGAGGAGCGCATGTCTGAAGGATCGTTGCCGCCCGGTCCAGGCGGGGGACCCACGACGGTGTAGGCCGCGCCGTGTCCGTTGAACCACCAGGGGAGGAGGCTGGTGCAGGCTTCAGCGGCTGATGGTGCCGTGGCCGCGAGCCGCGGAAGGCTGTCGAGGAGCGAGCCGCCGCCGCCATCGTTGTTTTCCGCACCTGTCGTCGAGACCGGCGGCGTCGCGGCGGGGGTTTGTGCGTCGCTCCGGGGTGCGTCGCCGCATCCCTGGAGGGCGATTAGAGATAACAAGATGAGAAAGCATAAGTGTTTATTTATCATCACTTTGATTGCGCCGATTCCATCTGGATGTTCTGCGTGTCTTGCCGTTTAGGTTTCGATCGCACATCGATGAATCTTGTCACAGGAACCCCACGTTTGTCCAGCTTCGATGCGCGAGACCCGCTCGTTTCCGCCTGGCGGGCTCATCGGCAGCGCCAGTGACGACCAGGATCTTTGCGCTTTTCGGGGAAGAACGCTTGACTCGCGGTGCTCGGCCCATTAAGATACCGCGCTTTTGACTCGATATTTGATCGCGATAATATATAGACCGAGAGACCGCAAGGTGTTTCAACGTGAGCGAAGAGCGCGGGGCGCCGCGCCGCCTGCACGCCTTGCCGACGACGAAGAGAGGTTGTTCATGGCCAAGAACAAGCGCAAATTGAAGAAAGCCAACCACGGTAAGCGACCGACCAGCCAGCGGCGTCACCGCCTCCATCGCAAGCGAGACACGGCTTTCCGCAGCTAATCAGCTCCGTTGACAGCTTGTTTGTCGTGCTGTTTTCGTGACGGCCGCTGGTTCTGACGGGTAGCAGAGCTAGCTGTCGATGCAGGCTTTCAAAAGAAAGCGAGCTTTACGCTTCTACCCAGCAACCTTCGCCGGGCCGACCCAGATGGTCTCTGGTTTCAACCGACGCACCTCTCCATAGTAGTATTGTCTTCCCTTCTACCTAACAAACTTGGCATGCTCTCACTTCGTGCTCTTCGGTGCACTTCGTGGTTGATCCGATTTTGAATTGCACAACGAAGGCCACCAAGGAACACGAAGATTGAAGATAAGTGGAATATACGGACTTTCACTATGACAAGCTTCGCAGCAGCTCTCAGACAAGCCTGTTAGTTCCTCTGGGAATCTGGCGCTCGCGCCAGGCGTGGGCTTCTACCTGACTCATGCGTCACGGCCAACCGTAGCCCGACCGGTAACTTTTGACAGGCAAAGAATCTACGGCGGTCATCGGCGATGGAAATGAAACTTTCGAACACCGATGGTGAGGGAGGGCGGCGCGGTACGATCTGGCGTCAATGCGCCTGTCGATTGCTCTGCTCGCATGACCATTTGCCGAGTTAGCCTCCCCGGGAATCTGGCGTACGCGCCGGGCAGATGGCTGAATCAGTGCTCCCTTTCTTTGAGTTTGGCGATCGTTTCACGCTTGTGCTCGGCAAACCGTCCCTCCTCGATGGCCTGCCTGATATCTTCCATCAGTTTTTGATAGTAGCGCATGTTGTGAATGGTACATAACGTGCTGCCGAGCACTTCCTTGGACAGGATCAGGTGTCTCAGAAAGGCGCGACTGAACCGGCGGCTGCACGTATAGCAATCGCAGGCCGTGTCCACCGGGTAGGCATCCTTGCGGTACTTTTTATTGGTGAGGCGGATCTTGCCGAAGGGTGTGAAGAGGGTTCCAGAGCGGGCCATGCGCGAGGGTATTACGCAGTCGAAGATGTCCATGCCGCGCTCGACCGATTCGAGGATATCCTCAGGAAAACCGACCCCCATGAGATAGCGCACATGGTGGACCGGCAGGTGGGGCTCGGTGAGGTCCAGCACCGTCTTGAGCAAGTCGAGACCCTCGCCCACACTCACCCCGCCTACGGCGAGGCCGTCGAACGGCAGGTCGCCGATGGCCCGCGCACAGTCGCGACGTAGCTCGGGGAAGACGCTGCCCTGCACGATGCCGAAGAGGTTCTGGCCTTCGCGCTTGTGCGCCTCGAGACAGCGCGTCGCCCAGCGGATGGTGCGCTTGGTCGACTGGCGGGCGTACTCGCGGGTGGCGGGGTAGGGGATGCACTCGTCAAAGGCCATGATGATGTCGGCGCCCAGATCTTCCTGGATCTGGATCGCCCGCTCCGGTGAAAAAAACTCCGCCGTGCCGTCGCTCTCGTAGCGGAAAGTGACTCCGTCCTCGCTGATCTCCTTGTGCTTGATGGAGAAGACCTGAAAGCCCCCGGAGTCGGTGAGCATCGAACCCTGCCAGCCGGAGAAATCGTGCAGCCCGCCGAGCTTGCTGATGATCTTTTCGCCGGGGCGCCAGGCCAGGTGGTAGGTGTTGGCCAGCACGATCTTGGCGCCCACCTCCTGCATCTGGTCGGGGGTCATGGCTTTCAGGGCACCCTGCGTGCCCACGGGCATGAAGGCCGGGGTCTCGGCAGCGCCGCGCGGCAGGTTGAGCCGCCCGCGGCGGGCGGCGCTCTTATTGTCACGACCGAGGAGGGTGAAGAGGTTGTTGTCTTTCATGAAACGCGATGTCTTTCGTTATCTCGAGCTCGCGATGACAAGGTCTCGACACCGGTCGTGGAGCAGCCGGCCGACCTCAAACGCACGATTATGCCTCAGATCAGGCCGATCGCACGCCTTTTTTGCCGCCCAGGGGAAGGTTTGATCGTCATCGCCTCGACGCAAACCACGTGCTGGTCGAAAGCACCGATCGATCGAAGCTGGTTTTCACAGGCTGGTCTTGGTCAAGGGACGCCGAAAGTGGTAATTGTACGTAGACAATTGTCCGAGTTCAGCATTCCATTCAACGGAAAGAGACTCTGCACGTGCCCTCGTTGGTTCCACGAGCGGAGAAACTGAACGCTGGAGCGCGAGATGCACCAAGAACGGCTCTGCTCAGAGCGGGAAAGGTTGGCAGGTCATGCAAACCGACAGAGGCCGCAGGATCGAGATTCTGTTTCACGCTTCCGTGGATCTCAAGCCCGCGGAGCGCGCCGTGTACCTGGCTGAAGCCTGCGGAGACGATGAGGATCTGAGGAGGGAGGTGAGCGCGCTCATCGCCGCCGACGAGGATCGATCGAGTCTTCTCGAGAGCCCGCCCTGGCTGAGACTGGCGCGAGAAGAGAGCACGGACGACTCCGATCTCGAGATCGAAGCGGACCTGCCCTTCGCGAGGCTGGGAGATTTCCGGCTGATCAGGAAGCTCGGTATGGGCGGCATGGGGGTTGTGTATCTGGCGCGGCAAGAGTCCTTGGGTCGAATGGTGGCGCTCAAGCTCGTCCGGCCCGAACGGACCGGATCGTTCGAGACGACCAAGCGCTTCTGGCGCGAGGTCAAAGCCGTCGGCCAACTGCGGCACCCCAACATCGTCACTGTGTATGGCAGTGGAGAACAGCAGGGCGTACGCTACTTCGCGATGGAACTCGTGTCAGGCAAGGGCCTGGATGAGGTGTTGCGCGAGGCGTACAAGAACGACGAGCGCCCCGCGCTTGCAACGGTGTTGGAATGGGGCCGCGCTATCGCTCTTGCACTCGCTCGAGCCCACCGGGCGGGCATCATCCATCGGGATGTGAAACTCTCCAACATCCGCATCGATCTCGCGGGACGTGCCATGCTCATGGATTTCGGAATCGCCCGGCACCAGGAGTTTTCAACCATGACGCGAACCGGCGAGTTCCGCGGCACACCGCAGTACGCCTCTCCCGAGCAGGTGCGGGCGAGACGATCCGGGATCGACGCTCGAACGGATATCTTCTCTCTCGGTGTGAGTCTCTATGAAGTCCTTACCGGTAAAGTCCCTTTCGTGGGCGAGACGACGGAGCAGGTGTTTCATCAGATCTTGAACGAAGAGCCGGTTCCCCCGCGTCGTTTGAATCCATCGATCTCGCGGGACCTGCAGACGGTCCTCCTGACCGCCATGGAGAAGGATCTCGGCCGCCGTTACCAGACCATGAAGGCCTTCGCCGATGACTTGGAGCGGGTTATCGAGGGGCGGGTGATCGCGGCCAGGCCCGCGGGACCGTTCAGCAAGCTCTGGAAACGCACCCGGCGTTACCCGATTGCGAGCGCAGCCATCGCCTTGGCGTTTTTTGCAATCGTCGCCCTGGCAGTGGGTGTTCCGTGGGTAGTCGCCGTCAAGGAGAAGGAGAAGCGGCAGGCCGCCGAGCAGGCCAGCTTGGTGATCGCGGCCAAGCGCGGCGAAGCCGAGAAGGAAGCGCTACGCTTCAAGGCGATCAACGCGTTTCTCGAGGAGATCTTCACAGCTCCCGATCCTTGGGTGTCGGGCAAAGACGTCAGGGTGGCCGATATGCTGGCGGCGTCGGTGGAAAAACTGGAGTCATCCTTTTGCGACCAACCTGAGATCAAGTCATCGATCTATGAATGCATCGGATGGAGCTATCGCGGTCTCGGCCTGTACGCTCGGGCAGAGATCCTGCTGCGTGAAGCGCTCCGTCTGCGTGAGATGATTCCCGGTGGAGATCACACACCGAGGTATCTGCGGCTGACGACCTGTCTGGGGCTCGGTCTCGAATACCAGGGCCGCTATCAGGAGGCGGAGTCGCTGCTCGGTCGAGCGGCGGAGCAGCAGAGTGCCGATCTCGGCGAGGAACACCCGGATTTGCTGCGAACACAGGAGATTTTGGCTGGCTTGTTTCGGAAACAAGATCGGCTCGTGGAGGCTGAAGCTCTCGCACGCAGAGTTCTGCGAGTCCGCCGCGACCGCCTGCCTGACGGTCACCCCGATACGCTGCGATCGATGAACGTTCTTGCGCTGGTGCTGCTGAACAAAGGCGAATTCGCGGAAGCCGAGACGCTGCTCCACCAGGCATTCGAGGCCCGCCGCGAGGCTTTCGGTCACGATCACCTGGATGTGCTGTCCAGCCTGAACGACCTGGCAGGTCGACGCTCAAGGCTATGGGACGGTACGCCGAGGCTGAACAGATCTTGCGCCAGGCGCTGGCAGTCGCTGAACGTCGATTCGGCGATCATGATCGCAACACCGTGTTTCTCTTGCATAACCTGGCATCCCTGCTCAAAGCCCAGCGTCAATACTCCGAAGCGGAAGGTTTCTATCTCAGAGCATTGGATGGAATTCGGCATGTCATGCCCGAGGGGCATCCATGTTGGGCCACCACGATCAAGCACCTCGTAGCGCTCTATCAGGCGTGGGACAAGCCCAAGAAGGCGGAGGAGTATCGGCAGCTTCTGAAAGGGGCGCCGGCAACAGACTCCCCGGAGCGATGAGCTGGGGGGGAGGCTCGAGAACGAAAAGGATTCCGTTCTCGAGCAGCCCCTCATAAAACCTTTTAATCGAGCGGCGTCAGCTTGACATCGTCGAACTCGAATTTGGCCTTCTCACCACCAGGCCAGGTGATTTTTCCGTTGCCGAAGAGACCCACTTTGCCCTCTTTATGCGGATCATCATCATCGACATAGACCTCGTTGGGCTTTTTGAAAGCAGGGAGCCATTCTTCGAGTGTATCATCGTAGAGATCGACCTTGATCTTGGGATGACCCGAAGGATTGGTCGTGACCGTGACCCTGACACTGTTCCAGTTCCCTATGCCTTTATTGAAATGATCAGGGAACTCATCATCTATGAGCGGTTTGGGATTGGGATTGTAATTACCGTATTTGACCAGTTCCACGAGACCGGTTTGCGCGTTGATCCGAACCGCATAGTTGCCGCGGAAATTAATACCGTAGGTACTAGCTGAATGACCGTCCGTCTGCCGCATAGCGGCTTCGAAGATGAAGTCCTTGTAGGTCGTGTAGGAAGAGAACCAGGAATTGCTATATTCTTCGCCGCATTCCAGCTCATAGACTTTGTTATCCACCCCACTTTCTTTCTGCACCGACCATGTGCCGCCTGGAGACTGTGCCCAATCGGGCGGCTTCTGTCCGATATCGATTTTTTCGAAATCCTCGTCGATCGCGATCGGCTTCAGCAGAATCCCTTTGAGACCCGGAGATGCACCCTGTACGGGAATGGGCCCTCCGACGATCCCCTGAAAATAGGCCTCCAGACCGGAATACTGCTGCGGAATGTTGATCGCGGTGGTCCAGAAATCACCGATGAACGCTGCGTCCATCAGCTTGGGAAACCCGGGTGCGAGGCCGCCCACCAATCGCGTGATGCCATAGGTCGGGTAGTATTGATTGCTGGAGCTCACAGAGGCCAGCAACCATCCCTGTGCGCTCATACCATTGGCTGCCAGGAAAAAACGCGCGGTTTCGTCGGGATAGACGCCCGTCGTATACAGATGGAGATTGTTGCCCTGGGCTCCAACGCCGTAGAATTCCATATTGCGGCAGCCCGCGTGTCCATAGAGCTCGCCGGACCAGGTTGCCCAGTAAGGATACCCGCCGAAGTACCAGGTCCCATTGTAAGCACCGTTCGGATAGTAGATATCGAAGGCGTCCTCCGTGCCGGTGTATCCGTTCCCGCCGAATCCTCCGGAGAGACCGATAACCAGACCAGTGGCGCCCATCAGAGAGGGTGCTGGCATGGAGAAAGCCTGTCCGAAACCGGAGTCATTGTTCAAGAGGAATTCGTAGCCGGAACTTTCGAGGTCCACAGTGACCGACCAGATCCAGCCGTATCCGGGAGGTAGCGACGGAAGGCCATAGCAGTTGGGCAGGCCACCGAAGCCGAAACCAGCGGCTTGGATGCCGAGATTGCCCCACCCGGTGCACTGATCGAAGTAGTAGCAATTGATCGACTCGCCGGCGGGATCCACGTTGTTGGTGCCATACTTGAAGAGAAAACCGTCGATCAGGGCATCCGGCATGACCGAGACCGATGCCATGTGACCCCAATCGAGGTTCAAATAGCCGGTGGTGACACCGCTCCACCAACCCGACACAGCGGTGTTGTTCCAGATCGATGTGCTGTAATCGAACCCGTCACCGGGAACAACGGTTCCGTTGCTCCAAGTAACGCATCGCTCTCCGGCGGGCTTCTGGACCTCGAAGATGTCGATACTTGATTGAGCCGATAGCGCCGCGATGAGTGCCGCGGAGATCAGAATCGTGAGGATTGTCGTTTTCATGTCTAGCCTCCTTTCGGGCTCATTTGAAACCGGAGTAGCCCTAGTTGCCTGGCCAACACCTGGAAGGCAGGCACCGCCGCCGATACACACTTCCATTCGATTCAGTCAAAATCGCGTTGATCGACCTGGAACCGGTTCTCGGGAGAGGCGGAATTATCCAACCGCTACCTTCCTATGCGGAAGAGTGGAACGATGGCTAGCATGAAAAATATCACGACCGGATTCTTGCGAAGAGGGCTGCCAGGCTGGATTTCGATTCCGGGCATCGAGTTTCGAACCGGTGGCGTCGTTCGAAGGGATAGGTTCGTGTTTTTCTTTTTGTGTTGCTGATCAAAGGCGTGATCATCACCGAGCCGGCGAGCCCGCCGGGATAAGGGAGAGCTGTTTTTCATGCCAATCCCGGCAGCGCAGCAGGGTATCGATCAGCCGGCGGCGGCCGATCGGTTTGACCAGGGAGCCGCGTACCCAGGGGCAGGTCAGGTGCTCGAGGTCGATCGTCTCTCCCGGCGCATGGAGCAGCACCACGCCGCCGGCTACGGCCTGACCCAGCCCGGATATCAGCACGTGCGCGGCATCGTTGTTGTTGTCGCCGTTGTTCGCGAGTGATCGCGTCACATCGACCAGGACCAGGTCGAAGAGGTGACCCTCGGCCCTGGCCGCCTGCGCCAGATCGAGCGCCTCTGCACCGTTCCGCGCGCGCTGGATCCGGGTGCCGTAGCGGCCGAGGTGGGCTTCGATCGAACAGGCCGCACTCCGGTTGCTCTCGACGAGCAGCAGGCGCAGCCCCTGAAGCCGGTCCGCTTCCGCCGAATCGAAGAGCATATGGAGCGGCGCCTCGGAGCGATCCCTCGCCAGCGGGACGGTGACCCACGTTCGACAGCCCACGCCGGGGCCGCTCTCCTCATGATGCTGCTCGACGTGCCAGGCGAGACCAGCAAGCCCGGCCAGCGAGCTCGCGGCCGAACATGCGCCGATGCGATCGAGCCCGCGATCGGCGTGCAACCGGGACGAGCCGCGCGACGGGCCAAGCTCAGCCGTGTTCTCCGTCTCTTCCACGTCGAACCGTACCATCACGGCGTCATTGCACTCTATCACGGCTGTGGCGCGCACCACGACCTCGCCTCCGGTCGTGTTGCGGATGGCGTTGCTGACCATACCGAACAGGATCCACCGCAGCCGCCGCCGGTCACCGCGCATCGCGAGCGGGATGCCGTCGGCCACGTGGGCTACCAGCTCGATGCCCCTGCCGAACGCGAACGGCGCCGTCCTGCTGACCACCTCGTCGACGAGCGACTCCAGATCGAATTCCTCGTCCTCACCCGTGTGCCTGCCTCTTGTGGCCCCGCCCGAAGTTACGCTGCTCATGATCTCTCCCCAGGTCGCCGCTCTCTGTCGCTCTCGAGGTTTGACTCTCCGTTCCACCGGCGTTCGCAATCCGCCCGCCCTGCAGGTTGCCCGCGATCTCGCCCAGTTTTTCCTCGAGCGCCGGCGTTCAGCCGTCTTTAGCGTGTTATCGAAAGAAATGCTTCCACATCTTGATGGGGAACGAGGATTCGACGAGGAATATCGCGAACCTCCCGCCGCGGTCCTCTTCGAGGAGTCGACTTTCAATCAATTGCCAACCAACCGCCCTGCCTCCGACGTACAACAATGAGTTCGACTCGATCCCCTCTCTTTGCGATCATATCCCTGCTGAAGAGTCATCGAGGCGCCCGATATCGAGAATCACGAAAGGAGTGAGGTCATGCGCACGCCAATCGTCATCGCCCTGATCCTGGTGCTGGTGGGACCAGCCTCGGTCTGGGCGCAATCCACCGAGTCCTGCCAGCAGGAGCCGGCCAACGTCGTGCTGGAGAAAACCAGCTTCACGAAGACCATTTCCCAGCAGGGCACCTTCGTTCCAGCCGACGTCGAGACCGTCTCCCTCTGGCTCGAAGAGTTCGCCGGCGAGCTCGTGCTGCTCGACGTCCTCGAGCACGGAACCCCGGTGAGCAAAGGGGACGTCATCGCCCGCTTCGACCTCACCCGGCTCGACCGCCAGATCGTGGATGCCGAGCACGATCTCGAAGCGATGCACGCCACCCTGAAGAACACCCACGAGAGGGCCATGATCGAGGAGATGCGAGCCCAGACCACCCTGGAGGACGCACGGGTCGCCCTCGAAGAGACGCGCCGAAATCTCACCGGATGGGAGGAGCACGAGCTCGAGCTCGCCCGGCGCGACGCCGCGATGTCGCTGCGCTACACCGAGAACAACATCGAGGACCAAAAAGACGAGCTGGCCCAGCTCGAGGCGATGTATCGCGAGGACGAGCTCACCGACGCCACCGAGGAGATCGTGCTCAAACGAGCCCGCCGCGATCTGGGCCGCACCATCACCTACCAGAAAAATCAGATCGACCGCCGCAGGTTCCAGGAAGCGTTCAAGGAGGTCCAGCACACACGCCAGATGCGGCGTTCCGTGGCCAACCAGGAGGCTTCCCTGGACCGACTCCTCAGGAGCCAGGAGATCGACCGCAGCGAGAGAAAGCAGCGCATCGCCGCCAGCGAGCGCGGTCTGAAGAAGCAGGCGGCCCGTCTCGAGCGCCTGCGTCACGATCGCGAGCGGCTCATCGTGCGCGCCCCCCGCCGCGGCGTGCTGATTCATGGCAGCCCGGATAACTACCGCCCCGGCCAGGTGGCGCCGCGCTACGAGCGGGGCGTCCGCGCCGCACAGCGGGCGGTCCTCTTCACCTGCATCGATCCCGAGAAGATGACCGTGGCCTTGACCATCCCCGAGTCGAAGCTGAGTGACGTCCGTCCCCACATGGCCGCGCGCATCGAGCCGGTCGCCGCATCCAAGGCCTCGGTGCTCGGTACTCTGCACTACGAGCGCTTCCCCATGCCGCAGAGCGCAGCCACCGGCGAGAACACCTTCCGCGCCAAGATCGCCCTCGAGAGCTCGATCGCAGGCGCTGTTCCCGGCATGCGTGCCAATGTCGAGCTCGTTCAGGAGGAGCTCGAAGGTGTTTTCGTGGTGCCCCTGACAGCGCTTTGTTGCGACGGCGGGGAGACCTATCTCTGGCTGTCCGATGCGACAACCGGGACCTACGAGCGCGTGCCGATCGAGCGCGGTCCGTCCAACGCCCGTGAGGTCGTGGTGTCAGGTGACCTCGATGCCGGACAGAAGGTGCTGCTATGCGCTCCCGAGGCCTGAACCACAA
>Ga0190284_1000131_pt1 | contig 57333 bp, 51 predicted proteins | sample 48691812_MG_FD_161668 | JGI IMG/M metagenome (GOLD analysis project Ga0190284, IMG submission 161668) | Hydrothermal vent microbial mat bacterial communities from Southern Trench, Guaymas Basin, Mexico - 4869-18-1-2_MG | ecosystem: Environmental > Aquatic > Marine > Hydrothermal vents >...
ATCCTCAGTGCCGCGCACGATGACGATCTGACCAATACCACGGCACTCATTCAGTCCACAGCAACCGGATTTCCCAGCGAGACCCTCACCGTGACCAGCGTGGACGATGACAGCCTGAGTATTGACAGGGAGGTTACCACTCTCGATGTGCCCGAAGGCGGCACCGCCGACTTCCGCATCCGCCTGTCGCATATTCCGCTCGCGAACGTCACCGTGACCGCCACCAACACGTCCGGCGATGCAGACATCACCGTGACCGGCGGCTCGCCGTTAACGTTCACGCCGGGCAACTGGAACGTCTATCAATCCATCACACTCTCCGCCGAGCACGATGCCGACTGGGACGAAGACACCGCCACCATCACGTGTAGCTCGCCGGATGCGAGTGACCGCTCCGTGACGGCCACGGAAGATGAAGATGAGTTCGATCCGCTCTTCAGTCTTCCCTGGAGCGAAACCTTCGAAAACGAGGACGGCATGGCGGGAACCCTTGGCGACCTCGATGGTCAGAACAATTGGGAAACCAGCACCTACGGTGCGGCAACCGTCACCAACAGCAAAGCCAGCCAAGGAACACAGTCCTGTGAGCTGTACGAGGCGAACATCTCTCACAGCTTCGTTGATAATCGGGATGAAATCTGGGTGCAGTTCAAGGCCCAACCGGTCTTCCTGGATAACGCCAAGCCGTGGGATGCCGCCGCCGTCTTTTGGGTCAATGCCTCCGGGCAGGTCGTGGCGCGCAGTAACTCAACAGAAATCACCATCAGCTCGCCGATCCTCACGGAGGGAACCTGGCTCGAATTCCTGGCGCATGTGGATTACACCGAGCAAACCTGGGATCTGTCGGTGAACGGAACCAACCTCTTCACCGGCTTCGGCTTCGCTTCGGCGCAAACCGGCTTCTCCACCCTGATGGTCAAAGGCGAGCGAACCAACTCTGCCTTCATCGACGGAATCTCCCTCTCGCTCAGCGATCCGGCCGTGCCCGATGCCGATGGCGACGGACTGCCCGACTGGTGGGAAACGCTCTACTACGGCGGCGCAACCAACGCCGTTGCCTCCGCCATGGCCTCCAACGGGGTCAATACCGTCGGAGATGCGTACATCGCAGGGATTAATCCGACCAATGCCTCCGCCTTCTTTGTGGTGACCGACCTGCAAAGCGGCATCGACAACTTGATCTATTGGACCGGCGTGAGCGGGCGAGTGTACTCCGTTTATTGGACATCCAATCTGCTCAGCGGTTTCCAACCCTTGGAAAGCAACGTCGCCTGGACGGCGGTTCCCTACACCGACACCAATCACGGAGCTAATGCGCAGGGGTTCTATAAGATCGAAGTGGAACTCGAATAGTAAGGGAGTATGGGAGTGGTGGAGTACTTGGCTTGAGCATTGTAGGACGGGCTTGTCTGTACTCAGACAGCCCGTGGTAGATTTTGAAAAGAAGGAGATGAGAAAATGAAAAAAACAATGAGAGTATTATTGGGATGTTTCGTGCTGGTCGGGGCTTCCGTTCAGGCGGTGGATATGGTCAACGGAAACTTTTCGAGCACGAACATTGCCGGAGTCGATTTTTATTTGGATGAAGGATATGTGGATGATGGCTGGGTCATTTATAACACCGGCGAGTGGAGCATCAACGCAACCGAAGAGCGGATGGAACGCACGCCGGGCACCTCGCCGAATGGAGGGCGCTACTTCGGGCAAATCTATACCAACACCGCGCAACTGAGCGGAATCCTTAAATTCTCCTTCGATTATGATGTCTCCTGCGAAGATGGGGACTCCCTCCTGAGATACAGCGTTGTTTCCTATAACGAGGATAATATCGGGGCCGATGAATGCATCGTGTTGAACCATGACACCAGCCCGAGAAACGGAGGGCTTCCTGAAAACCTTCCGGCGGTCAACGAGATTTTTAACGGGCTGGTCTATAGTGGAACCGGCACCGCCAGCGGAACCTTCACGACCAACCTCACCTTCAGCGGAACCCCTCATCGGATTGGAATCCGTATCGGCGGGGATGAGATGCGCATTGACGAGGGCGACCACATGTACATCGACAACGTTTCCCTGAGTGAATTGTTTGTGCCCGCCACCACATTTATTATTAAATAATTTCTGTCCGGGTTGTACTCGATCATTCCCTGTCGTATGGCGCAGTGCGCGAGCAATGGATATGACACCGGTCGTTTATACGGGCGGTACGCACAGCGTCGAGGAACAAGGCTTCTACAGAATTGAAGTGGAACTCACGCCGTAAAAATAGAATCTCAATGAGAAAAGCCGTTCCGAAATTTTGGAACGGCTTTTTTTTATCAAAACTGTCGCAGAATACCCCGCAGCTTGTCGCGGAGATGAATGCGTCTCTCGAAACGGCAGGGCGCTTTCGCCGAAAGCGCCGCAGACGGCTCGGCGAGCCGTCCCTACCCAAGATGCCCCGTGGCCTTGCCACGGGGAGCTTCATTCATCATCCTGTTTTTCGTACTCGGCAAACTTCATGGACATGACGCGCGAGACGCCGCGGTTGGGCATGGTGATGCCGTAAATCACATCGGCGGTGGCGATCGTCTGGCGGCTGTGCGTGATCAGGATAAATTGCGATTGCGCCAGGAAGCCTTTAAGCATGGCGATAAAGCGCTCAATATTCGCTTCGTCGAGCGCCGCATCAATTTCATCGAGTACGCAGAAGGGGCTCGGTTTTACCTTGAAGAGCGAGAAGAGCAGGGCGACCGCCGTCATCGTGCGCTCACCGCCGGAGAGCAGCGAAATGCTCTGCAGTTTTTTGCCCGGCGGACGGGCGATAATTTCGATGCCGGATTCGAGCACATCCTCTTCGTCCACCAGCACCAGCTTGGCCGCACCGCCTCCGAAGAGCTGTTTGAAAATCTCGCCGAAGTTGTCGTTCACTTTATTGAACGTTTCCGAGAACATTTCGGTCGTCGTCTGATTGATCTTTTTGATCATGTCGAGCAGCTGCTCCTTCGCCTTGAGCAGGTCGTCCTGCTGCTGGTTGAGGAACGCGAAGCGCTCTTCAAGTTCGGCGTGCTCATCAATCGCCACGAGGTTGACCGGCCCCATGGAATCGAGCTTGGCACGGTATTCAGCGACCATTGTTTCGACCGCCTCCATCGGCAGGGCTTCGCCGTCCCATTCGGGATCGGGCTCTTCATCAATCTGCTCGGGTGTGATGTGGTAAGCACCCGCCAGCCGTTCCACGGCGTTGGTGTGGCGCATGCGCTGTTCAGCGAGTTCAACTTCCAGCCCGGTCTTGCCGTTCTGCAGTTCTTCAAGCCGGTGCTGCAAGGCGCGCAGCGCCTGTTCACGTTCGGCCAGTGAGCGGTTTCTTTTTTCACGTGCGCCGCGTGTTTCAGTCAGTTTAGTGTCGGTGGCGGCGACCTGTCCGCGCAGTTCGGTTAAGCGGGTTTCGGCATCTGCGGTGCCTTGCTTGAGCTGGGCGATGCGTTCCTGATAGCTGTTGACGCCGCGTGTACGTTCTTCAATCAATTCTTCGAGTTCGCGGCAGCGGGCTTCGAGCGGCGCGCGGCGGCTATTGAGTGCCTCAAGCCGCTGCTCGCGCTGCGAAAACTGTACGCGAGCCTCGGAGGCTTCGGTCAGTGCGGTAGAGCGCTGCTCTTCGAGTTTTTCGAGTCCGTTGGTTTCGGTGGAAATATGCTGACGCGTTTGGCTTAGCCGCTCGCGCGTTTTGCTCAGTTCGCGGGCGAGGGCGGTGCGCTGATCGTCCGGCTTCGCTTCCGTGAGCGCATTGAGCTCAAACGTAACGGTTTCGACGCGGTCGCGGGCCGTGGCCAGTTCGCGGGCGATCACCTGGCTTTCGCCTTCTTGGACGGCAAGGGCGCGGCGGCGTTCGTCGAGCTCGCACCGTGCGGCCTCAATGGCGTCTCCTGCACCGCGCTCTTCGCCGCGCAACGTTTCGAGTGCTTCGTTCTTCTGCGCCAGGGCTGCCTCAAGCTGGGCGATTTCCGCGGTCAGCTGTTCGCGCAGGTGGTGGCGGGCCAGCGGGTTGAGGTCGTCTTCTTCCGGCTGCCAGTGCTCGGCGCGGTCGGCAGCCAGCAGGTCGCCCTGTTTCGTTACAAAGATGGCTCCGGCCTCCAGTGTGAGCGGAATCGCCTGCAGCGAATCGGCCACAAAAACATTGGTGAGCAGTGCGGCGGCCAGCGGGCGGACTTCGTCAGAGCAGGTGATATGGGCAAGCAGAGTGTTTTCGCCGTTTTCCGGAGCCGAACCGGAGGGTAAGGACAGCAGCCGCGCCGCGCCGTATTTACCCTCCGTGAGCAGCGTGAGCAGGTTGCGGGCGCTGCCGGAATCGCGGACGATGAGCGCATCCACCCATGGGCGCAGTACTGCTTCGAGGGCCGTTTCAAAACCGGGTTTGGCCTGCAGCAGTTCGGCCAGCGGGCCGACGATCTCTTTACGGTCGCTTGTGAGCAGGTGGCGTGTGCCGGCGGGAAAACCTTCGGTCTGCGTTTCAGCCGCCATTTCGAGTCGCGCGGTTTTGTCGGCCAGCTGCTTCTGCAGTTCGACGGTTTCAGCGTCGAGCACGGTAATCCGCGCGGCGGTATCGGAGCGTTTGCCCGAAAGATCGGTCAGCGTCTGCGCCTGCGCCTCGGCGGCCTGTCGCAGTTCCGTGGTTTTGGTTTCGGCTTCGGCGTGGCGCTCTTCGAACGAGGCCAGCGTGAGCCCCAGATTTTTTCTTTCGGCGGAAAGCTGTTCTTTCTGAATAACCGAAGCGCGTTCGCGTGAATCGAGTTCGGCCAGTTCGGTCTGGAGTTTGCCGATACGGCTGTCGAGTTCCATCGATTCGTTGCGCAGACGGGTGAGCGCCTCGCGCGCGGCGTGTACGGCTTCCTCGGCTTCGCGCTGGCGGGCGGTCGCGGTTTCGAGTTCGCCTCGGGTCGTTTCGCGTTCGGCTTCGGCCTCGGTCACCAGACCGGTGATTTCGTCGAGCGAAGCACGGTGCTGTTCGCCGCGGCGTTTGGCGTCTTCACTTTCACGGGTATTTTGATCGGCCAGCGATTCGAGTTCGGTGACGCGTTCGGCGTTGGTGTGGATGGTCTGCTCGGCGCGGGCAAGTTCGTTTTTTGCGCGCATGGCCTCATCCATCGCGGCGGAAATGGTGGCCTCCATCTGTTGGAGTTCGGTGCGCAGGCCTTCGGTTTCGGCGTCGGCGGTTTCGATTTTCCCGTGGGCTCCATCGACCTCTTTGCGCAGGCGTTCCAGTTTACCGCTGATTTCTTCGGTGCGGACTTTAAGTTGGCCGAGGTGGTCGCGGGTCACGTAGATATCGAGTTTGCGCAGCTCTTCCTGCAGGGACTTGTAGCGCTTGGCTTTGCCTGCCTGCCGCTGGAGCGAGATGATCTGCCGCTTTACTTCGCCGATGACATCGGTCAGGCGAAGCAGGTTGGCTTCGGTCTGTTCGAGTTTGCGCAGTGCTTCTTTTTTGTCGGCTTTATATTTGGTGATGCCGGAGGCCTCTTCGAATACTGTGCGCCGGTCATCGGGGCGCGAAGAGAGAATCTGGTCGATTTTACCCTGCTCCATGATGGAGTAGGAGTCGGTGCCGACGCCGGTATCCATAAAGAGGCGGTGGATGTCTTTGCGGCGGCACGCCTTTTTGTTGATGAAATAGTCGCTTTCGCCGGAGCGGAAAACCCGGCGGGTAACGCTGACTTCGTGGGCGCCGAGGTCGAATACTTTTTCGCAATCGGCCAGTGTGAGGGTGACTTCGGCCATACCGAGCGGTTTATGGGAGTCGGTGCCGTTAAAGATGCAGTCCTCCATCGAATTGCCGCGGATGGCGGTGGGGCGGGTTTCGCCGAGCACCCAGCGGACGGCATCGGACACATTACTTTTGCCGCAGCCGTTTGGGCCGACAATCGAAGTAATGCCCGGTTCAAAGGCTAGGACGGTCTTTTCAGCGAAACTTTTAAAGCCAATCAGTTCAACGGATTTCAAATACATCCGGACTTGATACCACGCCCCGGCCTTCCCGTGCAATATCACAGGGCTCAAAAAGTCATTTTTTCCATCGGAAAAGGGTGTGGGCGAAGGCATGATGGGAAGCCATGAATCGGTTCACGTGGATATTAATCGTTGTTGCCTGTCTAGCGGGCTTTGCCGGTGCCGAAACGTTCTCCCTGCAGCAGACGGATCGCTGTGTTGCATTTTTGCGGGAAGATGCCCGCGCGGAACTCTTTGAAAACATCCTTCCGTTCTGGATGGAACATTCGTTTGAGGATCGCAATGACGGCTTTGTCGGCCGGATGAACAACGATTTGACCGTAGACCGATATGCCCCGAAGGGGCTCTCTATAACCGCCCGGTTCCTTTGGTTTTTCTCGGCGGCCTATCGCATGGAACCCGACGACGATTATCTCGATGCGGCGGAGCGTGCGTACGAATATTTGGAAGAGTATTTTTTAGATGAAGACGAGGAAGGCTGTTTCTGGCAGCTGGAGTCGAACGGGCGGCCTCGAGATAAAAGGAAAGTGCTCTACGGGCACGCCTTCATGGTTTACGGCCTTTCCGAGTATTATATGGCATCGGGTGACGAAAAGGTTCTTGAGCGGGCTCAGGAAGTTTTTGATCTGATTGAATCGAAGTTTCGCGATAAAGAGAGCGGTCACGGCTACCTTGAATGCCTCAATCAGGACTGGAGGCAGTCCGGGAAAGCCACGCTCTCGCAGAGTGTGCCGGAAGGCGGAAAGACGATGAATGCGCACCTGCACCTGCTGGAAGCTTACGCCAACCTCTACCGGGCATGGCCCGATCCCCGCGTGAAAGATACGCTGACGGAACTGATCAGACTGTTCATCGACAAGATGCTCAACACAGAGGAGTATTATTTCCACCAGACCTTTGATGAAGATTGGGATCCGCTCGATGAGTCGTTTTCCTTCGGACACGATCTTGAGGGGGTCTGGCTTTTGTGCGATGCGGCGGAAACGCTCGATGATCAGGAACTTATTCAAGAAGTGTACGACGTCAGCCTAAAGGTTGCGGATGCGGTACTGAAAATCGGCGTGGACGAAGACGGGGGTCTGTTTTATGAAGGCGAAGATGGCGATATCACCAACCCTGAGAAGGTGTGGTGGCCTCAGGCCGAGGCGGTAACCGGATTTCTCCAGTGCTGGCAGATTACACAGGAGATGTCCTATTTGGATGCGGCATTCAAGAATTGGCAATTTATTAAGAAGGAGCTGGTCGATTCCGAAAACGGCGAGTGGTTTAAATCGCTGTCCGACGCTAAAAAGCCGAAGGCCGAAAAAATTTCCGAATGGAAAGGCCCGTACCATAATGGCCGCGCCTGCATGGAACTCATCAAACGGCTGGAGTGACCCTTTGTCGGGTGGTAAGTCAACATTTCCTCAAACTTCGCAAAAAAGATTCGGAAAATCTGCGGTTGCAGGGCATCATGCGCTCTAATATGAAGCGATCTTTATGGGGCAGTCTGGTTGTTGTCGCGGTGGTGCTGGCGGTCGTCTTAAGTGCTGCCAACCTCTGGCTCGGCAATCTTAATCAGGATGAGGGCTGGTACCTCTATGCCGCGAAGCAGATTACAGAAGGGCGGGTTCTCTACCGCGACTTTATGTTCACGCAGGGGCCGGCGTTGCCGTACGTCTACGGCGTACTGTTCCCGGTTATTGGGAAACTCGGTGTCGCGGGCGGCCGGGTGATTACTGCACTTTTCGGGCTGGCAGCGGCGGGTTGCGCCGCATGGCTGGCGGGCCGGGCCGTTCCCTCAAAATATTGCGCCGCCACGCGCCTCTGCGCATTCGCACTGATTGGCATCAATGTCTACCAGAGTTATTTCACGACCATCGTCAAAACGTACGGCCTGTGTTCGTTTTTTCTGGCGGCGGGGTTTGTCGCGCTCAGCTATGCAAACGGGCGGCGCGGTGCCAGCGGCGCGTTCTGGGGAGGCTTTCTGCTGGCACTGGCGGCGGTGACGCGCCTTTCGGCGGGGATCGCGCTTCCAATCGCGGGCCTCTGGCTGGTCTGGAACCGCAGGAAGGTTTTTCCCTTTGGGAAAAACCTTGTCGAAGGTCAAACGTCAGAAAGTCAAAAGTTCGTTTCACATCCCACATCCCACATTCCACCGTTCACAAACTTCCCCGCCTGGCTTGCCTTTGGCCTGGGCGGCGGCTTTGTGCTGCTGGTGACGCTGGGTACGTTTTTCTGGCTCGCACCGGAGAATACTCAATTCGCGTTGTTCGGCTATCACGCGGGGCGTTTGCCCGGCGGCCTGATGGAACTGGCGGCGTTGAAAGCCGGATTCATCTCGCGGTTTGTGCAGGCCTATTTCCTTTTTGCGGGAGGGTGTGTACTGGCGTTCATTTTCCGGCGGCATCATCGCCATATCCGTGAGCGGGAACTCAATCAGCCGGGGCCGGACAGCCGTCCGCGTTTGAGCGAACTGCTCCGACAGGCCAATGAAGAGGAGACACCGTTTGCGTACAGTTTCATTTCCCTGCTGTGGCTCGCGGGCGCGGCGATTACCCTTGTGCACTTTCTGGCACCGTTTCCGTACGACGATTATCAGGCGATTGTTTACCCGTTGCTTGCCGCCGCACTGACCGCAACGCTGATTCGACGTTTACCCGAAAAACATCTGCCGAAGACGACGGTGGCTGTATTGCTGCTCTGTACCGCTTCGGCATTTTCATCGCCGATCAATCAGGAGTGGCTGATCCGCGGGCGCGACCGTATCTGGTGGAAATTCAAGGAAAAAACCGATCTGGCCGTGCTGCGCGAAACCGGTGCGCAGATCCGCGAAATGCTCGGGGAAGACGACCTGCTGCTGACGCAGGACACCTATTTGGCGATTGAGGCGCGCGCGCAAGTGCCGCATGGGTTGGAGATGGGGCCGTTTTCGTATTACCCCGACATGCCCCGCGAACAGGCCGAAAAACTCAACCTGATCAACCGGCCGATGATGATCGATCTGCTGCTCAGTGCACCTGCGCCGGTCGCGGCCTTCAGCGGATACGGCCTCACCATCGCTTCGCCGGAGATTGCTGAACTCTCTTCCGGTGATTTGAAAAAGCTGCGCACGGCGCTGGAAGCATCTTACCAAAAAACCGCCGAGGTTCCGGCCTTTGGGCAGGCGCACACCACACTTGAGATTTTCAGGCGCATCCCGCATCTCGAATCCCGGATCTCGAACCATGAAACTTTCCATCGTCATTCCGGCTCATAACGAAGAGCAGCGGCTGCCGCCGATGCTTGAGGCTTACGCCGTCTACTTTTCGGAAAAGTATGGCAGCGAAGTGGAGCTGATCGTGGTGCCGAACTTTTGCGACGACCGTACCGCAGAAGTCGCCCGCGCTGTCGCATTACGCTGCCCGCAGGTCAAGGTTCTCGATGACCCGGGCAAGGTGGGCAAGGGCGGGGCGGTGATGCTCGGCGCGCAGTCCGCTGAAGGCGATCTGGTCGGTTTTGTCGATGCCGATGGCGCGACGTCACCCGAAGCCTTTGACGATCTCGTGGAAAAAAGCGGTCCCGACGGCTGCATCATCGCATCGCGCTGGATGAAGGGTTCGAAGATGAGCCCGAAACAGCCGCTGTCCCGTCGTGCGGCTTCGCGCTGTTTCAACGGGATGGTGCGGCTGCTTTTCGGGCTGCGTCTGCATGACACACAATGCGGCGCCAAGCTTTTCCGGCGCGAAGTGATTCAGCCGGTTTTGCGGAATCTCGGGGTGACGTGCTGGGCATTTGACGTCGATATGCTGTTTCAGGCACAGCGGACCGGGGCGTCCATTCGTGAAATCCCGACGGTCTGGAACGATAAGGCGGGTTCAAAGATCAAGGTTGTTCCGGCCGCCGTTTCGATGTTCGTGGCGCTCATCCGTTTGCGGATGTTCTATTCGCCGCTCCGCTTCATGATTCTGCCTTTATCGCAGGTTATTGCCAAAGTGTTCCGTTACGAGAAGCGATAAAAAAAGCGCCCCGAAACTTCGGGGCGCTTTCTGCTTTAGAGCAGGAGTCGCTTACCAGCGGCCTCCGCCTCCGCCGCCTCCGCCGTATCCGCCGCCGCCGCCGCGGCGTTCGCCCTGCGGTTTGGGCTGGGATTCGTTGACGCGAATTGCACGGCCCTGGAAGTCGGCACCGTTGAGCGCGTCGATCGCAGCCTGCGCTTCGCTTGCTTCAGGCATTTCGACGAAGCCGAAGCCTTTGGAACGTCCCGACATGCGGTCGAGAATCACGCGAGCCGATGTGACCTTGCCGTGCTGCTCAAAGAGTTCCTGCAGATCAGGGTCGGTTGCCTGGTAAGGCAAGTTTCCTACATAGATGTCCATCTGTTCTTTCTCCTGTGCCATATCAACTTCAATTTCAAACCAATTCCCGACCCATGACACGGGGTCTTCGAACCGATGCCACGCCCCTTTGGACGAACGCAACTCGGAAGATGCCACAATGTTTTCAAAAAAGAAACAGTTATTTTTGAATGCTTTTGAGGGGAAAAGTTCGATTTTTTGACTGCCGTTTCCCCTCGGTTCCAGCTATGTTTGCGCAACTTGAAACCTGCCGTCCGGCACAGCCGGCGACCTTCGGGCTGAACCGTATATGACGAAACAAACTTTAAAAAAAACCATCACCGGGCTTTTCGCGGATGATCTGATGAGGCATACCGCGATTCTTTTTGCGGCGATGATGGCGGTCCATCTCTTCAACATGGCCTATCAGATGCTGGTCAGCCGGGCGCTTCCCGAAGAGGAGTATGCACTGCTGGCCGCCTTTCTCGGTGTGCTGGCGATCCTGGCCCGGCCGCTTTCCACGCTGGCAACCGGCGTGAACCATTACAGCAGCCTGCTGCATCTGGAAGGGCGTACCGGGGATGTGAAACGGCTTTTGCGGAAATGGCTGCTGCTGACCGGCATCCCGGCTTTGCTGCTGGGCGGGGCGGTCGTTCTGCTGAACCGTCCGCTGGCAGGGTTTCTGCATTTGAACCGTTTTGCGCCGCTGCTGATTGCCGGCGCGGTGCTGCCGGCACTCTTTTGGCTGCCGATCCTCAACGGGGCGGCCCAGGGTTTGCAGTGGTTCGGATGGAGTTCTGCGGCGACCATTTTCGGGGCGCTGGTTCGCCTGAGCCTGGGGGCGGGCTTTGTCTGGTTTTTGTATCCCGCCTGCGGATGGGCGATGCTCGGGCACGGACTGGGCATGTATGTTTCGGTGGCGATGCTGCTGCTGGGGCTTTTACTGATGCTTCGGGGTCAACGAAAGAGTGAGTCCGCGCTGCCGAGCCTGCGGTTTTATCTGTTGCAGAGCTTTTTCATTCAGGCGGCCTATGCGGTTTTAATGACTGCGGATGTGGTGCTGGTGAAGCACTACCTGCCTGAAGATACCGACTTTGCCTACGCGGCGACGCTGGGCCGAATGGTCGTTTTTCTGGCCGGCCCCGTTGTGGCGGCGATGTTTCCGAAAGTGGTCTCGAAAGGAACCGCCACGAAGCGTCATCACGCCATCTTTTTTCGCTCGTTCGGCTACACCGCGCTGTTTGTCGCCGCCGCAGTAATCGGCTGTACGGTTTTTCCCGGTCTGCTGGCGCGTTTTCTGTTCGGAATCCGGAACGCCGGGGATTCTTTAAGAATGCTCATCCGTCTCATGGCGCTGGTGATGGGGTTTTCGGCGCTGCTGAATGTGGTCGTCCAGTTTCTGCTGGCGCAGCGGCGGTTTGTGCAGGCTTCTGTTATCCCGGGTTTTGCACTGCTCTACCTTGCGGGGGCGTACCTTTTTCATGCGGCCTCCTGGCAGGTGGCCGCCGGCGCCGCGGTGTGCAACGGCGGGGTTTTGCTGATCACGTTGATTTTAATTGCCAGGACAAAGTTGCATGAACCAGCGGAATAACAGCATTACGATTCTGCAGACCGGCCGGCTGGGCGACCTTTGGTTTACCACTCCGCTGGCCTGGCACCTGCATCAACAGGGGTTTGAGGTCGAGGTGGCATATAACGCAAAATTCGGAAATCCGTTCACTTTTTTTCCCTATATAAAACCGCGGCCGCTGGCGCTGAAAAACTGGTTTCCCGGTCCCCGTTTTGGCTACGGGGTTAACGAAATGATCTGGCAGCCGGCCGAATGGCTGAAATTGAAACGGCGCGGCGGAACGGTTGTCTGGAAGCAGATTTTTCCCTATCGCCTGCTGCAGTCGCTGTCGAAAAAGAAACCGTATGTGGAATGCTGGTACGAAAAGTATCCCGAGGTGGATTTTCGACGCGCGCCCTGTGATCTGGAGGTGACGCAGGGGGATACGGTGCTGGTCTTTACCGAGAGTCAATCCATTCGGTTTAAAAAAGATCCGGCGTATTACGACTGGGTTTTCCGCAACCTGGAAAAAGTTGTAACGGCCACCGGACTGCGTCCGCTGGTGGTCGCTTACGGGAATCAGCCCGATCATCCGGACTATGAAACCTGGCGCGGTTCGCTCGAAGATTATCAGCGGCTCATTGCCGGGTGCGGCATGATTTTCGGCATTGTCACCTCATCGCATGTGCTTGGCCAGCTGCTTGGCAAGCCGTTGGTTACGCTGTATGAGCAAGGTCAGCATCCGCTGGGAATGATTGGAGGCGAATGCATCGTTCTTTTCCAGGGAGAGGATTTACCGGATGCCGGGGCCTTGACCGAATATTTACCGGATTGTCTGTTTGACGGGAGGGGCGAGCCGTGAATTCATTGGTATATTACTCCCTGCAGATTTGGTGGCGGGCGTCTGGATTCACGGGCGGGGCGCTTTCAAGCCGTTTTCCCGGGAAGCTTTTTTATATTATCTCCCACGAGCGTTCGGGAACGCATTTTCTGATTAACACGCTCCTTTTAAATCTCAAAATACGCCGAGGTAAGGGGCTGGGTGATGGTGCGGGATGGGGCTTTCATAACATGGGGGAATGGTACGGGCCTTATAACGAACCGGAACACCGTTTTGATCATCTGAAAAATCTCAAATCCGCATGGAATGAGTTGTCTGCGCGCGCCGCCATCATCAAAACGCACAGTGATGCTGAACTGTTCCGGCAGACTTTCCCCGATGCGCCGGCCCTTTACATTTTGCGGGATCCGCGCGATACGCTGGTTTCGTGGTATCACTACCTCAATCAGAATCGCTATTACCGGATACATCCCTGGCTGGAGAATCACCGCTGCAGCAGTTTCAGTGAGTTTCTCCGCCGGCCAGTCACGGAATTCCTGCGCGGGGCCTATTCACTCAACGGCGGTTTCTCCAATGTCGCTGAGCGCTGGGCGGCCCATGTTGCCGGATGGCTGCATCAACAGAAAAAAGAAATATGCCTCGTCCGTTTTTCAGTGTTGAAAAACGAATCGGAAGAAACCGTACGGCGTATCGCGGAGTTTCTCGGTGTAGAATGTAAAGGCCGGTTTCGGACGCCGGGACTGCTCACGGCCCCGTCCATGCTCCCCCGCAAAGGCGTGGTTGGCGATTGGAAGACGCTGGCCACGGAGGAGGATGAAGGCTTCATCAGGGATGCGGCGGAACGTTACGGGCTGGTTTGGAACGAAGTGACGGATTCGGAGTAAGCCGTCTGCTCAGGCGGTGCCGGGCCTCTGCAATAAGGCTTTTCCAAATGGTTATAGTATCCCCGGGAAGCTGCCGGGGGCGGGTTCGCAGGATGCGCAACAGATATTTTATGATCAGTAGCAGTGTTTTTTTCCAGTTTCTCAACACAACATAACGCTGAGTATAGATATCCGCCGCTTCATTTATCCGGATGATCCCGGGATGGATTAGCGGGAAACCCATGGGTTTGGATGGACGGTGGATAAAGGGATCATAAATCTTCATGTGTGTTCCGCCGGAGTCAATATTGGTGACCAGATTGATGTTCGGAAGAATGGAAAGACCCCCGGCTTCCCAGCAGGCAAAAACCCATTGAGCATCCCATGTGGATGTTTTTCCTCGAAAAGCATCGTTAAACTGCCGCGTCCGGCGACGGGCAACAGATTTGGGAAGGAAACTGCACAATTGACGGCTGTCGTGGAATGCCGGCCATTTCTGCATGCTGAGATCATAATGCTGCCATGCACGTCGCCATGAGGCCCAGCCCCATATATGTACATATCTTGAAAAAAAATAATTTTCGGCGCAGCGGCTGACCGGCTGGAAATTATTGCCCGAAATCATCATGATTTTTGCATTATCCCTGTATTTTTCGAGCAGTTCTTCGCAGAACCGGAAGAAGGAAAGATCGGGCAGGCAATCATCTTCCATGATGATTCCCTCCTCCACCTGCTCAAAAAACCAGGTAATGGCGGAGCTGACCGCCAGCTTGCAGCCGAGATTTTTCGCGCGAAACAATGTATTAACTTCACAGGACCAATCAATGCCGTTAAGAACAGTCTGCCGTGTTTCTTCGCATAGATTTGTTTCTCCGGGTCTATCCGGCCGCGGGCCGTCCGCGGCAATATACAGTGCGGGAGGACGGGCCTTGCGAATCTGCTCAAAAACCCGCCGGGTTTTTTCAGGCCGGTTAAAAATGATAAACAAAACAGGGACGCTCATGACTGGCAGGCCTCGCAAGGGAATTTACATATTATATTTTTGATTCAGTGAAATTTGATTACATTACCGTACGAGTTAGACGGAAAAAGGAGCGGAATGAAAAGAGAAATGTGGTACCAATCGTTGCTTGGCCCGCTTTGTGCCGCTGTGTTGCTGTTTTTTCTTCTGTTTCATAATTTTCTCAACGGCTCCACTGTTCTCATGACCACCGACGCGGCGATTAGTACTGCGAATCAACTGGCCGGGCAGATCTGGGTCAAAACCTATTCCAACTGGAATGACGGCGTACTTCTTGGCTCTCCGCGCAGTGCAGCTGTTCAGATCGCCAGCCTTCTGAAAGCCGGGGTCTCCGGAGTGGTATGGAATAATCTGATCTATGGTTTGGCCTGTCTGGCGTCGTCGTTTATTTTGCTGTTCGGCTTCCGGAAAAGGCTGCATCCGTGGGCGGTGCTGTGCGGCGCGCTGGCGGCCTTCTGGCTTGGCAGCAACTTTACGCTGCTTTATGCAGGGCATACCTTTAAACCGTTTGTGGTGCTCTTTTTTATCTGCACGCTGCTGAGCACCGGGATTCCGTCATGGCGCAGCGGCCTCCTGTGGGGCGGTTTCGCCGGGCTGATGTTTGCCCAGCAGCCGGATGTGGCACTTTTCTTTGCGCTCTTCGCCGGTGTACACCTCATCTTCCGGCTCTGGCGGCACGAAGGCTTCAAGCCGCTTCGCTGGCTGCCGGTGCTGATTCCGGCTGCCGTTGTGGCGTTTCTCTTCGCGGCGGGGCCGTTGCTCAGTGGATACAAACACCACGTCAAAAATACCGTGCAGGTGCAAACTGAAACGCCGCAAGAGAGATGGGAGTACATCACGCAGTGGAGCTGGCCGCCGGAAGAGACCATCGCCTTTATTGCCCCCGGTTACACCGGCTGGCGCAGCGCTGAGCCGGAAGGTCCGTACTGGGGGCGCATGGGCCGCTCCGCCGGATGGGAGCAGACCCGGCAGGGCTATATGAACTTTAAAATGGAGAACACCTACCTCGGTGTGATACCTGTCGCCTTCGCCCTGTTTGCTCTTTTTTCCTGCCGTCGCTCAAAGTACCGGGCTGAAATCATTTTTTGGGGAAGTGCCGCAATCATCGCGCTGTTGCTGGCCTTTGGAAAATTTTTCCCGCTCTATTCGCTTTTCTACAAGCTGCCGGTCGTCAATAACATTCGCAACCCGAACAAATTCCTTCAGGTGTTTCAGGTGTGTTTGGCCATCCTCACCGCATACGGTGTGGATTCGCTTTTTAGTCAAAGGTCGAAAGTCGAAGGTCAGAGGTCGGAGGACGGAGATCAGAGGTCAGAGGTCAATGGTTTCTTCTGGGTGACAGTTGGAGTGCTTGGAATTTTAGGAATCTGGGCGCTGAGCGTATCCATGAATGCGACGGCGGGCATTGCGGACTTCACGGCGCAGGGTTGGTCGGATGAAGCCGCACGGAGCATTATTTGGAATAAGATCACAGCCCTTTGGCATGCCTCGTTTATGGCGGCGGTGGTTGCGGCGGTTTTCGCAATATTCAGTTTTGCGAAATTCGGGAAGTTAATTCGCTTTCGCAACTGGATGGCCGCCGCGCTGGTTCTGATTGTCGCGGCCGATGCCGTAAAACTCTCAAAGCATTACATTAAAGAGATGCCGCGCAGTTATATCGAGGCCAATGCCCTGACCGATTTTCTGAAAAAGGATATAGGGCATCAGCGTGTCGCGCTGCTCACCCGGCAAAGCGTCTACAATATCTGGCTGACCTATCTCCTGCCTTATAACCGGATTGCGACATTTAATTTTTCACAGATGCCGCGCATGCCGGAGGACTATAAAAACCTTCTTGCCGCCGGTTCAAAAAACCCGTTTAGAATGTGGCGTTTTTCCGCTGTCAAATACCTGCTCGGGCCGGCCGCCTTCGAAAAACAGCTTCCGGCCGGGCAGCTTCGGAAGGTCTTCGCCTATGATCTGGCTCCGGCGGCGGGCCGCGGCTTCCGGATAGTTCCCGGTCCGGGCGGTGCGCACGCTGTTTTTGAATTCATCAATCCGGTTCCGCGCTATGCCCTGCTGAAACCGGTTGGATCAGAGACGGACGAACAGGCTCTGGCCCGCATTGCTGACGGGCGGCAACCGCTGCTGCGCGGGCAGCGGATTGGCTCGGTTACCGTGCTGAAATATCGCCCCGGCCGCGTCGAACTCAAAACGCAGTCGGACCAGCCCTCCCTGCTGCGTGCCGCCGAACGCTGGGATCCGGACTGGAAGGCCGAAGTGGACGGCGAACCCGCGGAAGTGCAGCGCGTGGATTATCTCTGTCAGGGCATCGCTTTGTCCGCGGGCACGCATCAGGTCACGTTGGCCTATTCGCCTTCGCGACTCTTTTTCTATATGCAGTGCGCGGGATATGCGGTACTGCTGGCGGCGGGAATTTTGATGGTTCTGAAAAAACGGGAGGCCGCATGAGCCGGCAAAGCATCAATATCGTCTATGCGAACATGCCGCACGATCACATGAATGTCGTCACGCCCGGTCTAGATGCGACCGTTTTCTGGACGCGGGAAGAAGCGCCGTCCAGCGACATCGTGGTCTATCTGAACGGCTACAGCTACAGCCGAAAACATGTGCGCCGGAACCGGGACGCCTTCCGCATCCTCTGGGCTTACGAGCCGCTTGCAGTTTATCCCATCCACTTCACCCGCCGCTTCTGGAGGCACTTCGATGCCATGCTGACCTGGAACGATTTTCTCGCGGAATACGGCGGAAAGTTTCACGGGTTTCCTGTGATCTTCTATGACTTTCCCTTCGGCGCGGTGCACGGCGTGCGGTCCGATACCAACGGTCTGCTGCCCAATCCCGCCGCGCGCCGTAAAGCCATCTGCCAGATTGCCGGCGATAAATATACGCCCGTCATGGGCCAGCTCTATCGCGTGCGCCGCAATGCCGCCCGCTGGTTCCACGCCCGCGGCCGGTTCCCGATGGATGTGTACGGCTTTCCGCGCATGAACGTACCGAATTACAAAGGGCGGGTGGATTCCAAACTCGACACCATGCGCCAGTACCGCTTTGCGCTTTGCTTCGAAAATTTCTACCATCCCATCTGGTCGCGCGGTTATGTGACCGAAAAAATATTCGACTGTATGTACGCCGACTGTGTTCCGGTGTATTACGGTGCCTGCAACGTCGAGAAATATATTCCCGCAAACTGCTTTATTGATTTCCGCCAGTTCAGGGATTTTGCCGAACTCGAGGCATTTCTCTCCGGACAGACCGACCGGGATTACCTGAATTATGTACGGAACATCCGCGCCTTCCTGCATGGTCATAATGCCGCGCACCGCTACTCCTGCTTCCGGCTCTATGAAACCGCCGCGAAACTTGCGCGGTCAAAGACCCCGCCGCCTGTTGCCGAGCTGCCACCCGGCTTTTTCCAGGTGGCGCAGCCGAAAGAAAAAGCCGCCTATTTCCTGATGAGCTGCGGCCTCAAAGGCTACCGTTTTGTCCACCCGTTCTTTAAACTTTTGCGGAGAATCGGATCATGGCGGAACCGCTGATCAGCGTCATCATGGCCGCCTGTAATGCGCGGCGCTTTCTCGACGAGGCTATCGAATCTATCCGTGCCCAGACGCTGACCGACTGGGAACTGATTGCGGTAGACGACGGCTCCACCGACAGGACCTTTGAGCGGCTTCAGGAATGGGGCCGCAAAGACCCTCGGATATGGATTTTTAAGACGAAAAAAAACAGCGGCCCCGGCGCGGCACGTGATTTTGCCCTTCAGCATGCGCGCGCCCGCTACATTGCCTTTCTGGATAGCGACGACATGGCCATGCCCGACCGTCTGGAAAAACAGCTTGCGTTTCTGAGGGCCCATCCCGATACGGTTGCAGTCGGTTCGCAGGCCGAGTGCATTGATGAGGAGGGCCGCAAAACCGGAACCAAAGATTTTCCGCTTATCCCCGAAAAACTTTACCGCCTCATGTACCGTTTCATGCCGATTCAGCTGCCGGGCGTCATGATTGACCGCGCAAAACTTCCGGAGCGTTTTGACTGGTTCGAGGGCTGGCCTTTTTCGGAAGACACCCTGCTTTTTTTCAAGCTGGTGCAGTATGGAAAACTGGCCAATCTGCCGGACTACCTGCTCAAATACCGTCAGTATCCCGGCAGTGTTTCCGCAGGCATTCCGCGCGAAACCTTCTTCAGAACCCACGAAGCCCGCCGGCGCGCCGTCCGGGAGATGGGCTATCACCCGCAACTCTCCGACCGCTTCATCGCTTCGCTGCAGTATGCGGCCGTCAAAATACTGCCGCCCGCGCTGATCTGGAAAATCTATCACCCGGTTCGTAAATGGATGATGTCCGAAATATGAAAAACAGACTGACGGCACTTTTCCTCCTGCTTATGCTGGCGGCCTGCAAGCCCCCGGAGACGGTGCCGTATACAAAACTGCTGGGCGGTCTGACCAATCCCGCTCTCATCGCCCGGCTGGATGCGGAACCTGCGCAGATGATCTGCTCCTATGACCGCACCGGTGCCAACGAGGACTACAATCATTTCCAGGGAAAAACGAAAGACGGACAGTGCATCCTCGCCGACCTCAAAGGGCCCGGCATGGTCAGCCGCTTCTGGTTCACCGGCATCCAGACGGACAAAAAAATCCGCTTCTACTTTGACGGCGAAAAAACGCCGCGCCTCGAATTCTCCCGGGACGACCTGCGTGTGGGCTTTCCGCCGTTCGATGTCCCACCGCTCTCGGTCGACGAGCAGAACTGCTGGCACACCTTTCTGCCAGTTCCGTTTCGCAAACGACTGCTTATCACCACCGAAGACGCCGGTTATCAATACGGTCGAAACCCGAAAATGTTTTACCAGCTCAACTGGAATAAACTCCCCGCCGGACAGACCGTTGAGAGCCTGTCCCCGTCTCTTGCATCAGCAGATCGGGCGCGGCTGGAAGAAATTACCAAGGTTTGGAACGATGTAAATTGTAGGGCGGGAATGGTCGCAGACCTTCCCGCCGCTGAAAAACGGACAATCGTGTCCGCAGGCCAGACCGCTGAGCTGTGGAGCGGGCAGGGGCCCGCCGCCGTACAGGCGTTCACGATTGACTCGGCCATGCACGATCCCGACGCCCTTCGCAACGTCCTGCTGAAAATCTACTGGGATGGAAACACCGAACCGTCGGTTGCCGTGCCGCTCGGCGATTTTTTCGGCAGCGTCTGGCAGCGGTGGCGCGCGCAGTCCATGTTCTTCGGCTCCGTCGGCAACACCTTTTTCTGCCGTTTCCCGATGCCGTTTCAAAAGTCCGCCCGCTTCGTGCTCGAAAACCAAAGCGCGCAAACTCTTGCACTCAAATTCGGCATTGCCAGCGGCCCGCTCATTGAGGGAGGCTATTTTCACGCGGGCTGGCGAAGCAGTGGTGCCCATGAGACCGGTACGCCGCACACGGTTTTGAAAGCCGCCGGGCGTGGCCGATACGCCGGGTGCATCCTTTCTGTCGTCAGCGCCGACCGCAGCTTCTGGGCGCTGGAGTCCGACGAATCCATGATGACCGATGGAAAAAAGACATGGCAGGGTACCGGTCTCGAAGACTACTTCAACGCGGGCTGGTATTATCAAAATGTCTTTGCCCGCCCGCTGCACGGGCTGCCCGTCAAAGCGCCGTTCCGCACGGTTCAGTACCGTTTGCATCTGACCGAGCCGGTGCTTTTTGATCAGAACTTTAAAATGGAATTCGAGCGCGGCCCGGATCAGGCCAGTCATGCCGCTTATGAAAGCGTTTCGTTTTACTACCTCAATCAGCCGCAGGCCGCCGACAGCCGCCTCGAAAACCGCGCCGCGCCGGTTGATGCCCTTCAGCAGTACACCCTCATGACTGATCTCTGGAACTTTGAGCGCTTCGGTGATCTGCAGGGCGAAATGGATTATATCAATTGGTACAGCAAACGGTTCAAGCCGCCGTTCAAAGATACCCTTGATCTGCGCAGGCTGGTTTGCCAATACGAGGCCGGGCAGATTCTACAGCAGCAGTTTCTTAATGGACTGACCTCCTTCACCAACGCGCAGGCGGCGGCACTGGGGAAACTTTACACCGCTGAGGATACAGCCCTCATTCAGCTCTACTGCAACATGCCCTCGGAACTCTACCTTGATGGCAAACGCATTTTGCGCGGCGGCGACCCCAAACAGCCGGTCTTTACAACCGTTGAACTCAAAAAAGGCAGTCATGTGCTCGCCGCGGTTTCCGGCTGGCAGGAATATCCCAAATGGACACAGGTCGCCGTGCGCACGGCCGGTGGATTTCTGATCGGAACATCCGAACATTGGAAACATGCCGTTAATCCCTCCGGAAACTGGGCCGCGCTGGATTACGACGACTCGGCGTGGCGCCCCGTCGGCCCGCGCGGCGGGCGCGTCAAAGGCCCGCCCGAAGAACCGTACATCTGGGTGCATCCCGATCCTTTTGTGAATACCCTTTCCCAAACCTCCGGCCTGCGCCCCACCGTCCCTTGGGGCAGCAAAAAAGGTCGCGTCGTTTACCGGGCGGTATTTGAAGTGAAGTGAGACTATGAGATGTCAAAAAAAATGGAATCGTGACGGGCTGCTGGGCCACAGTATTCTGGTTCTGGGTCTGCTGCATATCGGAAGCGCAGCCAATCTGCTGTTTCATATGGCGATGGGCCGTCTGTTGGCTCCGGCGGAATACGGGATTCTCGCTGCCATGCTCGGCGCCTTTTTTATATTTTACACGCCGCTTTTCTTTGCCATCCAGAATACACTGGCGCACTTTGCCAGGCATCTTTTGGATGAGGGGCGAATCAATGACATTCGTTTCCTCGTTTGGCGGTGGACGAAGAAATGCGCCGTGATCGGGCTTCCCTCGCTGCTGGGTGCGCTGCTTTTCGCCCGCCCGCTGGCCGGAGTTTTCCACCTTCATTCCTCCCGGCCTGTCATCCTGATTGCGGTTATTCTGTTCGCGTCCGTTTTTATGCCGGTATTTGCCGGGGCCTTTCAGGGAATGCAGCACTTCGGCTTGATGGCGCTCTCTTCGCACAGCTGGACGCTGATCCGGCTGGCGGTTGCTGTCCCGCTGGTTCTTTTGCTGGCCGCTTCTGTGGAATATGCACTGACGGCACAGCTGCTGGGTGTACTGCTTTGTGTCTGGATCGGTATCCGCGCCCTTTGCCGTGCCATTCCCGACCCCGCACCGACCGGCCAGCCCCTTGAACGCGCCAGGGGCTATTTCTTCGGTTCACTGGCGGCTCTGTTTTTCTATTCCATTCTGATGAACGCCGACATTGTGATGGTTAAAATATTTTTTCCGGACGAAGCAGCCTACAGTCCGTATGCACGCGCTTCGGTGATCGGAAGGATGATCGTTTTCCTCTCACAGCCGATTGCCGGGGCGCTTTTCCCGAAGGTGGTGACGCGAAACGGGATGACAACGGAGTCGCTGAACGCCCTGCTGAGAGCCGTTGCACTCAGCGCCCTGCTGGTTGGCGGCATCGCCGGGCTCTTCAGCTTTTTTCCCCGACTGCCCCTGGCCGTATTATTCGGCGAATTCCATCCGGCACCCCGCCTGGTAGAGATGGTTCGCCGGGTGGTCTGGGCGATGGCGCCGCTGAGCCTGGTTTTCCTGACGATGAATTTTGAGCTGGCGCAGAACCGTTTCGCGTCGCTGATTCCGATGGGAATCTTTGCTGTCATTTTCATTGCCGGGTTCAGTGTTCATCATCCTTCGCCGGTCTGGGCGGCGGGCTGGCTGCTGCTGGCGGCGACCGGGGCCCTGCTGTCCCTGATTGCGCTGGTTGCCGTTCAGAAAAAACGAGTGCGAAAAAGCGTGAGATAGGCTAGAAACGCTCCGGAGGTCGAATATGATGATTTCAGTGGTGGTTCCCTTTTTGAATGAGGAAGAAAATCTTCCGGTGTTGTATGAGTGTCTTGCCAAGATGTTTGAGGGCCGGAACGAAACTGCGGAATTCCTTTTTGTGGACGACGGCTCAACCGACGGAAGTGTTGCCTGTCTGGAAACGGTGCGCGCCGCCGACCCGCGCATCCGTCTTCTGCAGCTCTCCCGCAACTTCGGCCATCAGGCCGCCATCACCGCCGGACTCGACCAGGCCGCCGGCGATGCGGTGGTCATTATGGATGCCGACCTGCAGGATCCGCCGGAAGTTATTCCCGACCTGCTCGCCAAATGGCACGAAGGCTTTGAAGTGGTTTATGCCGTCCGCCGCAAGCGCAAAGGGGAGGGTTTTCTCAAGAAAATGCTGGCCGCCTGTTTCTATCGCCTGTTCCGCACGTTATGCAGCGTCCGTGTGCCGGTGGATGCGGGCGATTTCCGGTTGCTCGACCGCAAAGTGGTCGACGCGCTTAAAACCATGCGCGAGCGTCATCGCTACATGCGCGGCATGACCTCTTGGGTCGGGTTCCGGCAATGCGCCGTGGAATACGACCGCGCCGCGCGCCGCGCCGGAAAAACCAAATATCCCGTTTGGAAATCACTCCGGTTGGCGTGGGACGGCATCACCTCCTTTTCGGCCAAACCGCTCCAATGGATGATGAGTATGGGGCTTTGTATTGCGGTGGTATCAGCCGTTCTGGCGGTCAGAATCATTGTGCTTCGGCTTGCCGGCGCAAGCGACATGGTCACAGGCTGGGCCTCCCTGATGGTGCTGATTCTCTTTCTCGGCGGCGTGCAGCTTGCGGGTATCGGGTTGCTCGGCCAGTATATCAGCCGTATTTTTGACGAATCAAAAAAACGTCCGTTGTATGTCCTGCGTGCCAACCCGCCGGATCAGGAAGATGAGGGATCGCCCGCATGAAAATACTGGCGGCGACAACAACGTTTAAACCGGATTTACGTGAAGCCATCAGTAAAAACGTCGTAGGCCTTTACAATGAGATTTCGCGCGAGGCGGATGTTACGCTCTTAGCGCCCGGATCGCTTTCTTCCAATCAGCAGGGCGCCCAGTTTGTATTTAAAAGTTTTTCCGATTTTAATCCATACGGTTCCGGCCGGGCCTTGTTTTTCAATATCCGGAAACTTCGTGCCTGCCTGAAGAAAATGGAGCTGTCGGATTTTGATCTCATTCATCTCCATGTCGGATTTTGTATTGAGCTTTTTCTTTTGTTTCCCGCGATCCGGCGCACATCGATTCCGGTGATGGTTACCGTCTGGCAGCCCTATCTGGAGGCCTCCGAGGTACGCTCTATTTTCCGGCCGGGCCTGTTGCGGCTGATGAAAGGCATCCTTCCTCACGTTTTCTTTAACTCATTCCTGTTGCGTCCGCTGTACCGGAACGCTTCGAAAGCCTATCGGCACATCGTTGTATCGAGCCGCTGCCAACGAAAGCAGATGCTGAAGTTTGCTTCCGCCGATCAAGTCGGTCAGAGCGCGAACGGTGTGGCGGCCTCTTCGGAAGCGGATCGCGCAGAAGGGGTTCCGTCCGTACCCCGGCTTCTTTATATCGGCCATTACACTCCGGCCAAGGGCGTGAACTGTATTTTAAAGGCCCTGTCTCTTCTGAAGGAAAGGTGCTCTTTTCAGATGACATTTTCGTTTTCGGACCGCGGCCATTTAGGACGCTTCTGGACGCTCATAGATCAATACGGATTGCACGACCGTGTAACAGTAAAAGGCGGGGTACATGTGTACAAAGAGATGAGCCGCCACGACCTTTTTTTGATTCCCTATTACACCTCCATTGGGGTCAGCTATTATCCGAATGTTGTTTTGGAGTGTTTTGCTGCGGGGTTGCCGCTGATCTCAACGGAAATCCCTGTCATGCGGGAAATGCTGGAAGAGGTGGCTAAGGATCTTTTGGTTCCGGTCAACAACCCGTTGGCATTGGCAGATCGGGTTGTTTCCCTGTTAAACAACCGGGAGCGTTTGGATCACATCGGGAACGTTCTGAAAAAACTGCATGGAGAGCGTTACGATCTTGTCGGGTGGGCGAAATGCACCGTGGCGGAATACGAAAATCTTTTGAAAGGAGTGCGCGGGTGAAGAGTCCAGACAGCGAGATCAAATCAATTTATCAGCGCGAAGAAGTTGCCGGAAGCTACGACCGGAAACGGTTCCGGAATGCGGGGGGCCGCTATATCAATCAACTGGAGCTCGATTTTGTTTCCACGCAGCTTTCCGCGCTTCAGAAAGATGCGCGGGTTCTGGATGTTGCCACAGGAACCGGCCGGTTTGCCTTGATGCTTTCCTCAAAGGGATATGCCGTGACGGCGCTGGATGGATCGCCCGAAATGCTGGGTGTTGTTGCTAAAAAAGCCGCAGAGACAAACCGGAAAGTCACCTGTCGGGAGGGGGATGTGAGAAATATGCCGTTTGAATCTGAGCGGTTTGACGGTGCCTGTTGTTTTCGCCTCCTTTGGCACTACGACGACTGGCAGACCATCGTGGAACACATCATGAGCTTTTGCACCGGCCCGTTTGTTTTTGATTTGATGAACAAAAAGAGCCTGAGAAAATGGGTGAAGCCGCTGGCGGATAAGGTGGCCTATCAATCCCTCACCTCCGAAGAAGAGGCGGACGCCTTCTTTACTCAGCGCGGGTTCACAATTCTTCACAAAGAGCAGGCGTTTGCCTTTCCGTACATTGTTTATCTAAAGCTTCCATTTCTGAGAGCATGGCTGGCTCCCGCAGACCGGTGGTTGTGTCGAAGGGGGTTGGGGACCATGCTCTATTACACGATTTGCAAGGAGGCCTGATAAAATGAAAAGACCGATCGCATTCCTTTTTCTTCTTTTGTTCGGGCTCGGGATTTTTTTCCGGCTCTGGCAATTGGGTCTGGCGGCCTTCAGTGCCGACAACATGGAGTTCTATAAACTCGCATTGCGGAATCAGGACATCGTGGAGCTCTGGAAAAACCCGCCGTGGCTGAACCAGATTCCGCTCAATGAAACGCTGAGTCTGCTGCTGGTCAAGGCGGGGCTGCCTGTTGCACCCTTTGTCGTACGGCTTCCTTTTGCGCTGATGGGTATCCTTGCTCTTGTTTTTGTCTGGAGGTTTGCCCGCCGGCGGGCGGGCACACCTGCCGCCGCGCTGGTTTTGCTGCTGGCGGTGTTTAATCCCTATCAGCTCTATTTTTCCCGCACGGCCTATCACTATTCCGGCGCGCTCTGCTGGTCGGCGGCACTGTTTTGCATCTTTTGGTCGATCAAAGAAAAACTGGAGACCCCGCAGGTGCCGGCCCTCCGGTCTGTGACGTTGTGGTTCGCCGCGGCTGCCGTCGCCTGTCACATGCATATGTCCGTTTGGGTGGTGGCGGGCCTGCAGGGCATTCTCCTGCTCTGGTTCGGATGGAGAGGACTGCGCACGAATTCTGCCGCGCTGAAGCGGTTTTTTATACCAACGTTCATCGGGGCCGGGTTGCTTGGCTTGTTGCTGAGTCCGTGGATCCGGCGGGCGTTACAGCGGCTTGGCGAAGCCGTCTCCGGCGGAAAACAGCTGCTCGGCGCGGAGGCCGGTTCTGAATTCGCCCGGCTGTTTCCCGCTTACTTTGCCGGTGAAAACCTTTTTGCCGTGGCTTTGCTTTTTATTTTCATGGCTCTTTGCGTTGTTGCGCTCTTCCAACATTCGGAAAACAGCCGCCGCTTTCGATCGCTGGCGTGGATTAGTGTGCTGCACATCGGCGTGGTGATGCTTTATATCGTTATCATCGGCGGCGGCGTTGCGAAAATCAGCTATTTCTCCGCCATCTGGCCGATGTTTATTTTGTTTCTCGGGATTGGAGCTTCGCTTGGCATCCAAACTCTTTCCGTTAAATGGCGTGTTCTGCAGTTTCTTCTGTGGCCGTTGCTGGCTGGCGGTTACATCGCTCTGACGATTGTTCCCGATTGGGCCATTGTGCATCTGGAAGGGAAGGCCAGACCCTATTGGAAGATTAGTCAGTGGATGGATACCCGTCTTCCTGCCGGAACCCCCGTGCTTGTGGATCGGTGGTACCACCCTTGGAACGAATTGGCGGTGCATCCCTCCACCAACGTGTTCTACACGTTTACGGTTCCCGACGATCCGATCGACAGCTTTCGCCGCTTTAACTGGCGTGCGACGGCGGAACAGTTCTTTACGAAATATCCGTCGGCGGCGTTTCTCGAAGTCAGTCGTGGAAAATATAAAGAGGATTTCGGCCTCTGGAAATTCCCTGAACACTACTTTGCGCAGCGCGTTTCGATCACTAACCGGGCGGCCATGACACTGCGCCGCTTCAAAGTTTTTCCAACAACCAGCTATGCGAAAGCGAACACCAACGGCGTGGTCACACGGATTTTTTATAACACGCCGGAGGATTTAGCGGCGGCGGCCCGTCGCGAGGGCCGCCGCGTGCTTCGGCTGTACGGGGAAGGCTGGGGCTATGCCAAACCCGGCTGGCAGCGCGGCGACTTTTCCGATTACCGCATCCTCACCCGAACCGCTTCCATGGAGCTTTATAATCTCACCGAAGCGTCCGTGCCGGGAACACTCGAAATTTCCGCCGCAACGGCTCAAAAGCCAAAAATGGTTTCAGTGAACGGTAAGAGCACCGTCTTTGCCGCCGGACGGATCAAATCATGGAAGGTTCCGCTGGCGCTTAAGACGGGGCGAAACACCATTCCATTCACGAGCCCGTCTTCTGACCCGCTCTTCGTTCGCGATATTCGCTGGACGTTCGCACAGCCCTGATACATTTCAGAGCCTATTGCAAAAAAGGCCGCTTCCCTCCGGGTAAGCGGCACTACATTTAGTGTAGTAACGTTTACCCGAAGGGAAACGTTCTCTCCGTTTTTTTCTGTAATGATTCCATTCTTTAAAATGAAAGAGAAAAAGGGGGTCGGCGGGCCGCTTCATGCCGTGCGGAGGATTTCGGCGGCGGTGCGGCGGACGTGCGGGGGCAGATCGAAGTGGTGGGTCATAAATTTCTCCATGAGCAGGTCGAGTTTTTCCATTTGCGGTTCGGTACACTGCACGGCCGCCGCGGCGCGCGGGTTGTTTGCTTTTTGCCAGGCACGCAGAATATGCAGCACCTCGCGAGGAAAGGGCGTCGCCGGAATGCGGTGTTGGCGCGCATAGGCCGCGGCGATGACGCCGCCGTGTTCGGCTGAAAAGCGCGGCGTTTCGTCGCCCTCATTGGCGAGGTTTACGTCATGGCCGTGAAATGCGGAAAAGCGCAACTCGGTCCATGGCAGAAAGGCGCGTTTCGAACCAAATTCTTCGGCCCAGGCAAGCAGTTCCTCAAAAAATTCAAAACGGCCCGGTTCGTGGCCGTGGCGCGGCGTGGTGCGGGCGAAGAGGGCGGCCAGGTACGCCGCCGCCGCGCAGGCGCGCCAGTCGCTGCGGAAGGCGGAGCGCGGCGTGAGCAGGGAGCATTCTTTGGCGATGTGGATGTCGCGGTTGGTGCGGTCATAGAAGAGCAGCTCGCTGGTGGAAAAGAGGTCGTACTGTCCGCGGAAGAGGCTGTTTTTGCGCTGGTCGCCTTTGATGCTCGTCGAGAGTTTCCCGTAATGCGCGGTGAGCCACGTGACGATGCGCGAGGTGTTGGAAACATCGGTCCAGTAGATCGGAATGGCGCTGGTTTTTACAATGGGCATTTAAAAAGCCGGTTATTCGTTATTGGTTATTTAATGTTGGTGAAAGGATACGTTCATGTTGAATTCTGTCCTCTGACTTCCGTCTTCTGTCCTCTGACCTCTGCCGCTACGCGGCGCGGAGGCTGATGAGCAGGAAGGTGATTCCGTAGTAGATGAGAAGCGCCATCACATCGTTCGAAGCGGTCACAAACGGGCCGGAGGCCACTGCGGGGTCGATTCGGAGGCGGTTGAGCAGCAGCGGTACAAAAGCACCGAAGGCCGCCGCGAACATCATGGCGCTGAAGAGAGCCAGCCCGACGGTGAAAGCCAGGTAAGCCGGCGGAAAGGCCGCAGAAGAGCCGATGATGAAATGCGCCCAGACACTGACGGCCATTCCGCAGATGCCTCCCATCAGCATGCCGGTGGCCAGTTCGCGCAGGAGCAGGCGGTGAAGCTGTTTTTCGTTAAACGAGCCGAGCGCAAGACCGCGGATGATGAGGGTGGAGGACTGAATGCCGGTGTTGCCGCCCATCGCCATTACAATGGGAACGAAAAAGCTGAGTGCCACCACTTCGAGTATGGAAATGCGGTGCATAAATTCTTTCAGAATCATGCTGGTGATAAAGCCGGCGCCGAGGGTGATCAGCAGCCATGGCAGGCGGGCGCGGCTGGCCTGAAGCGGCGAGGAGTATTCCAGCTCCTCTTCTGTGGAACCGGCCAGTTTAAAGATATCTTCCGACGCTTCTTCTTCGAGGACGTCAACAACATCATCAATCGTGATACGTCCGAGCAGCCGGTGCTCGCTGTCTACGACCGGCAGGGAGGAAAGGTCATACTTCGACATTATATGGGCGACCTCTTCCTGGTCGGTCTCCAGAGTCGCGGTGAAAGTGGTTTCTTCCGCGAGTTCACCCAGGGTCTTCGGACGGTTTTCGGCTTTGATCAGTTGCCAGAGCTGAACATAGCCGATCAGCTTGTCCTCCATATCCGTGACGTAAGCAAAATAGACCGGCTCATCAAGTTCGAGGGCTCCGATATGGTCGAGTGCCTCCTGCGCCGTCTGTGTGTTGTGCAATGCGACGAAATCCGTCGTCATGCGCCCGCCGGCTGTGTCCTCGTCGTACTGAAGCAGCTCGCGGACGTCCTCGGACTCCTCGTCCTCCATCAGCTCAAGGACTTCTTCGCTGCGCTCCTCATCGAGTTCAGCGAGCATGTCCGCGGCATCGTCCGGGGCCATCTCCTCGGCGATATCGGAAATCTCTTCGGCGGTCAAATCTTCGAGAATTTCCGCTTCGGTGGTGTCGGTCATTTCGGCCAGCACATCGGCCTTGATTTCGTCGGAGAGCAGGTCGAAAATCCGGGGTTGGGTTTCATCCGGGGAGTGTTCGATGATATCGGCGATATCGGCAGGGTGCACCCGGGCGAGCAACTTCGGCAGCTTTTCCCAAAGCTCACTGCTGATGCAGAAATGAATCTGCTCTTTGATGTGGCTGATGTCGTCCATACTGTTTTTCCGGCACCGGTTTTTCGTGACGCATCCTAACCCGCAACCCGAGCCGCCGCCAAGCCCCAAAGGCTGAATCGTTAGCGGCTTTGTGGTTTTATTTGAAGTAGAAAAATTGCAGGGCGGAAATGGCTGAAGGCCTTTCCGCCGCGGCTGGAAAGGCGTTGCCCGTTCCAGCCCTGCAAAAGTTGCTAATGAGTCAGGATCAAGGCGGCTTCGTCATTCGGAAGTTTACATTTTTGCCCAATAGTGCTTTTTTCTGCGCATGCTATTGAACAAAACCATACGGCTGTTTCTCGACAGCATCGGGCGGCGGGAGGAATACGAGTTTTACCTCGGAAAATTCCAGTCCGCGGATACTGCCTGTTTCGCGCTGCTCGTGCCCGATCTCGAAAGCCTCGATCAGGCCGCCGAAGCATTTGCCTTCGATCTTCACTTTCTGCTCAAACTCGGGCTCAAACCCGCTGTTGTGCTTTGCGGCGCGGATGCCGAAGCCAAATGGAGGATTCTCAAAGACGACCCGCTTTTTGAGTATGTACAATTTCCAACCACTGGAAACTCTGAGGGACGAATTCCGGTGTTTGCGGAAGAAAACGTTCGGGATTTGGAAAAAATGATTCCGGGGTTTGCGCGGCGGGTGCACTTTATCCGCGCGGCGGGGGGTTTTGGGGTAGATTATTTTTATGTCTCTGTAGGCGCGTCCGGTGGGCGCGCCCAAACCGCCCCGAAGCTTCGGGGCGGCTACAGTTCAGGTGAACTGAGCGAAGCGGACCGTTCGTTGGTGGAGTTGGCGACGGCATTGCTGACCGCGCGACCCGGCACCCATGTTTCCGTCACCTCGCCAATCAACCTGCTTCAGGAAATCTTTACCGTTAAGGGATCAGGCACTGTCTTCCGTCGTGGAAGCACCATTATTTCCGCCGGTACGCCTGATCAGGATAAACTGCTTGCGTTGCTCGAAGAGAGCTTCGGCAAAAAACCGAAGGCCGCCGCGCTTGCGGCCGTGACGCGGATATATCTCGAAGAAAACTATCGCGGCGCGGTGTTGCTCGAAGATCAACCGGCAGGGCTCTACCTTTCCAAATTCGCCGTCGGGCCCGAGGCGCGCGGCGAAGGCCTTGCACAGGAACTGTGGGACGAAGTCTGCAAAAACCATCCCGCCTTCTTCTGGCGGTCACGGAAGGGCAATTCCGTCAACCAGTGGTATGACCGCCATGCCGATGGACGCCATATCGCGGGCGACTGGGTCATCTTTTGGCGCGGCGTCAAAGCCGAACAGCTTTCCGATGTGATCGCCTTCTGCCACACACGAGAATCGGATTTTATTTGAGTTTTTACCGCAGATTCACGTGGATTATTCCTTCTATCAAGTTCTGTAAAAGATATGGACGGTTCGGGCGTCTGGTGCTATGTTCCGCCTCATGGGTAAGTTCGATAAACTTTACGAACACATCCTGATGCGTCACGGCGACGCTAATGTTTCCTTTGAGGCGCTTTGCAGGCTTTTAAAGAGACTGGGCTTTGAAAGCCGTATCCGGGGTGATCACCATATTTTCTGGATGGATGGAGTGGATGAAATATTGAATCTTCAACCCGTGAAAGCAAAAGCCTACCAAATTAAACAGGTTCGTACTATAATCCTGAAATATAAACTGAATCTGGGTGAATAATATGAGTGCAAAATACGAAATCATTCTGTTTTGGAGCGAAGAGGATAACGCTTATCTGGCTGAAGTGCCGGAACTGCCTGGATGCATGGCCGACGGCCCTACACCGCAGAAAGCGTTGCAGAATGCTGAAAAAATCATCGCTGAATGGATTGAGACCGCCAAAGCCGCTGGAAGGGATGTTCCCGAACCCCGCGGACGTCTGGCTTATGCCTGAATTTAGGGATTCGAAGAGAAACTCATTTTGGAGGTGCATGTTGGTTGTACAAAATATGAAAGGACAAAGATGAAAAGAGTTATTGCGATCATGTTGCTGGTGCTTGGTATTGCGATCAGCGCAGGCGCTCAGGAACCTAGATTTCGGTCTTTACCGGACACCTTCTATCGAAAAGACGGGAAAGTTTATCTGACCACAAGTTCAAAAAAGACAAGGAAAACAAAAGAAGGAAAAGGAGTAAAAGATAAAGGGGTTTACGTTGGAATTGGCCCACAGTATATACGGGTAAATTATAATGACGGGCTCAACGACTACTTCCCAAGAGATTTTTTTGGCGACCGTATCTTTGTCGGCGAATATTTTTTAGATCGGTTCGCTTTAGAAGGTTCATTCTCATCTGTATATGGTAGGCGGTATAAAAATGATACGGATGTGGAAGCGTGGGCGCTTATGGCAGGTCTAGATATTATTTTCAGTCAGCCGTTTACGGAGTCGGCTTCGTGTTACCTGCTGCTGGGCATAAACTATGCATATGCTGAATGGGACGAGGACGGGAGTTGGCTGCTGAACGACGACAGCATTGGCTTTAATGCGGGTGCAGGTGTTGAAGTGGATGTGATCGCAAAAATGTTTATCAAAGGGGACTACCGGTACCAGTATATGGACGACCTGGCATCCGTCGAAGATGTCCACGCACTGAACCTTGGTTTTGGATTCAGATGGTAGGCAGGCTCCTTTTTGGAGTGCGGCGCTTCGTATGCGCCGCTTTTTATTGAACTTAAGTCGTAGAGAAAAGCGGTGATACGGCGGGGGCCTTTATCACCGCACTCCAAAGAATATTCACGCCCCCCTTACGATGATTTCGTCGGCACAGGGGGCCATGAGTTTTTCGAGCTGGCGGAGGCGTTCGGGGCGGGTGCGTTTGAGGGCGCGGAATTCGGTGCCGGGCAGGGTGTCCTGCGGGACGAAGGCCTGCAAGACATAGCGTTTGACTCCCTGAATTAATTCGCCGATTTCATGCATTTGTTCGTCGGTGTGGACGGATTCGATGACGGTGGTGCGGAATTCATATTCTTTGCCGCTGTCCATGATGAGTTGGATGGATTCCCGGATTTTACCGGTGTCTTTGAAGCCGGTGAGTTCGGAATAACCGGAGAGTCCGGCTTTGATATCCATAGCGACGTAATCCACCAGCGGCAGGCACTTCTTGAGAAACTCCGGGCTGCCTCCGTTGGTGTCGAGTTTGATCTTGAAGCCGAAGCCGCGGAAGAATTCGATGAGTTTGATGAGGTCGGCGGCAAGGGTCGGTTCGCCGCCGGTAATGCAGACGGCGTCCACCCATTCGTTTTTGAATTTACGGCAGACCTCTTCGAGGCGGCTCCACGGGATGCCTTTTTGTTTAGCACCCATGAGCGAAGCGTTGTGACAGAAACCGCAGGAAAAGTTGCAGCCGCTCACAAAAAAGACGCCGCAGAGGCATCCGGGATAATCAATGAGGGATGGCTTTTCTAAAAATGCGTAAACAGGCGACTCGGCACCATTGCGGCCTCCGGCCGCCTGTTTACGCGGAGCTGACGCTCCGGGGGGCATCACCTGCGGGCCTCATCGAGTACCGCGGTGATCATCTTGGGGGAGATGATTCCTTTACCTTCGTCGGTGTAGTCGGTTTGCAGGCCGACGTACTGGTAGAGCTTTGATTTGCCGCAGACCTCATCGCACGGCTGCGGGCTGGCGGTCTGAACCGGAACGTAGCGTTCGGTCTCTTCCTGCCGTTGAGTAACGAGCATGGCAGGAATCCGCTGGGGGTTGATACATTCAGCGGTGGCGAAGGCGACGAGTCCGTCAACCGTTTCGACATCGCAGTATTCTTTTTCAAAATCGGACCACTTTTTTTCCTTAAGCAGTTTGTCGAGACGCTGGTTGAGGGTTTTGCATTTCGCGCAGCCTTCTTTGCCGAAGATCTGGATTTTGTAGGGTTTTGCCATCGTTACGTCTCCTGAATTCGAAATCATCAGCTTTCCACCTTTACCAGTTTTTGCCCGGCACCTTCATCAGCGGTTTCCACGTTGTATTTTCCGGCCTGACGGGCGACGAGCTCGCCGTAACGCTTGGACTTATTCCAGTTCTGGATTTTGCTGAAGTAGCCGACGACGCGGGTTTCGCCGACCACCTCGGTCGAATCACAGGCCGGGCAGCGTTCCAGCAGGCCGCGGGTCTGGTGGTGGCAGTGGTTGCAGAAGGTGAATTCGGGCGAGATGCACACCTGAGCCGACTGCGTGCGGAAGAAGGTTTCGGTCATCAGTTTTTCGATGGATGCGGCTGAGGGCTGTTCTTCGCCGACGAAGGCGTGGGTGATGGCACCGGACTCGATCAGGCTGTGGTATTTGGCCTGTTCGCGGATGCGTTCGACCAGCCCGACAGGCGCTTCGGCGGTGAGGTGCACGGAATTGGTGTAGTAGCAGACGTCCTCGGTTTCACCTTTGACGATATCTTTGGCTTCGTCGCGGAAGTAGACGAGGTCGGTTTTGGCCAGGCGGCGCGCGGCGCTTTCGGCGGGCGATTCCTCCAGGGTGAATTTGAGGTTATGCTTTTTGCTGAGCTTTTTGGTTCGGGTGTACATATGTGCCACGATGCGCAGGCCGAGCTGCTGCGCTTCTTCGCTGTCGTGCAGATCCTGACCGATCAGGAATTTGACGGCGTCGTTGACACCGATGAGTCCGATGATGTAGGTGCAGGTGTCGAGGTTGACGTAGGGTTTGCCGTCGCAGGACTCTTTTCCAATTTGCCAGAGCGGATGGCCGTTGCCGCTGATCATTTCGGCGCTCTTTTCCTTCTTCTGCAGGTGGGCCTGCGCGACGAGCTCCATCATTTTGTCGATCTCGCCGTAGAAGTCCTGCAGGATGTCGCCGCCTTTGCGCGCCGCGCGGTAGGCGGCCTGCGGGATGTTGATGGTGACGTTCTGGAAGCCGCAGAAGCGCATGTTTTCGGGGTGGCGCAGCATGCGGTTGTCGCTGATGGTGGTGCGCAGGCGGCAGCAGGCGGAGAGCGTGACTTCATCGCGGTCGAAGATGAAGTAGGTTGAACCGTTTTTCGCGGCGAGTTCGCAGGCGGCCTGATAGATGTCGTACTGCTCGGGATCGGTGAAGGTTTCGTCACAGATGTGGAAGTCGCACTTCGGGAATTCAAAGATGCGCCCGTTACGGTCGCCGTCGCCCCAGACTTCGAGGAGGGCGCGGCAGAATTCCTGTGTCTCGGTGGTGTAGTCGCCGTAGGTGACAACTTTTTCACCGCGCTTTTCGAGGTCGGCGGCGAGGTCAGCATCGTATTCAAGACCTTCCTTGCCGACAATCTCGCGCATCACCAGACGTTTCGCGCCGTCTTCTTCGAGGTAGAGATCCATCATTTTATAGCCGCTGGTGTCGCATTCGTCGCGCAGCACTTCTTCGAGCGGGGCTTTTTCGCCGCTCTTGAGTTTGAGCATGTATTTGCCGCCCGGGCCGATGGCGGGCACGGTTTTCAGGTAGTTCGGTACGCCCGAGTGGATGTTGAAGTCGAGGAAGAGCGTCTGTCCACCTCGGCTGAAGGCGTTCTGCGAGCCGTTGAAGATCAGTTCCTGCGCGATCTGTTTGAGTCCTTTGGCGTCCATGCCTTCGAGGAACGGCGCGTAGAGGATGTTGATGTAGGCGATGCCGAGTGCGCCGGCATAGTTGGCCTGCATCGAGGCGAGGAAGGTGTTGAGGTGGCCGGTGAGCACGGAGGCGGTGCGCGCCGGGCTCGATTCGGTGTTGAGGTTGATCAGGCCGCGCAGGCCGTACTTTTTCACATACTCAATGGAGTGACTCGAACAGTAAACGCGGTGCGGATAGCCGAGGTCGTGCAGGTGCACGGCGCCGGTGTTGTGCGCCCGTTTGATTTCGGGATCGAAGATGGTGTCGAGTGCCCACTGTTTGAGAACGAGTTCGGCGATGCCGAGGTTGACGGCTTCGGGGTTGTTGTTGACGATGTTGCTGTTCTCGGTGGACTTGGTGAACATCAGGCTTTCAACATAGTCGAGCGGCACGCCGTAGAGCGAGAGGTCGCGCAGCTGCGCCTGATGGCCGCGCTCGGCCAGTTCATTGTTTACCATCTCGCGGATAAGCGTGGTGTTGATGGTGTTCATTTTGCCGGCGATGATCCGGTTTTCAACCGACTTGGCGATGCTGATGGCGGTGTCGACGGCGAGGTCGGTTTTGTCGATAATCTGTTTTACGATGCGTTTGCGATCCCAGGGCAGGGTGACTTCGGCAGAGGTTGATTCGACCAGCAGCAGGCTGGCATCGGTGACGTCTACCTTGTCTTTTTGCGTGCTGCCGTCGCGCACGCGAATATTGTTGCGGGCGATTTCGCGCTGCTTGCGATAGCGCTTGTAGGATGCGACGACGAGCGTTTCGCCATTTTCGGACAGCAGAATTTCAACAAGGTCCTGCACGTCTTCAATGCGGGGAATGCGCTTCTGTTCATTGTCGGGATGTACGTAGAATTCAGACTGCGGGTTGTTGAGCTGTTCGATGACCTGCGCCGTGATTTTTGAGGCGAGTCCTTCGTTGCGCGGAACATTCTGTTTGCGGGAAACTTCCTCGACGGCGCGGTGAATAGCCATCTCAATTTTTTTGCGGCTGAACGGGACGACAAGACCCGAGCGTTTCTGGAATCCGTCGAATAGGGCGTCTTTTTTTGTAATTGTTTCAGCCATAGCACCTTCCCCCTGTTTATAACCTGTTGATAACTAAATTCTGTGTCTGTACCGCTACAAGCAACACGGCAAAAGCTACCTAAATAGTGTTGGTCTGTCAAATGAAACCACTACATCTTGTGCTTTTCATAACTATATGGTGCCAAAGCCGTTCTGAACTCAGGGTGCCGCCAATGTTAATATTTTTTTATTTTTTTTATTTGTCCGGCTGCGGATTGCCACGATTTGCACTTCATTGGAAATATATTTTGGACTCTCGCGGGTTGTGTTATAAAAAGTGTACCGAGGTGGCTGATATGAATTTTCCAGACTGGCTGTATACCATTGATATCCTGTTTTTTGGTTTTGTGCTCTTTTCCGCCGTGCGCGGCCTGCGTCGCGGACTGTCGGGTGAGCTGGCGCATATTCTGACGGTGATCATCATGCTGAGTGTGATCTGTTTCCTTTATCCATCCCTGTCGCAGGGGGCGGCGCGCATCTGGTCTTACCTGCCGACGGCGGCCGTTCAGACGGCACTGATCATCGTGATGGTACTTACGGCGTTTCTGCTTTTCTGTACGGTACGGGCGATGTTCAAACAGCTTTTTAAGGCCCGCATGGATGCGGCGGTCGATCATATGTCCGGTTGCGGCGTCGGTGCGCTGCGCGGCGCGGTGATTGGACTGGCTGTTATCTCAGCGCTCAGCCTGCTGCCGAGCGAGCGGCTTTATGAGACGCTTTCCGAAAAATCGGTGGTGGGCGGCTGGGTCTGCAACACACTCACCCCCTGGCTGCATCCGCGACTCCTCGAACTGCCCGTGTTTGACCGGGAGGAAAATTAGACACAGGGGTCAGGGAGCAAGTGGCAGGGGACAGGAGAGAGGAGGAAGCTGTGGCTGTTCAGAGCATTAAGGAACTGATCGTGTGTAAGAAGGCCTATCAGCAGGCCATGGACTTTTTCAAGATCAGCAAACGGTTTCCGCCGGAAGAGCGGTACGCGCTGACCAGTCAGGGCAGGCGCGCATCGCGCTCCGTTTGCCAAAACCTGAGAGAAGCATGGGCAAAGCGTCGATATGAGGCACATTTTATCAGCAAGCTAACGGATTGCGACGGAGCGAACTCGGAGACGGATACGTGCTGGGACTTTGCACGCGACTGTGGATACATTCAGGAAGAAGAACACTCCGGACTGACAGAGCTTAACCACGAAGTCGGAAAAATGATTGGTACCATGCTTAAGAGTCCAAAAAAGTTCTTATTGATTCCTGACTCCCGACCCCTGATTCCCGACCCCTGACAGTCATGAAACAGATCCCCAAAGAAACCATTGAGGAAATCCGGGCGCGCAACGACATTGCCGAGGTGATCAGCTCTTATCTTCCGCTCAAGCCCGCCGGAACGCGGTTCAAGGCGCTCTGCCCGTTCCATAAGGAAAAAACGCCCTCCTTCACCGTTAGCCCCGATCGGCAGATATATCACTGTTTCGGCTGCGACGCGGGTGGCGACGTAATCCGCTTTATTCAGGAGTATGAAAAAGTCGATTTCATGATAGCGCTCAAAATGCTGGCCGACCGAGCCGGCGTCGAGCTGGACTTTGAAGAGAGTGCGGGAGGCGGCGTGGATAAGCGGCAGCTTTTCCGCATCCACGATGGCGTCGCGCAGCTCTACCACCGCATTCTGCTTGAGCACGAATCCGGCGCCGCGGGCCGCGCCTATCTCGCCACGCGCGCGCTTCAGGAGCAGACCGTGAAGGATTTTCAGATCGGCTTCGCGCCGGACCGCTTCGACGCGCTCGAAAAATGGGCCGCGCAGAAAAAAATTCCGCTTGAGCTGATGGAGCAGGCGGGCCTGATGATCAAATCCGACAAGCGCAGCGGCTATTATGATCGTTTCCGTAAACGCCTGATGTTCCCGATCCGTGACGAAGCGGGCCGGGTGATCGGCTTCAGCGGTCGGTTGATTGATCCGGAAGACCGCGGCGGCAAATACGTCAACAGTCCCGAAACACCGCTTTTTCACAAAAGCCGCGTGCTCTTTGCCATTGATAAAGCCCGCCGCGCGATGGCCGAAAGCCGTACCGCGATTGTATGCGAAGGCCAGCTCGATGCCATCCGCTGTCATGAAGCGGGTATCCACAACGTGGTCGCTTCGCAGGGTACGGCGCTCACAAGTGACCATGCGCGCATGGTTCGCCGCTATGCCGACGAAGTAGTGCTGGTGCTCGATGCCGATGCCGCAGGCCAGAAGGCGGCGCTGCGCTCTTCCGAAGCGTTTGTGGCCGAGGAACTGAGCGTACGCGTGGCTTCGCTCCCCGAAGGGGAAGACCCCGATTCGCTCATTCGAAAACAGGGGCCTGAGGTGTTGATTTCACTGGTATCCGCGGCTTCGTCCGCGCTCGATTTTTTGATCGATACCCTCGCGGCGAAGGAGAATCTGGAGACAGAGGCCGGATTGCTGCGCGCGGCCCGCGCGGTGCAGGGACTGATTGCGCAGGCGCCCGGCGCCGTACAGCGCGACCGTATGATTCAGCAGGCCGCCGAGCGGCTCCGTCTTTCGCCCGCCGCGCTGCGGCGGGATTTGGCGCGTAAAACGGCCCGGTCCGCGCGCCCCCGTGAAACACCGGAACCGGCTGCCCCGGTACAGCATCCTGCCGGGGAGACGGCGTTTGTCCAGCTGCTGCTGCTGCATCCGGCCGAGGTAACGCTGGTTGCAGCCGACCATTTACCGCCCGGCCACCTCACGGATCCGGACTGCCGGCTGCTCTTTGAACTGCTTCTTGAAGATCCCTCCGGACTGATGGAGCGCATTCCGGAAAACCGGACGGAAGCGCAGCGGCTGGCGGTGCGCCTTCAGATGGAGGAGGAGAGCAAGCTGCGCGGGGACGATATATCTCCGGAGCGGGCCGCCAAGGATATGGTCATGGCCCTCTGGCGCCAGGCGTTGACGGCCCGCCGACGGGAATTGCAGGCCGCAGGCAGGGGCGATGAGGCGCGGGAGATCACCCAGCAGCTTTATCAGCTCAAGCAGAAAAAAGACGGCTGGGAGCGGTCCGTTGATTTTATGGTGGTTTAAGGTGCCGGTTGGCCCGTGAAATGCTGTCTTTAGCAGGCAGGAATAATCTGTATCCTATTACGAGTAATCACCGGTTTTCCGGCTCCTGCGTCCAGGAAGAAAAACGGGGTGGCAATTATGCGTATTTTGATCGTCGAAGATGAAAAAGTGACTCGCTTGCGGCTTGAAAAAAACCTGAACCAGTGGGGTTTCGAGACGGAGTCCTGTACGAATGGCGAAACCGCTTTGAAGCGGCTTTGCGAGCCCGACCCGCCGCGGCTGTGCATTCTCGACTGGCTCATGCCGGGCATGGAGGGGACGGAACTCTGTCGCCGTATCCGTGAAAAGTTTCCGGATGAAAGCTTTTATTTCATCCTGCTGACCGCCCGGCAGGGGGTGGATAACATTATCGAGGGGCTGAGTGCCGGAGCGGATGATTATATGACCAAGCCGTTTGCGGCGCGCGAACTGCGCTCACGCATTGATGTGGGCTTGCGCGTGATCGGGCTGGAGCGGACGCTGGCCGAAAAGATCAAACAGCTGGAAACGGCGATTGAGGATGTGAAACAACTGCGCGGACTGTTGCCGATCTGTTCGTATTGTACTAAAATCCGCAACGATGAAGATTACTGGGAACAGGTGGAAACCTACATTTCCCGGCATTCCGATGTGGCGTTCAGCCATTCGGTCTGTCCCGACTGTTACGAGAAACATGTGAAACCGGTGCTGGAAAAGATGGAAGCGGATCGCCGTTCATGAAAAACCATTTGTGTGACCGATGTCGCTGTGACGGCACCTGGGGCTGGCTGCCTCCGCTGGTGCTGTTTGGCAGGGATGTGAACCTGCTGCACCTCGCGCTGTGGCTGGTTGTTCTTGCTGTGGCTCTTTTCTGGCTGGTGATGCATTTCCGGCGCAACGCCGCCCTCCGCCGCACCGCGGACGAATACAGGGGGCTGGAGCGGCAGCTGAAAAATATTCTCCAGCACTCCCGCGAAGCGCTCTTCGGCTACGATCTGCAACAGCATCATTTCGACTACCTCAGTCCGTCCAGTTTCAGCCTGACCGGCTTTACCGCCGAAGAGCTTGAGCGGATGATTCCGCAGAACCTGCTGGAGAACGTGCACCCCGACGACCGGGAAGAAATCGGAAGGCTTATGGAACAGCTGCGGCAGCCGTCGCAGGAGCGGGAATGGCTGGGCATGGTGGAATATCGCTTTAAACACTGCGACGGGCAGTATCGTTCCTTCAGCGACCATTTGAACATGCGCTACAACGAAGAAGGCGAACCCGTTTATGTGAGCGGTTATGTGCGTGATGTTACCCCGGTGGCGCAGTTGCAAGACAACCTGCGGGTTCTAGAAAAGCGGTTTCAGGAAGCGCATAAAATGGCCGGGCTGGGACTGCTGGCCAGCGGTATTGCGCATGACTTCAACAACCTGATGACCGTTGTGCTTGGCAATACCGAGCTGGCCCTGATGAAACACAGCGATCCGGACAGCCGGGCGCTTGATGAGATCAAGAAGGCGGCACTTCGTGCGTCGGAGCTGGCCAATCAGATGCTGGTTTATTCCGGCAAGACGGAGCTGGTGCTCAGCAGCATCAATCTCAGCACTGTGGTGAAGGAAATGGGACACCTGCTCGACGTTTCCATTTCGAAAAAAGTGCGTATGAAATACTGCCTTGCCGAAGAGCTGAACCCGATTCGCGGCGATATTTCCCAGATCCGGCAGGTGGCCATGAATCTGATCACCAATGCCGCCGAAGCCATCGGCGGTCAGGCCGGCGTAATTGCCATCAGTATTCACGAACTGGAGCTCAAGACCGGGGAGCTGGAAAAGGCTTTCCCGCGCGGCGGGATTCCGCCCGGAAACTATGTGCAGCTTGAGGTTTCCGATACCGGGTGCGGAATGGATGAAAAGACGATACAGAAGATTTTTGAGCCTCTCTTTACGACAAAAATTACCGGTCGCGGGCTGGGGCTGGCCTCCGTGATTAACGTGGTGCAGCGCCACAACGGCGCCATTGACGTGGAAAGCCATATCGGGGAGGGCACGGTTTTTCGTGTTTATTTTCCCGTGGAGGTGCAGGACAGCGACACGGCAGACGAAGAAGAACCCGTTGCGAACGGCGAAAGCTGGCGCGGCTTCGGAACCGCACTGGTGGCTGACGATGAAGAGGCCATTCGCGCCATTGCCACGGCTCTGCTGGAGCGCACCGGTTTCAACGTGGTGACCGCCGCGGATGGCGTGGAGACGCTGGAGATTTTCACGAAACGCGATGACATTACCCTGCTTCTAATGGATCTCAACATGCCGCAGATGGACGGGGATGAGACAGTCCGGCGCATTCGGCAGATCAACCCGACGGTACCGGTGCTGTTTATGAGCGGCTATCCGCGCGAACAGGTGATGCAGAAATTCGAGGACCATCCGCACACGGACTTCATCAAAAAACCGTTTCAGGCCGGCGAACTGATAGATCAGGTCCGCGGGGTGATAGAGCAGAGAATGGGTGGCCATTAAATTCTTCCCATCATTCTGCAAATCCTCTTCCCTTGTGCTTTTTTTCGCAGAATGAGGGGAAAAGAGGCTTCCATCTTCGCCAAGCTTCGCCGAGACACGTCGCCGGGGTGGGCCATACACCCCTTACCCAAGACCCCCAAACTTTCTCAATACGCGGCGGTGGTGCCGATGTCATTGAGGGTGATGCTGCAGCCGCCGATATCCAGATCCGACTGGCTGGTGATGCCGCCGCCGACATAATCCGCAATATCATTCCACGACACCGAGGTGCCGGCCGCTTGGTTGTTCAGGATGGCCCACTGATCCTTGGCGGCGTTAATAGTGGACACATTGACCCCCTTCATATTGGTTTCCGCGCCCTGGCGCGAATTGAGAAACGAGGGGATGCCGACTGCGGCGAGCAGGGCGATGATGGCCACAACGATCATCACCTCAACCAGGGTAAATGCATATTTTTTCTTCATGATACGTCCTCCATTCATTGTACAGAACAGATAGAAGCATCAAACGTGCCGGAATGATTCTGGGCCAGGCACTTTTTGGTATAAAGTAGGACAGCCATCTTGGCTGTCTCAGACAGGCTGGAAGCCTTTCCTACGTTGGGAATCTGTACCGAAAGGCGGGGCGGGAAAAAACGGCGCGAACTGCACCGGGGGTTTCATCCAGACCCGAAACTAACGTTTATTCATACTCCGGGTCGGTTCCGATGGTGCCAAGCGTAATGGGATCACCGGCGACTTTGAGGTCGTCCAGGGAATCCACGCCGTCCATATAGCCGAGAACGATGCCGGTTTCTACGACTTGGCCGTTCGTCGCGGCCTGTCCGCCCATGTCCACGGGCAGTATACACATGCTTTTGGCTTTCCGGACATCCGCGACGTTGCGCTCTCTGGCTTTGTCCTGAGCCTTGCTCATCGCGTTCAGGATGGAGGGAATACCGATGGCGGCGAGCAGGGCGATGATCGCTACGACAATCATCACCTCAACCAGCGTAAATGCAGTTTTGTTTTTCATAACACGTTCTCCATATCATGGTACAGATACAGATTAGAAGCATCAAGTGCGCCGGAAAAAAGGGGGAAATCAAAAACCCCGTCCCGAAGGTTCGGGGCGAGGTTTCGATTCAGACCAAAACTAACGTTTAGTAGGTCGGTTCGGTTCCAATGGCGCCGATCGTGATGGGATCACCGCCGACCTCGAGGTCGCTCAGGTTACTCACGCCGTCCATATGGCTGAGAATGATTCCGGCGGCTACAACCTGGCCATTCGTTGCGTTGATTCCACCCATATCCGTGGGAAGTACGCACATGCCTTTGGCTTTCATCACATCCGCGATGTTGCGCAGCTTGGCTTTATCCTGAGCATTGCTCATCGCGTTCAGGATTGAGGGAATACCGATAGCGGCCAGGAGGCCGATGATCGCTACAACGATCATGATTTCAACCAGGGTGAAGCCCTGTTTTTTTGTCTTTTTCATTTTTAGTGTCCTTATTAGTGTTTGTTTTTGTTTTTTATCCCGGCTATCGGTCTTGTGCCTGTGACGCTTTGTTTTGTGTGCCGGTTCGTATCCGAACTGAATTAATAAGCAGTATCTGTACCAAATGGATATTACAAGCTGTATATCGACTTTAGCATTTTTAACAATATATGTTACCCGTTATAATCAAACAACTTACATAGAAAATTGTTCAGGGTAAAAACGGCTCCCGATTTCTTTTGCACTGCCCGCTGTTTATTAAACCGCTCATTTTCTCAATAAAGAGATGATTTGGGATATATTAACAAGGTAGGACAGCCATCCTGGCTGTTCAGACAGGCTGGAAGCCTGTCCTACTTTAGCGGCGGTATTAACTTCAGACTTTGAACATTTGTTCATTTCCGCTGTTTTTTCTTCAAGCGTCTTGCTTTTTATTATCCGCGGGAAGCTTTCGGTAGAGCGTGGCCAGGCTGATGCCCAGCTTCTGGGCGGCTTTTTCCTTGTCTCCGCCCATACTTTCGATGGTTCGCTGGAGAAATTCACATTCCCTGTCGTGCAGAAAGGCCTTGAGCGATTTGCCTTTATACTGCTCGTGACGGCTGGTGATGATGCCGGATTTGAGTCCTTCTTCGACCGCATCAACCATTTTGGCCGGCAGAACATCCTTGGTGATATTGCCGCCTTGCTGGACAAAGGCCAGCGCGTGCTGAATCACATTTTCGAGTTCGCGCACGTTGCCGGGCCAGTTGTAGTTATCGAGGACTTTCTGCGCCTCGTGATCCATCAGCGGGATCTCGGCATTGGGGCCCAGTTCGCGGCGCAGCACATGATCAATCAGCGGGAGGATATCTTCCGGGCGGGTGCGCAGCGGCGGAATATCAATGCTGATGACGCTGAGGCGGTAATAAAGGTCTTCGCGGAATTTTTCCTGCTCGATCAGATTTTCCAGTTTTTCGTTGGAGGCGGCGATGATGCGCACATCCACTTCGGTATGGTCGGAGCCGCCGACCTTGCGGATTTGTTTATCCTGCAGCACGCGCAGCAGCTTGGACTGGATTTCGAGCGGCATGGAGCCGATTTCGTCGAGGAATAGGGTTCCGCCGTGAGCGGTTTCGAACAGACCCGCTTTGGTGGCGGTGGCACCGGTGAAGGCGCCTTTGACGTGACCGAACATTTCCGATTCCATCAGCTGGGCGGGCAGGGCTGCGCAGTTGATGGCCATAAAGGTTTCGTCTTTGCGCGGGCTGTAACGGTGCAAGGCGCGGGCGACGAGTTCTTTGCCGGTGCCGCTTTCACCGTAGACGAGGACGGTGGTGCTGGTGGGTGCGACGCGTTCAATCATGTCGCAGACTTTGCGCATGCCGGGGCTCTCGGCGATAATTCCTTCGAGCTTTTCCAGATGGACGATCTGGGCCTTGAGATCTTTGTTTTCTGTGAAGGCATTGTGATATTCGAGCGCCCGCTGAATGGTCAGCACGAGTTCGTCGAGCTTGAACGGTTTGGTGATGTAATCGAAGGCGCCTTCTCTCATGGCTTCGACCGCGGTGCCGACGGTGCCGTAGGCGGTCAGCATGATGACGCCCATGTCGGGATAGTCTTTTCGGGCTTTACGCAACAGTTCCATGCCGTCAATCGGTGTCATGTTGATATCCGAAACCATCAGATCGAAGGTCTCGGTATTGAGAAATTCAAGTGCTTTTTCACCGTTGCCTGCAGGACGAACCTCATAACCCTGCCCGACCAGAATCTTATTGAGCAGATTCAAAATGGTTGGTTCATCATCTACGATTAGAATGCGTGCCATATCATTAATACCCGTTTCTTAATTTTGTAAACGCGGGGACGTTATCATTTTCGAGAAATTTCGTCCAAGGATAAATGAGCTGATTTGTGATCCCGCTGCGCCAACCTCCGTCGCCAAGGCTATGGAGGTCAGGAGGCTTCGCAGGACAGGTGCGGGATACGGGATGCGAGGGAGCTGCATTGCAGATACTCTTATTTCCTGCCCACTCAAAGTGACGAAGAGGCAAAAGTTTTTGATCGTGGTATTAGGCGGCATGATTTCCGGCTAAAGCCGGTGCTACAAACAGTGCTCAAAATTCATCCCGTATCGCGAAGCGCGCAACCCGCCTCAGCATTTTTTGGTTTCCTGATCAATATCCATCCGGATGAGTTCCCGGACATCCTGCGGGGAGAATTCCGCATAATCCAGGAAGCTTTGAATCACTTTGTCCATGCGGACGGATTCCGTAACAATCTGGTTGCAGAATTCATCCTGCTCTTGCCGGTTTTTTTCAACATCCGGCGATCCGTTTCCTTCGAACGTCATCTGCAGGAGCTGCACGGCACCGGAAATGCCGGTGAGCGGCGTGCGGATCCGGTGGGCCATTTCTTTAGCCATATGGGCCGCGGACTTAACCCGTTCGAGCTGGTTGGTCTGGCTCTGGAGGCGCAGGAGGCGGGAGATATCGCTGAAGCTGAGCACGCGCGTATCAACCAGTGTATGCGGAGGGGCGGGGGTATGCGGAAGCGCTTCAGCGGGGAGCGTGAGGGAGGCGCTTTCGATACTGACCGGGAGGAGCGATCCGTCGGACCGCCGAAAATAGCGGGCGGCCCTAAGCAGATCGTCATTGGCCGCGGTATCCGCAGAGGGACTGACTTCCAGCGAGGAAAGTGCTTTGCCGGTCAACTCGGATTCATCCCAGCCGAGCAGGACGCAGGCGCGGTCATTGGCCATCAGAATATGATCATCGGCATCGAGCAGCAGCAGGCCGGTTTTCACGTTTTTAAAAATGATTTCCGTCAACGTGCTGAACTGTTTTTCTTTTTTGTTGATGTAATCGCAGCGGCGCGACACATAGGCGCTGGTGATGCCGAAAAAAACAAAAATGAAAATGCGCAGAACCATGGAAGTGCCGGCACCCGCCAAGGTTTCGCCGGTCGCGGCCGGCGGGTATTGCACGAGAATATTCTGCGACATCAGCAGCACGATCAGCACATAGGAAAGGATGGAGAGCGCGGTGATCTGGATGGTCTGGATCAGGGGCAGTACGATGCCGGCCGAGAGAATGATGAGCGGGTAGAGCAGCGTGAGATCGCTGGTGAGTCCTCCGGTGAAATACACCAGCCCGGAAACCACCACGAGATCCGCCAGAAACTGCAGAGGCGCCAGCCGCCGCATGCGGTCCTGGCTGCGCATCCAGAGGGAGTAGGGGATGGTGATGATGTAGGCAAAGGCCATCAGGGCGTAAAACGCCAGGCCGTCTTTGGCTAGGATGAAGGAAAGAAGGATCAAAAAACCGGTTATCGCCGCCAGCCGCGCACCCAGCAGGCCCGTCATGGTGGCCCAGGAAACTTCTTGGACTTCGCTGTTTTCGCGTTTTTTCATCACACATTCCGTGTTTACATCACCAGTTCAGACATCTTGAAGATCGGCAGGAACATGCAAAGCACGATACCCCCGATCATCACCCCGATGATCACCATCAGCAGCGGCTCCAGCATGGAGGTGAGTCCTTCAAGCATGGTGTGGACCTCTTCCTCGTAGAATTCAGCCAGTTTGGAAAGCATCTCCTCCATCTGGCCGGTCTGCTCGCCGGCGGAGAGCATGTGGACGAGCATGGGGGGAAATTCCTTGTTGCTTTTCAGTGTGCCGGAAATCGTGTTGCCCTGTTCCACGCTGGAGCGGGCGTCCAGGATGGCTTTGCCGATCACCTTGTTGCCGGTGGCCACGCCGACAATGTCCATGGCCTGAATGATCGGCACCCCGCTGGACATCAGCTGTGCGAAGGTCGAAGAAAAACGGGCAATGGCGATTTTTTGCACGAGGGTGCCCAGCAGGGGGAAGTGGAGGCGCATGTTATCAAAGGCGTAATGCCCCTTCTCGGTCTTGAGGTAACGGCGAAGGCTGTAAACCGTCGCCGCCACGGTGGCCAGAACGATATACCAGTAGGTTTTGACAAAATCGCTGACATTCATCAAGGCCTGTGTAGGCGCGGGCAGCTCGCCGCCAAGGCCGCTGAACATGCCGGCAAAAATCGGCACGATGAAAATAACCAGAGCCGATGAAATAATCGTGGCGACCGACAGGACGACCACGGGATACATCATTGCGGATTTCACTTTGTTGCGAAGGCGGTTGGATGATTCGAGAAATCCCGCGACCCGCTCGCAGGTTTCAGCGAGCATACCGCCGGTTTCCCCGGCGCGCATCATGTTGACATAAAGCTCGTCAAAAACCTGGGGATAGCCTGCCAGCGCCTCCGAATACATGGCGCCGCCCTCAATGTTTGCGCGGACGGTCGAGAGCACTTCGCGGAACCCTTTGTGAGTGGTCTGTTCCTCCAGTGCCGTGATGGATTGCACCAGCGGCATGCCCGAGGAAATCATCGCGGCCAGCTGGCGGGTGTAGACGGGAAGTTCTTTCAAGCGGATGCGCCGCAGACCGGGTATCCGGCGGGTTTGTTTTTTATTGGTTGCCGTGGCCATAAGTTTGTTTCCTCATTTATTCACTGGTGACCCGAAGGATCTCATCAATGGTGGTTTCGCCTTCAATCACTTTCTGAATGCCGGTGTCCCGCAACGTCTGCATGCCGTTTTTCACAGCCACTTCGCGCAGGGCGCTGGCTTCGGCAGTTTCCAGCATCTTGGCTTTGATGGTGTCCTCAAGAAGCAAAATCTCCATCAGGGCGCCCCGGCCTTTGTAGCCGAAACCGCTGCACTTGGGGCAGCCTTTCGCTTCATAAAAGGTCGTGCCTTTGAACTGATCGGGATCAAGGTGGTTGAGGCGCAGGGTTTCAGCGGGCAGATTGATTTCCTGTTTACAGAAAGGGCAGAGCTTTCGGTAAAGGCGCTGGGCCTGGGTCATCACCAGCGAGGAGGAAAGCAGGAACGGCTCAATACCCATATAGGCCATCCGGGCGATGGCACCGGCGGCATCATTGGTGTGCAGCGTGCTCAGCACCAGATGGCCGGTGAGCGCCGCCTGCACGGCGATCGAAGCGGTCTCGTGGTCGCGGATTTCCCCGATCATCACAATGTCCGGATCCTGACGCAAAATGGATCGCAGTCCGGAGGCAAAAGTCAGGCCCACTTCGGGGCGCGCCTGCACCTGGTTGATGCCCGCGAGCTGATATTCCACCGGGTCTTCTACGGTGATAATGTTGACGTCTTCTTTGTTGAGTTCCTGAAGCGCGGAGTAGAGCGTGGTGGTTTTGCCGCTGCCGGTCGGGCCGGTCACCAGAATCATGCCGTGCGGTTTGCCGACCGCAAACTGGAGATCTTCGAGCGCCTTCTGGTTCAGGCCGAGCGCTTCGAGACTGGGGGCGAGGGCGCTTTTATCAAGAATACGCATGACGATTTTTTCGCCGAACACCGTCGGCAGATAGCTGACACGCAAATCCACTTCTTTGCCCAGTGCCTTGATTTTAAAACGGCCGTCCTGCGGAATGCGCCGCTCCGCAATGTCGAGGTTGGACATAATTTTGATGCGCGATGAAATGGCCGATTGCACACTCTTGGGCGGGCTGGGGTTTTCATAGAGTACGCCGTCCACGCGGTAGCGCAGGCGGATTTTCTTTTCCATCGGCTCAATATGAATATCGCTCGCGTGCCTCCGGAGGGCCTCAATCAGAATGGAGTTGACGATGCGCACCACCGGTGCGTCCTCAGCGCTCTCGAGCATTTCGTCGAGGTTCTCGTGGCTCGTTTCGTCTTTGCCGAGTTCAAGGTCGCTGTCGTCCTCCATGTCCTTCAGAATGTCTTCGAGCGCGATGGCAGAATCCTTGGCCGTATCTTCGATGGCGCCAAGCAGCTCTTTTTCGTCGGCGACGACGGGGAAGATGTTGTAGTCAATCTGAACCTTCAGGGTTTCGATTCCCATGATATTGAACGGATCAGCTGCCGCCACCGTCAGCAGTTTGCCGGTTTTACACAGGGGAAGCATTTTGAGGTGCATCCAGGTGGAGCGCGGCAGCAGGTCGAGCAGGTCATGATCCGGCTTGAAACCGTTCAGGGTGACGGGCCTCATCTCCAGATAGTCTGATTTGGCCAGCAGCATGACCTGCGCCGGAACCAGGCCCTGATCCACCAGCACATCCTCAAGCATATGGCCGCCCGTTTCGGCTTCTGCGCGGGCGCTTTCCAGTGCATCGGCCGGAATACTGACGCGTTCCAGAAGCAGTTCGATCAGACTTTTATAGGACTTTTTGCTCATGCGGGCTTAACAAAGCAATAAAGATGCCAAGGCGATGAGGGACATAGGATGCGGGGTTGCGGTCGTACAATTGTAGAGAACGTTTACCCGAAGCGAAGCGACGGCAAACGTTGAGGGCTGCACTGCTTCCCGGATATGGGTAAGCGGCCCTCCATTACCCGCCCCGGCACAGAACGTGCTTCAAAACGCGGCATGGTTGCTATGAAAATGGAGAATGGTTATGGCTGAAGTCATGAAAAAAAACGGAATAGAGGAACTGAAGCAGACCGCCGAAATGCTTGAGCAGATTCTGGAAGTTATGCCGGACGACCTTTTTACGCTGCGTGCGCTCTACGACACCACGCTGCATCTCGAGCAGCCGGAAAAGGCCTTTGACTATCTGACCCGGCTGGACGATCTGGCGCGTTCGACCCAGAACCTCGAAAATGTCCATTTTGTACTGAATCAGTATAAAGCGCTTGAAGATGCTTCGCCGGAGGTTCAGGCCCGGATCGGGCGGTTGAGTGAGCTGCTCGAAAGTCTCGGCGAAGAAGCGCCGGATATCGCCCCGGACGTCAAGACAGGCGCGGTGCTTTCCGGCACGGAGGTTATCGAATCGGAAATGAAGATGGCGTGGGAGCTTCTTCAGGACGAGCAGCTTTCACAGGAAGAGTATTCCGGCGTGCTGCATGATCTGACGGAAATGGCATCCCGTCAGCTGGGGGTTCCGGTAACAGTGCTGCATGTGCTGCACGACCGCCAGTTCAGCCGTTTTGAAAAGCTGCTGACGCATCTGTGCCAGAAGAAAAATATCCCCATTATCAACCTCAGCCAGTTTGAGGAGCAGGAAGACCTCTACCAGCTGGTGTCTCTTGAATTTATGGGCCGTTGTGCCGTCATGCCCTTTGCCGCAGTGGGAGAGGATCTGCTGGTCGGTGTACTGAACCCGTATGATCGTACACTGGTGAATCGGGTGGAGAAAATGACGGGTCGGCGCTGCCACCCCTATCTGGTGATGCCGCAGGAGTATGACGAACGCCTCGGACTCATGAAAAAAGCGCTGGACGGGTAATACCATCACGGCAACGATTCGGTAAAAAGTAGAACGAGCGTCTCGCTCGTTTTCAGCAAGCGAGACGCTTGCTTTACTTTTCGTCATTCTCTACGGCCTAAGCCGTTCACCCGGCTCCAGCAGGTATTCCTGCCCGTCGAACTCAAGCAGCACGCTTTGCCGGGTAATCTTCAGCACCTTGACCCCGTGCAGTTCCGCGCCGGCTGCGCCGGTCTCCCCGCTGATGAGAGCCAGCATTTCACCGTTTTGACCCGATGCGGTGCCCTGAAAAACAACAGCGGACGAAGGTTTCCTCTTAAGGCCGAGAAAGGTTTTTTCCGGCGCTTTGGTGCTCTTTGGGGCAGCCTGCTCAACTTGATCCGAAGGGAGAAGGGGCGGGATGCCGTCAGCGGCGGTGCGCACCGAGCGGAAAAGGATATACCCGCCGTATCCCAGCCCGCCAAAGGAGGCCGCAAAGAGGATGGCCAGCAGAATCCATTTGATTCCCGCCGGTGTTCTCCGGCCCGTTTTCTGTTGTTGTTCGGTTTGTTCCATAAGGGTCTCCATCAACTGGAATTCCGTAATCAGACGGATCCGACAAATCGAACGGATTCGACAGATCGTGCAGATCATACGTTTACCCTGCTTTTTTTGGAAATCATTTTTGAGAAAAACAGCGTGATACTGGCACGGCGAGTGCTCCTTTTATTACGTGAAATGAAAAGCAACCGTCCAAAACAGGGAATGACGCTGGTTGAAATCGTGATGGTGGTTTCTATCATTGGCCTGCTGGCGGCGTTTCTGGTTCCGGGGATCACCATGGCAATGCAATACCGGGAAAACTCCGGGGCGGCCCGCAAGCTGATGCAGGCGGTGCAGGCGTTTGAAATGTATGCGGCCGATCACGGTGGCGAGTATCCGCCTGATCAGGTTGTTCCTTCCGAAATCTCCGTGCCGCTGATGGATGCCTATTATTTTCCGTATTTTAAAATCGACTGGTGGGACGAAACCACCGCGCTGGGCGGACGCTGGGACTGGGATGTCGGGTATCATGGATTCGCCTTTTCCGTATCTATCTGGCAGCCGTCCAAATCGCAGGCGCAGTTGACAAAGTTTGACAGCATGGTGGATGACGGCGACCTGAACACCGGCCGGTTCCGCAAGGTCGGTTCGCAGTATCACTACATTATTGAGGAATGAACCTTATGAAACGAAAAGGACATCACAAATCACGGCGCGGCTTCACACTGGTGGAAGTGCTGATCGGCGTGGTGCTGGTGGGCGTGGCCGCAGTTGCGGTATATCAGGGCATACATTATTCCTACCGGACGCTGCTGCGTTCCCGCGCCAAACTCGAAGCGCAGGGCATCGCCTTTGATGCGCTCTGGCTTGAGTTTAACAGGGACTATGACGACCTGCCGGACGTTGCCACGCTCAGCACCTTTTCAACGCCCGCACAGAGCATCCTTTCCACCAACGGCATCGTGAATCTCTTTATCTTTCCCAAAACCAACGATGTATCCAGCAGCAAGCGCTGGGAAATGACGGTGCAGGTGTGGGCGCCGAGCAACAGCATACTTTTTTCGGTGGTGGATGATGACGGCACGATCCTGGCCGAATATCCCGAACCGCTGGCGGAATACACGGTTTGGCGCTATCGGGGGGACCGGTGATATGAAAAACAGAGGTCAGAAGTCAGGGGTCAGAGGTCATATCCCGCATCCTGCACCTGTCCTGCGAAGCCTTGGCGTAGCGGGATCCCGAAAAGGCTTCACCCTGGTGGAGGTGTTGCTGGCCAGCACCATCTCTGTGGCGGTTTTCTTTGCCATGGGCATTATTCTGGTGCGGAGCTTTGCTCCCTGGAAGGACGGTATGGCCCACTGGCGGCTGGCGCAGGCGGCGCGGGTCACCCGAACCCGCATTCTCCACGGCGGGTTCGCCGACGGGGCCGGGCTGCTCTCCTCGTCCAAGCTCAAGGTGAAAATATCCAGAAACGAAAACTGGCAGATTTTAAAATATTATATCCCGGAAGACGATCCGGCCAACTTTTACAAAACGCAGGGCTGGGTATCCGGTACCGAAAACGGGAAACAGATAAAGATGTACCGGAAGTCCGACAATCAATGGGCCTGGGCGGTTCAGGTCGGATGGAAAGGTGCTTCCGACACACCGGAAATCAAGGCGGATTTATTCACGGCCGCTCGCACCGGCGATACCATTACCGTGACCTATGATCTTAAATATTCAACAGGAGGACGCAGTTATGTACAACCACAAAGCATTTCGGCCTATCTCGTCAACGAGTAAGGCTCCCGGCGCCATGCCGGCCTCAAAGGCCGGCTTCGTAATGGTCGGCGTAATGATGCTGATCGTGGTGGCGGCGATCGCGGCGGGCGGGTTTATGTTTTCCGCGCGCCAGAGCCTGCCGGTCGTTAACCGCTGGCATACCTATGACGACGCGTTGCTGGCGGCGCAGACCGGCCTGGAAAGAGTTAAATCCAACCTGTACGACGATTTCCGTGATTACCACAAAAGCACTTACAGCTGGAACAATATCTACTGGGTCGAGGAACAGGCCACCAACTATGCTGTCAGCGGGCCCCTGTGGCAGATTCTGGGAACCAACACAGCGGGGAACTATGTGGCCATGGAGTCAAACCTTCCCTATTCCAACGCGGTGGTAGATATTACCGTGACGAATGAAGCCGTGGACGATGCCACATTCGAAGAGCGGAGCGTGTCCATTACTGTAACTGCCGAGGCTGTCTATGAAGGCATGACCCGCAAGATTAAAGAGGTTTTTGTCTATAAACTCAGCAAATCCACCGTCTTTGATTATGCCTACTTCATGAACAACTTCGGCTGGTGGTACGGCGTGAACATTGTGGTCAACGGCGATATCCGCTCCAACTATGACATGGCGCTGAGATCAGATGATCTGGTCATCAACGGCCAAACCTATGCCGCCGGTCTTAATAACGTGCTCAAGCCTTTCAGCACCTGGAACTCCACCACCTATCTGACCGACGGCGGCCACGCCGATTTCCGCCCATTTTATCATGTGGACCAGAACTATTCCAATACCAACAGTTTGTACGAAATGGGCTATGACTATACAGACAGCGGCAACATTTACGACGGTGTTGAGCCGCTCGAAATGCCCTATATCGGCACCCTCAGCGACTTCGAAGAATATGCGCGGGACAAAAACGGAACCATTTCCCAGGGCGGCACGGTGCTGATCAGCAATGTCTGGAGCGGTACCGGCCCGAGCGGGATTACCAACGCGCCCGATGAAGGCTGCTTTGTGCTGGAGGGCACGCTGGCCGATCCCATCGTGATTGACGGCCCGGTGGTGGTGCGGGAGGACCTTCTGATCAAAGGCTATTATACGGGGCAGGGCACCATTTATGCCGGGCGCAATGTGCATGTGCTCGATAATCTCATCGCCGTGAATCCACCGGCGTGGAACCATCCGGATACCGTTACGAATTTTAATAACAACACCCTGCCGGACAATCTCGACGCGGATTTTCTCGGCCTGTGCTCCAAGGGGAGCATTATTCTGGGCGACTATAATCAGGACACCTGGATACTTAATTATGCCCAGCCGCCGTTCACGCAGCCGTATGAGGTGTCGGTGACCGATGCCGATATCGGTTATGCGCAGTATCAGGTGGGCGACGACTGGTATTTTGACGGCGACTATACCGCCATCTACGGCGAAAAAAGCTCCGATGCCGATCCCGCCGTCGGCGTGGATCGAAGATATTATCAAACAAGCGTCTCCGAGGCCATGTTCGCCGCCCTCTCCCCCGCCCGGAGAATTACCCATATTGACGGGTTTATTTACAACAACCACATCACCACGGGCGGATTTAATGAGGGCGTGGTGAACGGCGGCATTATCTGCCGCGACGAAGCGCTTCTGGTCAACGGCCCTCTCTATATGAACTGGGATTCGCGGATTTCGTCGGACACGGACTTCAAACCCTATCTGCCGATGGAACTGACCCCGGCCAACACCATCACCTGGCTGGAGATGACGCCATGAAGACCGTCTTTGCTTTATCCCGTTTCTGTAGGGCGGGGGCCGTGACCCCGCCGGATTCCGCGATCATGGATCGCGGCTGCAGTTTTTCGGCGCAAAAAAATAAACGCCGGGGAGTTTTAGAAAAATTTGTTGTTCTTGCCATAACGCTCCTCTCCCTCACCCTCCCGGCCCGGGCGGGCATGTTCGAGCAGGATGCGGAGTATCGTTCGCAAGAAATGCTTAAGTCTCAGCAGCGGCAGCGGGCAGACTATGCTGAACGGCAGAAGGCTCACCACCGGCTGGCGGTTAAAGAGGAGGCACGCCTTCAGCAGGAAATGGAAAAGCCGCCGTGGCGGCGGGGATCCTCGGCTTCGGCTGCGGATAAAAGTTCGGGTCGGGTTTCCCATCCCGCTTCTTCCAAAAAAGGGAAGCGCGGGAGCTGGGTTTTTGGTGTGTTCGGACTGCTGGCGGTCGGCGGCATAACTTGGTGGATAAAACACCTGACACGCGAAGCGGATACCGATACATTCTGACGAACGGATTTTTTCTATGAGCCCGGCTTTGAAGAAACAGACAACAAACGGCACCGACCCCGCGCGACGAAAACCCCCGAATCTGCTGGGGCTGGATTTCGGCACCAGCGGCATTAAAGCGGTGCGCATCAAAAAGGGCAAAGAACGTCCCGCGCTTGCGGCGGTTGACCTTCTTCCGCCGCTGGATGCCGATGCCACCGAACGCCCGTCGATCCCCAAACCGCTTTCCGACTATTATGTGGCGCTGGCCGCCACCGTCCAAGGGGCCATGCTGCGGGTGTTCAACACGCAGCTTCCAGAGGATGGGAATGTGGAAGATGCGGTACGGGAGCATCTGACCGTTCCTGCGGACTGCCGCATCGGCGGCAGTGTGATTCGTTCCGTTCGGCGTGAATGTACGATGCTCGGTGTGGCCGTTCCGGAAAAAACCGTTCAGCATTTCCTGAAACTTTTTGCCGGTGGTGCCCCGGCGCCCCGCTCGTTCGAACTGTCCGGCCTGACGGCCATGTCGGCGTTTCTGTTTACCCGCGGCGACGAGGTGGCCGATAAAACCGTTTGTCTGATCGAGGCCGGTTCGCGCTACACCTATGCCGCTTTTTTAACCTGCAACCAGCTGCAGATTGCAAACCGTTTTGACATCGGGGGCGACGCGCTCAGCGAAGAGGTCCAGCGCGTGCTCGGTGTGGACGAGGAAATGTCCCGCACCATTCTGACGGCCGACTCCTCTGTGGATGTGGCCGGGCCGGTACGTTCCGTCGCGGGCCCGTTTCTTAAGCAGCTTTCCATCTATAAGGAATTTGTTGAACGGCAGAACAAAAGCACGTTGTCCGGAGTGTATCTTTCCGGCGGGCTGGCCCTCTCTTCGCACTGGGGTGTCGTGCTGCGCGATGCGCTGGGCGTTAACCCCGAAGTCTGGAGCCCGTTTGAAAAACTGGACGTTGCGCCGGAGGTGATTCCTGAAAAACTGGCTGCCCACGAACCCCGCTTCGCCGCAGCGGTCGGTGCGGCACTGGCCGGCATCGAGGGGGACTCATGAACCTTCAGATCAATTTGCTGAAAAAAAGCGAGCAGCGCTATCAGGGCATCGTCAGCATGAAGGTGCTGATCGCCGGCTCCATCGCGGTGTTCGTCGGGATTCTGCTGATTTTCTTCCTGCTCTCCAGTGTTGCCAGGGTAACGCTCAACGCCAATATCGAGCGCGCGCGCCGTCAATGGAGCCGCCAGGAATCGATAGTGACCGCCATCCGCAAACAGAGCGAGGCCGCCGCGAGCAACCACCGCACCCTCACTGTACTGGAGGGATGGTCGAAACGCACCGGTGCGCCGATGTATAAAATCATGCACGAATTGCAGCGCAGTGTTCCGGCGCAGATGCAGCTTTCGCGGTTGTATGCGGGCATTATGCCGAATGAAGGGAGCGGACGCTCCGAATACCAGTTGCAGTTGAACGGCTGGGCGGTTGGAAAGGGCGGTAATCTCCTGGCGGTCGAATTTAAACGCAGTCTCAACGCCAATGATGTGATTCGTAATTTCTGCAATGAAATCCGGCTGGTTTCCTCTCAGCGCGAAATGGGAGAGGTTTGGATCTTTGCGCTGGAAGGGCGCAAGCCGGTGGAGGATGAAAAGTGAACTGGTCGGCCCTGACAAAAAAACAGCAGAAGATGGTCCTGGCCACCGTCGTGCTGGCCGTTATTCAGATTTTCCTGCTGGCTCATTTCCTGGGCTGGACACGGCCTTCCGAATCGGCGGGTGTGAGAGAAGAGCTGCACGATCTGCAGAAAAAACTCGTCGATGCCGCGCAAATAATCAGCCGGGAAGCGCTCATCCGGTCGGACCTGAACGAGAGTGTTGAACGGCTCGAACAATTGATGGTCTATGCACCCAATTCATCGGACCGGTATGCCTGGGCGTATGAATATGTTTCCCGCCGGGCCACTTTGGCGGGCATTGAAATAGACAGTCTTGAAGAAAGCGCACGGTTCGAAACAGACCAAAGCGAGGCCTCTTGCCCCTATGAAATAAGGGTGTCCACGCAGTGCGGCTTTGCGGTGCTGACCGATTTTCTCTGGCGGCTCGAAACCGGCAATCCGCTGCTTCGGATTAAAGAAGTCACGGTCAACCGGATACCGGACGAGCCGCTCCGTCAGCAGGTGGCTATTGTCATCGAGTGGCCCTCAGCCGTTGCGGTTGAGAAAGCCGGAATCTGAGGGAGAAGCTGTTCTTCGAGCAGCGATGCGCATCTCATACCATTTTCAAAAACATTTCGGTCTAAAAAGTA